>ERZ795042.2239-NODE-2239-length-10937-cov-6.249770_pt1 | contig 10937 bp, 6 predicted proteins | sample MGYA00375126_ERZ795042 | MGnify/ENA primary metagenome ERZ795042 (study PRJEB30171, sample SAMN05518105) | compost metagenome | isolation source: Feedstock adapted compost from Newby Island compost facility, Milpitas, CA | place: USA:Newby Island compost facility...
CGGGAACTCATCCAGCACCACAGTGAGTCCCGGGTACCTCGCCTCCGCCTGCCGTTGGAGGTAGCCGAGGAGCGCCTCCCACCCGACCAGCCCGTCCAGGATCGGGTCCGAGCCCAGCGCGCGGCCGATCTGCCGGCGGAAGAGCTCCTGGCTGTCGGGATCCGTGACGCGCGTCGCCTGGAAGTAGACGTGCGCCCGCCCCTCGAGCGCGCGGAGGATGAGCGTGGACTTCCCCACTCGCCTCCGGCCGTACACCACGACCAGGGACGGCTTCGCGCCGTTCAGCTCACGCTGCAGCACAGCCAGCTCTCGCTGGCGTCCTACGAACATCGGGCGGTTCTGGAGTAGGGTAATCTCAATTACGGTAATTGAGATTACCTTGTGTGGCCGCGCGCAGCAAGGCCGTCGCGTTCGAGTCGGTCGTCATCCGGTGCTCAGCGGCGTTTGCCGAGACCCGACGACCCGGCCAGTACGTAGACATTGCCCCGGCGCGGCCCCGCGAGCAGCGCCGGCCACCGGCCCGCGAGCCTCGTTCTATGGATCACGGGCTACGGGTCTGTAATCGCATTGGTGCTCCATAGAAAGCCCGGTGATTCGAGAGTTTTCGCGCTTATGAATCAGCGCTATGGCTCAGATCTGGCTCATAACCACGGAGCCTATGGAGCCGAGGAGTCGACCGCGACCCAGCGCGCCCAGCGGCGTTCGCCCCTGAGTGTGACAGCCCCCTCGCTACGCATCTCGTCCAGTAGCCGCTTGAGGTGCGACCGGGAAACCGAAGGGAGCACCTGCTGGAGTTCCGAGATCGGGCTGCCGCTCTTCCCTACGCCCCGAAGGTGTTTGAGCAGCAGCGCCTTGTGCTCTTCACGGTCCAACCCTCGCCGCCGCGTGTACACGCCGGGCCTCCCCATAGCCGTATAGAACCGTCGGCTGAGGAGATAGCGTGTCCCGCGCCCGCGGCCCACGGTCTCAATTACTCCGAGTTCGATCAGACGCTGGGCGCGATCCCGGTATTTTGCTGGGATGGAGTCGGTCCGGTGGAGCAGGTCCAGTAACAGCATATCTCGGGTATTGAATCCCGCCAACGTCTCCTCTCCGAGTCGCTCCATGAACCGGAGGAAGGCAGGATCCGTGATGTTGCCGTTCAAGACGAGGCGCACCTCGCGATCGGTAGTCCCGGTCAGGTCGGGCAGCGGTTTGCTCTGCCGGATGCAGCGCTCGAACATCAGGTTCATGCCTTGCCCGGACCGTTCGATAAGGCCACAGCGTCCGAGGGCCTCGGCCAAACGACGGTTCCGTGGGTTCTGCTCGTCTAGGACGTTCTCCGGGGTGATCCCGGGCGGAAAGCCGCCGGGACTCGTTACTTCGAGGCGTCTGGAGAACTGGCGCACGAAGACTGATCCCGGAAGGCGGTAGTCCCGGTGACAGAACGCGTTGAGGATCGCCTCCCGGATGACTGCCTCGTCAAACGTGGGGATCTCGGTCCGAAACAGGCCGTCCTGGATGCTTTGCCGATCGTTGCGCCGGTCGATCAGCTCCCAGAGCAGATCGTGAAAGAGCAGGAAGCCTTCCCGGAATTCACCGCGGTCCTGGGCCGGGCCGGCCGCTTCCCCAGAACGGTACTCGAAGACGATTTCGGCTTGAGGAATGTGTCGCGTGAGCGTATCGCGGGTTCCGAAGAGGAGGAGCGCGGCGTTCGTGAAACGTCCATCGATGACCAGCTCCGCATTTCGGAGAACCTCCTCATCGCTCCACGTCTCGATCCGCTGATCGCCTTTCCGCCTTGCCCAGCGTCGCCGGAACTCGGCAATCGCGCGCGGATCGAGAGAGGCCATGGTGACGCCGTCCGCGTACTCGGCCGAAAAATCGGGAGCGACCTCCGCGTGGATGCGGCGCAGTTCGTCGTCCGTCATGGGGACGACAGCATCTCCTGCGCGCTTCCAATACGCTCCCCTGTAGCTCCATGCGCTTCCCGGCATCCGGGGCGGCACGTGGATGATGAGGACCCGCCCGTTCTCGTGGTCGAATTCCTCGATCCGTACCTGCCGGCCGATCTCCTGATAGATGCTCGCCTCCGTCCGCCCGGGCTCGGGGAAGGCGGTACCGACGACCTGTCTCGGCCGGCCGTCAGTGACGCCGAGGACGATCTTGCCCCCGCCCTCATTGGCCATGGCAACACAGTAGCGCAGCAGTTCTTCGAAGCCTGCTGGCCTCCTTGAACTCCAATTTCGTGCCTTCCGGCGCCGAGAGGAGCTTCTGGAATTCTTCGGGTGTCATGCCGACACCACCTCCCCCTTCGCCACCAGCTCGTGGAACCCGTACTTGACGGCGGTCACGCCGAAATCCGGCTCGCGGCCGAAGGGCTGGCGGATGTAGTGCACCCGGTGCCCGCCACCAGGGAGCCACTCGACGATGGCGAGGATGTAGGCGTCGGGCTTGTTGAGGGAGTAGAGGATCTCGTTGCGCGTGACCGTGATCTCCTCGCCCGAGACGCGGCCCTTGACCTCGATGAACCGCAGCCGGCCGGATTTCGGGTCGCGGCTCTCGATGTCGTAGCCGAGCTTTTCGGCTTCCCGATCGACGGGCTCGTACCCGAGGGAACGCTCGATTTCCATCACGATCTCGCGCGCCCGGGCGGCCGAGGCCTGCGTCTCGAGGACCTGCGCGGCGCCGCCGGGGAGCGGACGGCCGGTCAACCGGGCAATGAGCCCGGCCGGCACGACGACGAGCCCGCCGATCACCACGGGCGGGAGCGCGGAGATCTGCGCCTCGAGGTCGAGCTGCGCCATCCGCTTCTCGAGCCGGGCCTGGAGCTCGTCGGCCCGCTTCCGCGCCTCTTGGGAGTTCAGCCGGGCGTTGATCTTGCCGGCCTGCTCCTCGAGACGAAGCTCTTCGGCCCGGTGGTCCCAGTGGATGATCTCCTTGGTCAGCCGGTCCCGAACCGCGGCGCGGGTCTTCTCGATCCACTGGAGGCGGCGGGAGCGGACTTCCTCCAGGTGCTCGGGGACGACGTGTTCGATCGCGTACGCCAGGGCGCGCTTCTCGAGGTCGCGCGTGATCCAGGCGCACTCGGGCGCGTCGAGGATCTCGGCCGGCGTCGGCTCATCGTCGCGCAGGGGCCGGTAATCGAGGTACGGCGCGTAGTGCAGGTGGCGCGTCGTCCCATCTTCGCTCATCTCGACGTAGAGCATCCGCTTCGAGATCACGCGCCGTTCGCCGCTGGGCGTGGTGGTGCCGTCCTGGATCGCGTGCTCGAGGTAGAAGAGGAGCCGGGGCTGCGTGCCGGGGTCGCGCTCGTCGACCAGGATGGTGCCGCGGCGCAGCAGGTCGCGGTGCCGTTCCAGGGTGAGGTCGAGCGTCGCGTCGAGGAGCGGATGGCCCGGACAGACGAATGCGGCGGGGGGCTGCCCCGGCGGCGCGATGAGCTCCTTCTCGAAGACGATGCGCTCGTAGCGCTGGAGGACCGGCTCGCCGATGCCGATCATGCGGTCGCGGTTGCGGATCACCGCCGGGACGTGCCGAATCTCGTAACGCCGCGGTTCGCGTTGCCGGATGGTGCCGCCGAGGCGCTGGAACGCTTCCAGGAAGAACGATTCGATGTAGTGGGGCTGCAGGCGACGCGCCTCGGCACGCTCCATCTCCTCGCGCACGCGCTGGATCCGGCTCACGTCCATCGTCTCCTGGACGAGGGCCCGGTCCTCGAGCAGCTCCTGCAGCCGTGTCTGGTCCACGGCCGATTCGACCGCCTTCTCCAGGCGCGCGCGGACCTCGGGGCGCTCGCCGTAGCGGATCGCCTCGATGAGCAACTCGCGGAGCGGCTTCCCCTCGAACTGCAGCTTCCCGAGCACATCGAAGACCTGGCCGCCGAGGGCGCGGCGGGCTTCCTCGAGCTTCTCGAGGAGGCGACGGTAGACATCGCCTTCCCGCGTCTCTTCGGCGACGAGGTTCCAGAGGTGGCAGACCTCCGTCTGGCCGATGCGGTGGATACGCCCGAAGCGCTGCTCGATCCGGTTCGGGTTCCAGGGGAGGTCGTAGTTCACCATCAGGTGAGCGCGCTGGAGGTTGATCCCCTCGCCCGCGGCGTCGGTCGCGATGAGGACTTTCACCTCGGGGTCGTGGCGGAAGGCCTCCTGGGCCTTAATCCGCTCCTCGCGCCCCATCCCGCCGTGGATGGCGACGACGGCCTCCGGCTGCCCGAGCAGGGTCGTGATCCGCTGCTGGAGGTAGTTCAGCGTGTCGCGGTGCTCGGTGAAGATCACGAGCTTCTGCCGCGGGGACGGCGTGGGCGCGGGCACGCCGGCGCTGCCGTACGCCGGCTTGGGTTCGGCGACGCGGTTCGCGATGGCGGCGGGAGTGAAGATCTCGCCCAGGAGCGAGGCCAGCTCCTTCCACTTCCGGTCTTCGCCGCTGCGGCGGACGTCCTGGGCGAGGACTTCGAGGCCCCTGAGGATCTCGATCTCGGCTTTGAGCTCGTCGATCGTGCGCGCCGCGGTAGCGCGGTCGAGGATTTCCTCCTCGGCCGCTTCCAGTTCATCGTCTGGCGCGTCCTCGAGGTCTTCGACGTCTTCTGCGTCGAGGGCGGGCACCCAGGAGACGAGGGCTGCCTCGACCCGGCCTCGCTGGAGAAGTTCGAGCTCGCGGAGCCGTGATTCGAGACGCTCCCGCCGCCGCCGGAGCGACTGGTAGATCGCCTCAGGCGAGGAGGCGAGACGCCGCTGGAGGATGGTGAGCGCGAAGCCGACGGTGCCGGCGCGCCTGTCGTTCTGGAGCGCTTCCGCGCGGTTGAACTGCTCGCGGACGTACTCCGTGACCTCCTTGTAGAGCTTCGCCTCCGCGGGCGAGAGCTTGTACGGCACCGTGTAGGCGATCCGCTCGGGGAAGAGCGGCCGGCCGTCGAACCGGACCAGCTTCTCCTTGACCATCCGCCGCATGAGGTCGGAGACGTCGACCGCGTGGACGCCGTCGCGGAAGCGGCCCTCGAAGCGGTCGGCGTCGAGGAGCGCCATGAAGAGCTGGAAGTCCTCCTCCTTGCCGTTGTGCGGCGTGGCGGTCATGAGGAGGAAGTGGCGCGTGATGGAGCCGAGGAGCCGGCCGAGCTGGTACCGTTTCGTGTACTTGATCTCCCCGCCGAAGTAGGTGGCCGACATCTTGTGCGCCTCATCGACGACGATGAGGTCCCAGCGCGCGTCGGGCGCCTTCAGCTTCTCCTGCACGTTCTCGTCGCGCGAGAGCTTGTCCAGCCGCGCGATGACGAGGTTGTGCTCGAGGAACCAATTCCCAGTTCGGGCCGCTTCGAGCTTGTCGTTCGTCAGGATCTCGAACGGAAGGTTGAAGCGCCGGTACAGCTCGTCCTGCCATTGCTCGGCCAGGCTTCCCGGGCAGACGACGAGGCAGCGCTGCAGGTCGCCGCGGGCAATGAGCTCGCGGATGAGGAGCCCCGCCATGATCGTCTTGCCTGCGCCGGGGTCGTCGGCGAGGAGGAAGCGGAGCGGCTGGCGCGGGAGCATCGCCTCGTAGACCGCCGTGATCTGGTGGGGCAGCGGCTCGACGAGCGAGGTGTGCACCGCGAGGACGCGGTCGAACAGGTGGGCGAGGCGGATGCGGTGCGCCTCGCTCACGAGGCGGAAGAGTGCGCCGTCGGCATCGAAGCTCCAGGGGCGGCCCTCTTCGACGAGCTCGAGCTCGGCCTCCTGGCTGCGGTAGAGGAGCACGTTCCCGACCCGGCCGGCCGGGTCCTTGTAGGTGACCTCGACGGCCTGGCTGCCGAACCACTGCACCGCCACGACGGTGACGTTGGCGTCGGGGAGGACGCCACGAACGACGGCGTTGGGGCGGAGGTCTTCGAGAACCATCGGTACCGAGTGAGTTGGTGCTCGCGTGTCGAAACGGCGACCCACGCTCGCGATTCGGGCGCGAAAAAAAACAAACCTACGCCGGCCCACTGACAATGGCCGAGGGGATCGTTCGAAGCGAATGGATCGTGCTCGCGAGTGGGCGGCGGGGAGCGCGGGCGCGGACCCGTGGCCGCGTTGCCGCCGACAGCGGGATAATAGTGAGGCGAAGAGGGTTGGGCTAGACGGGCGACGCGGCCGACCTCGCCCGTCAGCGGCTTTCTGCTCCGAAGACATTGGCCAGCACCCGATCCTGCATCGCCCCATCCGTCAGGAATTGAAAGGCCGTATCCGAGTGGTGGCGGCGATAAGGCGACGCTGACGCCCGCTCGAGCTCGCACCGGGCCGCATCGAGCCAGCCTTCCCGCAGGTCGTGGTTTTCGAGGAGAATCCATGGATCGCGAAACCCGACGAGCCATGGCGGATCGAGCGCCCCTTCGCCGCGGAGGGCATCAAAGCGCCATGCGCGCGCGGCCAGACGCCGGATGTGGGGAATCTTGTCGAACTCGGCAGGCCACACGGCTGCCGCTACCCTTTCGTCGCCCATCCGCACGGCCACCAGCACGTAGCGGTGGTTGATCGTGATGGGAAGGAGCCATTTCGCGCTGCGCCTCGGAAGCGACGTGTTGACCCGGCAGTCGTCGGGATCGAGGCCGAGGCGGTCGATGAGAAAGCGAGCGGCGGCGAGGTAATCCCGCGCCCAGCGCGCATTGCCGAGGGCGCGGACTTGTTTAATCAGACGGACGGTTTCCGTGTCTCCAGGGGCGAGGGGTCGCATGGTCGTGTCCTCGGCCTCGTTTGTCGAATGGTCACCCGAACTTTTCGATCACCGCCGACGTCAGGTATGTCCTTGTTTCGCCCGTCTTCAAGTCCACCAGTTGGAATCTCTGCCCATTGGCGAGGACGCCGCTGACCCGTCCAATGACGTTGCCGACGTGGACGACCTCGCCGATGCAACAGTGCGGGAAGTCCGGCCTGTTCACGAACGAGCTGATCGGTTCCACGTTCGTGTGCAGGTGCGCCAGCTCGACGACCCGCGCGATCCGGTCGAGGAGCGGGTTCTCTCGATCGCCGGGCGAGAGCGTCATGATGAACCGCGCCTTGGCGCGGCTGATCGCCACGTTCAGCAGGCGGGGGGCGTCGTCGGTCGCGAGGAAGTCGTTGTTCCCCTGGGCGGGATCGAAGATCACCGTGTGGCGCTCGCTCCCCTGGGCGCGGTGCACCGTGCTGACCATGACCCCTCGCACGCCTCGGTTGCGGAGCATCCCCCGGATCAGCGTTCTCTGAGCTCGGAAGGGGGTGAGGACGATCAACTCGGACGGATCCAGGTCCTGGACGAATTCCTTCACCCAGTCCGCGATGAGCGACGCGCTCTCGTAGCGGATCGGACCCCGGTACTTGTGGGACCACTTCCCCTCCGCGTCGATCCTTTCGATGATCATGGGCTCGCAGCCGAAAGCGGGCGGGGGCGGGAGCCGACGTTCACGCCGCCAGACGGGGTCGTCGATCTTGTCCCGGGCGACCTTCAGCTCGCCGCCATAGAAGACGTCGCTCACGACTCGACAGATCGGCTCCGCCATTCGCGACTGCTCGTCCAACTTGACCACGGCATCGCGGAATCGGCGCTCGTACGCGAACATTGACCGCCCGAGCCACTCTTGGGCGAGCGGATGGTCGGACTGAACGACCGGGGCGAGCTGTTGCGGGTCGCCGGCGAAGAGGACGCGTTTGCCGAGCGGCGCCAAGGCGAGCGCGTGCGCGATCCCGACCTGGCTGGCCTCGTCGAAGACCACGAGGTCGAACGGTTCGAAATCCCGCAGGTCCTCGTGGGTGAAGGCCGCGCGGGTGGTGGTCATCGCGGCGAGGCGGGCTTTCTCCAGGACCGCTTTCGCCTGGTTGCGCATCTTCTGCCGAAGCCCCTCGACCGCCTCCTTCCACCTGGCGTAGGCGGCGACGTCTTCCTTGGGCGGCATCGTGGCCTCGAGCGCCGCGAGCGCCTTCACGAGTTCGGGATCCTGCGCGGGGAGCAGGTGCTCTCGACCTTCGTAGTGGTTGGCGTGGAAATGTGTCCCGATACGCTTGCAGGCCTTGCGCGCGCCCCGGGCTGCCGGCGTCCCCAACTGCTCGAGCGCGCGGTCGACGGCGACCAACGCCTGGTCGACGGCCGTGTTGGTCGTGGAGAGGAGGAGCACTCTGGCGCTCGGGAATTGGACGAGGTACTGGGCGAGCAGGGCGCCGAGCGTGGTCGTCTTCCCGGTCCCGGGCGGTCCCCAGAGGTATCCGATGTCCCAGCCAGGCAGTTGGAACGCTTTCGCTTGGCGCTTCCTCAACCAAGAGAAGGGGCTGGTGGATACGACCTGCTCCTCGTCGAATCGGTTGCCTTGGAGTCTCCGAGTCAGCCAGCGAACGCACTTCTCTCCCCACGACGGGTCGTTCCAGACGTCCCGCAGCGCTTCGAGGTACCGCGGAGGGTAGAGCCGGATGAGCTGGCCCGGCTGCGGTGGCGGCGCAGTGGCGAAGCGGAGGTTGATCTGCTCGCTTTCCGGTAGGACGGACAGGACGTCCGCCGTGCCCTTCGGTGGCCCGGCCCACCAGGCGGCCGAGCCCTCTAAGGACTCATCGAGGCCGCCTCTCCTGGAAGCGTTCAGGTCGACCTCGACGGTCCACACGTTGCCGGTACGCGAGGCGTCGCGCACCACGAAGTCGAGGAAGCGCGCGCTTTCGGCGAGCTCCGCTTCGATCCCGCGTCGGATCTCGTGACGATCGAGTTCGCTCATGGCGAAGAAGGTAACGCGCCCCACTGACACCGAAGGCGCGCGTCGGGCGAGAGACCGCGGCAAGCTATGAACGTGGCCGTGTGGAAGTCAAGACCGGCGAGTATACGCGGCAAACTGTCCGGGGGCTGCGAAAGATCCCCCGATTGAATACCTTGTGACGGCGCCCAACGGTTGCCCCTGCTACCGACCACCTTTATCGGGTCTCGAACCCCGACCGCCCTATGGCCTACTCCACCTTCGACAGCACCAAGGAATCGCTGAGCGATCTACTCCGCGACGTGCGCAGCGGGAAGCTCCAGCTTCCGGATTTCCAGCGCGGATGGGTGTGGGACGATTACGGGATCCGGAGCTTGCTTGCGAGCGTGTCGCAATCGTTCCCGATCGGCGCCATCATGCTGCTCCATGCCGGGGGAGAGGTGCGATTCCGGCCTCGTCCGCTAGAAGGCGTTGATCCGGAGGACGTTAGACACAAGCCGGAGCGGCTCATCCTCGATGGGCAGCAGCGACTGACGTCGTTGTTCCAGGCGTGCATGTTGGACCGGCCGGTCGAGACGTTGAACGAGCAACGACGGAAGATCCGGCGTTGGTATTACATCGACATGATGAAAGCACTCGATCCGGCCGTGGATCGGGAGGACGCGATTCTCAGCATCCCGGAGGATCGAAAGATCACTCGGGATTTCGGTAGGGAGATCGTCCTCGATCTCTCGACGCCCGAGCGAGAGTACGAACAGCTGATGTTCCCGGTCAACCGGATCTTCGACGCCAACGAATGGGAGACCGGGTTCTACAAATATTGGGACTTTGCTGGAGATCGCGTTCACTTTTTTATGAGGTTCCGTGAGGAGATCATCGACGCATTCAAGCGATACGACCTGCCCGTGATCTCCCTCCGCAAGGAGACGAGTAAGGAAGCCGTCTGTCTCGTCTTCGAGAAAGTGAACACCGGCGGCAAGAAGCTCGACGCCTTCGAGCTGCTCACGGCGATCTACGCAGCCGACGACTTCAACCTCCGCGACGATTGGTTTGGCAACCCCCGGGAGAAGATCGAGGGGCGGATCGAACGACTCGCTCGATACAACGTCCTCAAGGAGACTGCGAGCACGGATTTCCTCCAAGCGATCTCGTTGTTGCACACGCAGGACGTCAGGGAAGAGGCGGTCGCTCGCGGTGTCACGAATCCGAAGGAGCTCCCACCCGTGAGCTGCCAGCGGAAGGCCATCCTGGAGCTCCCGCTCTCGGCATACGAGCGCTATGCGGACAAAGTCGAGGAGGCGTTCATACGTGCCGCTCGCTTCCTCACGCTCCAGAAGATCTTCTGGTTCAAGGACGTTCCTTATCAGACCCAGTTGGTTCCGCTCGCCGCCATCCTCGTTCGTCTAGGGGATCGATGGGAGCAGCACAGTGTTCGCGAGAAGCTTGCACGGTGGTACTGGTGCGGGGTGTTCGGCGAGTTGTACGGCTCTGCGACGGAAACCCGGTTCGCGAAAGACTTCGTCGAGGTGCCGGCGTGGATCGACGGCGGCCCCGAGCCGACGACGGTGGTGGAAGCGTCGTTCTCGCCCGACCGCTTGAGGACGCTGCGTTCGCGACTTTCCGCGGCGTACAAGGGGCTCAACGCTCTGCTCAAGCGCGTGGGCTGCTGCGACTTCCGCTCGGGTCAACCGATGGAGTACAGCACCTTTTGGGAGGAGCACGTGGACATTCACCACATCTTCCCCAAAGCGTGGTGTGAGAAGCATGGGATCGGGCGAGAGATCTACGACAGCATCGTGAACAAGACACCGGTGTCGGCACGGACGAACCGGATTATCTCGGCCCGACCACCTTCTACCTATTTACCTGCCTTGGAAAAGGACGCGGGGATTTCGCCTGAGCAGATGGACGCGTTGCTCGCGACGCACGCGATCAGAGCCGATCTCCTCCGTACAGACGACTTCCACGCTTTCGTCCAAGACCGCTCCGAACGCCTTCTGGGACTGATTGAAGAAGCGATGGGGAAGAGCATTCCCCGAGACCAAACCCGACCCGAGGGCGATGATGCCGGTGAGAGCGTCGAGGAGCTACTGGAATCACTCGACAGCGAGATCCCGGTTGCGGCGGAGTAAGCGCGGGGTCGCGATGGGCCGGCGTTTTTCGGAACCGGTTGGCGCGACCCCGCATTGCCTCCAAGTTCAATCTGCCAATCGACTGTCACACCCTCCCATTACCCTCCTTTCGCCCCGCATGGCGGCAGAACCTGTCGTCGGTGGGGTTGCGGGCAGGCGATCCG
>ERZ795042.2243-NODE-2243-length-10908-cov-110.624988_pt1 | contig 10908 bp, 15 predicted proteins | sample MGYA00375126_ERZ795042 | MGnify/ENA primary metagenome ERZ795042 (study PRJEB30171, sample SAMN05518105) | compost metagenome | isolation source: Feedstock adapted compost from Newby Island compost facility, Milpitas, CA | place: USA:Newby Island compost...
ACGGCGACCGACCCCACCACAACCGATACGCACGACAAAACGCCGACACACTCCCCTACCCCGGCCGACCGGCCACCTCCCCAACCCGCCGAGCATCCTTCAACCACTGCCGCGCCAATTCCATCCGCTTCCTCCGCAGCCACTCCCGCAGCCTCTCCTTCGCTTGCCGCTTAAACCTCCTCCGCAACGTCCGCTCGCCAACCTCCAGAACAGCCGCCATCGCCTTCACACAAAAACCGCACCTCATCGCCAACTCCAACCACTCCCCCTCCCCAGCAGGCAGCCTGACATCCACCATCCCCTTCCGGCTCCGCCGCACCTTCTTCATACTCCGACCTCACGATCCATCGCACGCCCATCAGCCCGTGCCACGCTTCCGCCCCACAGACGTTCATATCCCCTTCTACCTCCCCCACCAGCCCGCACAATGGCCAAAATTGGCCATTCAACCTCACCGCCACCGGCCTTCCGGACCTCAATCCGCTCCGCGGCCCCAAGATCACCCTGCAACTCTTCTTCTACTCCCCTGCGACGGGAGCCACATCGAGCGTCTTCCAAACAGCCTTGCGCCACGAGCCCACTGGCACCATCTATGCAATCCATCCGAGGGCCAGCTCCATGAAGTCTTCGGTTCTCCGGACCGTAACGAATGCAATGCGCCGCACCATGGCGGGCAAGCGGAACTGCCTCCCGACGCCATGCCTGCGCCCGCCACTTTAACTGCCTGGCAGATCCACCGGGCTCCACCACACCAGTCAATCCGGGCATCGCTTCTCGCATTCCGCACAGCCGTTCACGCCCCAAAAGACCCAGCCCATACCACGCCTCGATAGCCACAAATGCGCCGCATCGGAACCGTCGCCGGCCACTGAACCCGGCGCTGGCGGGCCGTCGCTGCGCGGCATCGTCAACGATGCTTGGTCACCGGCCAGTGGCCCGGCCGCGTTATTCACGACGCCTGTGCATCCGCTCGGGGACATCCCACCGCACCCTTGATGTGTACATCCGCTGACAAGGGCGTTCTGTTCCTCCGACCGATCTTGGGCCGATCAGGGCACAGGGGCCGTTTCCACCCTCCTGCTCACACAGCTCCCCAGCCGCCGGCCAGCGGTGGACGGAGGTCCCTTCTGTGCCTGCAGCCTCCGCCTGGCTGACAGAGCCGCCCTCAATCACTGTGAGAGCCTCACGACTCTCACGTGCACCTCTTCCTTTCCACGCACCCTGTCTCCACCACGCTTTCGAGCGGCTCCAACACCGGGTTTAGGGACCCGGTCCTATCTTTCTACAACGCTTTGTACACCGCACTCCAAGAACAGCCCACGGCATGCGTTCCTCAGACCTTCATGGCTTGCATGAGTCGCCACTTGGTTTGGCATCCAGCTCTGTTGCGCGACACTGCGCTTTCCCAAAAAATGAATGGCACACGTCATTATGCCTGTGCACAACATGGTTGCATTCAACCACGCACACCACATTTGTCTGCTTGAAACCTGATCGCCCCTCCGCCTCCATCCAATACGTCCACTCCTTCTGTGGTACGCTCTGCACCACGATCTGTTCCTGGACATCATGGTCGTCCCACTCCACAGCCACCACGGGCCCAGGACACCGCCACACCGCCGTGCATGTGTCGCCACGCACCCATGAGAAGCAATCTATGAGCCCGGAGACTGCACATAACCTGGCCAAGGCCGTGCTTGCACCAAGAGCCAGCAGGACCGATGCTGCATGCTGCGCCTTCATGGTTCTTCCTCCTTTCATTTTACCGTGATCCCATTTTCCTTTTCGCCATAATCCAGACGAGGATTCCCAGAAAAAGCGTGTTCGCTGTGACGAACAGCACAGCGCCGATCGAGAGCGCATTTCGCTCCTGCGGGAAATGCGACAGCCATGGATCCGTGCTCCGACCGATCCGCAGCACACGCCCATCGACCACCGACCATGCCGCACCATTGGACCAAACAACTCGGGGAATGCGCGGGTCGTCCATGAGCGCCGGCGGCAGAAACATGTTGCGCGGCATCCGCGTCCTCCCCGGCGAGGGTTCAAGCCTCCGGACATGCAACACGGCAACCGGGGGTCCTTCATAAGCACCCGCCATCATGCGAATCGTGGCCGGAAATGGGACAGGCGCCACGCCGAAGTCATATTCATACTCGACACGGTACAATACAGGCCTGGCCTGGCCTTCCCATAGCTCCTCCACAAGAGCACGGCGCGGGAGGCCGTTTCCTGGATCCAGCTTTGCGCGCCGCACGATCCCGGGGCTTGCCAATGGATCCTGACTGATGATGACGTCCTCTTCTATGCGCGCACTGTTCACACCAGCAAACGACAGGCCTCCACTTGTGTAAAAGCCGAATCGCCGAAAGGCATCCGTACATTGTACATATGCGGTATTGTTCGTGTCGGCATTGTCAGCCTTCGACATCCAAAGAACGAAGGTTGTTTCGCTGGCGGCCCTGTTGTAGGACCAGTAACTGTCCTCATAATATCCGCAGGCGGGTGCATTTCCATGTTCCGTCTCGCAGCTCTCCACCGCGCCGCCCAGCTCACGCGCATAAAACGCATCCGGCTGGTACCGGAAGCAGTAATGGCGGGGCTCCAGTACCCCCGGGTTAAAGTGCATGGTCAGAATCAAGCATCGGATGGGCGGACAGTTGGTCAACAGCTCATGAAAAAGCGCCCTGCCGTTCAACGTACTGCCCTGCACGCTCTGGCCTTGTGCCACGACCGCAATGCCAACTGCTGCCAGTGCCCAAAGGCAGTAAAACTTGCATGCCGCTGTGGAAAACACGCGCCTGGCTGCTCTCAGCTGCCCACACGACCTTGGCGCTGCATCCGTTTCTCCCGTGTCGAACCAGGCCACCGAGCTAATCATTTGTCCTTTGTCTGCCCGTTGTTTTGTCCACCTAGAATTCCACACTGCCCGGTCCCCGTTCAGACTCCACGACAGCTGCCGTGCGACCCAGTCCATACATCCTTTCACCAAAGCCCACCTTAAGCCCACCCACAACATCAACTGCCGAGACGTCAACCCAAACAACGGATCCCGCACCCCCAACACCCGCGCCTCCCCCATCGCACTCCACAACTTCGCCAAACCCGTCACCAACAACACCACTCCCGCACTCCTCACAAACCACCTCACCCACCCACCTCCCCTCAGCCAACCCCACGCCCCCTCAACCCCCGCCGCCCGCAATCCCCGGCCTTCAACATTCTCAACTCCGGCACCCATGGCTCATCCTCGATCCTCCACAAGCTTCATCTCCGCGCTTCACCCCTCGCCAAAAGGGCCTCTCCCACGGCCCCCAGGCACCCCTTTCATTGGATTTCTATCTCTTCTTTACCTCCAGACACAGGCCCGGCCAAGAAAAAAATGTTTGCATTTTCCGACATTCCCACGCCCCTGGTCCCTGCCGCCCGGGCGGCTTTCTTCAGCCCGCCCGCTCCCTCTCCTCACCCGGCGACCGACCCCACCACAACCGGTACGCACGACAAAACGCCGACACACTCCCATACCCCAGCCGACCGGGCAACTCTTTAACCAAAGTGCCCTCCCTCAGCAACTGCCGCGCCAATTCCATCCGCTTCCTCCGCAGCCATTCCCACAGCCTTTCCTTCACTTCCCGCCTGAACCTCCTCCGCAACGTCCGCTCGCTCATCCCTAAAACAGCCGCCATCGCCTTCACACGGAAACCGCAACCCATCGCCAACTCCAACCACTCCCTCTCCCAAACAGGCAGCCTGACGTGCGGCATCTCCTCGTTGTTCCGGCGGCCTTTCCTCATATTCCGACCTCACGATCCATCGCACGGGCATCTGCCCCGGCCCCACTGCCGGCCCACAAGGGTTCACCTCCTCTTTTACCTCCCTCACAAATCCCAGCAATGGCCAAAATTGGCCATCCCCCTCACACCAGCTCTCTCTATTCACCATTTCGTTCGCTCCCGGACGACTGCCACAAGTCGGCAGCCCGAAACTGAGCAGTAGCACGAAAACCCTGACTGCCGTCGGTCTCTTGTGCCTGCTCACATCTTGCCAAATGCGTCAGTCTCCACACCAACCCGCCCCAGCCCCAGGCACTGCCCGACTTCAAACGCTGAACCAATAGCCTCGTCAGTACGCGGCTCACAACAAGGCTTCTCCAAGCGCTGCGGTGATCCACCGTTTGCCGAGCCGCGCACGGAGCTGACAGCGCCTCACAGGACAGCCACAATCAGTCACAATAGAACCTGTCCCTAGACGGGTTTTGTACGTCGCTACAAGGCGTGGCAGGAGTGGGTGAAGTGAAAATGAGGCGGCCCACACGAAGTGCCGGAGGGCATCGCAGAGAAGGGAAAGCGACTTGTCATGGCTGTGAACACCCCACCCAGACAAAGCGTCCCCGCCGGCCGGCGGCCGGAACAGCTGCATCAACGGGAAGGCGGCAAAGGCCCTCCTGCCGGCTCAGCCCAACACCTGCCGCACCAACAGAAACGCGCAGGCCATCGGCAAATACGCCTCAAACGCCCGGCTCGACTTCTCCCACCGGATGCACAGCCGCCGAAAATGCCGCAGCCGGGTCTGCCTGCCGGCAGGCAGGCCACCGTACGCTCCACCACCCACCGCCGACGATACCGCAGCAGCGACCGCCCATCTCGGCTCCGATTCTCAGGCCGGCGACTGCTCCGGTGCGGTGCGATCAGCTCCATGCCGCGCGCGGCAAACGACCGGTCCCGTGCATCGCTCTCCCAGGCCATCTCGGCCACCACCCGCTCCGGAACCTCCCTCGTCAGCATGAAATCGAACAACCCCTGCGCCAGAGTGGACTCATGCGGCCGGCCCGAACAACTCTGCACCGCAACGGGAAATCCCCGGGCGTCCACGGCAATGAGGATCTTGACCCCCTTGCCCACCTTCGTGCGCCCGATCCCGTCGCCTCCACCACCTGCCGGACAGAACGCCGCATCCAGAAAGCATTCATACAGCCGATACTCCCCAGCCCCTCCACCGGTTAGCCCCCCTCCTGCAAGAGCCGTTCGAATACACCCTCCCGCACCAGACGCTGGAACAACCGGTGCACGGCGCTCTTGGAGCCGAACTCTCGAGGCAGGTCCTTCCATTCGGCTCCGTTGTCCGGCAACCAGAAGATCCCGGCCAGAGCCTTGCGCTTGTCGGTTCGGCAACGGCCGCCCCTGGGGTTCGTGGGAGGATCGGGAATGCGTGCGTAAAGCCAATCCAGCAACCTGTCTCTACGCTTCACCACGACACCATGTTACCACGTCAGGCATATGTGTGTTCCGATAGCTTGTACAGTGACCACACCTGTTTACGCATCACAGCGACACACGATGATTTCCTGATACGTTCACTTCATGGACGCGCTGCGCACTGCAACCGCACGCAGATATAGCTCAGCGCTGAACATCTTCTCTCAGATGTCCAGTGACGACTACATGACCCTCATATGCCTCGCCACGCACGCCCAGATCATAACGCACCTTCCATGCCGATGTCTAGGAGTCGTACATGTCCCCCCAACCTAAGCCTCTCTTCTATTAGCTGCCATGCCAGCATCAAAGACCCATTTACGCACCCTGCAACCCCATTGGTACATTTCTTCTCACGTGTTTCCGTCAGTTCCAGTAGCACTTGTAGCCGCCGAAAGCGCAGCTCGCGTTGGCCTGGGCCTCACAAGAACCGCTCACGCCCAGCCTGAACCCCAGCCTGACGTCGATAGGGCGACAGCTTCCGCTCTGCTGTGTGGCTACATATCCCGCTGTGCATGAATCCCATGGATTTCCTTGCTTACATTTTTGATACCGATAGATTGTGCGTATGCACGTGCCGGCTTGATTCCCATGACCGCAGGTACTTTGATCAACGACGTAGCTGTCTCCCCATCCATCGGGCCTGAGCCCATTGGGCGGATCAGCACTCATGACGCTCCACACAGCAACTGCTGCCAGCAGTGTGGCGCTTGTTGTGACCAGTTTCGTTTGCTTGCTCGTCATACGACTCCTCCTTTTTGCCTTTTCCTTTCACCCCTTTTCAACCCCGACCACCCCAACATCTGCCACACCGGCACACGGCGACGCATGCGCCCACTGCCAGCCCGACCATGCTCCATATTATCAAGGCGCGCACAACACTTTTGTGCTCGGAGCTTTTGTCGGGCTCAGATGAGCGCAAGGCAACCAGCGCAGGGCTCCCCGAGAACGGCACACCGAGTCTACCATCAAGAACATACCCGGCGCGACCCCGCATCTGAGGCCGTTCATCATTTACAGCTACCTCGCAGTCTTTAAGCCAGCGCGGCCCGGGAATCGTCGTCCCTTCGACCTCCCAACTGTTCGTTATCCAACCCTGAACGCTGTACATCGCAAACACGTCGTCTGGCGATGTCGGCCCTTCGATTTCATTCTTCGCCAGCGCGCGTCGATATTGAAATGATCGCACCCTCCTGCCATTCCCCTCCACTGTCAGGCTCGCAGCAACAAAGCCACTGCGATAAGCCGCGGCTACAAGCCTTCTCTCACCGCCCAGATGTGGCATCTTTTGCCACCCTGAAGCAACCCACCGCCATTCGTACACGTCCTCGCGCATTCGGCGCATCTCCTGCCGCACCTCAGACGGATCATAGTCCCCTTCGCCGTCATACACGCCTCGGATGGGAAACACCTTCTCGTGCCCGTGAAGCAGCTCGGTCTGTTCGGAAAGTACTGCCAGCAAAAGAACCTGAATGGCGGGATCGACCAGCCTTGTTGGAAAACGGCCCGGATACATCAGAGCAACGCCGTTTCCACCCTGCCAGCGCAAGACCCCATCCTGGTGATGCAAAGGAACCATTGCCTCAAACACATCAACGCCATCACTTCCTACACAATAGTAGGTTGTACTGACATCCCGTTGCACAAATGCCTCGATGACGTAATGTCGCCCCAGCCACTCGACGCGACACGGTGTGGGTATGGATCGATATCGCACCCTGTTCCAATCCCCGTCCAAATGGCCTACCCATTGAAGGTATCCCTCCACGCCACCGCCACCGGAGCCCGTACTCCCACCAGCTCGGACGGTCGTTAAGCACACCGCTAGCACAATCAGTGAGCCACGGTGCAAGCATTTCCACGCCGCCCACCTCATACATCCGGTCAGTAATGTTGACATGATCCGCCTTCCATTTTCCAACTCCAACGACCGGACTCCTTGCGTTGGGCCATCGCTTTCATGTCTGGGAAACATGCGAAGAGTTCGCCCTTCACATTTCCTTTCAGGACAAAACATTCTGCCGCAGACATTCTTGATCCAGACGTCCTCTCGCGCGCTCGCGAGGATCCAGCCAACAACTGCTCAGCTGGGGCTTTCCTCATTTTAACACAAGCGCTCGCATGTTCACACCTGAGTTCCTCGGATTCGTTACAGCATGTCGGATCATGACGCGCAATCGCATTTGCGAATCACGAGCCACCATCCGGAACGCCCGACCAGTTCAACTGTTAACTGCACCTCTCACACGGGGAACAGTCACCTGCCAACTGGCTACCTGGCCTCCGTGGATTACACCCCTGTTGACATTACCCACCCCTTCAGCAACCACACTTGCAGCCTATTCCTCAACAATCCCTGTCCTGTCTCTTCCCTCTTTTTTTACCTCAGCACCCAAGCCTCATCCTCGATCCTCGACAAGCTTCAACTCCGCGCTCACCCCTCGCCAACAGGGCGTCGCCCACGCCCCTTGGCACCACCTTCATTGGCTTTCTGCTCCAGCTCTTACCTCCAAACACCTGCTGCGCCAAGAAAAAAAGTGTGCATTTTCCAACATCCCCACGCCCCTGGTCCCTGCCGCCCGGGCGCCTTTCTTCAGCCCGCCCGCTCCCTCTCCTCACCCGGCGACCGACCCCACCACAACCGGTACGCACGACAAAACGCCGACACACTCCCATACCCCAGCCGACCGGCCACCTCCCCAACCCGCCGACCATCCTTCAACCACCGCCGCGCCCATTCCATCCGCTTCCTCCGCAGCCACTCCCACAGCCTTTCCTTCACTTCCCGCCTGAACCTCCTCCGCAACATCCGCCCGCAAATCTCCAGAACAGCCGCCATCGCCTTCACACCGAAGCCGCACCTCATCGCCAACTCCAACCACTCCTCTTCCCCTTCAGGCAGCCTGACGTCCGCCATCCCCTTCCGGCTCCGCCGGACTTTCATGCCTGTGCAATCTCAGTGCCTTCTCCCCAAAGCCCTCCCTCGCCGCGCTCCAGATCCACACCGGCTGTCCTGCCACGTGAAGCCACGAGAGCGCCGGCAGGCTAGGAAACGTCTCGCCTGCAGAGGAGGACGCAGGCCGATCAGGAGCAGCCCGGCCGGTTTCTCGATGTGCGCACCAGGTACCAGAGACCCGCGCCCGACATCGCCGCCAGGGCCAGAATCACGACCCACCGCCGATAAGCAGGCGTGCCGGGAACCCGTTTGACCGGCAGAAAGCCAGCCATCTCCTGCAGACGCGGACTGCTCACCGGTTCCCATATGTCGTCCCAGACGGGGTATATCAGGGGATCCTCGCCCCGCGTCCGCCAAAAACGCCAATCCCGCGCGACCACCTCGGCCGGACGCAGCCGCCAGGATGGCGTGCCTTGATGCCATCGCTCCCAGCGGACCACCCTGACCCACGCCTCCAACACCACCCTGAGCTCATCGGCCTTCCTGGCTCCCAGTCGCGGAACGAACCGTCTCAGCACCGCCGACTGCGGCCGCACCAGCCCCCCGTCACGCACGGTCTCCTGGACCTCGTACTCCATGGCCAAATACCCCCGATGCCTCGCGGGCGCAGGTCGAACGACCTTTCCGCTGGCATCGAGGCCCGTCTCGTTATACCGAAGCATCAAGCCGCACACCCATGCACCCCCCGGCTCACAATCCCTGCGATCCACCTCGAACTCCACGCACCGGTACTCCGTGGACACCTCCCAGTCGCACCATTGCAACCGCCCGGGGCCGATTTCGCCCAAGTCGGGCTGCGGACAAAGCGCCAACCAAGCCACAAATAACGCGTTCTCGTACGGTCGTGGATACGGGGTCGGAACCACGTGGGCTTCCAGCCGGATGGCGGAAGTGGGCTTTGGCAATGTCGTCAGCGGCTCCCCCGCAAGCAGCCTTCGCACACCGCCAGGAACCGTCATGTAGTTGTACACCAGGCCCTTCACCAAGTCGGGGCTGGTGTAGGCGGCCTCCACGAGCCACCAGCCATTACTGTACCAAAACTCCGCCCGGCCCTCCTGCACCATGTTGCGATCCTCCCGGGTTACTGGCAGGCTCGCCTCCATTCGCACCTCCGCAAGCGCATGGAACGGGGGAACGTCAACCGACGCAGCACCCCTCGCCTCCGACCCGGCGAGAACCCATGCCACCGCGCAGACCAACCAGCCGCGAGAATGCTGTCTCATACGCAGGGCTTGCTTACCGTTCCGGAGCTCACCCGCACAGAGCCTCTGATGGCTGGTGGAAGTACTCCGCCAGACACGGCCGTGGAACCTTCACGGTGGCAGCGCCCAAGGCCCACCAGCCCGAGCACAGGTGATCAACCTTGTTCCGCAGATTTGCTGTGACGACGAACCGGCCCGCCACAAAGAACCGCCGTCTGCCGTCCCGTGGTACCAAGGCAGCAGGCCACGTTCAGCCCGCCGGCCAACCCAGCCAAACGGCCGGCGCGCTCCCACACGCCGCTCCTCCCCTTCGGTCCGCCGCCATCCTGCTGCCGGTGTCACTGACCACGCCGACCCGGACAGGCGGGGTTGCTCGACCAAGCGGATGGTATCTCACACCATGATTTCGCGCTGCTCCTGGGCATACACACTTTGGGCTGCCGTTGACCGGTTCGCAGTCAGACGCAGGTCTCCTCTTACTCGGACATGGCTCACAAAGGGCCGCCCTGGATTTAGATGAACTAACGACAGTCACAGGCGGCACCTCCGGCTGTTCATTGCAGCGCCCACGTAACAGGTCGCATTCCCAGCCTAGTGCCTGTAAGGCGTCCCACATCCCTTCCGCGCATTTCTCGCCGCACGTTCATGCTGTCGTACGGCTTTCCTCGACCGTGTGTTTCGAACACTGCTCTACTGATCGCACGCTTCCTCGGATTCACGCGCCGCTCTACACACCACAGAGACCGCCGTCGGCCCCGATATCACAGTGCTCAGACACGACACGCAACCTGATGCGTCGCGCTGCTGTTCATACACATACTCCGTACCGCCAACTGTACCTTGCCCCGGTTCACATTTTACCTCGGAATCATCCCCCATGCAATCCCAATGGCGGGTGGTTACAAACCGCAACTCGACACAGCCGTTGACACATAGCGGAGTCTGATTCCCTGCGCAGACGTTTGTTTCCTGAGGCTTCGGGCACGCCGCGATGCCTATTGCACCGATCATTGCAGCAAACAACGCCACTGCTTTTTCCGTTTTCATGTCGCTCCTCCTTTCCGTTTGATGCTTCATTTTCCTTTCTCTAGCCTGCACCATACTTTTCTATGGCGCGAAAGCCTGACAACACGACTAGCCGGCAACCTCCGGCATCCACTCAGACTCGCCACCTTGCGATCGCCCCCAAGCAAGGCAGACGTGCGGTATCGCACGGACATACCCTTCTGGCTAGAACCTATCCCAAAACCCTTGACAGGTATAAATGAGCTAGCAGGACTGCGTTGTGCTGAAGCAAACGGATAGGTTGCTTCGACTCCTTTTGTGCACACATTCCTAATCCTCCCAAAAGCCCCAAGGGCGGTCGGCCTCGAACCCACAAGCGCAAGGCTCTGGCTGGCATTTTCTGGCTGTTGGACAACGGCGCCAAATGGAAGGACACGCCGCGGCAGTTCGGCTCCAAGAGCGCGGTTCACCGCTTCTTCCAGCGTTTGGT
>ERZ795042.2244-NODE-2244-length-10902-cov-979.667466_pt1 | contig 10902 bp, 7 predicted proteins | sample MGYA00375126_ERZ795042 | MGnify/ENA primary metagenome ERZ795042 (study PRJEB30171, sample SAMN05518105) | compost metagenome | isolation source: Feedstock adapted compost from Newby Island compost facility, Milpitas, CA | place: USA:Newby Island compost...
CGGCGGCCTTCCTCACGTCCCTGCGCTCCGCGCAGGTAGCGCAGCGCAACAAAAAGCTCGAAATACAGGCTTCGGAGCACGGCTTTTTCCGTTGGCGACCAGAGATCCGGCGAAACTTATGCAATCGCTCCGGATATGTCCTGTGCTTCATAAATGATCCACGAACCTGCCGTGACGGACGTACGCGAGCAACTCCGGAAGCTGGTGCGAGAGGTACGCCATCGAGCCTATGTGCCGTATTCGAAGCATCCGGAAGCCGTGGTGCTGTTGCTTTCGGACGGCTCCTGGATTCCGGGGGTGCGCGTCGAAAGCGCGTCGTTTTCGCTGACGATTCCACCGCTGCAGAATGCCTGGACGACCGCCGTGGCGCTGGGCCGTCGTGACGTGGTGGCTGTAGCCTTTTCGCAGCCACCGGACGCGGGAACGCGGGCTTTTCTGGAGGAGCTGAAATTATCGCTGCAGGACGTATCGTCAGATTTATTTGCGTCTCAACCTTCAGGGTTGCCGATACCCCGAGAATCGCTTGCTCCTTTTCTTGATCAGATGCCTGAAGGCTCGCTTGAGGGCATTCAGCTGGCTCGAGAGGTGGCAGCCCGTGCGCTGGCGCCGTACTCACGGTTTCCGGTGGGCTGTCTGCTCCAGCTTGAGGATGGCCGCTGTATTCCGGGCGTCAATGTGGAGCATCCGGACTGGACGCGTACGCTCTGCGCCGAACGTAATGCGCTGGGCACGGCTTTCAGCTATGGTATTACTCCACCGTCATGGCGAAAACTTTTTTTGTCCTGTGTGAAGGACAGTCGTGGCACTCCCTGTGGTGCTTGTAGGCAGTTGCTGGCCGAGCATCGTTCGGATCTTCCGGTGTGGATGGATCGAGGATCGAAGAATCCTCCTGAGCATATGAGGGTTGATCTTTTACTTCCTGGTTTTTTTGTATTGCAATAACAGCAATTGCGCATGCTGCAGCTCGCCTGGCCGCCACTCCTGTACGTTCTTCTGCTGAGCCTGACGGTCGCGTTCGCCGTCTGGACCTACCGCCACACGCATGCCCTGACCCGACGCCAGCGCCTGCTACTGACCCTGCTCCGGAGCACCACCCTGGGCCTCGTGCTCACCCTGCTGGCCGATCCCCTGCTGGTACGTACCGAGCGACGGCAGACTCCGCCCGAACTGGCCCTCCTGATCGACGACAGCGCCAGCCTTCCCCTTGCCGCCCGCGACAGCAGCCGGCAACTGGCCCGGCAGCTTCAGCAGGCACTCCCCTGGGATGCATTGCGAACAGCCCGCCTGCACGTCTACGGCCTGGGAGCCGCCCTGCGTCCCCTTCCTGATGAGCCGCGCCATCTGATCGACTCGCTTCGCTTCCACCAGACACGTACCGATCTGAATCAGGCCATTCTCGAAGTCCAGCAACGCCATCCCCATCTTCGAGCCATCGTATTGATCTCCGACGGTCAGTTCAACACCGGTCCGTCGCCCCTGTACAACGCCGAACGCCTGGGTATCCCGACTTTCACCGTTGCCGTGGGCGATACCGCCCGTCCCCGTGACATCTGGATCGACCGCCTCGAAACAAACACGCTGGCCTACGCCCGGACGCGGCTTCCGATCGTGGCCCACCTGCAGGCTCGGGGATTTGCCGGCGCGGAAGTAACGATCAGGCTGGAAGTGGACGGACGCGAAATCGAACGCCGGCGGCACACCTTCAGCGCTCAGGAAGAGCAGGCGACCGTCACCTTCACCTATGAACCGCAGCAGCCGGGTCTGCATCGGCTGCGCGTGTATGTGGACCCGGTTTCTGGAGAGTTTCTGAATAGCAATAACGGAGAAAGCACCGTCGTTCGCGTGCTCGAACGCCGACGCCGCATCCTGCTGCTCGGAGCCGCCCCCGAACCCGATCTGGCCAACCTCCAGCGTCTCCTTGCCCAGAATGCCGACCTGGAAGTGACCACCCGCGTCCAACGTGACCGCCGGCGCTTCTATGGCGGTCCGCTTCCAGACTCACTCAACGCATTCGACCTGATCATCCTGGCCGGCTATCCCGGCCGTGCGGCCAGCACGGCCGACCTGGAGCGTATCGCAGCCGCCGCCGAGCGCATCCCGCTCCTCTTTCTGCTCAGCCCCCAGACGGATCTCCGTCGCCTGAGCACACTGGCCGGTGTACTTCCGGTCCGCCCCGATCAGATCCTTCCCGGCCACGTCAACATGGCCTTCCAGCTCCGACCGGAAGCCCGCATGCATGCTGTCTTCGACCTTCCCGGCGGCATCCCGGACGCGCTGGAGCAACTTCCCCCGCTCCGCGCCACAGTTTCCACCTGGACGGTGGCCCCGGACGCGCGCCTTCTGGCCGTCGCCCGTTCGACCGAGGGTGCCTCCCCCACCCCGTTGCTCGTTGTCCAGGAACGCGGCGGGCATCGCCGTGCCGCGCTCCTGGGCAGCGGTACCTGGCGCTGGAGCAACCTGCCCGAGACGTTCGACGCGCTGCGAACCTTCTGGGAGACGCTGCTGAACAATCTGATGCAATGGCTGACCGCGCCGAGTGAGAACCAGCAGGTGCGTATCCGCCCGGAACGCGACACGTTCGGCGAAGACGAGCCGGTTCGGCTCCTGGGCGAAGTGTACGACGAACGCCTGGCCCCCGTCAACGACGCGACGGTTACCGTCGACGTATGGGACGCCGACAGCACCCGCTATCCGTTCCGCATGGAACCGACCGGCAACGGCCGTTACCGCCTGGCAATCGACAACCTGCCCCAGGGCCTCTACCGCTACCGGGGCGAAGCACGGCGCGGAACGGAACTGCTCGGCCACGACAGCGGCTACTTCGCCGTCGGTGCCACCACGCTTGAGTACAAAACCCCCTGGGCCGACTGGAACCTGCTCCAACAGCTTGCCAGCCGCACCGGCGGTCGCTTTCTGACCCTTTCAGAAGCGCCGACGCTGGCAACGATGCTCCAGCAGGCCGACTTGCTTACGCCATCGGAGACACTGGTGCAGGCAGAATGGCGCCCGCGGATGACGTGGCCGCTGCTTGCGCTGATTATTTTGCTCCTTACGATCGAATGGGTTCTTCGCAAACGCTTCGGGGTTGTTTAGCGTTACAATAACGGATTTCAGCGGCCATGCACCGCTTCCTCTGGCTCCTGCTGCTTCCCCTTCCCCTGCAGGCCCAGCTTCTGGAAACCTTCAGCGACGGCAACTTCACCGAAAACCCCGCCTGGCAGGGCACCACCGACTACTGGACCATCGACACCCTGGATGGCAACCCCCGCCTGCGCACCAACGGCCCGCCCCAATCCGACACGCTCTTTCTCGCTACCCCCTCCGCCGTCTCCTGGGGCCTGTGGCAGTTCACCGTAAGCTACGAACAGGTCAACCTGAGCAACTTCAACGGCCTTCGCCTCTACCTGATGGCCGATACCGCCGACCTGAAAGGCCCCGTCCGTGGCTACTTCCTGCAGCTGGGTACGAACAACAGCGACGAAGTGCGCCTCTACCGACAGGACGGCGATCCGGCCACCCGACGCGTCCTGCTCGGCCGCAGCGATCCGGTGCTGACCGAACCCACGCAGACGCTCACGCTGAAGGTGCTGCGCACCGAAACCGGCCACTGGAGCGTCTTTCTGGAAGGTCGCCTGCTGCTGGAAGCCACCGACGCCACCTACTGGCAGAGCCGATATTTCGGCCTCTGGGTCAAGCATACGGCCACCACCGCCCGCAGTTATGCCTTCGATGACCTGCTCGTAGCCGGCGAGGCCGAACGCCCTGACCGCACACCGCCTGCAGTGGTTACGGCCGCCTACCACCAGCGCCTGCGTGCCTTCCTGGTAGACTTTTCCGAGCCCATTGACACCATCCACACGCCACCCGACGCTTTCTACGTGGAAGCTCCGACGTTTTCCGGAGTCCCTGACAACGTGCGCTGGGATGCTTCCGGCCAGTTCGCCCGCCTGCACTACGCCCGCATTCCTCCCTCCGGATCCTATCGGCTGTACGTCCGAGGCCTGCGCGATCCGGCCGGCAACCTGATGCGCGATACGGTGCTGACGCTTACCGTCGTGACTGATACGCTCCCCCCACGCCTGGCCGACCTTTATCCCATCGACAGCTGGCGGCTCGGCGTGCGCTTCGACGAACCGGCGACGGGTTGCGATCCATCCGCCTATCGTCTGCAGGAAGGGCCGGCCGTCTGGCAGGTGCAGGACTGTCCGGCCCCGCCTCGGACCGACTTCACGCTGCTGCTGGCCGCGCCCATGACACCCCTGGCCACTTACACCCTTCGCATCGAAGCCGTGACCGACACGGTGGGCAATGCGATGCCGGCCGTAGCGCGCACGTTTACGTTTCCGGGGGATCCCGAACCAGCCGATCCAGGCGATCTGATCATCAACGAAGTGCTCTACGCGCCCTCGCGCCCCGGGCTCGAATTTGTCGAACTCTACAACCGATCGGCCCATGCGCTGGATCTCCGGGAGATCCAGTGGCACGATGCCCGGTCGGAGCCACAACCGCTGGCCGAGCGTGTCTTTCTGATCGGTCCCGGCGCTTACGTCGTGCTGAGCGAAGACACGGCCGCGTTGCGCAGCGCCTTCGGCGAGGTGCCCGTACTCCTGCAGCCGGACACATGGCCTCCGCTCAACAACGACGGCGACGCCGTCGTGTTGAAGCGTAGCGACGGCGTGCTCCTCGACTCGCTCCGGTACGATGCATCCATGGGCCAGAGTGGCCGCTCGCTGGAGCGCCGGGACCCCGACCTCCCCACGTGGCTCCGCACCAACTGGGCCGTCAGCGTCGACTCGCTGGGCGCCACACCCGGACGCCGCAACAGCCGCTACGAGCCTGATCTGGCGCCGCCCGCCGTTCGCTTCGTGGCCGTGCGCGACAGCCTGAGCGTGGCCGTCTTTTTCGACGAAGCACTCGACCCGTCGTCTGTTCGGCCCGACGCGTTCGAGCTGGACGATGGCACACAACCCGCGGCGGCCACCTGGTTGCCCGAAACACAGCAGGTCCTGCTGCACTTCGAACGACCGCTGACCCAGCACCGGCTTGTCATTCACGACCTTCGTGACCTTAAGGGCAACCGGCTGGCTTCGGCAGTGCGCCCGCTGGCCTATCCGCCTGGGCCGGAAGCCTTGCGTATCAATGAGATCCTCTATGCGCCGCTTGCCGATTCGTACGACGGCCGTCCGGACCAGCCCGAATACTTCGAACTGATCAACATTTCCGATCGCCACGTCAACCTGGAGGGACTTTTCTGGACCGACGTGCCCGACGAGCAGGGCCGGGCCGACACGGTGTGGCTTCCTGCTCGCTTTCAGGCGCTGGCGCCGGAGAGTCTGGCCGTTGTCTTTAACGTGCCGGCCGGGAAGAATCCGCTGGCCTTCCTCGAAGCGGCCTTTCCGGGCGCCACCCGTCAGCCGGGCACCGTCTGGCTTCCCATATCCGGATCTTCCCTGGGCCTGCGCAACGAGGGCGACCTGATTCACCTGCAGTATGGACCGCACACCATCGACTCGGTGTTCTACGCCCCTTCCTGGCACCAGACAGGCGTTCGCGACGCAACGGGGCTGGCCCTGGAGCGTCTGCTCCCCGAAGGACCGTCGAACGATCCGGCCAACTGGACCAGCAGCCCGGACCCTTCCGGCGGCACGCCGGGACGTCCGAACGCCGCCCGCCTGCAGGAAAATCCGCCCCTTTCGGAGCAGCCCGGCCTTGAGATAGCCCCGTCGCCCTTTTCACCGGACGGTGACGGCATCGACGACGTGGCCGTCCTTCGCTTTACGTTGCCCACCGCCGGCGCGCTGGTGCGCGCCCGGATCTTCGACAGTCAGGGGCGGTTGGTGCGCACGCTGGGGCCGATCAACAGCGGGGCGCAGGGGATGCTGCTCTGGGACGGCCGCGACGATACGGGCGGCGCGCTCCCCATCGGAATCTACATCGTATTGCTGGAAGCCATGGACGCCCGCGGCGGTCGTCTGCTGAGTCGCAGGACGTCGGTGGTGCTGGCACGCCCGCTTCGCTGAATGCGGAACAGCCACGTCCGCGTTACGTTCTCTGAATCGTTCCGGAAATCATCCGAAAGCCATCGACAATCCATGAGTGCCACCACGCTGCAGGCTCCGATCCAGCTGACGCCCCGGGCTGCCCAGGAAATCCGGAAGATCATGCAGACCAAGCAGATTCCGGAAGGCTATGCGCTGCGTGTGGGCGTCCGGGGCGGCGGATGCTCGGGCATGAGCTATCTGCTGGGCTTCGACCGCAAGCGCGAGTACGACCTGGAGTTCGAGGTCGAAGGCATTACCATTTACATGGACCGCCGGCACGGCCTATATTTAATGGGCACCACAATCGACTACCACGACGGACTCAATGCCCGGGGGTTCGTTTTCAACAACCCCAACGCTACCCAGACCTGCGGCTGCGGCTCGAGTTTTGCGGTCTGAGTCAGAGCATGAGCTGGCTGCAGACGCGGGGTAAGCGTTGCCGCCCCGCGTTTTTTGTTCAGGAACTGCATTCCGAAGGTTCGGTTAACAGCACAGGGTCAGCGTCGGCCGCACGGCGCGGCACGCTGATCGCATCAGGGCAGCCTTGAACAGGCCACCGGCTTTCAGGGCTGTTTAAAGCAAAACCGGTAGTTATGGAAGGAAACTTCTCCAACAGAGTTCGGGACGTTATTGCCTACAGCCGGGAAGAAGCGATCCGGCTGGGACACGACTACATCGGAACGGAACACCTGTTGCTTGGCATCATCCGGGAGGGCGAAGGCATTGCCGTACAGATCCTTCGCAACCTCGGATGCGACCTGCTGAAACTGAAAAAGGCGATCGAAGACGCCGTCCGTAGCACCAGCGGCCCGACGACCGTCGTGGGGAACCTCCCCCTGACGAAGCAGGCCGAAAAGGTGCTGAAAATAACCTACCTGGAAGCCAAACTGTACAAAAGCGATGTCATCGGCACCGAACACCTGCTGCTGAGTCTGCTCCGCGACGAGGAAAACATTGCCGCCCAGATTCTGCAGCAGGGTTTCTCGATCACGTACGACGCCGTCCGGGCCGAGCTCGACGCCATCCTGAGCGGCAAGGCTTCGGCCCGCGGCAGTAGCAGCAGCGGAAGCGGCAGTCGATTTTCATCCAGATACGGCAGAGAGTACACGAAAATGGAAAAGAGCAAAACACCCGTGTTGGACAACTTCGGCCGCGACCTGACCAAGCTGGCCGAAGAGGGGAAGCTGGATCCCGTCATCGGACGGGAGCGGGAGATCGAGCGGGTTGCCCAGGTGCTCAGCCGCCGCAAGAAAAACAACCCGGTGCTCATCGGAGACCCGGGTGTCGGGAAGACCGCCATCGTCGAGGGCCTGGCCATGCGCATCGTGCAGCGCAAGGTCAGCCGCGTCCTCTACGACAAGCGGATCGTCTCGCTCGACCTGGCCGCGCTGGTGGCCGGCACGAAGTACCGCGGCCAGTTCGAGGAGCGCATGAAGGCGGTCATGAACGAGCTCGAGAAGAACCCGGACGTCATCCTCTTCATCGACGAGCTGCATACGATCGTCGGGGCGGGGGGCGCCTCGGGCTCGCTCGACGCCTCCAACATGTTCAAGCCGGCGCTGGCGCGTGGTGAAATCCAGTGCATCGGCGCCACGACGCTGGACGAATACCGCCAGTACATCGAAAAAGACGGCGCGCTCGATCGCCGCTTCCAGAAAATCATCGTGGATCCCTCCACGCCGGAGGAGACCATCGAGATTCTGAAGAAGATCAAGGATCGTTACGAAGAGCACCACAACGTCCGCTACACGGACGAGGCGATCGAGCTGTGCGTCAAGCTCTCGGAGCGCTACATCACCGATCGCTTCCTCCCCGACAAGGCCATCGACGTCATGGACGAGGCCGGGGCCCGGGTGCACCTGAAGAACATCCGGGTTCCGAAGGAGATCGTCGAGCTGGAGGAAGAGATCGAACGCGTCCGGGAGGAAAAGAACCGGGTGGTCAAGAGCCAGCGCTTCGAGGAGGCGGCCCGGCTCCGCGACCGGGAGAAGAAGCTGCTCGAAGAGCTGGAAGAGGCCAAGCGTGCCTGGGAAGAGCGCGTGCAGCATGAGGTGCACGAAGTCACCGCTCAGGACATCGCCGAAGTCGTAGCCATGATGACCGGCATCCCGGTCGACAAGATCACCGAGCCCGAGCAGAAGAAGCTCCTCCGCATGGAGGAGGCGCTCAAGAGCCGGGTGATCGGTCAGGACGAGGCGATCTCCAAGCTGGCCCGAGCCATCCGGCGCACACGGGCCGGCCTCAAAGACCCGAAGCGGCCGATCGGCTCCTTCATCTTCCTCGGACCGACCGGCGTCGGAAAGACCGAGCTGGCCAAGGCGCTGACGGAGTACCTGTTCGACTCCGAGGATGCGCTCATTCGCATCGACATGAGCGAGTACATGGAGAAATTCTCCGTCAGCCGCCTGATCGGTGCCCCGCCGGGCTACGTGGGCTACGAGGAGGGTGGCCAGCTCACCGAAAAGGTGCGGCGTAAGCCCTACTCCGTCGTGCTGCTCGACGAGATCGAAAAGGCGCACCCGGATGTGTTCAACATCCTGTTGCAGGTGCTCGACGACGGCATACTGACCGACGGACTGGGCCGCCGCGTCGACTTCCGCAACACGATCATCATCATGACCTCGAACATCGGGGCTCGGGAGATCAAGAACCTGGGCAAGGGCATCGGCTTTGCACAGACCGAGCAGCCCTTCAACTACCAGGCGATGAAATCCACCGTTGAAGATGCGCTCAAGCGCGTCTTCAACCCCGAGTTCCTGAACCGAATCGACGACGTGATCGTCTTCCAGCCGCTGGAGAAGCAGCATATTTACCAGATCATCGACCTGATGATCTCCGACCTGCTCAAGCGGGCGGGCGACCTGGGCATTCAGGTCGAGTTCACGCAGGCGGCGAAAGACTTCCTCGTCGAAAAGGGCTACGACCCGCAGTACGGCGCCCGGCCACTCCGGCGGGCCATCCAGAAGTACGTGGAGGACCCGCTGGCCGAGGCGATTCTGAGTAACGAGGTCAAGGAAGGCGATCTCGTCGTGATCAACTACGACGAATCGGTCAAACCGGGCGAGCTGATCTTCGAGGCGCGCCCGGCCGCCGAGGCTGCTTCGTCCGAGAAGCCCGAAACGGCCGAGGAAGGCACCTCGGAATGATCCAACCCATGACGCAATAAAAAAGCGCCGGTCCCACTCCGGGACCGGCGCTTTTGTTTTTCAGCGCAGGAGGCTCGGCGCCTGCAGCAGCTGCATACCCTGCGCTGCGTCCATCACGGCATAGGTGAAACCGGGCAGCAGGCTGTAGGCCCCGACAACGCCGTCGCGCCGAAGCGCCAGAAAGCCCACCTGCAACGTGTCGTCGCCCGTTCGGGCGCGATAGCGCGCGACGGCCTTCCGGCAGGCGACCTCCGGATCGTCGCCCTGTCGCATCAGCTCTACGACCAGATGCGAGCCGGCAATGCGAATGACGCCCTCACCCCAGCCGGTCGCACAGGCTGCCCCCACCTCGTCGTCCACGAACAGCCCGGCGCCGATGATCGGCGAGTCGCCCACGCGTCCCCGCATTTTGAAAGCGGCCCCGCTGGTGGAACAGGCCCCGGTCAGCCGACCCGTCGCATCGGCCACCAGCAGCCCGACCGTGTCGTGGTTGTCGGCATCAATGCGATTGGTGTTTTCGAGGTTGGACGGCGGCGGAGCCGGTGTACCCTGCTGCTCCTTCCAGCGAAGCCAGTCCTGCTCGGACTCCGGCGTCAGCAGATTCGCCTCCTCGAATCCTTCGGCCAGCGCAAAGGCCCGGGCGCCTTCGCCAACCAGAAAGACGTGCGGTGTCTTTTCCATTACGCGCCGGGCCACCGAAATCGGATGCACGAAGCCCTCCAGAAACGCCACGGCGCCACAGCGTCCGGTGCCCTCCATGATCGACGCGTCCAGCGTGACCCGACCGGTGGCGTCCGGATAACCGCCCACTCCGACCGTCCGCACCATCGGATCGGCCTCGACGACCCGCACGCCTTCCTCCACGGCATCCAGCAAACGACCGCCCTGTTGCAGCACCCGCCAGGCTGTTTCAACGGCCATCTGTCCGTGATCCCAGGTCGCCACAGCTACCGGCAACCGGTGCTTTGGCGCCGATGAACACCGAAGCCCCAGCAACCCCAGAAAACTGGACACTATGCCCAGTTGAATCAGCTCTCTTCTCTGCATTGCAATAACGGATTTATCGAGGCTGCGATACACCGCAACATACCACCCACGTCCCCGCTGTATTCCCAGAACATCAGACCCCCCAGCCGATGCGCCCGCACGTAGGCCACCTTCTCGGCCAGTGACTGCGTATCCTCGAAGGAAATAAAAATTCGTTCCGTGGCATGCCACAGGTATGGCGCCCGCGCTTCCGCGTCCCAGTGGCGCACAAAACCGGCCCGTCCGATGTAGTCACGCTGCAAGGTGGCAAACGACAGTTCCTCCGTAAGCGACGCCTCGTAAGGCTGATACCGCCCGTTATGCTCCGGCCGCACGCCACGCCAGCCTCGCCCGTAAAACGGCACGCCGACCACCAGCTTCTCCCCCGGCACCCCGGCCGCCAGATAACGCCGCACGGCCCCCTCTACCGAAATCCCTTCCGGGTCCAGCAGCGACGGATACAGGTTCGCGTGGTGCCCTGTGTGTGGCGTCCAGCTTCCATGGAAATCATGACGGTAGTGTTTTGAATTCAGAGCGGCGGAAACCCACGGCTTCAGCCGTGGGAGGAGCCGCCTTCGGAATCAAATCATTGCGATGATTCAGGCAGGGAAACCTACAACATGGGAGGAATTGTCTCATACCCATGACATACCGTTGACACCAGCGCATAATACCTTCCCACAAACGTT
>ERZ795042.2250-NODE-2250-length-10890-cov-3449.421043_pt1 | contig 10890 bp, 7 predicted proteins | sample MGYA00375126_ERZ795042 | MGnify/ENA primary metagenome ERZ795042 (study PRJEB30171, sample SAMN05518105) | compost metagenome | isolation source: Feedstock adapted compost from Newby Island compost facility, Milpitas, CA | place: USA:Newby Island compost...
GCAAGCAAAATTGATCAAAAGGGTGTACTTATCCTCAGTGAAATGGCGGGTGCTTCAAAAGAATTGTTACACGCCATCATCGTGAATCCAAACGATATTGAAGCTATGGTAGAGGCCCTGTTGCAGGCCATTGAAATGCCGGAAGAAGAGCAGGCTTATCGGATTCGCGCCATGCAGGAAATCATCGCTAAATATAACGTATATCACTGGGTGAATTTATTCATTGAAACATTGGAAGAAGTGAAACAACAACAGGACAGGTTAATTACTAAAATGTTGAACAGGCAGGTTACCGAAAACATGATCAGACATTATGCTCAGGCCCGTAAACGCATCTTGTTGCTCGATTATGATGGAACACTCGTTCCGTATTTTTCAGACATCAATCAGGCCATACCCGATCGGGAACTGAAACGTTTGCTCACCACGCTCGCGCGCGACCCCCGCAATCGGGTGGTAGTCATCAGCGGTCGTACACACGAAACACTTGCAAAATGGCTGGGCGACTTACCGGTTGATTTAATTGCAGAACACGGGGTATGGCGTAAAGATCATGGACGCGACTGGCAAAAATTTACTGAGCTGAACACAGCATGGAAACCGAGCATCCGCCACATCCTGGAAATGTATATGCACCGTACACCCGGATCGTTCATCGAAGAAAAAAGTTACTCACTTGCCTGGCATTATCGTAACGTAAGCACAGAACTGGGTGAAGAACGAGCCAGAGAATTGGTGGATAACCTGAAATTCTTTTCCTCGCACCATGGCTTACAGGTGCTCTCTGGTAACAAGGTTATTGAAATTAAAAACGCTGATGTGAACAAAGGAAAAGCTGCGCGCGAATTGCTCAAAGAACAACGTTATGATTTTATCCTGGCTATTGGCGACGATGCTACGGATGAAGATACATTCCGTGCCATGCCTGCCAGAGCTTACACAATACGTGTAGGCAGCGCACTTTCCGCCGCACAATATTACCTGCGTTCTTATCAGGAAGTAAGAGCGCTGCTGAATAATTTTGCAGAAGCCAACGTGGAAGAGCTCATAAAAAAATAGGCCGATCAATTTTTTTGGCGATCCGATAGGCGGCATTCATCACACCCACATGGCTGTAAGCCTGAGGAAAATTTCCCCACTGGCTGCCATCTCTCGCGTCCACATCTTCACTCAGCAGACCCAGATGATTGGTATATTTCATCAACTGTTCAAAGTTTTCCTGCGCTTCTTTTACACGTCCCATATGCGCCAGTACTTCCACATACCAGAATGCCGTTACCAGAAAAGTGGTTTCGGGTTTGCCGAAATCATCTTCATGTTTATATCGGTAAAACAATCCATCTTCCGCTTTCAGATGCTGTTCCAGACAACGTAAATGATCTTTAGCCCGTTGTGAGCGCGGATCCAGATAGTTCATTAATATCAACTGCAGGGTGCTGGCATCCAGATGTTTCGATCCGATGGCTTCTGTATATACCCTTCGTTGTGGATCATAACATTGCTCGATTTTCTCAGCTGCTCTTTTTTTCAATTTTAAAGCCAGTTGACGTAAAGATTTATGCTTGATCTTATCGGCCATTTTGATGGCCGCACAGGCCCCGGCCCAGTGGAACAAATACGTATAACAGTGGTATTGCCTGATATTGCGAAACTCCCACAACCCCGCATCAGGTTCATCCATCACCGCTTCAATCTTATGCAAGATATTGCTCACCCATTCCGCCGCATTTACCCTTGCTCGGTATTTAATGCGATTATCAACATATAGCGGTAATAACGAAACAAGTATCTGACCGTAGGTATCATTCTGCACCTGTTCAGCCGCTTGATTGCCAATACGCACGGGCTTATTGCCCAGATATCCTTCCAGATCAATTTCTCTTTCCGGTAAATATGACTCGCCCGTAATGCTATATAACGGCTGAAAACGTTCCCTGCTGCTCACAGCAATATTTTCAAAGAAATGAAAATAACGTTCTAATTCTTCGAAGTGACCAATGTGGTTAAAAGCCTGCAGGATATAATATGCATCCCGCAACCAGCAATAGCGATAATCCCAGTTGCGCCCGCTGCCATTGGCTTCGGGCAAACTGGTGGTGCTGGCTGCAATGATGGCACCGGTATCTTCAAACTGATGAATTTTTAAAGCCAGCGATGAACGAATCACTTCTTCCTGATAAATATTTTCAATGCCGGTGGTCTGAATCCATTGCCGCCAGTATTCAATGGTTTTTTCCAGAAAATAATCGGCCGTATGCTGTAATGGGGCTTCGAGTGGAGAACCATAGGTAAGTACCAGATATTTATTTTCATTCAACACAAAATGCTTGTTCTCATCGATATACGTCAATGGCACATCGGTGGTGAGCCGCACGGGATCGCTCAGGCCGTGATATTCCATGTGATTGCTGCCTTTGTAAGGATGCAACGCTATCTGTCCGTAATTGCCCATCGGCCGACAGGTAATCTTGATCAGGGGACGTCCTTCCAGCAACTCGATCTTGCGTACAAGCATCAGTGGCTTGAAGTAACGCTCATACTGCACAAAGCGGGGAGCAAAATCAATGACCCGATAACGACCCTGACTGCTGCTGATTTCCGTGACCAGTACATTGGTATTATCGATGTAATATTGTCGGGAAGTGAATTCTCCTTGCGGACGAATGGAAAATTCTCCGCCACGCGACCGGTCGAGCAATCCGCCGAAAATAAAACTGCTGTCAAACCGCGGCCAGCACAGCCATTCAATGTTGGTATTCAAATGTACATGGGCGATGTAAGAACAATTGCCAATAATACCGGTCTCATATACGTGTCGAGCCATACGCAGAACTGGAATTTACATAAAACGCAAAACTAATAAGGTTATGCGAAGTGCATATCCGCCCATGGGGGAAAGATTGACAGAAGCCATACAAGCCGGCGAAGATAAAAGATTAAATTTGCATAAAATCGATTTCCGATGAGCAAGCATGGCAGGGTTCTGGTGGCGATGAGCGGTGGGGTCGACAGTACCGTTACGGCGCTGATGTTGCACGACCAGGGCTATGAAGTGGTGGGCGTAACCATGAAAACCTGGGATTATGCTACCTCGGGTAGCAGCCACAAAGAAACGGGCTGCTGCAATCTCGACTCATTCAATGATGCCCGGGCTGCAGCCGTTCAGCACGGTTTCCCGCATTATATCATCGATATCCGCGATGAATTCGGTCATTTCGTGATCAATAATTTTATCGATGAATATCTTTCCGGACGCACGCCCAACCCGTGTATCCTTTGCAATACCCATATCAAGTGGGAAGCCTTGCTCCGCAGGGCCGACGCCCTGCATTGCGACTATATCGCCACTGGTCATTATGTGAACCTGAAGCAGGAGAACGGTCGCTATTTCGTATCTAAGGGCATCGATGAGCATAAAGATCAGAGCTATGTGATGTGGGGCCTCAGCCAGGAATGCCTGAGCCGTACACTTTTCCCTCTGGGTAAATACCGTAAAACAGAAATCCGGGAAATGGCCCTGGCTTATGGCTTCCCCGAACTGGCCCGCAAAAGCGAAAGCTATGAAATTTGCTTTATCCCCGACAACGACTACCGGGGATTCCTGAAGCGGAAGGTCAGTGGACTGGAATCGCGTACCCGTGGCGGCAAACTCGTCTGGCAGGACGGTACCGTGATCGGCGAACATGAAGGGTATCCGTTTTATACTGTCGGGCAGCGCAAGGGATTGGGCGTGGCCCTGGGTAAGCCGGCTTATGTGACCGATATCATTCCCGAAACGAATACGGTGGTACTGGGCGAAGAACACGACCTCTACCGCCCGGCGATGGAAGTGTATAAGCTCAACTGGATGAAGTTTACCGGGCTGAAAGGCGATATGCGGGCCGTCATCAAGGTACGCTATCGCGACCGGGGTACACCCGGCGTCCTGCGCGCCGGTACCGATCCCCTTCGGGTGGATTTCGACTCGCCCGTGAAGGGCATTGCCCCCGGCCAATCGGCCGTCTTCTATGATGGCGACGACGTCATCGGCGGCGGCATCATCCTGAGAAGCCTGAAAAATTAACGCCTCATCGCATGCTTCATAAGCCGCCCAGCTGCCTTTTCTTGATGTTCATCGGCCTGGTGTTTTTCCTCAGCGCCTGCCATAAATCAACACCACCAGCTTCACCCGATATGGGATATGCTTATTTCCCGATATACACCGGTATGGAAAGGCATTATTGGCTGGACTCCATCGTGTATCACGACTTCGATGGGAGTGTCGATACCATACACTATGAAGCCTGGGACCGTATCGATACCAGCTATGTCGACAACTCGGGGCAAATGGTCTTTCGGGTGCTCCGGGAGCTGCGACCGTTGAATGATTCCACCTGGTACAGGGATCAGGCCTTTACCCTTACCTGGTTGCCTCAACGCGTAGAATGGCAGGTAAATAACCTGCGTTTTATTCCCCTTATCTTCCCCATCCAGCAGGGAGCGCAATGGGATGGCAACGCCTATATCGAGGCCAACCTGAATCCCGACCTGCAATACCTCAATGGCTGGACTTATACCTACGTACAGGTCAACCGGCCTGGATCATTGAGCGGACAGGTATTCGATTCAACTGTGACTGTCAGCGAAGTCGACGACTCCCTGCAAAGCAGCACCTATGCTTTTCGGACTTTGAGCCTGGCACAATATGCGAAGGGAGTAGGACTGGTTTATCGGCATTTCATTCACTGGGAACAACAATGTGCCAGTTATGATGCTCAGGGCAATTGCCTCTCCCTGAAACCCCGCAACGGCGTGGAGATGATTCTTCGCCTGAAAGATACGCTTTAACCTGCCCGGAACAGGGCGATATACATCGAATCGCCGCCCACCGTATATCCGGTGATGAGCCGCTGGCCTATACATTGCAAGCCCACGCGGCTGACGGCATCGGCCAGTTCTTCATTTTCGGCCCGAAACACCGAACAGGTGATATAAGCCAGGTAACCTCCGGGTTTGAGATAGCGGATGGCCTGCGTCACCAGCCGTTTCTGTAATGCTTGAAAATCGTTCAATCGCTCCATTGCAAAGAAATGCAGTTGCTCGGGCGTACGCGCCCAGGTGCCGCTGCCGCTGCAGGGTACGTCGGCCACGATGAGGTCGTATGTTTGTTTTCCCATGATGCGAGCAAGCTCCTGCTCACGAGTCACATCCACAGCCGCAGCCACATAAGCACTGATGCCGGCCTGCCGGAAACGCCGGCGCAGGTTGGCCAGGATGGTAGGACGAATATCCGTCACCAACAGCCGGGATAAAAGCAGGCTATCGGCCAGGAAAATCGATTTACCGCCGCTGCCGGCACAGCAATCCCACACCGCCCACTGTTTAACGGATGCCGATGGCAACTGCTCGACCAGCCATCGCATGACGCCCTGCGAGGCGTAATCCTGCACGACATAATCTTTTCCCTCCTCGCCCGACACCTGTTCTTCGAGTTCCACGCCAGCCGGCAACGCCCAGGTATGTGCATCCAGCATAGCCACTCCTTCCCGTAAAGCCTGAACCCGCGACGCATGCCCCGGGCGGATACGTATAAACACATGAGGTTGCGAAAGAAAACGCTCTGCAAAAGCCTGCAGGGAGAGCCCCTTCGTTACGTGCTCACTCCAGGGAAACAATTCCTCGATTCGAAAATCCGGAAACCAAGCTGTCCGCTGGAATGGTGGAGGCAATGCGCCTTCGGGCAGGGTTGGCAACCATTCCGGTTGCCAGGCCCGAATGAGGGGCATGGGGTCCTGCTCGCAAAGAAAATAGCCAATGAGCATCTTATCGAGCCGGGAACGGTTCCGCAGGGTATGCCCCATCCGGAAATAGTCGTATATCAGCGCTGAAATATAGCGGCGATCACGAGCGCCCAATTTGGGTTGCTGTCGGAAAGCATTTTTGAGGTACCGATGCAGCGGCATATCACCCGTATAGGCATCCAGCAAGGACAGCGCCTGGCGTACATAAGCCTGAAACAAGGTGGGAGGAGGTATAGCCATCACAGCTCCAGCAGGGCTTTCACCGGATCTTTGCCAAAAAGCAATTGCGCGGGATTTTCCAGCAATTCTTTCACCCGCACCAGAAAGCTTACCGATTCCCGGCCGTCGATGATGCGATGATCGTAGCTCAGCGCCACATACATCATGGGGCGCACGACCACCTGTCCATTCACCACCACAGGCCGTTCCTGTATCTTGTGCATACCTAAGATGGCCGCCTGGGGAATATTGAGGATGGGCGTGCTCATCAAGGAGCCGAACACACCACCGTTGGTGATGGTAAAGGTGCCGCCGGTCATCTCTTCAATGGTAAGCTTACCCTCCCGTGCTCTGGTGGCCAGTTCCAGCACCTTTCTTTCGATCTCGGCCATAGACAAGCTTTCGGCGTTGCGGATCACCGGCACGACGAGTCCACGTGGAGTGCTCACGGCGATAGAAATATCACAGTAATCATGGTAAACGATATCATCCCCATCGATATAGGCGTTCACGGCTGGCCATTCCTGCAGGGCAAAGCAACAGGCTTTGGTGAAAAAGCTCATGAAGCCAAGGTTTACGCCATGTTTTTCCTTGAATGCTTCTTTGTACTGGCTGCGAATCTGCATGATGGCGCTCATGTCCACTTCGTTAAAAGTGGTGAGCATGGCGGTAGCGTTCTTTGCTTCTACGAGTCGGCGCGATATGGTACGGCGCAGGTTGCTCATACGCTCACGACGTTCGTTGCGGCTGAAGAGCGGCTGCTCAGGACGGGTGCCGGGATGCTGCAGGGCTGCCCGCACATCGTCGCGACGAATCTTACCGGCGGGGCCGGTGCCCTTCACCTGGTCGGGAGAAAGATGTTGTTCAGCCATGATGGCGGCCGCTAAGGGTGTGGCACGCGGCATCTGTTGGCGGGGAGCAGACGCTTGAGTTGAAGTCGGGGGCTCTATCGTAATGGAAGGATGAGCGGGCGAGGCAGTCGGTTCAGCCGCTTTCTCTGGTGGGGTTACAGGGCTGGCCGGCTGCTCATGGGTTGATGTGCTCGGGTCGATAGTGGCAATAACAGCGCCCACCGCCACATCGGCCCCTTCTTCCACCTGATGATGCAATAATCCGGCGGCTTCGGCACGCAGTTCGAAGCTGGCTTTCTCCGACTCCAGCTCGGCAATCACTTCATCCAGTTGCACCATAGCCCCATCGGGTTTCAGCCAGCGCGCCAGGGTTACCTGCTGGATGGATTCGCCCACCGAGGGCACCTTCACTTCCACCGGAGAAGCTGGAGCAATGCTGCTCTGATGTGAAGCAGGAGAAGTTGTCGAGATTTCAGCAGGAGCAGCTGAAGATGGCTCAACCTGTGCAGGTGCCTGGGCACTAGCCGGCTGTGCCGGAGCCTGAATAGAGGTGTCGATCTCGGCGATAGCCGTTCCCACCTGCACATCGGTGCCCTCCTGAACCAGGATATGCAGTTTGCCCGCACTTTCAGCCCGAATTTCAAAACTGGCTTTTTCTGATTCAATCTCAGCGATGACTTCGTCGCGCTCTACGTTATCTCCGTCTTTTTTTAACCATTTAGCGATGGTTACTTCACTGATCGATTCTCCGATGGGAGGTACGGTTACCGTTTGCATAGATTTATTTTTTCGATATCATGACAGGCTGAATGCCGTTTCGATGATTTCTTCCTGTTCCTGATGATGAATGCGTGCAAAGCCTGTGGCCGGAGCTGCACTGGGGTTACGGCTGATGATGCCGAAGCTAAACCCATCGATTTTCAAATTGAGCTGTAAATATCCGGCAGCCCCCATGTTGAGGGGCTCTTCCTGTACCCAGTACCAGCTGGCCTGCCGGTATTTTTGCATCAGTTGCTTGATTTGCCCAACCGGCAGCGGATAGAGCTGCTCAAGCCGGATGATGGCCACATCTTCACGATGATCTTTTTCCTGTTTTTCTTTCAATTCAAAATAAATCTTACCCGAACAAAGCAATACTTTACGGATGGTACCCGGGTGTCTGGCGGCTTCCGCATCGTCGATCACTTCCTGGAAGCCTCCCTTTGTAAATTCCTGAATATGACTGAAGCTGCCCGGATGGCGCAGGTTGGCCTTGGGCGACATATTCACCAGAGGCTTGCGGAAAGGCCAGGCCAGCTGCCGACGCAGGGCATGGAAGAAGTTGGCCGCCGTCGTGATATTGGTTACCACCATATTCAGCTCGGCGCACATCTGCAGAAAGCGCTCCAGCCGGGCACTGGAATGGTCCGGCCCGCCGGCTTCATAGCCATGTGGCAACAACAATACCAGTCCGTTCATGATACCCCACTTCTGTTCGGCGCTGCTGATGTATTGATCGATGATTACCTGAGCTCCATTAGCAAAATCGCCGTACTGGGCCTCCCAGATGGTGAGCACATGCGGGTTGGCCATGGCATAGCCATATTCATAACCCAGTACCGCCAGCTCACTTAACAGGGAATTATAGATAAAAAACCTTCCCTGCTGATCGTGCAGCCGGCTGAGCCGATTATATTCCTGATTGGTTTGCTCATCGTAAATGACGGCATGTCGGTGAGAAAAAGTGCCTCGTTTCACATCTTCTCCACTGAGGCGCACGTCTTTTCCTTCTACGAGGAGGGTGGCATAGGCCAGCAGCTCGGCCGTAGCCCAGTCGATCTGTTTCGATTCTTCAAACAGTTTTACTTTATCCTGCAGCAGCCTGGCTACTTTACGCAGCGGATGAAAATCTTCCGGCCACTGCATAATCCGGTAAAATAAATCCTGCAAGCGCTTTTCATCTACTGCAGTGATGGGCGATCGTTCAAAATCGGCCTCCGTAGCCGTCCTGAGTTCACTCCACCACTTTTCAGGTTGCTGATAGGTATAGGGCAATGGTTTTTGCTTCACCTCATCGAGTCGTTCTTGCAAGATTTGCCAGTAGTGCTGTTCCATTTCTTTAGCCAGCTGCTGAGCTTCGGCATCGCCCTCCTGCAAGAGCCGCTGGGTATATACTTCGCGTGGATCGGGATGTTTTTCGATTAATGCATACAGATGAGGCTGGGTGAATTTAGGTTCGTCGCCTTCATTGTGGCCATGGCGGCGATAACACACCATGTCCACAAAAATATCTTCTTGAAATTGCTGGCGGTAGCGTGTGGCTATTTCCACGACTTTCACCACCATTTCCGGATCATCGCCGTTTACATGAAACACGGGAGCTTGCACCATTGTAGCCAGCGATGTACAATAATCGCTGCTGCGTGCATCATCGAAATCAGTAGTAAAACCAATCTGGTTATTAATCACGAAATGCAGGGTTCCGCCGACCGAATAGCCCTTTAGCTTGCTCATCTGCAACAACTCATACACAATACCCTGGCCTGCCAGTGCAGCATCACCATGGATCAGCACGGGCAATATTTGCTCATAATGGCTCTGGTAGAGCGTATCGGCCTTAGCTCGAGCAAAACCAGCCACCACGGGGTCAACAGCTTCAAGATGCGAAGGGTTGGGGCAGAGTTGCAGGTTGATGCTATGCCCCGAAGCGGTATTCACCTGGCTGCGAAAGCCTAAATGATATTTCACATCTCCACTGCCCATGTAGTTATCGGCCGGCAAAGCCCCTTCAAATTCACTGAAAATCTGTTCATAAGTTTTGCCCAGGATATTGGCCAGTACATTCAACCGCCCCCGATGCGCCATGCCAATCACCACTTCTTTCACGCCCAATTCGGCGGCCTTATCGATCAAAGCATCCAGAGCTGGAATGGCTGTCTCGCCCCCTTCCAGCGAAAAACGCTTCTGACCGATATATTTCGTGTGCAGGAATTTTTCGAATACCACACCTTCATTCAGCTTTTCGAGGATTCGCCGTCTTTTCTTCAACGAAAGGGGCTGCTGCAGGGTGGTTTCCACTTCATGTTGAATCCAGGCTTCTTTTTCCGGATCGTTGATATAGGTAAATTGTACACCTACATTTCCGGTATAACATTTCTTCAGGAAGTGCAGGATTTCACGCAGGGTGGTTTTTCCAAGGCCCACGGCCTGGCCTACATAAAAGGTTTGATCCAGGTCGGCCTCGGTAAGTCCGAAAAATTCCAGCGCAAGATTAGCCCGGCGATCTTTCCGCGGGCGAATGGGGTTGGTGGTAGCCACCAGATGACCTTTGCGCCGGTAAGCCACAATAAGACGATAAACGCTCAGCTCTTTATCCAGCTGTTGTTCATCAAGTGCGACACCGGCCGATTTGCCGTTGGCATAGGTCATGGCAAAGTCGAATCCTTCGAAAAAACGCGCCCATTCGGGATCAACCGCAGCAGGATTTTGTTTATATTCCCGATAAAGTTGTTCGATGTAAGCAGGATGTGAATGAGTGACAAAAGAATAGTCGTTCATACTTATCGGTTTAAAGCCCGTGGAGTGGCCTTCCAGACCGGGAAGGGAGAGGTATTTTTGCAAATATCGTGCGTTTTTTTCATTTCCCCGAAGCCGAAAGGTATTTTTGATGCGGGTTTTGCCTCGTTGAGCAGCCAGATGCCTGATTGAAGAAACGTTAAAAAATCATCCGGCATTAAAAAGAATTCCCTAACTTTGCCAGCTCAAATTTGAATACGTATTTGATATGGCAAATCATCAGGCAACGAAAAAGGATGTTCGCAAATCGCGTAAACGCAGGCTGCATAACCGCTATTATGGCAAAACCACCCGCAATGCCGTGCGCGCGCTTAGAGCACTTACCGATGCCGAACAATACAAAGAAAAACTGCCTTCCGTCATTTCCATGGTGGACAAGCTGGCCAAAAGAGGTATCATCCACAAAAACAAAGCAGCTAACCTGAAGTCGAAGCTGATGAAAAAAGCACAACAGCTCTCACAGGCCGTTCATCACGCTTCCTGAT
>ERZ795042.2257-NODE-2257-length-10849-cov-12.136187_pt1 | contig 10849 bp, 9 predicted proteins | sample MGYA00375126_ERZ795042 | MGnify/ENA primary metagenome ERZ795042 (study PRJEB30171, sample SAMN05518105) | compost metagenome | isolation source: Feedstock adapted compost from Newby Island compost facility, Milpitas, CA | place: USA:Newby Island compost...
CCCAGGCCGATTTTGCGGCCCGGTTTGACCGGATCGTCGCGCAGGAAACGCAGCGCGTGCTGAACAGCTCCGGCTGACCGGCCGGGCGGCGCATCGGGCGGATCAGATGTCAAAAGACCAGGCAGTTACGCCGTTAGCTTTGGCGTAACTTCCTGGTCTTTTATTGAACCTGCAATTCCTCTCATCCCGCCGGGCAGAACTCTGCAAGTCGGTTTTACCGGCTTACAAAGATATCTGGAGCCTCTCTGGTGCTCCGCAAGACGATTTAACCGGCTTATAGCGTCTTGCGTAGCCTATCCAAACCACTGCAAGTCGATTTTATCGACTTGCAGTGACTTGCTAAGCCGAACAAGACATTCATAAGTCGATTCTATCGACTTACAGGGGCTTGCTAAACCGTGCCAGACCTCCACAAGGCGGTGACACCGACTTGCTCGCGTCCCTCGGCCCGTTTTTGGGCTCCACAAGGCGGTGACACCGGCTTGCTCGCGTCCCTCGGCCCGTTTTTGGGCTCCACAAGGCGGTGACACCGACTTGCTTGCGTTCCCACGGCCCGTTTTTGACCTCCGCAAGTCGACGCCACCATCTGGCTCCCGCTCCCGCTCTGCGCTCCACTGGCCTTGTATCCAATCAAAAATTGGCGCAAGTCAGGTTCGATGAGCCATCTGAGCGCCAGACCTTCACCTTCACCTTCACAAATCGATGTTTGGCGCCGGTTTGTCGACTTTTGGGACAAATCTTGTAGCTTAGCGCGGCTAAATTTTTTATAAAGAAGAATAGTTGCAAATGCCTAACAATTTCAAAAATAAATTCAATCTTCGCTTTATCCAAATGGGGGGGTCCGGATGAAAGTCGTCCGTCGTTTGGAGCAAAAAGCGCTGGATAAGGTGCAGCGGGCAGCGAAGGAAATCGAAGTTTTCATGGGCGAAGAGCTGACGCCGGACATCAAGCGGAAAATCCGCGAGAAGCTGGATGAGCTTCTGGGCCGGGATGAATATCTGGTGCTGGTGACGCGGACAGGGCACAGCGTCGTCCATACCAACCGTTTGCGCGAAGGCAATTGGTTCAACGACGAGGTCGGGCTGAAAGCGGCCCAAACCGACAAGCCTTTGGTTCAGTGGTACCCTCGCGACACGGGGGAGTTGTTGATCGACGCTGCCGTTCCGTTACAGGTGAACGGAAAAACCGAATACAGCTTGCGACTCGGGGCAACGGTGCCCGCGCTGTCTTTCGTCTGGAAAGTGATGGCGGCATCGCTGATCCCGGCGCTTGTGGCTCTGGCGGCTTTTTGGATCATTCCGTCTTATGCCGGCACCGTTTGGGTCATGGCGGTCTTGCCGATTTTGGCAGCGTTTTCGGGGCTAATGATCTACAAGAGTTTTCGCGCGAACTGGATGAACTGGATGCGCGCCGCCAAATCCATCTCCTCCGGAAAAATCAACGTGCGGATCGGCACCAAAAGGCGGGACGAGCTGGGACAGTTGTCCTTTGAGATCAACAAATTGGCCATGGGCATGCACAAGATTTTGACGGAACTCAAGGACACGTCCGTTTCCACCAAAGAGATCAGTTCCGCGCAAGCGGAAATGGTCCGGCAGCTGCTCGGCGCGTCCGAACGCCTGTCCGCCAGCTTGCAGCAGGTGTACGGAGGTTCCGTGGAGCAGGAAAATCTGGTCCGCGAAGCGGAAAAGGTGCTGAAAAACATTTCGGACCGGATCCGGAATGCCGCGGCGGAAATCAAGGCCGCCAACGAGCTGGCGCAGGAAGCGGAGCAGGCGGCGCAGCACGGCATTGAAAATACGGGGCATTTGCACATCCAAATGCAGCGCATCGCGCAAGCGAGCCTCACGACGGAAGAAACCATGCTCGAGTTGCAGCGGCAAGTGGCCGGCATTGAGCAAATGATAAGGGAAATCCGGGGAATTGCCGCCCAGACCAACATGCTGGCATTGAACGCGTCGATTGAAGCGGCCCGGGCGGGCGCGGAGGGACGAGGTTTCGCGGTGGTGGCATCCGAGGTGAGAAAGTTGGCCAGCCAGGTGAACAGCACCGCCGAGCATATCCGGTCCACCGCCGAAAATGTCATCCACAAGACCCGTCAGACTTTGGAAGTCATTTTGGACGAAAGGCAGGAAGTTCAGCACGGACTTCGGCTGGTGGAAGAATTGCATCAAATGATCCGCACGCTGGGCGAAAAATCTTCCGCGGCCGCCGGCCACACGTCCAAAAACACCGATGTCATGCTGGAAGTGCTTCAGCATGTCGACGATGCCGAACGGAAAATGGAGAACGTCCGGGAGATTTCGCAAGAGTTTTCCGCGGCCATGAAGGAGGCCGCCGCCGCAGGCGATGTCCAGCTGAACGCGACCGAACAGGTCGCCAATCAAGCCAGACAATTGCATGAAATCTCGCTCAAGGTTCATCAAATCGCCGAAAGATTTGAGCTTTGAACGGTTCTGTCAGTGCGGATGATGGAGATGGGAAGGCTCACGGCCCATGATGTCGGGAGAAGCTAAGAAGCTTGCGATGATTAACAAGACTGGAATGACCACGAGCATCGCCCAGAGTATCGGCTTAACACGGATTTCTTGGATTTCCGCATTCCCGAATATGGCATGAATTTTCCTGTCCCGTTGATATTCCATATAAATGACATATAGCGCAAATACACTAACTCCTACAAATGTGCATGCGAATACGGCAAGCATGATGGGGAGATGCTGCGCAGGCAGCATCTCTCCCACCATGGCTCCCATCATTCCTCCCATAAATCCGGATACCACCGCTTCCACGACCGCCAGCAAATTGATGGTTTTGCCCATCAGAAATCCCGCTAAGGCGCTGAGCGCCATCGCGATCGTGGTGGATAAGGCGTATTGCCCTTTGAAGATAAATGCCATGATCATGCCGATGTTGGTGCCGGTAACCACGGCGATGGCCATCACGACCGAAAGTCCGGTCATATTGATCAAAATTTCCCGGTTTTTAAACAGAAAGTACGTGACAGTTCCGGCAAACAAAACGGTGAGCGCAATGCTGGTGATGAGAAGGTACATGGTGATTTCAGCTTCCTGTCCGTCAAATTTTGCCGACAATGATCGTTTTGGGCCGGCTGAAATCCGAGGTGATGATCAACCGTTGCGTTGAATCTTCCCAACGAATGTCGGCCGCTTCGGATTGCAAAGTTACTTCACCCGCATCATAATGAGCCGAAGGGTGATGATCAATTTCAATGGCATACCGGGCATTGCGATCCATGCCTCGGATGGAAATGGATTCTTTCGCAACCGTATCCGTTCCGGGAACCGTACTGACGACCAGCGCTCCCGTTTCCGATTCCACATAAGCTTGACGAATCAGCACATTCGGATATGGCACATCGGTCACTTGCAATTCCTGCAGCACGGATGAAGACCATGGTTGATGGAAAAGGGTTCTCAGCCCGTCCTTGACATTGACCCGCGCATATGCCAATGCCGCATTGCCGGTCAATCGGCTGGTGTACGCTTCACTGGTGATGTCATCATTTCTTTCATAATAGAGGCAACCGTTGTCCCAAACCGGCTTCAGTCGCGTATCGGCATAACGCAAAACGCCTTCCAGCGTTTGTTCATCGCCCATTTCGGAAGCGGCCATTGCCAAAAAGCCCAGGTCATGGGTGCCAATCATAACAGGATTGGTCGAAGGAAAGGCCGGGTTTTTCTGATAGCTAAGATACGCTTCGATGGCATAATCCAAATTCACGCCGATCGCTCCATCCGGATGAAGGACCGCCGCTTCATCCAATAAAGATCGGTAATGCTTTTCGCAAAAATCTTTGTTCCATACGTTCATAAACGGGATGGTGCCAATGTTTTGGCCGCGTCTTCTGGCGGACACGCCTTGTTTCAGCAAGTAAAAACTCGGCAATGCCGTAAAATCTTCGGTATTGAAATAATTCATCTTTTCATTCCATGCCGCTTGGAATTTTGGAATCACCTGCGCTGCGATATCCGTTCCATGGGTGGCATCGTACAGCATAAACCCAAGAATCGGGAATTGATTGCAAAACATAAAAACGCCATTGGGCTCGCATTCCACGCCGATGTATTGATTACGTTCGAATTCGGAATAGATGACCCTGGTCAAAGATTTGAAGTCATAGTGGAATTCTTGTCTGCCGAAGCCGCGGAAAACGGGGTGAAATTGGAAAGTCAGCGAATTTGGCCGGTCATAGGTTCCGTCCTGATATAACATTTCGTACAAACCGACCATCATCAGCAAATGTCCGCTGTACATGATGTTTTGTCTGAGCACAGGATCGATATTGCCCTCTTCCAGCTTTTCCAAGGCCGGATTTAAAATCTTGCTTCCTCGGCTCGTGGTTTCCCAATATCCCCACACTTCATAACGCAGCATTTTTTCAATCAGTTTTTGAATCGTATCGCGGTAAAGTTCCCGGTATGCCGGAGTGCGGTGATACTGTGCCAAGGCTAATGTATAGACCATAAAGGCCAGCTGATAACGGTAACAATCAAACCCTTCCTGACTCGGCTCGGCGGTTCCCATATACGCCCATTCCCCGGGGATTTGCCGGGCAAGCCGGATCATGTGACGTATGTGGGCCAACTGGGTATGATCCAGGGAGGGGAGCGACCGGAAATTTACCCGATTCGAAAAAACAGCCGAGTTGACGGACATTGTTCATCTCCTCCTCATTAAAGAAGTGGTTTCTTGTCCCCATTTTATGAAAGCGCTATAATTTAGAAAATTTAAATAATTTGATGACTTCCATTAAAAAAACTGAACGATAGAGTGATCGGTATGAATCTTGATCAGTTGATGTATGTGATTGAAGTCGCCAAAACCGGATCCATATCCAAAGCCTCCGAAAATTTGCATATGACCCAATCCGGGCTCAGCCAATCCATTTCCCAGCTCGAAGAAGAGTTGGGCTGCGCGATCTTCAAGCGGTCCCGTTTGGGAAGCATCCCAACGGAACACGGAAAAGAAGTCATCAAAATGGCCCATGAAATCATGGAAAAAATTCAGCAAGTCAAATCGAAAATCAGTGTCCAAAATGAAATGTTCCGAGGCAAATTGTACATGATGGCGATGCCGATCATTTTGATTTACATTTTGCGGACCATAAAAAACTTTAAAGAAATATATCCCCAAATATCCATTGAGTTGAAGGAAAGCGCCACGAAAGACATTATTGATGCCGTCAGGAGCGGCGAGATTGAATTCGGAATCATTACACTCACGGATTCCATGGCTGCGGAAATGAATGATTTGCATTTTGAAAAATTGGTGCAGGGAAAAGTAAAGGTGTTTGTCAGCGCCAAATCGCCGCTGGCGTTTGACCGTTACATCACCATCCGCGACATCTTGGACCAGCCGTTTCTTTTGTATAACAGCGACTACATCCTGAAAATGGCAAATTATATATCCGGCAAATATGGAAAACTGAACATCATACTAAAGACAAGCAGCACTGATGTGCTCAAACAAGCCATAGCCGAAAACTTTGGAATTTCCATCGCTCCCAGTTTTGGTTACGAAGACTTTTACACACAACACGGGGGTATCGTAACTTTGGATTTGGATGAAATCAATCTGGAAAATACGTACTTGGGACTGGTGCGCAAAAAAGGCGCTTCATTATCGGTGGCCGCGGGCGCATATCTCCAGCATTTGAAAACAAGCATTTCGGACATGCAGAAAATTTAAAGCATAAAGCACGACGATTATAAAGGCGCTCCAAAATATATTTATTATGTTTTTTAAACGAACAACAAAATAACTTGTAATTCCTCGGGGTTATGGATATAATCCAAAATGTAAGCATTTTCTTTAGCAGATAAGCACTTTCTTTAGTAATTAATTTAAGGAGGGAGATGACCGCTTCCGACTAAGGTCAAATCATTTACAGAATCTTTTGAATCTTCAAATCCACCAGATAACAAGGGGGAAGTCCATTGAAGAAATTCAAATTGGCGGTTGCGTTTCTGTTGATCACCAGCATGGCCCTTGTTGCGGCGTGCGGTGGAAGCGGTTCCAAATCTGGCGGCAGCAGCCCCGCGCCGTCTCAACAGGCAGGCGGCAGCTCCGCTCCCCAACAAAGCCAGGCTCCCGCGACGAGCGGCGTAGTGAAAATTGGCGCCCTCTTGCCATATTCCGGCGTGTACACATCTCTTGGCGAAAACCTGACTCGCGGCCTCGAGCTGTATTTTGATCAGGTGAACTGGACGGCGGGCGGCAAGAAAATCGAACTGATCAAGGAAGACGAAGGCAACGATCCGCAAGCGGCGCTGACCAAGCTGCGCAAGCTCGTGGACAGCGATAAAATTGACGTCCTGACCGGTCCGGTCAGCACGGCAGTCGCTTACGCGCTGCGCGATGAAGTGGATTCCCGGCAAATTCCGTTCCTGGTATCTCACGCGGGCGGCAACGATCTAACCCGCAGCCGCCGCAGCGACTTTATCTGGCGTTCCTCCTTCTCCTCGTGGCAAATCGGCGCATCGATGGGCAAATACGCCTACGACAACATCTCGAAGGAAGTGTTCCTGGCCGCCGCCGACTACGCGTTCGGGCGCGAAGTTTCGGCTGCGTTCAAGGAAGCGTTTGAAGCGGCAGGCGGCAAGATCGTCGGCGAAGTGTATCCGCCGCTCGGTTCCAACGATTTCGCTTCCTATCTGACGGAAATTCGAAGCAAAAACCCGCCGGCGGTATACGCGTTCTTCGCCGGCAGCGACGCGGTCCGTTTCGTGCAGCAATATGAGCAATACGGCCTGAAAGGCAAGATTCAGCTGATCGGTTCCGGCTGGCTGAACGCGGAAGACGTCCGCCCGGCGCAAGGCATGGCGCCCGTGGGCATCATCGCCACCCAATTCTGGGATTACAGTCTCGACACGCCGGAAAACAAGGCGTTCGTCGAAGCGTACGAGAAGAAATACGGCGAACGTCCGAGCCTGGAGTCGCTGGAAGGCTATGACGCCGGCCGCATCATCGTCGAGGCGATCAACAGCCTGAACGGCGACGTGTCCGACAAGCGGAAATTGTCGGAAGCCATCGGCAAAGTGGAATTCACAAGCCCGCGCGGACCGTTCAAGTTCGATCAGGAAACGCACCATGTCATTCAAAAGCTGTACGTGTTCGAAACGTACGACGCAGGCGGCAAGACCGAAAACAGACTGGTAGCGGAAGTGGGAGAATTCAGGGATCCTGGCCAATAATTTCCGTTTACCGTTCTGCCGAGCCATGATAAGGAGTTGGGGTTTCGTTGGACATCTTTGCGATTCAGCTGGTAAACGGACTGAGTTACGGTTTTCTGCTCTTCATCATTACCTGCGGACTGTCGCTGACGTTTGGAATCATGGGCGTGCTCAACCTCGCCCATGGTTCCCTTTACATGGTAGGGGCCTATTTGGCCCTTACCGTTACCCGCGATATCGCGCCCAGCTTCTGGGCCGCCCTCGTGATCGCGCCCATCCTGGTGGCGGTTATCAGCCTGATCATCGAATTTGTGCTGCTCAGGCCGACTTACCGATTGGGACACTTGTCCCAGGTGCTCATGACCTTTGGGCTGGCGTATATCATTCACGATGTGGTGCGCATGATCTGGGGCGCCAGCATCCAGTCGCTGAACATGCCGCCGGAGCTCAGCGGTTCCGTCGAACTGTTCGGGCAGGTTTTCCCAGTTTACCGTCTGGCGGTGGTGGGATTCGGGCTCGCGGTGGCCGTCGTTTTGTGGTTGTTGCAGGAAAAAACCCGCTGGGGAGCCATTATCCGCGCCGGGCTAACCAATAAGGAAATGGTCAGCGGCCTCGGCATCAACATCAAGCTGGTGTTTTCCGTCGTCTTTGCCATCGGCGGACTGCTCGCCGGAATAGGCGGCGTGGCCGCGGGACCGGTGCTCGGGCTGTACCCCAGCATGGAATTTGAGGTGCTGATTCTCGCCCTCGTCATCCTGGTGGTCGGAGGGCTCGGTTCGATTGCCGGCACCTTGCTTGCCAGCCTGCTGGTCGGCATACTGGATACGTTTGGCAGGGTGATGTTCCCGGAAATCAGCCTGATCATCATATTCGGCATTATGGCCGTTGTCCTGATCGTTAAACCGACCGGGTTGTTAGGAAAGCAGGTGCACTAAACGATGAACGCGACACTGAGACGCATCGGACTCGCCATTTTGCTGATCGCGCTATGCGCGGTGCCGTATCTCGTTTCCGCGTATGGCCTCAGCATCATGACGGAAATTTTGATTTTCAGCGTTTTTGCCCTGAGTTTGAATATCCTGGTTGGCTATACGGGACTCGTTTCCCTCGGGCACGCCGCCTATTTCGGCGTCGGCGCCTATACGGCGAGCCTGGTGGCCATTCATTTTTCCAATAACCTGTTTCTTACCTTGATTTGCGCGCTGATCATTTCGGCGATCGTCGCCTTCATCATCGGTTTTTTCTGCAGCCGGGTCAGCGGATTTTATTTTCTGATGCTGACGCTGGCATTCTCCCAGATGATTTACGGTCTCGTTTACCGCTGGGGCAAGCTGACCGGCGGCGACAACGGGCTTTCCGGCGTGCCGCGTCCGGCCCTGTTGGGGGATCTCTTGATACGCACGCCGGTGCAAATTTACTATTTGATTTTTGTGGTGTTCGCCATTGTGCTCCTTGTACTGAACATCCTGCTTCGTTCCCCGCTGGGACAGATTTTTGTCGGCATCCGGGAAAACGAAGCGCGGGTGCGGTCCATGGGTTACAACACCACCCTGTACAAAAATCTGGCGTTTGTGATTGCCGGCGCGCTGGGAGGCGTCGCGGGCAGCCTGTATTCGTACTTTAACGGTTTCGTTTCCCCGAAGGACGTCTACTGGACGCTGTCCGGCGAGGCGCTGATCATGGTGCTGATCGGCGGCGCCGGAACGTTGATCGGACCGGTTCTGGGAGCCGCATTCCTCGTCTTGCTCGAGACGACCTTAAGCTCCTACACCGACTCGTGGATGCTGATTGTCGGCGCCACGTTTATCCTGTTCGTGGTCTTCCTGCCGAAAGGCATCGTCAGCATCGGGCCGCTCCTTGTGCGCATACTGAGGGTGCCGAAACGAAGGCCGGCGCCGGCCCGAAGTGCGGAAGCGCAAGACATCAAAGCCGGAATTGAGCAAAATGGGGTAGGAACATGAACGAAGTGTTGCGCGTGGAAGGACTGGGGAAAAAATTTGGCGGTCTGGAAATTTTGCGGGACGTTTCGTTCACGGTCACGCAAGGGGAACGAAGGGCGTTCATCGGACCGAACGGCGCCGGCAAGACGACGCTGTTCAACATGATCGCCGGCGATTTGGCGCCGACGGCCGGCAAAATCCGCTTTTTTGGCGAAGACATTACCCACGTTCCCAATTACAAGCGGGTCCGCAAGGGAATGGTGCGGACGTTCCAGAAAAACAACCTGCTGAACGAGCTGACGGTGCTGGACAATCTGCTTTTGGCTCTGCAAAAGTTCGCGGGCGTGGAAAACGTCTGGTACCGCCTGCGGTCGCCGAAAAATTTTTCCCATCTGTACAAGAAAGCCGATGAACTGCTGGATACGTGGGGTCTGGCGCACCGGCGGGATACGGTGGTCAAGCACCTGTCCTACGGCGAGCAGCGCCAGGTGGAAATTTTGCTGGGCATCGCGACGGAGCCCAAGGTGCTGCTGCTCGACGAGCCTACGGCCGGCATGTCCGCTTCGGAAACCCAGCACATTTTGCAGCTTTTGCAAAATATGCCCCGGGACCTGACGCTGCTCATCATCGAGCATGACATGGATGTGGTGTTCGGCCTCGCCGATCGGGTCACCTTGCTGCACAACGGCGGCATTTTCCTGGAGGGCGATCCCCAGACGATTCAGTCGGATTCCCGCGTATACGAAATTTATTTTGGAAAGGAAGAGGTCTGAACCATGCTCGAAGTGGAAAACATAGACACGTACTATGGCGAAAGCCACATTCTGCATGGCCTTTCCCTTTCCGTCAAAAAAGGGACCATGTCGGTGATCCTGGGCCGCAATGGCATGGGAAAAACGACGACAATCCGTTCCATCATCGGCTTTACGCCGCCCAGACGGGGCAGGATCATTTTTCAGGGCAAAGAAATCCAGAAACTTCCTTCCTATAAAATATCCCGGATGGGGGTCGGGCTGACGCCGCAAGGCAGAGGCATCTTCCCGAACCTGACCGTGAAGGAAAACCTCCTGATGGCGGCCCGCGAAGGCGCGGGCACCGGATGGACGCTGGACAAGGTGTTCGAATTTTTCCCGCGCCTCAAAGAACGGGCGAATTCCATGGGCGGCAACCTGAGCGGCGGCGAGCAGTCCATGCTGTCCATCGGGCGCAGCCTCATGACCAACCCGAGCCTGCTGCTTCTCGACGAACCTTCCGAAGGGCTGTCTCCAATTATGGTGCAGGAAGTGATGCGAATTATCCGCACCCTCAAGGAGGCCGGCCTGTCCATGCTCATGGTGGAGCAAAACCTGTCCATGGCGCTGGCCGTCGCCGACAAGGTGTACATCCTCAGCAAGGGGCAGGTTGTGTTTGAAGGGACGCCCGATGAACTGAGGCAAAACGCCGAGGTCAAAAGCCAATATCTCGGAATCCAGCATTGACCGCGAAGGGGGCCGCACGAAGGCTCCCTTCTTTGTCGCATGCGAATATGGGAACGAAAGCCGGGGAAACAATACGGATAATCGAACGGTTTATTGCCGAAAAGTCATTTGACAGGCCTTGGCCAATTGATTAGTATTACGTTGATGGAACGAAGAATAAAAAAACATAATAAATATTTTATATTTAATATTTCATGAATTTATGGTATCTTATGTTTTGTTCACGGTCATAGAT
>ERZ795042.2261-NODE-2261-length-10839-cov-883.149852_pt1 | contig 10839 bp, 9 predicted proteins | sample MGYA00375126_ERZ795042 | MGnify/ENA primary metagenome ERZ795042 (study PRJEB30171, sample SAMN05518105) | compost metagenome | isolation source: Feedstock adapted compost from Newby Island compost facility, Milpitas, CA | place: USA:Newby Island compost...
GTCGTAATCCCCTTTTCATCGGGTCAGGTCTTCAGACCCCATTGTTACGGGGCCCGCTGGAACCAGCCTGTTTGCCCTCAAAAAGGCCGGTTTTTTCGCCAACAACACGTCAAAAAACGGAATAGAATTTGCTCTGAAAACCCTGTGACAATTCCGTGTCACACCCCCTTTCCCTCTGCTTCCCTGTACACTCCAGAGCATAAGCCTCTGTCGCTAAAATGTCAAGCCCCGGCTGGCCCGAGTTCCACCCACTCCAGCACCTCCGAACGCGGCAACTGGGGCGCGTGCAGCGACGCCGCTACCACCCGGGCCGCTTCGTGCAGAAAACCCTCCAGCCTGTTGCGCACCGCTTCGTACTCCTGTTCGTCAAGCGCGGCACCGCCCGAAAGCAGAAGAGAATCGCGACAGCGTTCCAGCGCTTCGCGCAACACCGCACGCCGCCGGGCAAACAACCGCCCCACCGGATCGCCAAGTGCCTCCAGCATATGATAGCTCAGCTCCGGCGAACCCGGCCAGCGATCCCGCGACACCGCCAGCTCCGCCCGCAACGCTTCCGTCAGGCGCGCCTGATCCGGATCCCTGATGTCGATGCCATGCGCCTGCTGCAACCGAACCGTCCCGAAAAGCTCCACGGCCCGCACCAGACGCACAACCGCGTCGTCGTAACGTCCCTGATGCGCCCGGCGTGCCGCCGCAAGCAGCAGATCGGCCACCACCTCCAGGCCGGGCTTCTGCGCTTCGGCCAGCGTCCGAAGTCGCGGCAGCCAGGCGCTCCCGTGCGCTCCTGCCATACCGAAGCCCACCAGCGCCTGCCGGTACTGCCCCACATCCCAGGCCGCCAGCCCCTGTACAATCTGATACAGCCGCAATACCTGCGTGCGACGTGCGCCGCTCAGCGAAAGGGTGCGCAGCAACTCGCGCACGATCTCTGCAGCCGCCCCATAGTCGTACCGATCCAGTGCCTGGCGCAGCAAACGCAGTTCAAGGTGCAGCAGCACGTCGTCGGCCGCCACGCGCATGGGAACGTCCGTCCCGGCAAGAACCTGACGTAGATCGCGCCGCACACCGACGTTCAGTTGCAGCTCCCAGCCCAGCAGCACGGCCCCGATCACCAGCGCCGCCGACATCGTCTTGGTCCCGCCGGTATAGTTGGCCACCACGCGCGCCTCGGGAAATCGCGACCGGATCCGCCGGTGCAGGGCAAACAGGGCCGAAACACAACCGGCCAGATCGTCCGGATCGGACCACACCTCCACGGCATAATGCGTCGCGGGCAGCCCTGCCGCTCGGGGAATGTTCGGCTCATCGCCCGCGGCTTCCACCAGCCGCCGCGAGTCGGGCGAGCAGATGAAGCACACGAAGCTCTGCGACGGGTCGAGCCGCTGCACGGCCCGAATCAGCGGCTCGGGAGAACCGCCCACCGTAAGCAGCAGTACGGTTTCGACACGGGAAGGCGCGTGCTGCTCCTGGGCCGCTACCTCCTCGCCCCAGAGCGATTCCTTAAGGTCCTGCGCAAACCTCCGGGCCGCTTCCTGCGCCGCCTCCTCATCGGGAAACTCGAACTCCCCGACGATCTCGGCGCCCGCAGGCAGCCGCCCCGCATCGACCTCCTGAAAAATCCGATAGGCCTGCTCATCATGGAAGGTTTCTCCGGGAGCGATTACTGGCACAACACCCACGCGCTGCTGCCCTTCCAGCTCCTGCATCACAAGCACCAGCGACCGTTGGAACGGCAGCCGCACCAGCAGAAAACGCACGCGCATGTCTGTCCCGTTTTTTTCAGAAGTTCTGTTTTCGATCGGAAAGTTAAGCGCTACGACCCCCTTTCTGCAGGAAAATCCGGAAAGCTCTTTTTTGAGAAAAGCGGGCATTAAATTCGGGTAAGAGAGGTAACAAACGACCCGCTTCGGGGTCTTTCCAGAGGAGTGTTGATGCGCAATACGTGCATGGTAGTTTTCCAGGCGCCTGTTGACCCGGATCGTTCCCCTCAATCCCCGCCGCATCGGATCTGGCTCCACCAGGACGTTCTCGAATTTCTCCACGGTCGGGATGCTTCCGTGCGTCGGCTGGGCATCATTCTGCGCCAGATTGCAGCCCGAGGACGCCCCAACCGCATCAAGAGCTGCCGCAACCCTGAAAATCGCGGCTGGCTGCGCACGCCCATGGGAGGCGGCGGTAGTGGCATGCACTTCTACCTGTGGTGGGCGCCGAGCGACAGCGAACGCGTAGCTCCGCTCGTCCCCTCCGACAACGAGGTTTTTCTTCGCACGATTCGCCACCACGACAACCACGATCCACTTGACTGTGGCCAGCGCTACGACTACATCCTGCTGTCCCTTCAGGAGCTGCAGACAGAACACATCGACGGCGTTGACTGCGCACCCTGGACGCCCGAGCAACGAGCCTTTATCGACGCCGGTGAAGTTGCACGCATCGTGCTGGGCAGGCCGGGCTCGGGCAAGACGGCCAGCCTCTGGCGTGCCGTGGAGCGTCATCCGGCACGCCATCTGCTGTATCTGACCTGGTCCCGGGAACTGGCCTGGCAGGCGCACCTCAATTTCTCGGCCCTGGCACCCGGCCGAACCGTTCGGTGCTGGCATTTTTCCCGGCTTCTTCGGGCCATCACGCAGCAGGACGAACCGCGCCTTACGCTGACGGAAAGCCGCAGGCGCTTTCGCGAAGCACTGCAACTGTTGAGTGCCCGGCAACTGGGCCCCTGGAAGCAGCGCCTGACGGCCCTCCATGCAGAACTGCGTGCCTTTCTGATCGGTCGGGCACGCCCCGGCCATGCATCTACCGTTTTCCACAGGCCGGTTTTCCACCTGCGGCAGGAAGCCTATGCCGGCCTGCGGCAGGACGATCGCCATCCGGATGCAATAGAGAAGGCCTGGCATGTTTTCGAGCTGCTCTGCCGCAACGAACAACTTGCGGAAATCTTTCCCGAACTGGCGACCGCCTCACAGGCCATCCGAATCCTTCGGGCCGGACGTCTGCCGACCATCCTGGAAACGATCGAGGGCATTGTCGTCGATGAAGTACAGGACCTGACGTTGCTGGAGCTGTCGGTTGTGGTGGAACTCTGGCACATGCTGGCGCGGCGACGTTCGGCCCCTCCGCTTCTGCTACTGGCCGGCGACGAAGGCCAGACGGTCCGTCCTTCGGGATTTCGCTGGGGCCCCTACAAGGAATGGCTGAGCGAGCGCATTGCGCCGCCTCGGGATTACGAACTCGGCGAAAGTCTTCGTTGCCCGGCCAATATCGCGCGCACGTTCGAGCGTGCCGCCCGTTACTACAGCAAACTGCCGCGCGAGGAACGCCCGGCGCGTCAGCGTCGCGATACCCGGGCCGCGCCCGGTGGCCATCTCATTTACGTAGCTGCCGAAAACCAGCAACAGGCCACCTCCCTGATCCAGGAGCTGTGCGACGAGGAATCACTGGTGGTCGTCTCGCTGGAAGATGAAGTGCCCGAACACATCTGGTCCCCGGCCCTCATTAAAGGGCTTGAGCGCCATACCGTGGTTGTGCTGAATCCGGGCGCCGTGCTTGAAAGACTGGATCGTTTCGTTGCTGAAGAGCACTTTGCGTTCGACCGCGAAGACTATCGCACCGAAGTCGATCGGCTGCGCGTGGCCCTGAGCCGCTCCAGCGAAACACTGGTGTTTCTGGACGTAGCGCCCACCGCCGCGCAACGTGCCTGCAGCCTGCGATTGCTCGGCGACGACGTGGTAGAGGTGCCGCCACACGAACTGCTCGATAATCTGGAGCAGGCAGAGCTCTCTCTGCTGGAGCGCATCCAGGCGCGTCTGGAGGAGTTTTCTGTGCGCATCGACGACGACCCCGTGCAGGCCCTTCGTCTGGCACTGCGCGCCCGCGATCTGCAGCTGCGAATTCGAAGCCTGGGCGAACACATCCCCGCGAACATCGCCCGAGAGGTCCCCCGGGCCATTCTCCTCTCAATAGCACGCCTTTTGACCGACGATCGTGTACTCCCCGAAGTGGAAACTCCGGACCTGCTGCAGCAGGCTCGCGAGGCCGCCAGCGAACTCGGCCCGGAGCACCTGCGTGCATTCGACGAACTGGTACGCTGGCATCAATCCGGTCGCGTTTTCCCGGCCGCACTGCTCAAAGCCGCCTGCCGGCTCACCGGTGAAGCCGAATGGTTACGGCAGGCCCTCTCGGCCATTGCCTACAGCCTGCACGCGGCCCTGGAGCGCAGTGCCCGTCGCCCGGAATCGGCCGGCGTCTTCCTGGAGGATGTGGCGGCCTGGCTTCGCTTCCTGGACTACGGTGGCAACCTCGAGGAAGCAGTGCGACAGCTACGGGGCCTTGCTTTCGACGCACTGCTCGCGGCCGGCGATCTGGCCACGGCGCAGCAAATGCTGGAACGCATCCAGCCGCCCGATCTGCTCCGCAAAGGGCGCTTGCTGGAAGCAAAGAACGAGCTCGAAGAGGCGATCGAAGCCTATCTGCAGGCCGGCGCATACACCGAAGCCGAACGCGTCCGCCAGCGGCTCTACCACTTCCTTAACGATACGCTGCGACGCTTCCGCCACCTGGCCGATCAATGTTCGGCTCCTGAACAGATCCCTGTGCTGACTTCCATGCTTTCCGGTGCACAGCAAAGGCTGGCCACCCGGTATATCCAGCTCCACTTTGAAGCAAGAAAAGATGCCAGTGTTCAGAACACACTTCATGCATTCCTCAGCTACCTTCAAGCAGTACATCAGCATGCGGATCAACTGGAAGATCCCGAGCTGATGATGCTTGGCGCTCTGGAAGAACTGACGCGCCGGCGGCACAGGGCCTGTGCTGCAGCGGCTCAGCTGCTCTTCGAGCACTATGGCACACGTTCGATGGCCCGCCGCCTGCTCGCATCTCCCGCCGGCGAACTCCCGGAATGCAGCGAACCGGCCGTTTTCTGCCTGGCGTCCTCCACGCTGGAAACCCTCAGAAACTGTCCGCCCTACCAGAACCTGCTTGCGTTTATCGACCATGGAAAACCGACACGCCGCGCTGCTGAAAGCTGAACAGCAGATTCAGGAAATTGCCGAAGAGTTGAGCCGGCTGCGTGACGCAACCCTTTTGCTGACCGAAGCGCAGCATGGCGTCGATCAGGTACTGCGCAGCTGCCAGCACCTCAATGATCGCGTGGCCGATCTATTCGAACACCTCCATGCGGCCGCCAGTGCGCTTCAGGAAGCCGGCTTTCCGGAATTGAAGGCAAGCCTGGATCAGATGGGCACCGATATAGAAAAGCTGCAGGCGCGCCAGCATGAAGCCTCACGCCAGCTTGGGGCGCTGCATCAAACGCTCAGGTACCTTCATGAATCAATCGTGCAAATTGTGAACGGCTACAACAGCCTGCAGGCCACCGGCGAACGACTTCAGACCGACCTCGAATCGCTTATGCTGGCCACCTCGCAGCTGGCCGATCGGATCGCCACCATCGAAACGCGCCAGCAGCGATCGCTCTGGATGCTGGCAGCCGTGGCGGGCCTTGTGCTGCTGACGCTGATCATCATGCTCTGGCTCTGAGCATCGGGTATGCCTCCCGATCCTGCGATCCGAAGAGCAGGCCGCTGCCTTGTGTAAGGAATGTCCCGAACCATAGCGCATTCCTTACACAAGGTGGCCGCAGCCCGAACTACCAGACGCATCCCATGGAAGCAACGCGCGGGGACGTTCTCGCGGACCACGTCGGTGCGAGCCCGGCATCGGTCTTCAGCCTGTTCTGAAGACCAGCAACAGCAGCAACAGAATAATCAGCCCCAGCGTGCCCAGTACCAGCGTAACCCTCGTCTGGAGTGCTTTAAGCGTCTCCTGTAGCCGCCCCGACTCCTCTTCCATCAGCGATCCGGGCGTAAAGCCGCCGCTGGAAAAAATGAAATACCGCACCTGCTCCGGCAACCTCTGCCGCTGAACCAGCCTCTTCCATCGCGATTGCAGTTCCCTGAGCACCTCCACCCCTACCGGTCGTTGCGTCCATTTACACTCCCCGATCGTCCAGCTTCCAGCTGCATGCTCGGCCATCAGATCCAGGTCAAAATCTCCCGCCCATTCCCGCCCCGTCCGCACTACCGGCGGCACCTTGAGCTCGGCAGCCGCATAACGCTCCAGGTAATGGCAAAGAAGGGATCGATATGTTTTGATATCGATATGTTTTGATGTTTTATGTTTTTTTTCCAAGAGATATACCTACTGGACGTAGCTACTAAAGCGACATTCTGAATGATTTTTCGTTAACAAATCGTTAAGTGGTAGATCGAGTATGCACTTCAGGTTTCTCGCTTCCGGAAATAAAATTATATTACAGGGGAACATTGTGGCCTTGTGTGCGGAATCAACTGCAACCGTTTAAGCTTAACCAGAGGGCCCTGCATATGGCGCAGCGCATTCGTCCCAAAAAGAAAGACAAGGTCACCATTTATGACGTCGCCCGGGAAGCCGGGGTCGCCATCTCGACGGTCTCTCGGGTGCTGAACAACTCCAGCGACGTATCGGAGGAGACGCGGCAACGAGTTCTCCGGGCCATTGAGAAGCTTCAGTTCCGTCCGGACCGAACCGCCCGCACGCTGGCTCAGAAGAAAACGCGCGTGCTGGCCGTGGCCGTCACGTCGTTCACGACGCCCTTCCACAACGAAATCCTCAAAGGCGTCCGCACGGCCATGGAAAACGTGGACGCCGACCTGCTGCTGAGCGACCTGGGTTCGAAGTATCCCCAGCAGAAGCTGCTCAACTTCCTGCGGCGCGGTGCCGTCGACGGGCTGCTGGTGATCGGATTGCCTGCTGACGAAAAGCTTACGCTGGAACTCCGGGCGCTCCACGCGCCGGTCGTCATGGTGGGTTACCACCACACCGACTTCGACTGCTTTTACTGGGACGACCGGGTCGGCGCCCGAAGGGCCGTCGAACACCTGATTGCCTGCGGGCATCGCCGCATTGGCATGATCCGGTCGCATACGGAAGGCAGCCTGCAGCTTGATCGTATCGCCGGCTACCGCGAGGCGCTGGAAGCGGCCGGGATTCCCTTCGATCCTGAACTGGTACGCGCCGGGCAAACGGAAAAGCATGCGGGCTTCAGCGAGGAAGCCGGCTACGAAGCCATGCTGGATCTGTTGAAGATCGAGCCCCGGGTGACCGCCGTCTTTGCCAGCAGCGACGTGCAGGCGATCGGCGCCTGGAAGGCGCTGCGTGAGGCCGGGCTGCGCGTGCCCGAGGACGTGGCGCTCGTGGGTTACGACGATATCAAGATCAGCGAGTACATCGGCCTTTCCAGCGTCTCCCAGAATATGCATGCGGTGGGCCGCGAAGCGACGCGCCTGCTGGTGGAACGCGTCGAGGGCGTCCGACAGGATCCGCCGCTGGAAGTGCTGGTGGTGCCCCAACTCAAGATCCGTTACTCGAGCGACTGCGGACGCGCCTGAGAAAATGGTCTCGGAATCCCTCATTCGTGCGCAGTTGGACCGAACGCTCCGGGAGACGAATCTCCAGGAGCTGGGCACGCCCTACCGGGGCAAGGTGCGAGATGTCTACACGGTGGACCGGCATCTGGTGATCGTCACGACCGACCGCATCTCGGCCTTCGATCATATTCTGCGCCAGACCATCCCGTTCAAAGGCCAGGTGCTGAATCAACTGGCCGCATACTTTTTCCGCCACACGGCCGATCTGGTCCCCAACCATGTGGAAGCAGTCCCGGACCCGAACGTGACGGTAGCCCGGCGGTGCCGCCCGATCCCCATTGAATTCGTGGTGCGGGGCTATCTGGCCGGACATGCCTGGCGGGTCTACCGGAGCGGCCGCCGGGAACTCTGTGGTAAAAAACTACCGGAAGGGCTCGTGCAGAATGCCCGCCTTCCCGAGCCGATCCTGACGCCGGCCACCAAAGCGAAAGAGGGGCACGACGAAGACATCAGCCGCGAAGAGATCCTCGCGCGGGGCCTGCTGGACGCGGAGACGTTCGACCGCCTCGAGGCCATGGCGCTGGCCCTCTACCGTCGCGGTGCCGCAATGGCCGCCCGGCGCGGACTGATCCTCGTCGATACGAAGTACGAGTTTGGGATCGACGAGGAAGGCACGATCCGGCTGATCGATGAGGTGCACACGCCGGATTCGTCCCGGTATTTCTATGCAGACGAGTACGAAGAGCGGCTGCGCAAAGGGCTCCCGCAGCGGCAGCTCTCCAAGGAGTTCGTGCGCGAATGGCTGATGGCGCACGGTTTCATGGGCCAGCCGGGCCAGCAGTTGCCCGATTTACCGGACGATGTGCGCGTGGAGATTGCCCGCCGCTACATCAAGGTCTACGAGCAACTGACCGGCGAGCCGTTTCAGCCCGACACGCACCCCGATCCGGAGCAGCGCATCCGGGAAAATCTGGTCGCCCTTCCCCTGCTCCAGGCTCAACTCAGTCGGTAGCAGTCCGGCCGTCGGTCCTCGAACAGGTCGTTGTAAGGTGTGATGCGCCGGTTGCGGGCCTCCTGCGGTTCGATTTCGGTAAGGCCCACCTGGTCGCCCTCGGGCGGGGCCTCGTGAAGCACCCGGCCGGAGGGATCGCAGATCAGGCTGCGTCCGATGAAGCGCAGCGTTTCGTGCCCGTTGGACTCGGCGCCGTACCGGTTGGCCGTGATTGTAAACACATGATTTTCCAGGGCCCGGATGGGCATGGCGCGGGGGCAGTCCGGACGCACCAGGTTGGACGGATGCGCGATCACGTCGGCGCCCTGAAGCGCCAGCGTGCGGGCTGCCTCCGGAAAATACCAGTCGAAGCAGATCATGACGCCCAGCCGGTAGGGTTGGCCCTTCCGATCGGTCACCTCGAAGACCTGGAATCCCAGGTCGCCCGGGCTGAAATGCAGCTTTTCCTCATAGAAGAGATGCACCTTGCGATAGCGGCCGATCAGGCCCTCGGGGCCCACCACGACCGCGCTGTTGTAAAACCGGTCGCCGTCGCGTTCGGGCAGGCCGCCGACCAGAACGGCGCCCGTCTGTTGACACCGGTCGATCATCCACTGCGTGGTGGGGCCGTCCGGGATCGGCTCGGCAACGGCCTCCAGATCGGCGCGCGATCTAAAAAAATACCCGCTGGCAAAAAGCTCGGGCAGCACGATCAGGTCGGCTTCGATGCCTTCAAGCAGTGCTTCAACCTGCTTCAGGTTCTGCTCGACGTCGAGGTAGGCCGGGTTGTACTGTACGTAGGCGACCTGCATGGCTTTCAGCGTGGCTTCGATTCCGGAATGCCTTCCTCGACCCATACGCGCTGCCCGTCCGAGAGCGTTTCGCGCTTCCAGATGGGCACCTGACGTTTGAGCGTATCGATCAGAAAGCGGCAGGCTTCGAACGCCTCGGCCCGATGTGGCGTGGCCACGCCCACCAGCACGCTGATTTCGCCGGCCGGTACGTCGCCCAGTCGATGCCACAGGCAGAGCCGACGGACGGGCCAGCGGCGGAGCGCTTCGTCCGAGAGCCGTCCCATTTCGGCCAGCGCCATGGGTTCGTAGGCTTCATAGAAGAGCGACAGCGTCTCCCGGTCGTCGGTCCAGCGGCGCGTAGTGCCCAGAAACAGCGCCAGACCGCCCGCTTCGGGCGTCTGAAGAAACGACACGGCTTCGGCGACCGGCAGCGCCTCGTGCATCAGCCGGAGCCAGACCGTAGGTGAGCGAAATTCCATGGTCGTCCCGTTTTCTGAAGGTTGTTGTAGTGCATCGAAATTATCCTCCGCTGACCGGGGTGATCAGGGCGATCTCGTCGTTTTCGTGGAGTTCGACAGACTCCGGGACGTACTCCTGATTGACAGCCAGGCGGATCACCGGCCGATAATCGGCAATGGCCGGGTGCTGCGCGGCCAGCTGGTCCAGCAGCCGACGGCCGGTAGCCGGGGCCGGAACGGACACTTCCAGCTCACGGCGTCCCAGACGCTCCCGCAGTGTGCTGAAAAGCAGAACTCGAAGACGAACCTGTGGCGTGTTGCTCATGGCCTGCTTAGTGAAAACGAATCACCTGAATCGGATGCATCCGGGCGGCAATGCGGGCCGGTATCAGCGAGGCCAGCCCGCAGAGCCCCACCGTCACGACGGCAACCAGGATAAAATCTACGGTCTGTAGGGCGATCGGTGCCGTTCGCATGTAGTAGGCCTCGGCAGGCAGTGGAATGATTCCGAACTTTTGCTGCAGGAGCGCCAGACTGAGCGCCAGGAGTTCGCCCAGGGCGGTTCCGACCAGTCCGGTCAGCAGACCCAGGATCAGGTACATTCGCTGAAGCCTTCGCCGAGATGCCCCCATGCTGGCCAGAATGCCGATTTCGCGGGCTTTCTCCAGAATGACCATGAGCAGGGTAGCCAGCATGTTGAAGGCGGCGACGATTACGATGATACTGATCACCAGTGGAATGATACTCTCCTGCAGGCGAACCCAGGCAAAGAGATTGCGAAAAACCTCATAGATGGTGCGGGCGATGACCGGCAGACCGAAGTGATCCTCGATTTGTCGGGCAAGGTGTGGGGCTTCCTGCACGTTCTGCAGCGTGAGGTCGAAGCGCGTGACCTCATCCGGTCCGTATTCCAGCAGGGTCCGGGCGGCGTCCAGAGAAGTGAAGACGTAGAGCCGGTCGAAATCGGCCAGGAGCGTTTCGTACAGGCCGGCCACGTAGAACTGGCGGACGCGTACGCGCGGGCGAGCGGAGGTCGGCAACTGGCGCATGGAGAAGAGGGTGACCGGATCGCCCACGCGTAGCCCGAGTTGCTCGGCCAGCTGGCGGCCGACGACAAGACCGGGACGGCCGAGACTGTCCGGGGTAAACTGCGCCGTACCCGCCACCAGGTGCTGCTGCAGGTATTCCGGAAG
>ERZ795042.2267-NODE-2267-length-10816-cov-6.278227_pt1 | contig 10816 bp, 4 predicted proteins | sample MGYA00375126_ERZ795042 | MGnify/ENA primary metagenome ERZ795042 (study PRJEB30171, sample SAMN05518105) | compost metagenome | isolation source: Feedstock adapted compost from Newby Island compost facility, Milpitas, CA | place: USA:Newby Island compost facility...
AACAACGTCGGTCGGGTAGCAGCTATACAGAAAAGGAACCTTAGCTTCCAGGAGATAGGCATCGAGAGTCTGCTTGACGTGGAGTGGACGCGGCGGCGGAATGCGCGAGGGCTGCGGAGACGATTCTTGCTCCGGCGGGCCGAGAAGTTCGAGTTCGCCTAAAAGCATGCGGTCAACGTCGGGTGCTTTGCGTACACGAACTCGCACAAATCGCACTGTTTGGCGGCCGATATCCAGAAAGACGGGCACTGGCATGTCCGCGCCTGCTGCGGGCGGAGGCGATGTTTCCACAGAGCCGACTTCTTTCCACGTGTTCCCGTCGTCACTGATCGCTACGTCGATGCCTGCCACCTTAAAGCCAACATCGGGCGCGGCGTTCCGCCAAAACGCGATGAGATTGACTCGGTCAATGAGCTTCGGCTCCCCGAGATCTGCGGTGATTGTGGCATCGCTGTTGAACTGGACGCTTTGCGTCGGGGCTTCCAGGTATTTCCCGTCGTTCAGCATGCTGGGCGGCTGCGTATCCCGGTGCTTGGGATCGCTCGGCACGTCCACGGTATAGGTGTACTGGTAACGTGGTCGATCGGGTTCCTGCCTGGGGCGATAGGGATCTGTGTACACCCTCCGGGCCAGGTCGGTCGTCAATTCCTCGCCTTCTTCCAGCCATAGCTGGAGGGTGGCCGTGATATCGTCGCCCAGATAAGGCTGCTGCGCGACCAGGAAAACTCGCGCGCCTTCCTTGGCGGCTGCCACTGCTGCGGCAACGGCCCCGGTGGTTCCCCCAACGACTGCCACATCGACCTCGGCCACCACGGGAAGGGTGCGAGACGATTGTTCGACAAACTCATCCCCCAGGCCGTTTCTGCTCGCCAAAACTGCAGAGAGCACAAGAATACCTACAACGGAAGAATGCAAAATCTTTGCTTTTTTCATGGCGGTTTCCGCTCCGTTTGCTCTCATTTTTGAAAACATAGGAAGGACGGCCTCGTCCTTTCAAACGTCAGACACTGGGATGAAGACCTGCGGTCTCTCCTGCAGGCATTTTCCTGCAGCACAATGATATCCACCCGAACGCCTAATCTCCAGTGCGGCACGCTACTGAGAGAGCTCGCGGGCACGTCGCCAGGCGGCCTCGACACCCGCGAGAACAGCCGACCGGAAACCGTGACTCTCCATCGCTGCCAGCCCTGCAATCGTGGTTCCTCCGGGGCTTGTCACCTGGTCTTTCAGGACCGCCGGATGCTGACCGCTTTTCATGACCATCTCTGCAGCACCGCGAACCGTTTGGGCAGCGAGTGTCAACGCCACATCGCGGGACAGCCCATGCCGGACTCCCGCATCCGTGAGAACTTCGATCATGAGATAGACATAAGCCGGCCCGGAGCCCGAGAGAGCGGTCACGGCATCCAGCAGTTTTTCATCCACCTGGACAGCGATGCCGATCGCCTCGAGGAGCTGCTGAACCAGGCTGGCATCGTCCGGTCCAGCATTTTTCCCCAGTGCGTATGCGGACGCAGCAAATCCTACAAGTGCGGGCGTGTTGGGCATCACGCGGATCACGCGGGTTTGCGTACCCAGGCCCTCTTCAAGCTGCTGCAGGGAGATTCCCGCCGCGATCGATATAACAAGTTTTTCGGGGGCGACGCGTCCTCTCAGCTCCTCGAGTAGCTTGGGGATTTGTTGGGGTTTAACAGCCAGGACCACAACATCCTGTCGGCGGATCACCTCCAGATTGTTGGATGTCGTCTGGGCGCCGGTTGCTTCGTGAAATCGTTGGCGTGCCGATTCACTTGGGTCAGAGGCCAGCACCTGATCGGGGACGAGCAATCCCTTGTGGAGCAAGCCCTCGGCCAATGCCCGTGCCATCTGCCCGGCGCCAATAAAGCCGATTTTTTTTGTAATCATGCGTGCTTTCACACCCTCCGATTGTGGACTTCAACGGGTTGTGACGACGAACTCATATCGACCTGCGGGCGCTTGGACCACGAGCCAGTTGCCCTGCTGCCCCAGGGTTTTGACGAGCGCAGCGTCCGCAACCGGCTGACCGTTCACCGTGATTCTGGCACTTGGCTGTGCGGGCACATAAAGGGTGGCGGTGGTGTTGGCGGGGATGACCACTCGCCACTCCCAGGAATTCTTCTCTTTTCGCCAGGCGCTGTGAATATCGCCGCAGATCGAACCATACCGGGCTTCCACCCAATCGAGGCCGTCCGCCACATGCGGCTTGAGCAATAGTTTTCGGAAACCTGGGCCATCCGTATCGATTCCCGCCACGTACTGGAACATCCACTGCCCAACTGCGCCAAATGCGTAGTGAGCGAAAGAATTCATCCCGGGATCCTGGAATCCTTTTTCTGGTGTCCAGCCGTCCCAGCGTTCCCAGATTGTGGTGGCGCCATGTTTGATGGAAAATCCCCAGGACGGGAAGGTGTCATTGAGAAGGAGTCGGTAGGCGAGTGGTGTGTGCCCTGTTTCGGAAAGCACCGGCATGAGATAGGCCGTGCCAATAAACCCCGTGGAAAGATGGTTATCGCGGCTTTGGATATCTTCCACAAGGTATTGAACCGCTTTGTCCCTTAACTCTTCCGGCAGCAGGTTGAAACGGAGGGCCAGAACGTAGCATGTTTGCGTATTGCCTTTGATGCGTCCATCATCGGCCGACACATAAGCCCTCTGAAAGGCTTCACGGATTCTCTCGAACAGTTCATCGTAATAGGCCGCCTTGTCTTTCAGGCCTAAAGCCCGGGCGCATTCCGCCGTCAAAAAGGTGCTGTAGGCAAAGTAGGCGGTGGCAAGAACGTCTTTGGGCGTATCGGCATTGATGGATAGCCAGTCGCCGTATCCCTGTGCCGGGCGCAAAAGATTCTTGCTGTGAGCGACACAGTACGCGATCCATCGTTCCATGGCATCGAAGTGTTCCTCCAGCACCCGGCGATCGTTGTAAACCCGGTGGATGGTCCACGGGCAAATGACTCCTGCGTCCGCCCAGCCGGCCGTTCCGCCGCCGAGGGCAACGACGCGAGGGGCCACGTCCGGGAAGTCGCCTTCCGGACCCTGGGCATCTTCGAGATCCACCAGCCATTTTGTGAAAAAGGCTGCCACGTCGGCGTTGTAGGTGGCCGCGCGGATGAAAATCTGGGCGTCACCCGTCCAGCCAAGTCTTTCGTCTCTTTGGGGGCAGTCTGTAGGCACCGAGATGAAATTGGCCCTCTGCGTCCACACGATGTTGCTGTACAGTTGGTTCACCATGGGACTGGAACAGCGGAATGATCCGACGAGCGGAATATCCGAATTGATTGCCAGGCCTGTGATGGCGTCGGGGCCGGGTTCACCAGGATAGCCGGTCACCTCTACGTAGCGGAATCCATGGAATGTGAAGTGGGGAGCCCATATTTCTTCTCCCTCCCCTTTCAGAATGTACGTATCGGTCGCCCGTGCCGAACGAAGATTGGCGGTGTAAATAGTTCCATCAGGATTGAGGACTTCCGCAAACCGAAGCTGGACGGCCGTCCCGCGCGGTCCTTTAACCCGCAGCCGGGCAATTCCAGCAAAATTCTGTCCCAGGTCGAACACGTAAACGCCTGGACGCGGCTGGCTGATCTTCTTTGGCTCGAGTTCTCCCGTGATCACAACCGGGACGCCGGGTTGCGCTTCGAGCTTGGCCGATACATTTTCGGCCACTCGCACTGCCTTCCATTGCGAAACATCCAATCCCGGCTCGGACCAGCCCGGAATCTCCAGACGAGCATCATATGTTTCCCCTGCGAGAAACTCCCCTTCCAGATGTGGGCCAAAAGTCATCTTCCAGGAACCATCGGTGATCACGACCTGGCGCTCGCCATCGGTGGTTTCAATCTCCAACTGCATCCAGAGTTTGGGATCGCGTCCAAAATGAAAGCGCTCGCTTTTCCAGCCGATGGCCCCTGCGTACCAGCCGGCAGCGAGAACTGCACCGATTGCATTTTCTCCCTGTCGTATCAGTTGAGTCACGTCATAAGTGTTGTAATAAACCCGCTTCCGATAATCAGTCCACCCAGGGGCGAAGAACTCGTTACCGACCTGGTGGCCGTTGATATGGGCTTCGCCGATTCCCAGCGCACTCATATAGAGAGTGGCTTTACGGATGGGTTTGGTCACTTGGAACTCTTTGCGAAAGAGCGCGCACCCGAGGACGTCGAGCCCTTCGGCGCTGATTTTTCCCCAGGGGGCGTCTCCCATTCGGCCGACGATGATCGCCTGGGACCAGGTACTGTCGTCAAAATTGACTTGGTTCCATTCCGTTTCGGCCTTCTGACTGCTCTTCCACGTGTCGTCGATGACGTATTCGAGAGGATCGCCCTGGTCGAACTCAACACGGATTCGCCCTGCCAATCCGGCCGGCGAGGGACTTCCGTTTGTTGCCACAATTGCCAAAATATTGCGGCCAGGGTGGACACGATTGGTGATGTCCGCTAGCTGTGGCGAGGTGTATCCGCCTCCCCGACCGGCTGGCTGACCGTTACAGAAGAGTTCGAACGAATCATCGGCGGTGATGAGAAATCGTGCACGCTTGATCGTGTGACCTTCGGGAATCTCCAGAATCTTGCGGAAATAGCGTGGACCGGCGGGAGCTTTTTCCCGAGGATTGGTTCCCTGCTCCGGATACCACACCCACGGACAATTTCCAAAATCGAGGGTTTGCCCTTTGGCTGGGTGCACAAGCGGGCAGGGCGCCTCTATCCATCGGGCCACTTTGTCCGACTCTTCCAGAAGCCCCATGGACCACATGGCCGGCTCGCTCCACTGGCTCACCTGGCCCTGCTGGTCCCAGATGCGAACTTTCCAGTAGCAGGTTTGACGCGATTGAAGCGGCTTTCCTGCATATTCGATCTGGTTCAGTTCTGACGATTCGACCTTCCCGGAATCCCAGAGGTCTGCCTTGTCCTGTGCCAGCAACTCTGGCGAGGACGCGACGAGAATCTGATAGGCCGACTGTGCGGCGCCATAGCGGTTGTCCTCGATGATCCAGCTCAACCGCGGCTTTCTGGTGCCGATGCCCAGCGGATTGACTCGATACTCACAACGGAGACTTTTGACTTGGGCGGGACTTTGCATCTCCGCTGACTTCAATGAGGTTGCCAAACCAAAGACGATGATGAGTCCTGCGCATGCACTCAAATAACACTTCATGGCAAACCTCCCAATAGCCGATGCCAATGGGCTGGCACTACAGGCGATGGTCATTCATTTTGCATTTGTTGTGTACTCTTTGCGGAAAACCCCTATCCTCCCTGCCGTGCGGTCTGCAGCCGCTCGCGGTAGTTGAGGTAGAGCACTCCCGTCACAAAATACGCAAAAGCTAGGTAAAGCAACGTCGGTTTTACTTTATCTGCCGACATGTAGCCTGCGAACACGAACCAGGCAAAGGTCACACTGGCCACCAGGCATAAAAATGCTGCAAGGCCAAAAATGACCATGAGAAAACGACTTTGTCTAATGCCCTTCCTGGCAGGTTCTGGCAATGATGCCTGAGTCAGAGCTTCAATCTTTTCGGGAACAGCGGCTTCGGGTTCTGAATCGAGCGGTTTAGATTGCCCTGACGCCTCTTCTCTTTTGGACGCTCCCAACAAACCGGCAAGAACAATGTATGTGATGGCCGTGGCGAACCAGACGGGGATGACAAGGAAGAACAAATGTAGCCATTGCATCTTCCAGAGCACAAGTGCCAATCCCAATCCCACGGCCCATGCGATGAGGGCTGCCACATTGAGCAACTGACCTCTCCGCGTGGACCAGAATTTCTGCCACCCAAAAATGGGGAAGAGCCAGTGTTCGACAACGACGATCGTTCCCACAGGCATAAGAAGGATTCCGTAGATTCCCACAAAATCCAAAAGGTACAGAAAGACGAATGGGAAGCAGGCAATGGCCGTTGTGACCGTTCCGGCGAGAAACGTTACCAACCAGCGCGGCCAGTTGGGAGTGATGACCTGGAGGGCCAGTCCAGCGCGATAAAGGGTTGGATTGGACGTCGTCCATCCTGCAATGATGACCGCCAGGGCCCCTGCCCAGCCCAGCGCGAAATACGCGACCTGCCCGGAATCCAGTTGCATCAGGGGTTGCATGAAAGCTCGGGCGGCCGCTGCCCCCATGATACCCGCACACATCCAGGCCAGATAATGTCCCAGAAACATTCCGAACGCCGAGTACAGCCCGTACCAGGCACTCTTCGCGTAGCGGAAGATCGCCATATCCGAAAGTCCCAAGTGCATGGCCAGGTTGCAGATCCAGGCAAAGAACACAATGTGCCAGAATCCGATGGGCGATCGCGCGCTCAAATGCTCCGCGTTGACGGCCGCTTGGAAACTCTGGAGGGGTACAAAGTTCTCGTTGCAGATGACACCGCCGCGACTTTTGGGCATCACATATTTGACAGCGACCGGTTCCGGCACCGATTTGCTTTCGACGCGGATGCGATAGCCGAGAATAGGTGGTTTGGGCGGAACTTCGACGACAGGAACAACGGGAGGCATGAAGCCCCCGCTGCCAGACCCTGCCTCCTGGCTGTTCGCGGCTCTTTGAGAACGGCGATCTCGCTGCGGCGGAGCCGGTTCCGCGGACGGACTCTCTGTGGGTTGTTCCGCAATCGATGTGGGAGCGGTAGTGACTGTACTAAAAGCTGAAGGATTGCCATATTGTGCCGATGAAGCGTCGGTCTTGGCTTTCTCTTCTGACTCGTTTTTTTCCTGTCCACCCGATGCTGGTTGCTCTTCGAGTTTCCCGTAGATGTATTCCAGTCGGGCTTCTGCAGGGACAAAATCTTCCGGTTTCGGAGACGTTGTCGATGCCAGGAAGAATCCCGGGAGTGGGACCTGCGTGGGATCGGCTTCGGCAGCGGGCGCCACACCCGTCGCCTCTTTCAGAACCTGGAGACGTCCCTTGACATTTTCCAGCTCCAGGATGATCTGGTTGCCTTCACGCTTGACAACGGCAATCGATGGGCCTGGTCCACTCCAGATTCGCTCCTCGGCAACGTTCCACAGTGTTTTCCAGTTAGCGACATGCCCGACCGTGGGAAGCGTCATGAGTGCTCCGCACACAAACATCAGCAGCATCCAAGGGGAACATACCACCGCGAACTGGGAAAGTCGCTTGAACCCGAGAATGGCAAGCGTGACGACGACGGCTCCCACCCCGATGACAACCACGACGAATAAGGGATCCTGCGGCAGCCAACCTGTTTGCGGAGGAATGCCGAACGGAATTCGCACCGCCGAGGCCGCAACTGTGATCATGCATCCCGCCAGAATGCAGTACAGAACAGCGTTAAGGAGGTTATAGATGACCGTTAAGACCGGGCCTCCAATCTGGCGAAAGTACCAGTAAAGCGTCAAACGCGTCTGGACGGCGATCGGAGCGCAGACAAGCGTCCAGGAAAGCACGGCCAGAAAGTTTCCCAGGAGAAGACCAACAACCACGTCGAACGTGCGGGCGCCCCAGATGACGAAAAGCGCCCCGATCACGAATTCGGTAGCCGCAACGTGTTCGCCCGCGTAAAGTCCAGCAAAATATCGCCCACTTTGAAGTTTGTCCGGCGTTACAGGACGCCTCTCAAATTCGTTGAGCTTGTCAAGTCGGGCAAAGATTGATTCTTTTTTGCGCGTTGCATCTTCTGTGGTAGCCATACCCAAAATACCCGTGGATGACGAGGATCGGATAAAGAATCAACAACGACTTGCCACAGTATGCACCGCCATTGCAAGGCCTGTCAAGTGCCAGGGCGGATGAATTGATCGAGCGCTAATTTGACCTCGGCGTGTCCTTCTGTTGCCGGGCTTTTGCCAAAGTGGGGCGCCTAAGGAAACGCAAAACCCCGCTATAAGATGTGGATAAACGATGCACACCGCGATTGGCCGATTTGCCTACACACAAAAAACGCGAAAGAATGCCGGGCCGCTCCCCAATAGTATCGCGGCAGCCGATCCCGGATCGTGAGTTCAGCCCTGGCGCTTGGGGAAGACCTCCTGCTCATACCGCCGTATTTCATTGAGCACCAGATCATCCCGAGGGACATCGTGCCGAGCACAAAATTCTTGCCAAACAGCGGCGAAGGGGGCCGTCTTCTCAGCTTCCAAAAGCGCCAGCCGCGCGGTGTAATCCCCCCTGGCCTCGGCATCCTTTAAAGCAGCCAATGGTTCCAGCATGGCCCAGAGCAGCGCCTTGAGCATGCTTCGCATGCCGATGACCCAGGCCGCCAGGCGATTGATGCTCGCATCGAAAAAGTCCAATCCGATGAACACCCTGTCGAGGTATTGGCCACGGACCAGCTCCTCAGCGATGGCACGCACGTCGTCGTTGAACAGCACCACGTGATCACTGTCCCAGCGAATGCCCCGGCTCACATGGAGAAGGAGACCGTCAAGATAAAAGAGCACAGCGGATATCTTATCAGCGATTGTTTCGGTGGGATGGAAGTGCCCTGAGTCCAGGCAGAGAAGCGTCTTTCGTGTGATGGCGTAGCCCAGGTAGAACTCGTGCGATCCGGCCACGTAGGCTTCGGAACCAATGCCAAAGAGTTTGCCCTCAACGGCGTCGCGGTGAAATGCCGGGTCGATTGGCTCGGACAGAATTTCGTCGAGCGAGTGGATGAGCCGTTCTCGCGGGCCCTTTCGATCGACCGGAAGATCCTTCATGCCGTCGGGAATCCAGATATTTGTCACGCACACCTTCCCAAGGCGCTGCCCAAAATACGCCCCAATGCGCCGGCACGCTTGGCCGTGCCGTACCCAGAACCGGCGAATTCCGTCATCGGCATGGGTGAGCGTGAAACCACTCACTGCCAGCGGATGAGAGAAAAACGTGGGATTGAAGTCCAGCCCTATCCCGCGTTCAGCCGCCCAATCCACCCACGCCTGGAAGTGCGCAGGCTCGATTTCGTCGCGGTCCACCTTTTTTCCGCCCGTATCGAGATAAATCGCATGCAAATTGAAGCGGTGCTTTCCGGGGATCAGCCGGAAAGCCGTATCGGCATCCGCACGGAGCTCGTCCGGTGTACGGGGCTTTCCAGGATAGGAGCCCGTGGCCAGGATGCCCCCGCCGGTCAATCCCTGAGCGCTTTCAAATCCACCCACATCGTCTCCCTGCCAGCATTGCATGGAGATAGAAACGGAAGCCAGCTTTTCGATCGCTTTTTCCGTATCGACTCCCCATTCAGCGTAGCGTTCTCGGGCAAGTTCATACGCCTTGTTGGTTTGGTTGGACATCATTTGCATCGTGCTCCTCGGCTCGAAATCCAGCGATTTCGTCGGTCTGTTTGGACACAAAAACTGTGCGGAGTCGCGTGTTCCCCGCGATCAAACGGCCATTGTGGTGAATCGCGACGCGGAACGCCAGGGGGATCAGCAACGGTCACCGATCGGACACCTCGGCACACGCTGTACGATTTGACGGTGGAAGTTGTGAAAATCGCTCTATCCTGTTGGGGTCACGGTCGAGCTTCCCCGTTTTTGAACCCGTCGTGACCCGCAGGTGGGGTGACGCGAGAATGGCGCATACGCTCATTCGAAATGGTGCCGTTCGTTGACACATGCCCAACGCGGCTTTATAAACCATCAGAGCGTTGAAAAGCCCACCTGCGCGGGCAAACGATCGATCGAAACAACGCGGCTGACAAGGAGCCTGAACATGGAACGGCTACGCCTGGTGTTCATTTTGTGCCGGGTTATTCTTTTATCGGGTTGGTTGGCACTCTCCCGTGGCGCGGGAGCAGAAGAGAAAAATCACCGACAGACGATCCCTCTGGATGGCATTTGGGAACTTGCCGAGGGGCGAATGGACACCATGCCGAATGATTTTCCCGCTCGCGTACCTGTTCCCGGCCTGGTCGATTTGGCGGAGCCTCAATTCCAGGAGGTTGGCACAGAAGAAAGTCTGCGGTTTCGCGAAGCGTTCTGGTATCGCCGGAGGTTTCGTTTGAACGGAGAGGTTCCACCCCTGGTGCGATTGAAAATTAACAAGGCATGTTATGGGATGCGGGTGTACCTGAACGGCGAGCAGGTCGGGGAGCATCTTCCGAGTTTTACCCCAGCCGTGTTTGATGTGACTTCGCTTGTCAAAGGTGGAGGAGAAGAAAACGTACTTGTCGTTCGGGTGGGCGCTCGTCGCCGTGCGTTACCGCCCGGCATCCCGGATGGTTGGGATTGTGAAAAGGTCCGCTACATTCCGGGGATTTACGATTCTGTCCAGCTTATTCTTACCGGAAAACCGGAGATTCTTTCTGTGCAGGCGGTGCCCGACCTTCGCCACGAGTGCGTGCGACTATTTGTCACTCTCGGCCCGCAGAAGCAAGCCATGGACACCGTTGTCCAGTGCACGATCCGCGAAGCACGATCGGGTCGCGTGGTGGCCGAGCAAGGATCACCAACCGTTCACCTGACGCCCGGCGAGGAGAAGGAAGTTGAAGTGTCGGTTTCCATTCATGACTGTCATCCCTGGACTCCCGAGGATCCTTTCCTCTATGAAGCGGTGGTTTCTACTACCGGTGATACCCAGCGCTTTCGCTTCGGAATGCGCGAGTTTCGTTTTGATCCCCAGACGAAAATGGCGATGCTCAACGGCCGCATTTATCCATTGCGGGGGACGAACGTCTGTATCTATCGGTTTTTCGAGGATCCCGCGCGAGGCGATTTACCGTGGAAGGAAGAGTGGGTTCGGCGGCTGCATGAAACTTTCCGCACAATGCACTGGAATTCTGCGCGATATTGCATCGGGTTTCCACCCGAAAAATGGTACGACATCGCCGATGAAGTCGGGTTGCTCATCCAGGACGAATTTCCGA
>ERZ795042.2271-NODE-2271-length-10804-cov-3.891525_pt1 | contig 10804 bp, 7 predicted proteins | sample MGYA00375126_ERZ795042 | MGnify/ENA primary metagenome ERZ795042 (study PRJEB30171, sample SAMN05518105) | compost metagenome | isolation source: Feedstock adapted compost from Newby Island compost facility, Milpitas, CA | place: USA:Newby Island compost facility...
CGCGTATCTTGGAACGCGGCCAACGTTCGATCACGGCTTGCCGGTTTTGGAGATCTTTCTTTTCGACTTCGACGGCGACCTCTACGGGAAGGAGATCCAGGTCGAGTTTCTCGACTTCATCAGGGAAGATCAGCGCTTTCCGGGTGCCGAGGCTCTCGTCGCTCAGATGCATGCCGACTGCGCACGCGCCCGGGAAATCATCGCAGACGTGGACAGGCGGTCGCCGCTCGCCGGCTTCCCTCTTGCAGAAGCCTGAACTGCATTCGATCGTGGGCAAATCGAAGCCGCGCATGAGGCGCCACAGAGAGTTGCGCTGGCGCTTCCACTTGTGTACCGCGAGCGTAGGTTGCTAGAAGGCCGGTGGACCCCGACATCGGAAGACAGCCCATGCCCAAGGACAATGGTAAGCCGGGCCCGCAGGGCCGCGACTGGAGCCACACCCTATTCTTGCCCCGCACCAACTTTCCCATGAAAGCGGGGCTTCCTGAGCTCGAGCCAAAGCTGATCGAGCGCTGGAACAGGCTCGGGCTATATCGCCGCCTGCGCGAAGCAGCGAAGAACCGCAAGAAGTTCATTCTTCACGACGGGCCGCCTTACGCGAACGGCCACATCCACATCGGCACGGGCCTGAACAAGATCCTGAAGGATTTCGTCGTTCGCTCCCAGCAGATGATGGGCCGCGACGCCAACTATGTGCCGGGCTGGGACTGCCACGGCCTGCCGATCGAATGGAAGGTGGAGGAGGAGTATCGGGCCAAGGGCAAGACGAAGGACTCGGTGCCCATCACGGAGCTGCGGCAGGACTGCCGCGCGTTCGCCGAGAAATGGATCGACATCCAGCGCGAGGAGTTCAAGCGCCTCGGCGTCGTCGGCGATTGGGACAATCCGTACTCGACGATGAGCTACGAGGCGGAGGCCAAGATCGCGAGCGAGCTCATGAAGTTCGCGATGAACGGCTCCCTGTACCGTGGCTCCAAACCGGTCATGTGGTCGGTCGTCGAGCGCACCGCGCTCGCGGAGGCCGAGGTCGAATATCACGACATCACCAGCCCGACGATCTGGGTCCGCTTCCCCGTGGCCGAGGTGCGGGTCACGCAACGACAGCTCTCCACGGGATTGACGGAACTCGACAACGTCAGCCGGGCGGCTGTTGTCATCTGGACCACGACGCCTTGGACGATCCCAGGCAACCGCGCCATCTCCTACAACCGCAATATCAAGTACGGGCTCTACGAGGTCACGGACGCGCCGGAGGACAACTGGGTGCAGCCGGGCGAGCGGCTCATCCTCGCCGACAAGCTCGCGGACAGCGTGCGTCTTGCTGCACGCATCGACGGCTGGCGGCGTTTGGGCGACGTCTCAGAGCCCACGCTGGAGGCGCTCATCTGCCATCACCCGTTTCATGGCCAGGGATACGAGTTCCAGGTCCGGCTCTACCACGGCGATCACGTCACGGACGATGTGGGGACCGGGTTCGTGCATACGGCTCCCGGCCACGGCGCCGAGGACTACAGCGTTTTCGAGGAGCACCGGGCCTCGTTCGCGGAGGCGGGCATTCCGGAGGTGCCGCAGACGGTCGGTGAGGACGGCTACTACTACCGGCATGTGCCGCTGTTCGGCGGTGAGAACCCCAAGCGGGTCATCGACGACAAAGGCAACTTTGGCGATGCCAACGAGGCGGTGATCCAGGAGCTGATCAAGGCCAAGGCGCTCGTCGCTCGCGGGCGTCTGAAGCACTCGTATCCGCACTCCTGGCGGTCGAAAGCGCCGGTCATTTTCCGGAACACGCCGCAGTGGTTCATCGCCATCGACAAGCCGATCCAGGTTCCAGGCAAGAAGGGACAGGCGTCGATCCGTGAATTTGCCCTGAAAGCCATTGACCAAACCCGCTTCGTTCCCGCCACCGGCAAGAACCGGCTGCGGGGCATGGTCGAGCAACGGCCTGACTGGGTCATCTCCCGCCAGCGGGCTTGGGGCGTGCCGATCACCGTCTTTGTGAACAAGGCGACCCAACAGTACATCCCAAGCCAGGGATGGAAGGGTTCGCGTGAGCTCATCAAGCGCATCGTCGAGGCGTTCAAGGCAGAAGGGGCTGATGCCTGGTTCGCCGAGAACGCGAAGGAGCGGTTCCTTTCCGGCCTGGTGGATGATCTCAGCGAGTGGGAGCAGGTCCGCGACATCCTCGATGTCTGGTTCGATTCCGGCTCCACGCACGCCTTCGTGCTGGAGGAGCGGAAGGATTTGGCGTGGCCCGCCTCCCTCTACCTCGAAGGCTCCGATCAGCATCGCGGCTGGTTCCAATCGTCCTTGCTCGAGAGCTGCGGCACGCGCGGCCGTGCACCTTACGAAGCCGTGCTGACACATGGCTTCGTCGTCGACGAGGAAGGCCGCAAGATGTCGAAGTCGCTCGGCAACGTGGTGGCGCCGCAGGATGTCATCCGCCAGTCGGGCGCCGAGATCCTGCGCATCTGGGTGGCGAGCGCGGATTATTCCGAGGACATGCGGATCGGCCCGGAGATCTTGAAGTCGAACATCGAGGCCTATCGCAAGATCCGCAATACGCTGCGCTGGATGCTGGGCAATCTCGCCCATTACGACGAGAAGCTGAAGGTGCGGCCGAAGGAGGTCCCGTCGCTCGACCGGTACATGCTGCACCGTCTCGCCGAGCTCGACGTTCTCGTGCGCCAGGGCTACGAGGCGTACGACTTCAAGCGGGTGTTCCACGCGCTGTCGAACTTCTGCATCAACGATCTGTCGGCGTTCTACTTCGACATTCGCAAGGACACGCTTTATTGCGAGCCTTACTCGAGCAAGAAGCGGCGCGCCTGCCTGATGACGTTGAATGAAATCTTCAACTGTTTGACGGTCTGGCTGGCGCCGATCATCTGCTTCACGGCGGAGGAGGCGTGGCTTGCCCGATATCCGTCCGAGGACGGATCGGTTCACCTGCAGGTTTTCCGCAAGATCCCGAAGGGCTGGCGGGATGATGCGCTGGCAAAGAAGTGGGAGCAGGTCCGCCGTGTGCGCCGCGTTGTGACGGGAGCGCTGGAGATCGAGCGGGCCGCGAAGAACATCGGCTCGAGCCTTGAGGCGGCGCCAGACATTTATGTCGCCGACGAGGCGCTGCTCGACGCCCTCGAGGGCGTGGACATGGCCGAAGTGGCCATCACGAGTGCAGCTCAAATCGTGCCCAGTGCACCGCCGGCAGGCGCCTTTACGCTGCCCGACGTGCCAGGTGTCGGCGTGGTGGCGCGCCGGGCGCAGGGCCGCAAATGCGAGCGCTCGTGGCGCATTGTGCCGGATGTCGGATCTGATCCCGAATATCCGACGCTGTCTGCCCGCGATGCGGCCGCGGTTCGCGAATTCGAGAAACGCAACATGGCCGCTGCGGCCGCTGAGTAGCAGAATGCCTCAGGAGGCTAGACGCGGATGGCTATGGGGGCCGTTTTCGCGCCTGGGCCTTTCCGTTGCGCTCATTACACTGATCGTTGATCAGGCGCACAAATGGTGGATGCTCAACGTCTACCGCATCGAGGAGAAGGGCAGAGTTTCCGTGCTGCCCTTTCTCGATCTGGTCTACGTCAAGAATCTCGGCATCAGCTACGGTCTCGGAGCAGGCCTTATCGGCCAAGGAGCTTTGGTGGCTTTCGCGCTACTTGCGTCGCTTGGGCTTGCCGTCTGGCTGGCACGCGGGGAGATGTCCCACCTCACGGCGGTGAGCATCGGATTGCTGATCGGCGGCGCGATCGGCAACGCCATAGATCGTCTGCATCTCGGCGGCGTCGCGGACTTCTTTTTGTTCCACGCCTATGGGTGGTCGTGGTACGTGTTCAATATTGCCGACGTGGCGATCGTGGCTGGTGTGGCAGGTTTGCTATACGACTCGCTTCGACCGAGTCGCAATCGCGCCGCAAATGATCCATAAAGGTGGGACGAGAAACGATTCTTTCCGACGCGACTGCTTCGGGGGCGGCTAATGGCGAAGACGGGTCGAGAGAAGCGGTTGGCGGTGGCCGCCAGCGCACTGCTGGCATCATTGGCTCTTACGGGGTGCGGTTACGACGTCGAGTTTAACGGCGCCATCTTCGAGGCGATGGGGCTGGCGAACAATGGCGGGCCCCGTGAGGAGCCAAAGCTTCCGCCGCGAGCCGGGCTCGTTCTTCCGCCAGACACTCAACAGCTGCCGGAGCCTGGTGAAGCCCAAGCGGCGCTGCCGCCGCCGGGTGAGGCCTGGCCCGAGGATCCGGAAGAGCGCCAGGTGGCAGCTGCCGAGGAGCTGGACCGCCAGCATCGGGAATTCTGCGAGAAGGCGTTGTGGGAGGCTCGCGCGAGAGGGCAGCCTGACGCGCAAATCACGGGCCCCAAAGGATCTTGCAATCCGTCAATTCTGCGGAACTTGACCGGCAAGGACATAACGACGCGCAAATAGCGCATTGAACTGCGGCTCTTGCATTGGCCGCAATCTTGGTATGTGTTGGCACCTGACCGCCGCGGTCCTTAAAGCGGGTGTGGATGTCGCCGGGTTGTACACCTTGGCCAGACTTAAGCACCAGCCCGGCGACCCTCGTGCTTTACATTGTTTGACAACGCTGGTCCCGAACCCGACATAAGCTCATTGGCAAGGGGCGCTCATCTCAGCCTCGTGCCAGCTCCTGGCACGGGATCGCCCGAGAACATGCCCATTTCTGGGACCGCATCTGTGCAAAGGACAGACGATGGCCGCACGCGTTTGGGCCTCACTTGCAACCATCTTGGCGATCACAATGACGCTTGCTTTAGCTCATCGACTTGAGGCGCAAACGCGTGAACGGCGCGCCTCGGAGTTCACACTATCCAACGGCATGCAGGTGGTGGTCGTTCCCGACCACCGTGCGCCCGTAGTGACGCACATGGTGTGGTACCGCGTCGGTGCGGCCGACGAGCCGCCGGGCGTTTCGGGCGTCGCGCACTTCCTGGAACACTTGATGTTCAAGTCGACCGAGAAGCTCGCTTCCGGCGAGTTCTCGCGCATCGTCTCGCGCATGGGCGGCCAGGACAACGCTTTCACCAGCCAGGATGCGACGGCATACTTCCAGCGCATCGCCAAGGACCGGCTGGCCAAGGTGATGGAGATGGAGGCCGACCGCATGGTCAACCTGCGGCTCACCGAGGCCGAGGTGCTGACGGAGCGGGAGGTGATCCTCGAGGAGCGCCGCTCACGCGTCGAGAACAACCCCCAGGCCGTCCTCGACGAGCAGATGAACGCGGTGCTGTACTACTCGCACCCCTACGGCATTCCCGTGATCGGCTGGGAGCACGAGATCGCGCGGCTCACACGGGAGGATGCGCTGAACTTCTACAAGCGCCACTACGCGCCCAATAACGCGATCCTCGTCGTCACAGGCGATGTCACACCGGAAGAGGTTCGCCGGCTTGCCGAGGACATCTACGGCCGGATTCCGCCCAATCCGGAGATCAAGCCGCGCAAGCGGCCAATGGAGCCGGAGCAGCGGGCCGCCCGACGCGTCGAGATCAAGGATCCGCGGGCGGGTAAGCCCTCGATACAGCGCTACTACGTGACCCCGAGCTATGTGACGGCCGAGCCAGGGGAGGCGGAGGCGCTCGATCTCTTGATGAAAATCACCGGCTCCGGTGCCACCAGCCGCCTTTATCAAAAGCTCGTCGCGAAGGACAAGGTCGCCTCGACGGCGGGAGGGTGGTACGGCGGCTCAAGCATGGATTTCGGCAAGATTGCCGTTTACGCCGTTCCGGCTGATGGCGTCTCGCTCAGCGAGGTCGAGGCAGCAATCGACGCCGTTCTGGCTGACATCGTCGCGAATGGCGTGACCGAGGCCGAGCTGCAGCGGGCCAAGAAGTCCTACCTCGCCGAGTACATCTACGAGAGCGACAATCAGGCGACCTTGGCGCGCCGCTACGGCTGGGGACTGGTGGTTGGCCGCACGGTCGAGGACATCGAATCCTGGCCGGAGCGCATCTCCAAGGTGACGCGCGAAGACATCCAGAAAGTGGCGGCACGCTACTTCGATCCGCGCCGGTCGGTGACAGGCACGCTGTTGCCGGTGCCCCCGGAGGGCGTGGAGCAGACCCGAACCTCTGCGCCGAACGGTCGTTCTTGAGGGAGTTCACACCATGGCTGCGCGCTTGCTCGGGTCATCCGGCTTTGTCTCAGCTCCCCGCACCCTTTTCGCCCTTGCCACCGCGCTCCTCGTCGGGCTCGGTGCAACAAATCCCACGTCAGCGTTCGCAATGAAAATACAAACAGTGAAGAGCCCCGGCGGTATCGAGGCATGGCTGGTCGAAGAGCACTCGGTTCCGCTTATCGCGATGCGTTTCGCGTTCGAAGGCGGCAATTCGCAGGACCCGCCCGGAAAGGAAGGGGTCGCAAATTTCCTGACGGCCATGCTGGACGAGGGGGCCGGCGAGCTCACAGCCATTGAGTTCCAGGAGCGCATGGAAGAGATCGCCATGCGCATGGGCTTCGAAGACAGCCGCGACTCCTTCTACGGCAGCTTCGAGACGTTGACGGAGAACCTGGACGAAGCCGTCGAGCTGCTACGGCTCGCCATCAATAAGCCGCGGTTCGACCCCGATGCGATGGAGCGTATCCGCGGGCAGCTGCTCACCAGCCTCGCGTTCGCCGCCAAGGATCCTGACCGCGTTGCTGCGCGGGAATGGTTCGCTGCGGCCTTCCCGAATCACCCTTATGGCCGGCCGGCAGCGGGAACGGAGGAAAGCCTTGCCGCGATCACCCGTGAAGACCTGGAAGCGTACCGCAAGCGGGTGTTCGCGAAGGATACGCTGAAAATCGCCGTTGTAGGCGATATCGACGCGCAAACACTCGGCAAGGTGCTCGACCGGGTATTCGGTGAGCTACCTGAAAAGGCCGACCTTGTACCGATTCCGTTCGTCGAGCCGAAAAAGGGCGGGGATTTGCAAATCATCGAGATGCCCGTGCCGCAGTCGGTCGCCACATTCGGGCTTGCCGGTATTCCGCGCAAGGACCCGGATTTCATTCCTGCCTTCGTCATGAACCACATTCTGGGTGGCGGCGGCTTCTCCTCGCGGTTGATGGAAGAGGTGCGCGAGAAGCGCGGGCTGGCCTATTCGGTCTACAGCTATCTACAGCCCTATCAGCATACGGCCATCTTCGCCGGAGGGGTCGCGACGAAGAATGAGGAGATTGGCCAATCGCTCGAGGTGATCCGTGCGGAGCTGCAGCGCATGGCGACCGAAGGCCCAACGCCGGAGGAGCTCGAGAATGCCAAGAGCTATCTCATCGGCTCCTACCCGCTGAGGTTCGACACCAACGCCAAGATCGCCAACCAGCTCCTGGGCATCATGCAGGACGGGCTCGGCCAGGACTACATCGAGAAGCGCAATTCGCTGATCGAGGCGGTCACGCTGGAGGACGTCAAACGGGCTGCCAAGCGCATTCTGGAGACGGACAACCTCATCATGACCGTCGTGGGTCAGCCGAAGAACCTCAAAGTACGATCCTGAGTTCGTGTGTTGTCTGCTGTGTCCCGAGCTTGGCACTTGCAAGGGACTCAGGTCTAACACTACGCGATTGCTGACCAGGGAGAAGGAGACCTCGCGGCATGGTGGAGTCGTCAGGCGCCGGATCTTCCGCAGCCACCCTTCCTTATCGGCAGAATATCGAAGGCGTTCTTGAGGGAGCTATCGGAAGCCACGGACTCTCCGAGAGCGCGCTGCGGGGCTGGCTCGACAGGCTTGGACCAGCGCTCGACGACCTTCGGAAGGATTGGGAGACGGGGAGACCCGCGATCCTCCGCGTTCCTGAGGAGACATCCGACATCCCGCCGGCTGAGGCCGCAATGGCCAGGCTCATGGAAGGCGCGAGCACAATCGTTTTCTTCGGCACGGGAGGTTCGAGTCTTGGTGGCCAGACGCTCGCGCAGCTTGCCGGCTGGTATATTCCGGGGGCTGCCGACGAAGCCCAGAAAGACCGGCCGCGGACGCGTTTCTATGACAACCTTGATGCGGACACGCTGAAGCGCTCGCTGGCGAGCCTCGACCTACCTTCCAGCCGGTTCGTCGTCACTTCGAAGTCAGGGAACACGCCAGAGACGCTGGTGCAGGCGATCGCCGCCCTGGACGCCGTGAAGGCCGCTGGTCTCGGCAGCGAGATCCCCCGCATGTTCCTGGGGCTGACCGAGCCCGCCAAACCTGGGCGCAAGAATGGCCTGCGGGAGCTGTTCGAGGCCCACGGCATTCCCTTACTCGACCATCACACAGAGATTGGCGGCCGCTACTCCGTCTTGACGAACGTCGGACTCCTGCCAGCCATTGCGCGCGGACTTGATGTGCGGGCGCTCAGGGCCGGCGCGGCCGAGGTCGTCTCCGCCCTGCGGGCTGCTGTCAGACCTGCCGACTTCCCGCCCGCCGTCGGAGCGGCGATGAACATCGCGCTCGCCAAGGAGAAAAGCATTCGCATCAGCGTCATGATGCCTTATGCCGACCGGCTCGGCCGCTTCGCCCATTGGTATGTTCAGCTGTGGGCTGAGAGCTTGGGCAAGAATGGCGAGGGCACGACGCCAATCGCGTGTCTCGGGCCGGTGGATCAACACAGTCAGCTTCAGCTTTTCATGGATGGCCCACGGGAGCATGTGATCACCGTGGTGCGGCAGGCGACGGCAGGGACCGGCCCTCGGATCGATCCGGAGCTCGCAAAGTTGGCAGGCCTCGATGAGATGGCAGGCCGCCACGCGGGTGATCTTGTGGCCGCACAGACTCATGGTGTTCCCGCTGCGTTGACCCGCGCCGGAAGGCCCGTGCGGTTCATCGATGTCGACCGCCTAAATGAGCGTTCGCTGGGCGCTCTCCTCATGCACTTCATGCTGGAAACGATTTTGGCCGGACGTCTGCTGGGCGTCGATCCGTTCGACCAGCCAGCGGTCGAGCTCGGCAAGGTCCTGTCGCGCGAGCGGCTAAAGCAGGCCACCTGAGTCGGCGCAGTCCGCGGGGAGGGGAGCCGTGGCTATCCGGCAGCTCTCACCAGAGCTCATCAACCGCATCGCCGCGGGAGAGGTCATCGAGCGGCCGGCGAGCGTGGTCAAAGAGCTGGTCGAGAATGCCATCGACGCCGGCGCGCGCGAGATCGAGGTGGTGACCTCGGGCGGTGGCGTATCGCTCATTCGCGTCACCGACGACGGCGTTGGCATGGACCCGGACGACCTCGTGCTCTCCGTCGAGCGGCACGCGACCTCCAAGCTCAACGGCGACGATCTCCTCGACATTCGGACCCTCGGCTTCCGCGGCGAGGCGCTGCCATCGATCGGCTCGGTGGCTGAGCTGACGATTGTCTCGCGGACGCGCGGCGCGAGCGAGGCTTATGCCTTGACTGTCGAGCGCGGTTGGAAGGGGCCGCTGATGCCGGCTGCCGGCAATCCGGGCACACGGGTCGAGGTGCGCAATCTTTTTTCAGCGACTCCGGCCCGGCTCAAATTTCTCAAATCGGAGCGCGCCGAGAACCTGGCTATTGGCGACGTGGTGAAGCGGCTCGCCATGGCGCACCCGGAGATCGGCTTCGTGCTGGTGACGGGCGAACGCACGCCACTGCGCTTGCCAGCGACGACCAGGGACTCGCAGGGCTTCCTGCAGCGGCTGGGTCAGGTGATGGGCCGCACCTTCGTGGACGACGCGCTCGAGATTGCCGGAGAGAAGGAGGGAATACGCGTTTTCGGCTTCGCCGGTTTGCCGACGCTGCATCGTCCGGATGCGAGCCAGCAATTTCTGTTCGTGAACGGACGGCCAGTGCGGGACAGGTTGCTCGTGAGCGCCGTCCGTGCGGCCTATTCCGATCTCGTTCCGCGCGGCCGCCAGCCGGTACTCGCCATCTTCGTCGAGCTCAATCCCCGAGAAGTGGACGTGAACGTGCATCCCACCAAGGCCGAGGTGCGCTTTCGCAATCCCGCGGCTGTTCGCTCACTGCTCATCGGGGCCTTAGGTCACGCCTTGAAGCAGGCCGGGCATCGGGCGTCCACCACCGGCGCTTCGGCGGTGCTGGAAATTGCAGAGCGCAACAGCCGCTTCGCAGCCGCGTCAACCGTTGCGTTCCGACAGGGAACTACGGCTGGGCACAATTTTGATCGTCAGAGAACAGCCGGATTCGCTGAAGCCTATCAGGCGCCACTCGCCGGCATCGACGAACCGAGCGCCGCTGTTGTTGGGGATGCGCTTGATCAAACGTCCGACCTGCTCGACCGCCCGCTTGGGGCGGCGCGTTGCCAGATCCACGAGACCTACATCATCGCGCAAACGCGCAATTCCATGATCATTGTCGACCAGCACGCTGCGCACGAACGGCTCGTCTACGAGCGCATGAAAAGGATGCTCGCCGACGGCGGCGTGGTGCGCCAGGGCCTCCTTATTCCTGAGATCGTTGAGCTGAGCGAGGACGAGGCGGAGGCATTGGCGGAGCGTGCGGATGAATTGGCGGAGCTCGGTCTCGTGCTGGAGCGGTTCGGCCCCAAAACTGTGGCCGTGCGGGAGACGCCTGCTCTCCTCGGCCAGACCGATGTCAAGGGGCTGGTCCGCGACCTTGCCGCCGAGATCCTGCGGGACGAGGGACGGCAGGCGCTGAAAGAGCGGCTCGAAGCGGTGTGCGCCACGATGGCCTGCCACGGCAGCGTCCGCGCTGGGCGGCGCCTCACGGCGGACGAGATGAACGCGCTGCTCCGGGAGATGGAGGCGACTCCATTCGCTGGCCAGTGCAACCACGGCCGGCCAACGTATGTGGAGCTGCAACTCAGCGACATCGATCGGCTCTTCGGCCGGCGCTGAG
>ERZ795042.2279-NODE-2279-length-10780-cov-3602.291469_pt1 | contig 10780 bp, 14 predicted proteins | sample MGYA00375126_ERZ795042 | MGnify/ENA primary metagenome ERZ795042 (study PRJEB30171, sample SAMN05518105) | compost metagenome | isolation source: Feedstock adapted compost from Newby Island compost facility, Milpitas, CA | place: USA:Newby Island compost...
TAATCCCCACTCACAAAAAAATCAATACCCCTTTACAAGGCAACCTACCATGCTGATGTGAGTCGCGAAACCCTAATCGCACTGCCTTATCCACACGGGTGCAAAAAAGCTATTCAAGGGTGCGATTGCGGCAAAAATCTTTTTACCTTCGGTAAAACCTTTTCATGAAACAGATTACCCTCCTGGCTATTGAAGGCAGCAACTTAGGCAGCCTTGATCATCCGCGACGTGCGTTTCTAACGGTGAACAGCTGGTTGCAACAGCATCATCAGCCGGCCGCTTTCATCGTGAAGACCATCGGCTTGCATACATCCGTTCAGCTCGATCAGGGTCTGTATTCCATTCATCCCGAGGTGCTGATTCACGAACCGCATCATGCGGATCTCATCATCATACCTGCTTTTGGAGGAGATATCGCCGATACCCTGCAGCGCAACCATGCCTTTATCCCCTGGCTCATCGCACAACATGCCGCAGGTGCCGAGATTGCGAGTCTTTGCCTGGGTACATTTCTGCTGGCCGCCACGGGTTTACTGGATGATAAGATGTGCGTCACACACTGGCAGGCGATTCCACTGTTTCGCAACCTGTTTCCCCGGGTACGGGTAACGACCGATCGCATCCTGACCGATGAGGCGGGGTTGTACACGGGCGGGGGAGCGTTTTCTTCGGCCAACCTTATGGTGTATTTAATTGAAAAATATGCCGGCCATGAAGCGGCTATGCATTGCGCCAGGGTGTTTCAAATCGACCTGAACCGGCAATCGCAATCGCCTTTCATGATTTTTCATCCGCAAAAAAATCATGCAGATGAGGCCGTACGGCAAGCACAGGAATACATCGAGCAACATTATGCACAGCCCATCACCGTCAGCCAGTTGTGCCAGCTGCTTGCGCTGAGCCGACGAAGTTTTGAACGTCGGTTCAAACAGGCAACGGGATTCACCGTGGGAGGCTATATCCAGCGGGTGCGTATGGAAGCGGCAAAGAAAAAATTGGAAAGTGGGGATACCCTGGTCAACGAAGTCATGTATGCCGTGGGATATCAAGACCATAAGGCTTTTCGGGAAGCTTTCAAAAAGATAACCGGACTCTCGCCGCTGCAATACCGCAACCGGTATGGCAAAGACTGGTATAGGTCGGCCCACGACCCGATGATGGATCATGAATTGAATTAAAATCAGTTATGATGTACGATACGCTTCCTCCCTACACCGCGCCGGCACAAACCCGCATCGGGCATGTGCATCTCAAGGTGGCCGACCTGCAACGCTCGATCGCCTTTTACCGCGATTTACTGGGTTTTGAACTCACCCTGTGGTATGGCAATGAGGCGGCTTTTCTTTCTGCCGGCGGCTATCATCACCACATCGGCATCAACATCTGGTATAGCCGCAACGCCCCTCCCGCCCCACTGCATCAGGCTGGATTGTATCATTTTGCCATCCTTTATCCCACGCGGAAAGACCTGGCCATGATACTGCATCGCCTCCTGCAGGCCGATTATCCACTTACCGGGGCCAGCGATCACGGCGTCTCGGAAGCTATTTATCTGAACGACCCCGACGGCAACGGCGTGGAGCTATACTGGGACAGGCCACGGGAACGCTGGCCCAGAACGGCCGACGGAAAAATCGATATGTACACCCGCCCCCTCGACGTGCAGGGCCTACTGCGGGAACTGGACGGGTGATAGACAGCTGGTCATCTGGATGTTTTTCCGGAATTTTGACGCATGGAAGCCGAAACACAAAAACTGGATATCCTGGCTATTGCCGCCCACCCCGATGATGTAGAACTTTCCTGTGCCGGCACGCTGATGGTTCATGTGCAGATGGGCCATCGGGTGGGCATCGTCGATCTGACGGCCGGTGAACTGGGCACACGGGGAACGCCCGAGATCCGCGCGGCCGAAGCTCGTAAGGCCACCGAGATCATGGGTATTGAGGTACGTGAAAACGCCGGACTGCCCGATGGGTTCTTTCAAAATGAACGGGAACATCAATTGCGCCTGATACCGTTTATCCGCTACTTCCAGCCCGACATCGTGCTCACGAATGCAGAACGGGATCGACACCCCGATCATGGCCGCGCGGCTCAACTGGTCGAAGACAGCTGTTTTCTCTCGGGCCTGCGGAAAATCGAAACCCACTGGAAGGGGCGCCCCCAGCAAGCCTGGCGACCCAAGCATGTCTGGCATTTCATTCAGGACGAAGACCTGGAGCCGGATTTTATTGTGGATATCAGCGCCGTGATGGATAAAAAGATAGAAGCCATCAAAGCCTTCCACTCACAATTTCTGGCCAGTCCCGATGATCCGCTACAAACCTATATTTCCACGCCTGCTTTTTTTGAACACATTGTACAACGGGCACAGATGTGGGGCTATCGAATCGGCGCACAGTACGGCGAAGGATTTACTTCCCGGAAGCCTTTGGGCGTCGGCCATTTGAAGGCATTTGTATAAACGCGTTTCTGTATGAAAAAACTCGGCATCCTTTTGTTTTGCGGCTGCTTCAGTCTGCCTGTTTTCGCCCAGCATTACCGCATCGATCGTAAGCTGCAACGCCGCCTCGAAGCCCTGGTGAAGCCTTTTCAGGGTACGGTGGGCATTTATGTACACAAGTTAGGCACCCACAAAGAAGCCGCCATCCATGCCGACTCGCTATTTCCCACGGCCAGCATGATCAAAGTGGCCATACAGGCGGTCATCTTCCAGCGCATCGCCGACAGTCAGCTGCAATATCATCAGAACCTGTTGTATCGCGATTCGCTCTATTATCCCGGTGTGGATATCTTAGGTATGGCGAAAGACAGCACGCAGATCGAGCTGAGCAAGGTGGTGATGCTGATGATCACGGAAAGCGACAACACGGCGGCATTGTGGCTGCAATCGCTGGCCGGAGGCGGCAAGGCCATCAACCAGTGGCTGGCCGATCATGGTTATCAATACTATCGGGTCAATTCACGCACACCCGGCCGGGAGGCGGCTTACCGGCAATATGGCTGGGGACAGACCACCCCGCGCGAAATGGCTCGTTTTCTCGTCCAGTTGCGCAAGGGTGAAATCATTTCACCTGCCGCCAGCGAACGCATGTACCGCAACCTGTGTCATATCTACTGGGATGATGTGGCGCTGTCACAAATTCCACCTTATGTGCAGGCTGCATCTAAACAGGGCGCCGTGGATGATTCCCGATCGGAAGTGGTGCTGGTCAACGCACCCCATGGTGATTATGTGTTTTGTGTGGATACCAAAAACATCGCCGATCAAAGCTGGACACACAATAACGCCGCGTGGGAACTCATCCGACAGGTGTCGGCCCTGCTCTGGCATTATTTTGAACCCCATGACCACTGGCGAACACCTGCCGGTTATGAGCGATTCATGCAGGAATAATCGCTATGCCACACGCTGACTGCGGCCGATAATCAGGTAGAGAATAGAGCCCAGCAGCGGAAGCAAAATCACCACCACAATCCAGATAATTTTGGTGGTATCGCTATTGAACCGGCTTTTAATAATATCCACCAGGGCCCAGATCCAGAGGATCAGCGTGAGCAATCCCCAGAGGCCCCAGCCCAGAAAAAGCAACATCAAGGTTTGCATATAGCATGTATTTGAGGTGAAAAGCGTGCTGTAAATTTTTACATGGATTGCCGCTGCCCGCGTCCTATAATCCAGTATAAAAGCGTACCCAGCAAAGGCAAGAAGACCACCAGCAATATCCAGATCAATTTGGTGGTATCACTATCGAATCGGCTTCGCAAAATATCCACTATAGCCCAGATCCATACCACCAATACAAACAAACAGCACAGGACGATGAGTAAAATGAGTACTAATGCGGCAGCATCGGAGAAATACATAAAAGCAGGATGAAAAATGATATATCGAATTTATTCTTTCTTTTGCTCAATCAACCGGAGTCGCTGCTTGATGGCCACTCATACCAGGCAGGCATACGCATTGAACTGTAGCACATCGTAAATCAATATCATCTCCATTCAAAGATAGGCAAGCCCTATTCCTACTCGTATGCCTCCAACCGTGAATTTTTCGTTAAAGATAATATTTAAAACAAGAAATTTATATGGATTTTATTTACCTTAAATTCGAGCTTTCGTTTTTTACATCAAAACATTTTCCGATGTATCACAAATATGCTTTCCGGTTGTTGATGATTGGCCTTCTATCCGGTCTATTCAAACTACAAGCTATGGCACAATCCACTCCTCTGGCAAAGGGTGATAAAGCACCCTTATTCACAGCCAGGGCCTGTCTGGCAGGGAAGACATTCGATTTTTCACTGAAAAATGCACTGGAAAAAGGACCCGTAGTGTTGTATTTTTATCCGGCCGCCTACACGGGTGGTTGCGATCTGGAGGCGCATACTTTTTCCGAACTGAAGGATGAATTTACAAAAGCAGGAGCTACTATCATCGGTGTATCTGCCGATGATATTGCCCGCCTGAAATCGTTTTCGGCAGATCCCGATTATTGTGCAGGGAAATTCCCGGTAGCTTCTGATCCGGATGGAAAAATTGCAGCCCGATATGGTTTAAAACTGATACCGCCCCAACCGGGCGTGAAGGATGTGAGAGGCGAGCCGGTTACACATGGCTTCATTCCCCGCACCACATTTGTCATCGATGCCAGGGGGAACATCATCGCTGTGTTTTCGTCGGAAACGGATCATATTTCGCCCGATCAACACGCTAAGATGTCGCTTGCCATCGTGAAAAAGCTACATCCCCAGCAGAGCTGAGCAGGTTACATGATGCGGATATCGAATATCCGGTGATTGCTGAAGCGTGTGCGATGGCATTTGCCATTCAGCGCCGATAGCATGTTAAATACTAAATCCATCGGGTAAAATACTTCCTTTTTTCACGACCACAATGCCCTCTTTCACGGTATAAAGCGGATGGTCGGTATCGGCCAGGTGGGGGCCACCATTGATGCGCACATCATTGCCCACTCTGCAGTTTTTGTCGATGATCGCATTTTTAATGTAGCAACGTTCGCCAATACCTAACGGAGGGATGCCTTTGCTATAAGAAGCATTGATTTCCTCGAGCGTTTGATAATAATCATTCCCCATCACATAACAATTTACCAGCGTGGTTCCCCGGCCTATACGCGTGCGAATGCCCACCAGCGTATGCTCCAGCCGACTGGCCATAATGATGCAACCATCGGCGATGACGGTTTTTTCAAGGGTTGTCCCCGAAATCTTGGTGGGCGGTAACATGCGGGGACGAGTGTAAATATTACGTTCGTTGTCGAATAAATTGAACTTTGGAATTTCATTGGTGAGTTCAAGATTGGCTTCGAAAAATGAAGGCACTGTGCCGATATCCGTCCAGTAACCTTCAAACTGGTAACTCACTACTTTATATTTTCCAATAGCCTCTGGAATAATCTCCTTTCCAAAGTCGGTGGAAACCACATCTTCGCGGAGAATTTTAAACAACACCTCTTTGTTAAACAGGTAAATCCCCATGGAAGCCAGATAAACGCGGCCGGCCGATTTCATTTCTTCACCGGTATCGGAAGCCCATTGCAGAATAGCATCACCTTTGGGTTTTTCTGTAAATGCCACAATATTGCCGTCGGGATTGGTTTTCATGATTCCAAATGATGAAGCATCCTGAAAATTCACGGGTGTGGTAGCAATAGTAATATCAGCCTGCTTTTCAATATGATAGTTAATCATGAGCTGGTAATCCATTTGATAGAGCTGATCACCGGAAAGGATGAGCACATAATTGAACTCAAATCCTTCCAGATGATGCAGGCATTGTCTTACGGCATCGGCCGTTCCCTGGTACCAGGTTGGATTTTCTGGAGTTTGTTCTGCAGCAAGAATATCTACAAAACCGCTGTTAAAATGATCAAAATGATAGGTGTTTTTGATATGCCGATTCAGCGAAGCCGAGTTGTATTGTGTAAGCACGAATATGCGCTTCAAACCGGAGTTTAAACAATTGGAAATCGGAATATCTACCAGGCGATATTTACCAGCAATGGGAACTGCAGGCTTTGAACGGCTTTTGGTGAGGGGATACAGTCTTGTGCCCTGGCCACCACCCAGAATGAGGGAAATAACAGACGGCTGCATACACTAAGGTTTTAATTGGGCATATAAATGTAAATATTCTTGTGCAGATTTATCCCATGAAAAATCAAGCTGCATGATTCGTTGCTGCAGATCCAGCAAATCATCCTGTTGTTGATACAGATGCATGGCACGTGAAATCGCATGGGTGATGTCCCATACCGATGGTTGCAAAAAACGAATCCCATAGCCGCCGGGGTCGCCGATATCGATGACTGTATCATACAAACCGCCAACCGCTCTTACAATGGGCACGGTACCATATCGCATGGCATACATTTGATTCAGGCCACAGGGCTCAATCCGGGAAGGCATCAACAAAAAATCGGCTGCAGCATATAGCTGATGAGATAAGGTTTCATCATAGCCAATATAGGCCTTGCAATGATCGCTGTGATGAGCCTCGGCCTGTCGCAGCAACCATTCGATATGCGGATCACCACTGCCGAGCAAAATAAAATTCATTCCATATTGCGATTCATACAGACTTCTGGCCACCGCATCGGGCAAGAGATCGGCTCCTTTTTCATATACCAGCCGGCCGATAAATACAAACAAAGGTTTTGTTTCATCTATTTGAAAACGCCGGCAGAGCTCCATTTTATTGGCTAATTTTCCTTCTTTCACCGTATGTGCATCATACGTATGGACGATGCGAGCATCTGTTTGCGGATCCCAGGTCTGCGTATCAATTCCGTTCAATATACCTACAGCTTTATGGCGCTCTTGCCTGAAAAGCGCTTCCAGACCGCCCGCCGATATACATAATTCCTCCAGATAATGAGGCGAAACGGTAGTTATTTTCCAGCTACATTTTACAGCAGCAGCCAGGGGATTAATCAAATGATTCCAGTCGAGCATGCCTGCTTTCCAGGGATCATAAGCAGGTAGATAATAAGCCTTATCCCAGCCAAACTGCCCCTGATATTGTGCATTATGAATCGTAAAAACCGTGGGAATCTGTCGCAGATAATCGTATTTGTAGCAATAGTTCATCATGAAGGGAATCAGTCCTGCATGATGATCATGGCAATGCACCACATCCGGATGATGGCGCCAGCTGTTCAACCACTCCATCACGCCAATCTGAAAAGCCGTAAATCGCTCGAGATCATTGAAACAACCATACACCTGGTCCCCTTCAATTAAACCGGGGATTTCGAGCAAATACAAATCAAAACCCAAAAGATTGTGTTTTTCCCTGATAACATTGAAATGATACCAGGTGGGGCCCAGCCAGAGACCACCCTGATGCACCAGTTCAAATTCATGTTCAATCAAAAAACGCGTACGGTAACAGGGCATCACGACCTTGGCAATACAGCCCTGTTGTTGCTGATATTTCGGCAAAGCACCCACCACATCTCCCAATCCACCTACTTTTGCTACCGGGTAACATTCCGCGCTGACGTGCAAGATTTCCATGCGTAAAAGCTTAACTCAATTCTATGGAATGAAAATCAGTTGAGAATCAATCATAGAACAATTTAATAAGTTATAGTTGAACATACAAGCATTTCCGTAAAATTCTATTCGAGCGGCCTTACATGTTGTGGAAATGCGGATGAAAGCGGTCGAGCGTGTCGCGAAGATAACCGGTATCGATATGGGTATAAATTTCTGTCGTGGTGATACTTTCGTGACCCAGCATATCTTTCACGGCCTTTAAATCGGCACCGCCCTCTAACAAATGGGTGGCAAAGGAATGGCGGAATGTATGGGGCGAAATCTGTTTGTGGATGCCTGCCGCCGCGGCCAGTGATTTTACGATATGAAATACCATAACACGCGTCAGGGGCCGCCCCCTTCGGTTCAGGAACAAGATATCCCGAGCGCTTGCCTCCGGCTGGATATGTACCCTTACCTGGTCGCGATAGAGCTGGATATATTTCAGGGCTAATTTCCCGATGGGCACGAGTCGTTGCTTATTGCCTTTACCGATGACACGAATAAAGCCGATTTCCGGGTAAAGATCGGAAATACGCAGGCTGATGAGCTCGCTCACCCGTAATCCGCAACTGTAGAGGGTTTCAAGCATAGCTTTGTTGCGCATGCCTTCGGGTTTACTGAGGTCAATCGCTGCGATGATTCGATCAATTTCATCTACCGTGAGCACATCGGGAAGTTTGCGCCTGAGTCTGGGCAGTTCCAGCAGGGAAGCCGGATTCTCGGCGACGACTTCTTCCATCACAAGATAATGGAAAAACATGCGTAAACCCGAAATCATGCGAGCCTGCGAGCTTGCTGCAAGTCCCATTTCTGCAATCGTGCGCACAAAGTCCTGCAAATCGGCAAGCTGTACGGCATCGGGACCCACCAATCGACCGGAATCTTCCAGATACTGGGCAAACAGGCACACATCATGCCGATAGGCTTCAATGGAATTGGGCGACAGATCTTTTTCCAGTTTTAAATAGGCCATAAAACCCTGTATGTAAGCCTTCCAGATCATGTGAAGCTTATTCCTGAACAGATTTTCCCTGCAAAATAGCAAGGGCTTTGCGGCCCTCACAACAAATGAGATCGAAAATACTCAAATCAGCCATAAAGCCCGTGCGATCTTCAAATACCTGATGATATCGAACGCCAGGATGCATACGACCCGGTGGAGGCTGAATCCTACCGCGAAAATCCATACCTACCGCAGCGGCTTCCTCCGGTGAAATAAAATGATCGGTAAAATCGATCCGGGCTTCCAGCCCAAGAACACGACATATCCATACCAGCCAGTCCCGATTCCAGTCAACTAAAAAATGATAAGGCTTTTCAAAGAATGGCTGCAGGTCGCCCTCAAAATATTCAAACCAGGGACTGCGTCGATAGGCCGACACCAGCGTTTTCCAGTGATGCGCCTGCCAGTGCTCTCGATTGTATATGCGGATGTCCTTCATAGGCGTGTGCTGGCGTTTGCCCTTTTCCAGCGGAATGCTGATCAGCACCCTGCCATTAGGTCCGGCTACATAAAACCGATTGGCATAACTGCGCTTTTCGTGATACAAATAAATATCAAATACCCATCGCGAATATTCAATTAATAATTTCATGTAAGAAATACATGGAACACATTGAAGATCAATAAGTAATGATTCATGAAATTGGTTTGCTGACATACTGACACGTTTCAAATGAATTCGTTGAAATCTGGTAAAATACTCGACTTACTTATTTTTTATTAAATCTATGATAATTCATATAAAATACTGTAAATCAATGTTTTATGAAAATAAAATAGCTAAATTCATTAGCAAACATTTTAAAAACATGAAGGTTTCTAATAATCTAAAAAAATTAGCAACAAATATCTCAAAAAAATGTCTGCTGGGCTCCCCTATCCCTGGAAAATGTGCGAAGTGAGATTTGAAGGAAATCCGATGATTGGCGATGGGCTTGTTACGCAGGCCATTATATTTGTGCAAAAAAATGAGTCGAAAAGTCTGGATGATTATCGGTTGCTTGATCGGGCTGATATGGAGGGTAAGTCCACTCCAAGCCCAATATTTCTATCAGGATTTGTATGCTACCTGGCAAACAAATGCCAAACAACAGGTGTACAGGCAATGGAAAGTGAAGAAAATTCAGATTTTCAGCTACGATGCCAATCATGAACGCGACAATAGTTTTTCAGTTGAAAAAGCATTTTCGCCTGATTATCGGGAATTACGTTCGGTCACTCATTCGGTGGTGAACGGTGATTCCTGGCTTACGAATCATTACGATGCTGCATACAGAATTACGGAGAGCCTCGATAGTTCTGATTTTGCCATAAATCTTACGCAATATCGATATGATAGTGCCGGACGGCTTGCTGAAATCCATATCGTTTCCCGGACGCCGGCCAACGCTATCGGGGAGACCATGCTCACCGAGACCCATGTGTTTCAGTATGATTCGGCTGGTCGACCTTCACGCATGTGGAAAATCAAAAACCTGACAGATACCGGGTTTGTTCGATTTGATGTGGATGTCAACGGACAGATCACCCGTGAAGTGGATAGTTTAGATGGACGCGTGTACATCTTTTATTTTTCCTACACACCGGAAGGATGGTTACATACCATTTTGCGATATGATTCTTCGGCGCGACAAGCCATTCCTACCCTGAAGCTGGATTATGATGAAGCCGGCCAAATTCGCCGGATGACGGTGATTGCAGGAGGTAATGGTGGATCGACGGTATGGGAATACAGCTATGATAATCGGCACCTGGTGCAACAAGAGAGATGTTTATCCGATGGAAAAACTTTTATCGGAAGTGTGGAATATACGTATGCGTTTTATTGAACAAAAAATTTACCAGCATTTTGTCTAAAATCAAACTATTCTTTACTTTTGCCATCCGCAATTACACAGGTGCTTATGATGCGGAAGTAGCTCATCTGGTAGAGCACAACCTTGCCAAGGTTGGGGTAGCGGGTTCGAGTCCCGTCTTCCGCTCTTGAAGTTCTTTCAAAGCATTACAACATTGGCTGGTCACAACAGGTTTCAGTCAACGAATCGACTCGTTTATAGCTAATCATATTTGCTCTGGTGGAGTCGGTTTGGGTGGTGGAATTGGTAGACACGTCCCGGCTCAGCCGGGATGGCCAACAATGGCTGTACGCACTTTGACATCAAACACCGCATCACCCTCAGCCCGGGTGGTGGAATTGGTAGACACG
>ERZ795042.2280-NODE-2280-length-10770-cov-11.121139_pt1 | contig 10770 bp, 22 predicted proteins | sample MGYA00375126_ERZ795042 | MGnify/ENA primary metagenome ERZ795042 (study PRJEB30171, sample SAMN05518105) | compost metagenome | isolation source: Feedstock adapted compost from Newby Island compost facility, Milpitas, CA | place: USA:Newby Island compost...
ATGCGTGTCCTTGTCAACGGAAAAATCGAAGTTTTGGAGCTGATCGCTCCTAGCGGCGTCAACTGCGCCGCTGACATAATCGGCAATTACGGCGGATTGTCTGACGGTCAATTCCGCTACAACGAAGACGCCGGCGCCTACGAATGCTCCCCGGAAACGTTCGAGTGGTGGCGCCGGGTGCTGGCCGATCATCAGGCGCTGGAAAACCGGATCGCGGAGCTGGTCGAGGAGCATGGCTCCGACGCGGTTTACGAAGTTGTAGGCAGTGTCGGCGGCTACGATCTCGAAGACCAGCCGGCAGCCATTAACGCCGCACTTGACGCGGCTTTCGGCAAATGATCCAAAGTAGGCGTGGGTTGAAACTGAACAAAGTGGGCGACACCATCATCCGGTCCACGTCGCCCACCGTTTAAATTATGATATTGGAAATGAGATTTATATATTATCATTTGTTGGTAAGGAGGATGATCCCATGAACGCGATTGATCGCAAGAAGTTTCTGGCTTGGTTGGAAGACGAGTTCTCCCGTGAGCAACATGTTGGAAAAGCTCATGCCATTATGCGAATCATGGCGAAAGTTCGTTCTGGAGCTTTCGACATCAAACCGCATGATAAGCGAATAACAGCTTATAAAAATTATTTCCGATAAATTCCATATTTAATGTCCCGAAAGGATGATAACAAAATGACGGATCAAGAAGCATATAAACTGGCTTAAAATTGATTGGCGATCCTCAAAACAAAGTGAAGACATTCAATGGAATAAACTAAATGAATTTATTTTGAAGTATCCTGAAAGCAAAATAACAGTGTATAACAGAACTTCAGGAGTGGAGAGAAATAAAATAATAAAATAAAAAATATTGCAATAATGGACAAGCCATGATATTATATAAATAAACAAATACAAAACAGGAGGTTTTCAATGGTTGCGATTGGTATTATTCTTTTTCTTCTTGTCTTGTTTTATCCGCTCATTATTCGTTTGCCAATATTGTCTAATTACTTCTTTGATTTTGAAGAGAATGAAACTTTCAAATAGAATCATTTTTATTTAAGGAGGATAATTATGGAAAACAAAAATATCAATTCAGTCAACCTTTCCTATCTTGAAGCATTCCAGCAATCCAAATACCCTAATATTGACAATGACAAAAATCAACGTATGTCATGGTATCAATATAAATGTACACTTACCAAATTCCTTGCAACGCTTGACAAAGATGCTGCTATGACACGCAGAGAGGATATCGATGCATTCCTTAGCGGTACAAAGAATGCCATTAACAAAGCGCGGCATATCAAAAGTTTCTTTATGTTTCTTATTATGACAAATATCAAAAACTGTCGCGCAAAAGTTGGTAGGGATTTGCTCATCAAAATTATAGAAATGTGAGAAAAGGGGGGATATTATTTTACTCAAGCGGATCGGTTAGCAGGGTTATTTATCCAACAGCAAAGGAGGAATAAAAAATATGAAGGAAGAAATTATTAAGTATATCAATAGAAGAATTGAAGAATTGCATTCGCAAGCAGTAAAAGATGCAGACCATATTTCATCAGAAATTGCTATGCATCGTAAAAACGAGTTGGAATATCTCCTTTTTTTGATTCAAAAAAATTTCGGTAAATAACAGTTTGAATAAAATCTATATTTTAAGGAGAGTGTGAATATGAAAAGCAGTAGCATTACTTATGATAGGGATGGTGATTTTTGGGATCACTACAAAATGGATGAAGGAATGATGGTCCCAAAATAAAAAATAAACAAATAAAAGTATTGAAAAACGTTGGACAAGCTATTATAATAAAATCAGATAACACACAAGGAGGAATAATAAATGAAAGTAGTGGAATTGTGGAATCAAGCAGTTTATGGAGCATATGAAATCGCCGCATATGGCGATTATGAGAAAGTGGTTCAAGCACTTGAGGGATTGAAAGTAAAAATTCGAAAGTCCCGAAAATACAAGGGATGGGTAATTATTAAGTTTTCTGGAGACGCTAGATCATACGCTGGACAATCAGAAGCAATAAGAACACTAGAAGAAGCTAAAAAACGTTTAGAAAAGGAATGATAACAATGCAACAAGAACCGCTTTATACTGTTCTTTATTGGGATGGCGGTTATGCTGTTGGGAAATGGAAGAAAACTATTTCTGCTAATTACCAAAAAGCAAAAGAAATATTTAATCAAATAACACGAATGGGATATGTAACACGCATTATGACCGAACAGGAATTAGATCAAAACGGCTTTCCGAATCCCCCAGAAAGAACCGAATTTGAAAAGTTTAATTTTCACAAAGAGAGGGTTTGAATCATATGAAAAAATCAATTTTAGACCAATGTGAAAATTTGTTCGGCTCTTTGCAAAACAGACCAGACATTAAAAAACGGATATATAATTATCTTAAAAATCCAACATATGACAATTGGGATAATATACACTGCATTATCATTAAAAACTTTCAAACGATATGGAATGCTATGATTGCATATGATCCATCTTTTCCAAAACAGGGAAGAACAACAGACGAAAAAGGTAACGTCATTAAGGAGTGGGAACGCATTCCTACACCGTTTGAATTAATGAAAGCCATTCAGCAATTTGTTCGATAATTGTCAATAAAAACAGTATTTCATGAACATAAAAAATAGATAGGAGGATACGAAAATGTACGAAGAAGTGGTTAATGGTATTAAACAAATATTCACCGAAGAGGAACTCCAAGAAATTGAAAGTATCCTTTGTTTTGAACTGAAAAAAGCCGATGATTTTTTAAAAAAATATAGCGAAATTGTTACCAAATATATAACAATCCCTGATTATCAAAATGAAAAAGTTACCTTGCAACAAGCGGAAAATTGCGTAAAACTCTATGTAAAAAAGGTAAATCTTCTTCAATCGATTTACTCAAAATATCATTCCTTGATGCAGAAAGAATAGCAATTATTCAAGTAATGCGAAATGAAGGAGTCAATGTTGAAGAAATACCAATAGACTTTTTCAGAAAAAAATCATTAAAATAAAAAATTGAAAAAAGGAGGTTTAACAATGAAGCGCCAACGTCGAACCAAAGAAGATATGGCATATGCATGGGATACGGCATATTTATATCTCATGTCAAATGATCTGGACGTGGACAAAGCATATAAAGCAATGGAAAGAGATTATTTTTTGCGTGGTAAACCTGTGCCGTATTACATAAAAGGGAAACAAGATTTTATCCGGGTCCTCAATAATATTAAAACGGCACAGGAAGTTAAACGACAACAAGAAGAAGAACGACAAAACGTTATTAACAAATTGAAGGAAATCACCATCGAAAGATGGAATCAGTTTTATGAACGCTACAAAGGAAAAGAAAAAGTGAACGATATTCAAATGACGTTGACGAATGTAAGAATGGCTATGCATCTAAATGACTACACTATTTTGTCTCAAGAAGACATTTATATAATCAAATCTATCGGACTTGTTTAAAAGGAGAATGAGACAATGAACAAAGTTTAATAAGGATACAAAACGCATTGAAACACTAGTCCAAGAAGGAAAAGACACCAACAAAAAAGACGAGCGCGGGAGAACATCGCTTATGATCGTCACGCAAATGGAGGAATAAAAAAATGCAATACAAAGTTACTATTGATGTTAGTCCGTATGTTTCCGCACTCTATAATCGTTATGAAGGTGATTTGACCAAAAAGCAATGGTTGAAAAAAGAGAAAATCAATCAAAAGGCAATAGAATATGTTAAAAATAAATTATGCGAACATGATTTTTCCCATATTGAAAATGCTGCATTTTACTTTAAGCAACATGATATACTTACTTATGATGTAGAAATCATTTTTACATGGCAAGAAAAAGAAAACATCTATGTTTGGAGGAGCGAAGTCAAACAAGACATAAGGACAATATATAATGTATTTGCTGGTCAATTTATTGTTGCGTCGAATGTTGTAGTATAACAGCCGATTATGGGCAATAACAGTCAAGCAAACGCATAATAGCAGAGTGTAACCAATGCACTCAAAATTAAAAAATGAAAATAAATTGATTAACAGCCAATGAAATGCTCATTTTATGGAGGGATATAAAGTGAAAAAGAGCGATGTTATTAAACAAAATGTAAAATATATTCTTTTTAATTGGATTAAAGATTACTGTTGGCACAATAAACCGATTAACCAATCATATGAAAACTATGTAAAATATGTTACTGAAATGGAAGATGTAGAAAAGGATATGACTGTAGAAGAAGCAAAAAGATATTTGATTGATTATGTACAACAAACACAATCAGAAAAGGGAATCGACACATTCATTAAGGAATTGCTATGGACACACAGAAAAACTTCATTTGGAGATTTGATGAAAGAAGCAGAATTGGACTTCAAAAACAAAAGAGGACTTCAGCGTTTTATTGCTAATCACATATTGTCGGAAATTGCATAAGGAGTGATAGCTATAATGTTGATTGAAAAAGAAATTTTTCAACATGGCTACAATGTAGCGCAGGGAATCGAACAACCTAATTTGTCACTAGTTGATCATCCAGCATTTCAAGGAGGGATGCAACAATATGAAAAAGATAAAAAGAAAACGTATCGAGACATTGAATTGCTTCTCGGTTCTCTCCATCGCGTATTTGGCGCATACAATGAAGATGGAGAGAAAGTAAGCGATCCGATCAAGTTTGTTTATGGTAAAATCATTGAACATTACAAAACAGGTGGAGAACTGCCAAAAGGCGTTTACAGGTTGTCAGGGAAAACGCAGGCATTGCAATTGGCAAATAAAACTGGTCATGCCATTGCACAAATTGAATTGTACGATGAAGCTAGAATCCCAATAACAGGATACTACATAGAATTGCCGTGGCATTTTAACAGCAATGATAAACGCGAAGCATATGTTTTTACATTGGCATCGGTTTTACTTGACTGGAAATATGTCCGAATCTTTGTTCCTAGTCCTCGAAAATGGGGAGCGGGCGTTGTAAAAGTTGACATTGACAACAGAACGTCATATGAAAGATGGAAAGAAAGCGTTCAACAACAGGAGGTTTTAATTCACGATTGAACAAGCACATTTGAAAGCAAAAAATGACTTGTATAATATTGTTTCTAATTTGGCATATCAAGATTATTATAATGGAGTCGCCGTAAAACCCCTGCGTTTACGCACGGGGAGTGTCAATTGAGAAAAATAAGTATAGAACAAAAAACAAAGGAGAGGATAACATGAACAACAACGTCAACAAGAAATTGATTATTCAAGTAGCTAAGGAGTACCTGAAAGCAAAACAAAAAGACAAAGCTGCATACTACATAGCACTTGGTAAGTTGGTGGGAGTGTGCGAAGCATTCGATTTGGTTTTTTACGATAACAACGATACGATAATTTTGTACAGAAAGAAAGATAGAAGGACGGTGATGCAAGTAGCAGGATGATTTAAAATAAAAAAATATTTCAATGGGGCTAACAAGATGATATTATTTTCCCTATTGGGAAGCACCATATTTCTTTCTAACATTAAAAAGGGAGGAATAAAAAATGTATTGTGCAGTATTAGTATTTGGTGGCGTAATTCAAAACATAAAAATTGCAAAAAATTATGACTGGCTTGTTGAATATGTAGTAAAGTCAGTTGAGGATTTTGATCCCAGTGTGGACGACATTAAAATTTTTGACGATGAAGGGAATTGTTTGTTCAGTTATGATGAATACATTAGAACGAAAGTAGAATAAAATTTTCATTTTATTACAACACTGCGGGAGGAAACTAACTATATGGTGAAATTGATTTACAAACGACTAGACGGAACAGAACGAATCGAAGAAATAGAAAAACCCACTTTACAACGCGCACTTTTTGAAGCAAAGAAAATTCAATATTCGATAACTGGACAAGTAATCAAGATTGTAGATGGAGAAAAAGAATATAAATTCGATGAAGTTGCAAAAATATGGTGATAAGCGTTTCGTGGGTTAATATTGATTTGGTACGAGACTATGCAAAATGGCGATATGAAAATCATATAATTACTAAGGAATAGTACGAAAAATACATGGCGTTTCTTAACAATTTGAAGGAGCAAAAAAACACTTGCAAAAATAAATGCAAAAGAATATAATATATACGTAACAAAAAACACTTTTTCTTTTGGAACCGTAGCGTAACGGTTAGCGCAGGCGGCTCATAACCGCAAGTGTGGGGGTTCGAATCCTCCCGGTTCCATTACTGCACTAGTATCCAATATGCGCAGGTTCGAATCCTGCCTAGTGCTTGCGCTGGCGTAGCTCAATTGGTAGAGCAACTGACTTGTAATCAGTGGGTTGGGGGTTCAAGTCCCTCCGCCAGCATAGGGGATGGAAAGAATCTCCGGAACCAGTGACTTTTTACCATGCGCCCATGGCGGAATTAGGCAGACGCAACGGACTTAAAATCCGTCGGCTATTTGCCGTGCAGGTTCGAATCCTGCTGGGCGCATTATTTTAAAATAAAAATACATAAGGAGGATTAAATAATGGTTTGGACGGTGAAAGTTCATTTTTGGGATGGTAGGACGAAAGAATATCAGGAAAAAGGAGGAACAGGAAAAATTGTTCAAGAAAAAGTTTTCAAAAAATATGGTCTGGATTGGAATGTTGTTCGTTCTGTTGTTTCAATTCCGCTTGTAGAAAATAAATAAATTAAATAGTTGCGAATTATTGGACAAGCTGTTATAATGATATTAAAAATAAAACAATGCATAGCATGGAGGTAATACTATGGCTAAAGAAAGTTGGGCCGAACAATTCGAACGAATTCTGAAAGAACTTGAAGAACTTGAAGAGAAAAAGAAAGATGTTATTAAGCGCCCGCGAGACATTATTGTTTCCGATGACGGTTTGCGCATTGATGGACTCGGAAATGTTCGATTTACAAAAACAGGATTGCAAACATTTTGTTCAAAATTGGACTTGCCTTCTAGTTACATGGGAAAGCTGTTGGATACGGAAGGAAAGACGGATTATGAAATTAGGAGAGACAGGGAAGTTTTTAAAACCAATATCCAACGCGGTTTGGAAATGTTAAAAGAAGATACAGAAATTCTTTTCCGCACATATGACAAAGATGGCTACCATCTTGTCCGTGGCGTATTTTCTGATCGTTATAAAGTAATTGACAATCTTCCGATTTTGCAAGAAATTTGTCGCAATGATTTTTCGGAATTGAAGATTGAACGATTCGCTGTTGATAGTGATTATATGGATATTCGGTTTACGATGCCCAATTTGAAACGAAGCATTGGCAAATTGCCGGTTCATGAAGCAAGATATGACATTAAAGAAGACTTGGTATTTCCGGCAATTCATCTTCGCAATAGTGAAGTCGGCAAGAGCAGAATTTCGGTTCAATTCATTGTATATCGTCAAATTTGCACAAATGGTCTTATTAATCGACGTGATCAGTATCGCGTTATTGATCGCAAACATGTAGGTGAATATGATCTAGCACAAGTAAGTGAACGCATGGGCGGAATCATTGGAAAAGCGCAGGACATGTTTGAGAAATATGTTGATGCCATGATTACATCTAAAGAAATTGTGGTTGATGATGCAGAAGATATTTTAAAGTCCATTGGTAGAAGAGAAGGGATTACTAATCGGATGGTCGAAACTGTAATAAATAACTGGCAGATCGAACAACGAAGCGAGAAGACCAAACATGGCATTATTGGTGCAATAACAGCCGGAGCGCGAGATTGGGAGCGGAGCACGAAAGATTTTACTGGACGACTGAAACTAGAAGAAGTGGCTGGCGACATGCTATTCGCTAACATGTGGTGAGGGGGCACATCCCCCCCCCCCCCCCTCTTCTACTTATTAATGAGTAGGTGATAAAATGAAAGATTTAAAAGAAAGAATTTGTAAACACGAAGAAAATTCTTATCGTTTGACAAAAGAATACATGGACACAGAAGAATTTGAATATTTTCTCGGAGGTATGAATGATAGAATGGCATATTTCCCTCCCGAAAATAAATTGGTTTATAACGGTTCATGGATTATGGTTATTCAACCTATCCCAACTAAGGTAAAACCAGTTGTATGGGGGATTTATTGGGCAACTCCTTGCAATGAAAGTATTAATTTCGATGGTTTTGATAAATACGGTCGTTATAAAGTTGAAATTATGGTGACAGATGAACAACAAAATATTCATACAGTAGGTTTGTTTCCTCATGAATATATTCGATTGGATGAAGTATTGTTTCAAGAACTTCTAGATACAAACGGATATATTTTGAACAATCTTGGATTTTCTCCAAGAAAAACACCAATTAATTTGGAATTGATTGAAAAAGGAAGATCTCTCACAGAAGATGAAAGAGCCATCATTTGGTCTCTCCAATTAGATGGACTTACGGAACACCAAGCCTGTGAAGAATATTTTTATAGTCGTCATAGACCTGAAGAAAATCCAACAATCTGGTATTGTCCAACAGATGAATTTGCTGAATTTGTGGAGAATCAATTTGGTTGGGTAAGAGAAATAGGTCTCCCACTTTAAAAAAAGAAATACCTAAAAAATCTTTGTTCCAAATAATACCCGCTTCCAAACATAATTCTATATTTTTGGAGCGGGAAAATTTATTAATAAAAGGAGGAATAAAAAAGGAAGAAGCCTATAGAGAGGTAGATAAGATTAAAAAGAAATGGGAAGAATGGTATATACAAAACAAGAACAGATTCAAACAAACATGAGAACACACGTTCTCTATTGCCAAAAATAAACAAAACCCATACAATAAAAGCAAAAGATATATAAAATAAAGATAGATAATAGGAGTGGAGAGATAATGAGTACGGCAATTGCTATGCGGATGGGAGTGGAGAGAAAAAACGATGTAATTTTGCGCGGAGACATCTATCTTGCCAATCTTGGAAAGCAAGACGGAAGCATTCAAGCTGGCATCCGTCCTGTGCTTGTTGTTTCAAACAATATTGGAAACCGATTTAGTCCTGTCGTTATCGTCGCTCCAATTACAAGTCAAATCCACAAGGCAAAGTTGCCCACACATGTAATTTTGCCAGCAGAAAAATATGGACTTGCAAAAGATTCTGTAATTTTATTCGAACAGATTAGAGTAATCAATAAGAGTTCACTAATTGAAAAGATTGTTCACATCCCAGAAAGAGAAATGAAGGAAATTGAAAAACCGCTACAGGTTAGCATTGGTATTGGGATAGCTAACTGAATGAGTTCAACGCAAAATGGGAAATTTATCGTAGCGGTCCGGCCACAGAATAGGCTTGTGGTCGGATACTTAATTAAAAAAATAAAAATAAAAAAATAAAAAACGTTGACAAAACGGACAAGCTGTTGTAAAATAACATTAGATAAGTTGTACACAATAAGAGAATGAAACATTGGAGGAAATATGATTCACGAATGAAAAATTATATTGGGGACTGAAAAAGAAAAGGAAGCTTTTAAAGAAGATTGGACGCCGAGGACAAAGATTTGGCGATAGTTTATATTAAGAAAGGGTGAAAAAAAATGATGGAGTGGATCAAACAAAAACATCATTCGGTGCTTTTCAAAAGCTTAGAGCAACACTATCTGCGCGGCAAAATGTTTCCGTGCTGCCCAAATTGCAATCAGCCTTTTGATTTTCAAGATATCAGAGGATGGGTAAACGCTGAGCATTTCAAGAAGCGGGGGGAAAGGATGAGCTTCAAACTCATACCCAACTGGCTGGAGAAAAATCTTACTTGTGCAAGGTGTGGCGAAAGGAGATCGGTCAAATATGAGATGAACGGAAAAACCTACTGCAACGGATGCGTTCTTCTAGAGTCGCTTATTCCAGACGAATCCACCGATGGGAGGTAAAAGGGACGACACCGGAAGAAATCATCAAACGATGCGATGAACAGATAGTCATTTCTGGCGAGACGGCATCTGTGGGATTCCGCATTCCGGGCAGGTGGGGAAAAACGGATACCCGCAGATTGTGGAAAGGCGGTCCTGTTGCGGCAGAAAGCATAGGGAGGCAACTGACGCTATTTTGAGGGAGGGAAAAGGGATGACCGGATTCCAGATTACATGTTTGCGGTGCGGAACGTCGATGAAAGTTGAGCCCGGATTTCGCGATGTTCCGAACGAACCGATCAGATTCGGTACTGATCTTCGCGATTTCGTGCAATGCAAATGCGGAAATGAAATCCATAGCAGCTACGAATATGCGCTTGAAAGAGAAGTCTATACCTGGGTTGATGCTTCGATGAACACCACCGACGAATCCACCGTCTACGGAAACGACTGCCGGAAATGTGAGATGTGAAAGGAGCGAACGCCAAGTGAGCGACAAAAAAAGCGTTGTTAGAACAGGCATTTCCTTCGGGACAGCCCTTGCAATAGCTATCTCATGGAGTGTGCATAAATCGATTATTTTGGCGATTATACATGGCATCTTGGGCTGGCTGTATGTGATCTATTACGGGATGACCAATTGAAAGGAGCGAATCCCATGAGTGAATACCTAAGCAAGAAAGCGTTGTTGGAACACATTCGCCGCGAAATAGGCATAATTGAGCGGCAACAGGATGCAGTAATGACAAGGCACATGAAGGAGTTTTACGGCGGGGCAATACGTGCGTTGCAGAATCTTGAGCACGCTATCCAATCCGGCGCATTTGATGCTGATGACAGCGAAGTCCAGCGTCTGCGGGCGGCGTTGCACAAAATTACACAAATCTATGACGACCCTAAC
>ERZ795042.2281-NODE-2281-length-10766-cov-6.399402_pt1 | contig 10766 bp, 8 predicted proteins | sample MGYA00375126_ERZ795042 | MGnify/ENA primary metagenome ERZ795042 (study PRJEB30171, sample SAMN05518105) | compost metagenome | isolation source: Feedstock adapted compost from Newby Island compost facility, Milpitas, CA | place: USA:Newby Island compost facility...
CGGGGACTGAAGTCCCGCGCCGAAAGCGGGGCTAAAGCCCCGCACTCCATATGGGGAACCGGGCACGACGAGCGTGCCCTTCCGGAAAAGGCCGACCGTTCCGGCTTTCTGCTGGTACCGTGGCGGCCGGGCCACGGTCCGATTACAATAACGGCTTGTCGTGGGCTGGTGGTGCAAGGCGTGGTGTTACGAGTGACGAAGTCTTCATATCCTGCCGTACCGCAGCCGGTCTATGATGAACAAAGCCACTCCCCCAAGTACACCTTCTGTTTCGTCCAGTGCTGTCCAGCCCAGAAAAGAACTGGGGCTTTTCGATTCGATCTGTATTATTGTGGGCATCATCATCGGGGCGGGAATTTACAAGACAACCCCCACTATCGCCAGTGTGCTGCCGAATGCGGGCTGGCTGATCGCCGTGTGGGTGCTCGGCGGACTGCTCTCCCTGATTGGGGCCCTCTGCTATGCGGAGCTGGCGACCGCCTTTCCCCATGCCGGGGGCGATTACGTGTTTCTCACCCGGGCGTATGGCCGTTGGATGGGCTTCCTGTTCGCCTGGTGCGAACTGTGGGTCGTTCGACCGGGTTCGATCGGCATGATGGCCTTCGTCTTCGCCACCTATGCGCGGGAAATTTTCCCCCTCCATACCCCCGGGGGGCCACAGTTTTCTCTCATGGCCTATGCCATGGGAGCGATCGCTGTTCTCACGTTGATCAACATCCTCGGCGTGCGGGAAGGAAAGTGGACGCAGAATCTCCTCACGGTTCTCAAGGTGCTCAGCCTCGCGCTCATCTTCGTGGTGGGGATGTTCCTGGTGCCGGGTGCGGCAGCGGAGAAAGCGCCACCGGCGGATCCCCCGCCGTTTGACCTGCGGCTGGCCATGATCCTGGTGCTTTTTACCTATGGTGGCTGGAATGAGATGGCCTATGTCGCGGCGGAGGTGAGGAACCCCACGCGGAACATCCTGCGGGCCCTGGTGCTGGGGACTCTCGCCGTTACCGCCATTTACGTGCTAGCCACTGTGGCCTTTGTGCGAGGGTTGGGATTCGCGGGCGTGCAGAAGTCGGAAGTGGTGGCGGCCGATCTTTTGAGGATATCGATGGGCGATTTCGGGAGTAAACTCATCGCGCTCATCATTTGCATCTCAGCGCTGGGCTCGGTAAACGGCCAGATCTTCACCGGAGCCCGGGTGTATTATGCCATGGGGCGCGACCACCGTGTGTTCAAGATTCTGGGAAGCTGGGATCCGCAGCGGAGCACGCCGGTGTGGTCGCTCCTGGTTCAGGGGGTGATCACCCTGGGTCTGGTGGCCGCTTTCGGATGGTATCAGGACGGATTCAACAATCTGCTCAATTTCACGACCCCGGTTTTTTGGACGTTTTTCTTTCTCGTGGGGTTGTCGCTGTTTGTTCTGCGTGCGAGGTACCCGGATGTGCCGCGTCCCTACCGGACGCTGTTTTTCCCAGTGACACCTGTTATTTTTTGTAGTTCCTGTTTGTTCATGATCTATTCCAGCGTCACATACGCCATTCAGCACAGGACGTATGAGGCGCTTTGGGCGATCGGGGTGCTGGTGGTGGGCATGCTGGTGGCGGCTGTTTCTGCGTTACGGCAGCCCCGGCTGGCTGCGACGGAGGAACCCACCAAGGGCAAGATCACTCGGCAGCCGTGATTCGGTAATTGAGCGTGCGCGAGCCGCCGATTTCTTCCGCCCGAAGCCACAGGGTTTTGCCGATGAGTTCCTTTCCACGGGGAAATCGATACTGGTGCACGGTCCGGCCGGGGCCCTGCTCCCGGATGAACATGAACTGACGGCGGCGGTCGGGGGCGAACAGCTCGCAGCGGAAAGACACAGGATATTCGGTTTCGTTGACGAAGACCTGCTGCACCACGAGGTCGCCCGATTCGTCCAGTCGGGTGGAAATCTCGATGTACACGTCGCCCAGGCCCACCTCCACAAAATGGTAACTACTGAAGCGGTAAGTGCTTTCACCCTGGATACGAAAATCAACACGGACGGGCTGGGGGCCTGTTTCCGCGTCGAATGGGAGGGTGAAAAAAACCTCGCGTTCCAGTGTCTCGCCTGGCTGGAGTTGAAAGGTGAATCGGCGGGGTGAAACCTGCCAGTTGGGCGGTGTCGTGATGAACGCCTCTCCGGAAACGGGTTCCAGAAAGGTATTCTCAAAGCGAAGCTGGTTTCGGTAGGGAACGCCATAAACACTGGGAAGACGTGTGGTGGCCAGCGTGACGCGCTGCCGCCATCGCGCGATGGGCACCGAAACGCCGTACACAAAAAGCGGCCAGTCGTTCACGAGAATGGCCTGGCCGACGGCTGTGTTTTCCACGGGGACTTCTCTCCCCCACACATCGAGGGCGGTGATTTCACTGCCGAGATACAAAGCCTCTCGGGTAGGACGATTGGCCCAGAGTACCATGACACCTCTCTGCTTGTCGGTCGAGAAGATGCGATTGCTGGAGCCTCCGGGGAGGAGAACCGAGCCGATCGGCTCGGCCGAGGCCAGCGCATGGGCCGTCGTCCGCCAGGGGAGATACAGCTCGGTGGGCGTACCGCTGGCAGTGCACAGGCCCGTGTGAGGATCAAAGGGATCCGGATGAAACGCGGCCAGGGCAGCGCCTTCCCGAGTGGCAGCCATCCGCAACACAAGATCGCGGACACGATCGCGGAGGGAATAGTCGCGGTCGTCAAGTGGTTGGAGGGAGAGGAAGATCTGCGGCGGGGCGGGGTTTTGGGGAACTTCTCGTAAAAAAGATTCGAGCTCTTCCGCGGTGAGCGGCGGCTCGCCGGTCAGATGCACAAACGCGAGGGGAAGCGGAGGAAAGGGCTGCAGCCAGTTCCAGGGAATCCCCAGCCGGATCTCCGCCACGACGTTGCCCAAGGCTTTATGGCCCTGATCGAGGACCTGCTGGATGCGGGCCAGCCGGGGTGGCGGCTCGCCATCATCTTCCCCCAATTGCCAGTAGCGCACGAGGGTGGCCACCCGGGCAAAAGTGAACTCCAAGGAGGGCTGCCAGATTTTGGGGTCGGAACTGAGCACATCGAGCGCGGTGGCATCAACAGAAACCTTCTCCCGAACGCTGTCCGGCGGGGTGAGGAGGCCGACAATCTGCACGCCATGCGAGGCAAGATGTTCCAGAAAATGCGACGTTTCCTGAAGAGTTCGCTTGTCCGTGTTTTCGTCACACCAAACGGGGAATTTGACGTATCCGACCGCCGCGTGATGAAGGAGTTCCCGGAGGCGATCCGGCCCCGTGGGAAAAAGGCCCCGGGGAAGAGCCCAGCCGAAAGGCGCAAGATCGTTTCCCTCGGGCGGTCGCATGATCACAAATTGCAGCTCCGCGTCGCGGGAAGAATTTGAGCCCTGTGCGAGATGCACCCGAAGGCGATAATAGCCGGGCTGGTCCAGCGGCAGGCTCCGCTGGGCGGAACCCTTGTAGAGAGTGACGCCGCGGAGCGCTGGTTCGGGCGGGATTTCCTCCTGGCCGAAGGCGGGCTCGGACTCCAGCGCAATTTGCTCCTGTAAAAGTTCCTGCTGTTCCGCATTCGTCACCCGGATCTGTAACGGGGGGACTGGCGAAGGCACTCCCGACACCACGCAGTTGACGCGCGGTTGTTGAGGGAGCAGGTAAAGGCCGTTGGGACGGTCGAGCGTGACTCTCAGCATCGGCAGTCGACGGAGTGAGACGGTTCCGAACCAGACCTCCGCTCCCACGTCGGCACGGGCACCGGCCTCCACATGAAGGGTCAACACAGCTTTTGCGACGAGCGCGTCGTCCACGTCGAATGGTCCCACGGTCAGCAGGGTCCATTCGGCGGTTTCTCCCAGTTGGCGTGAGCTGAGGAGGCGGAGCGGCTTGTCGTTGCTATCCAGCAAGGTGACTTCCAGAAAGATGCGGTCGTTCTGGACATTCCGGGTACGCACCCACACCTGGGCCTGATAGCTGAAAAGCTGCGTGATACTGATGGGAGGGGTGCTGAGAGCGAGGGAGCCTCCGTCGAGGTAGCCCCACAGTGAACGCGGAGAATCGGGAGAGGCCACCGGAACGATTTCGGCTTTCACGTAGAGAGGGTACCGCGGCCCCTGTGCGCGGGTCCAGTAATCGGGAAACGAATCGTAATTCTGGTCGTGACTTTCGTCAAAGTTGCAGCGGTAAACGATGCTCAGGTCCGGCTGCGCGGGGATACTCGGAGCGGGCGGAGACTTGGGCACCTCCCCCGCGACTCCTACAATGAGCAATGAGACCACGATTTGCGGTGGAAACACTGTCGATCGATTCCCCGGGTATTTATTTGCTGTGAAACCCCACGCCTGGGAGAGAGGCGTAGGAAAAACTCGTCGGCGAAATCCCGATCGCGGGATCGTCGGCACGTGCTGTCGGGATATATGGACTCCTGGAAAGCGCTTCGGCCAACAGCGGGGCGCTCATTGAGAGGGACTCAAACTGTGTTGAAAATCCGTCTGGCTGCTGACCTTGGCCCCATACCGGGCGATCTCCGCGAGACGTTACCCCGGATCCGGGAGCTGGCCCTGGAGGGGGTCGAGTTGGACCTCCTCGGACTGATGCCGCTGGAAGACTACACACGGACGGCCATCCGGGAAATACGAAAATATCTGGCGGATTGGGAACTTACTCTGGCACTCGCGCGTCTGCGACTTTCGAGGGGATTGGATGACCCCGATGGACTGGAGAAACGGATCGAGGAAATTCGCCGGGCCATGGACCTGACCTACCAGTTAGGGGGGCGATACCTGAGCTATAGAATCGGCTTCATCCCGCAGAATCCGGAAAATCTTGAATGGCAGGTGCTGAAGGAGGTCCTGGCGGATCTGAGCCGGTGGGGGGAACGGGTGGGGGCGACCCTGGCGATTGAAACGGGGTGGGAACCGGCGGGAGACGTGGCGCGGCTGCTGGATGGTCTTCCCGAAGGAGGGATCGGGGCCGAGGTCAACCCGGCGGAGTTCGCCATGCATGGATACGACCCGACCGAGGCGATCGAAACGCTGGGGAGGTGGATTCTTGCCTTTCATGCGGGGGATGTGACCAGTCGCCCAGGGGGGCGAGGCTATCGTCTGGTGCCGCTTGGCCAGGGAAATGTTGACTATCCCGCTGTGTTAACTGCACTTGAGAAAGTTGGCTATCAGGGCCATCTGATCCTTCGCCCCACCGGAGAAGGCGATCCGCTGGCCGAACTCCGGCAGGCCAAAGAGTTTATCTACCGGCTGTAAGGTCCGGGCTTGAAGGCCACACCCGCTTCACGATGCTGCGTCGCTGGGCTGTGGCGGGCGTCATTGTGGGATCGGCTTCAGCGTTGGTTCGGCGCGAGTTGGAGGGGACCGGGAAGATCAGGACAACGAGTGGAAGACCGTGCAGCCCAGGCAGGATACTCCCATGTCTCCCCTGTCGTCCGTGGCATCGCCCGTCGTGCGATGGGGGCGCGGTCTGGTTCTGATCGCGATGGGCGTGCTCGCCCTGGACCAACTGGCCATTCAGGGGCTGGTCACACCCATTGTGGTGACCAGCGGATCGATGTTTCCCACCTTCCGCGGACCTCACTGGAAAAGCCGGTGTCCCCGATGTGGCCAGGAACTGCTCTGGGGTGCGGCGCTGGGGGACAAACGGACGACACTCCTGCGAGCCGTCTGTCCCGGCTGTGGAAAGCGTTGGGCCGAGGTGGAGCCCGGCGAGTCGGCCAAAGCCCCCCCGGTCAGACAGCACTCGGGGGATCGAATTCTTGTGTTTCGCGGTCTCGTTCGGCCGGTGGGGCGTTGGGATTTGGTGGCGATTCGGGAGCGGAACATCCCGGGCGTGGTGGTCAAACGTGTGGTGGGTTTGCCGGGGGAACGCGTTTCCGTCAGGAACGGTCTCCTTTACCGCGATGGCGTTCCGCTGCGGCGACCCGTGGAAGTGCAATGGGAAATGGCGCGATTGCTGGAAAGGTACAGCAACGAGAATGGCCGAGGTCTTGTGCTCTCCGGGCGTGGGATCGATAAAAAACCGGCGGAATGGGTTTATTCCCGGCGGCTGACAACTTTCTGCCCCTATCACCCCGCGGCAGATCAGGAAGAGCGACTCTGCACGAATGTGCTGTGGTCGATTTCTATGGCCCGCTGTGCTCCGGGGACCACGTTTGCGATGTCGGCTCACTTCGGCGACGATGGGATCGAGGTAACCTGGTCTGGGGGAGAGCGCCCGACTGTGGCGTGGCGAATCCTGGGTGAAGGAAAACGGCTTCTTTCGCAGGGGAAGAAAGCGCTTCGGGGAGCCTCTCCGCGGCGGATTGTGTTCTCTTCTGTCGATCGGCGTTGGCTGCTTCTGGTGGATGGCATGTGCCTGTTCACCCACGACTGGGAGGACGACGTTCCGGCGGAGGGCGCTCCAGTTGGGTTGCGACTCGCTGCGACCCGGGGAGAGATTGTGTTGCGGGAAATGAGCGTCTGGTGGGTGATGCCCTATCCCGACGGGTTGGTAGCCGACGCGGGCAGCGGCTTTGCCCTGCTGGGGGATGATCCCCACGTTTCGCTGGACAGTCGACAGGGTGGTCGTCGCTGGCGACTGGAAGACATCGTGGGGGTGGTCCGGCCCCTTGGCCTGGTCTGGGGGAGATGATCACCATGAGTAACTGGGCAGCGGAAGAAGTGATTCCAGACCTGGAGGCCATTTTGCGTCGGTGGATTGGGGCGATCCCACCAGGCCGGGTAACGACCTGCGGGGCCCTGGCGGAATTGCTCGGCGACAGGCAGGCGGCACGCTGGGTGGGCACGTGGCTGGTCGAGCACGCCCATACGAAGGAGTGTGCGTGCCATCGCGTCGTCCGGGCAGGAGGGCGGCTATGGCATTCCGGGATCGGGGAGGGAACGCAGCGCGATCTGCTGCGGCAGGAAGGTGTCAAGCTGTTGCCGGAGGGTGTCGCGGAAGAGGCCATCATCGATGCCACGGAATTGGCCGACCTCCTGGGAATTCAAGACGAGGAACGCCCTTTGCGAAAGTTGCGAACCATCCAGGAGGACCTGCGACAGAAAGTGGTCATGACACCACTGCTCTCTGACCCGAAGGATTGTGCGGGGGTGGACGTTTCTTATCGGGGCAATTGGGCGGTGGCGGTGTACTGCCGCGTCAGTTGGCCCGACGGGGACAAGCTCTACGAGACATCGGTCGTCGAGCAAGCCCGATTTCCCTACATCACCAGTTACCTGGCCTTTCGCGAACTCTCGCCGATGCTTTCGGTCATCAAAAGGGCCGCCCGGGAGAACCAACTGGCGGATGTCATCGTGGTGGATGGAAGCGGCCTGTTGCATCCGCGGGGAATGGGCATCGCCAGTCATCTGGGGGTCGTCCTTGATCGACCCACGATCGGGATCACCAAGACCCTTTTATGCGGCCAAGTGGAAAAGAAGGAATTGCCGCCGGGGGGGACTGCGGCGGTGGAATGGGAAGGACGCCACCTGGGGGTTGTGCTGCGGAGTCAGCGGGGACATGCCCAGCCGGTCTTTCTTTCGGTGGGGCACCGCATCGACGTGGAGGGGTGCGTACGGGTGATCCGGCCGCTGTTCGCCCAGCATCGTTTACCGGAGCCGATCTACTGGGCGGACCGCCGATCGCGGGCCATTGCCCGACAGTTGAAATAAAAATTGACGGCACCAAGGAGACACCGACGGATAGATCCTTGCCGAAAACAACGGGAATGGAGTAGCAGGTTTGCACGCCGATGTCTGCCGAGCAAGCGACGGCCCTGGTTCTTCGCACGTACGATTTCAGCGAGAGCAGTCTCGTCGTCACGCTGTTTACTCGCGAATTTGGCAAAATCCGGGGGATAGCGAAAGGTGCGAAACGCCCGAAAAACCCCTTCGACTTTGCTCTTGACCTGCTTTCGCTTTGTCGCGTAGTCTTTCTTCGCAAGTCCTCGGAGGCCCTCCACATTATCACGGAGGCGAAGCTCCAGCGGCGATTTCGGGTGGAAGAAAGCGGCCTGCCGCGGTATTATGCGGCCCTCTACGTCGCGGAGCTTCTCAACGCCATGACGGACGAGGAGGACGCCCATCCGGAACTGTTTGACGTTTCCGAAGAAACCCTGACGGCCCTCCAGAAAGGAGGTGATATCCAGCTTCTGATACCGTTTTATGAGTTGCGGATTCTGGATCTAACCGGCCACAGTCCCGCACTCGATATGTGCGTGAGCTGCGGGGAGAGTGTTCGCGGAAAGTCTTCCGCTCAATCCCGGCAGGAAAACCGCACGCCGACAGGGGCACATGCCCGGCAGGAATATTATTTTTCGCTGCTTGACGGGGGTGTGCTGTGTGGGCGGTGTCGGCCGGGAAAACGCGGCGTCGTCCTCGTGCCTTCCAGTGTCATCGAGGCGATGGATGAACTTCGGGGAAAAACACCACAGGACGTCGGCTCGTTACAGATCGCACCGAATGTGAGCGGTCAACTGCGCGGCCTGTTGGGACAGTACGTGTGTCACCTTTTGGGCCAAAGGCCACGGATGCATGAATACCTGGGATTGTCCGGCCGATAGAGCCACAATCGCAAACGGAGTTGCGCGGGCTGTGCGGAGCACCGGCCGGGGGCTTTTTCTGCCTGTCTTGGTGCTCTTTGTAGCCGGGGCGCTTTTCTCGGTGGCCGGATGCCGAAGCATGCTCGAACTGCCGGATCGGGCCAAGCGGTCCGGCTACGATCCCCAGCAACCGGCGGAAGAGGGCTGGCTTTTCCGCAGCATCATGGGACGAGAGGAACCGCCCGCCACGACATCGCAGCCATCCACTGCGGTCTCGGCCGCGGCGAATCAGAATCAATCCACCGGCCAGAATGCACAGGGGAATATCCAGCAGACCACGGCCAGCGAATCGCCCGTCCAACCTACATCGGCGACCGAGCCCACCGGTGAACCGCTTCCTCCCGCCGATGCCGATACCGTCATTGTGCCCCGGTCGGACGAAGAAAAAGACGAGGAAGAAGACTTCATCCTTTTCGAGATCCCCGAGCGGTTGGGCAAACTGTTTCAGCCAAAACGCGACGAATCCCTCGCCCGTGCTCTCTATCAGGAGGGTGCCGAGCTCTACCGTCGCGGGCAATATGAAGAGGCGGCCGCCAAATTCAAAAAAGCCGCCAAACACTGGCCCAATTCGCCCCTCGAAGAGGATGCCCTTTTCATGGCGGGCGAGTCGTACTTCTTTGCCGATCGCTATCCCCAGGCGGAAAATGCCTATCTCGAGCTGCTCAAAAAGTACGAGTTTACCCGCTATCTGGACATCGTTTCCAAGCGGGAATTCGCCATCGGACGGTACTGGGAACAGGTGGAACTGTCACGCCCGTCGATGCTCGGCCTGGTTCAGTGGGGCGACAAGACCCGCCCTACTTTTGACACGTGGGGACGGGCGATCAAGGCCTACCAGAACGTTCGCCTTTACGACCCCACAGGCCCCCTGGCCGACGATGCGGTGATGGCCACCGCCAATGCCTATTTTCTTAAAGGGCGATACGAGGACGCCGCCTATCATTACGATCTCCTGCGAAAAGATTATTCGCAGAGTGAACACGCGGTGAATGCCGCACTTCTGGCCATCAAGGCCCATGAGTTGTCCTACCAGGGACCGCTCTACGACGGCACACCCCTGGAAAAAGCGGAGCGTGCCGCCGACGAGCTGCTCACCGTCTATCGGGATCGTCTGGGCTCCGACCGGGAAGAAGTCCTGCGTGCCAAAAACGAAATCACCGAGGAAAAGGCCATGCGATATTTCGCCATCGGCCAGTATTACGACAATCGCCATTACTACGGAGCCGCCCGGTATTACTACCGGGCCACATTACGGGAGTTTCCCCACACCAAGGCGGCCGTCCTGGCGGCGGAGCGCATCCGGCAGATTGACGGCCTCCCTGATAAGCCCCCCAATCGTTTCAAGTTCCTCACCGACCTATTCGAGAGCAACAAGGAAGAGCCATGAAGGGCTGGCATTTCTTCTCTCGCCACATCCTCGGCTGCGTTCGGTGCCCAAGCCGTGATGATGCCGGCGCGGGCGGGCTGTTTCGCGTGGGGACTTCGCCGGTCGTGCTTGGGCTCGCTCTCCTGGGAATGCTGCCGACGGTGGTGGGCGGATGTGCCGGGTATCAGGTGGGAAACGCCCAGCTTTATCGGCCGGACATCCAAACGGTCTATGTGCCCATGTTTCAGTCGGCCAGTTTGCGCCCGGGATTGGGAGAAAGGCTGACAGAGGCCGTCATCAAAGAGATCGAACTTCGCACACCCTACAAGGTGGTGGGCTCACCCGAGAAGGCGGACAGCATCCTCACCGGGCGGATCGTCTCCGAAACGAAACGCACGGTGGTCGAGAACCCTTACGATGACCCCCGCGAGATCGCCACGCGATTCCAGGTGGAAGTGCAGTGGATTGACAATCGGGGGCGGTCGCTCACAACGGAGGAAACGGTTCCTGTGCCGCCGGAACTGACGAGCGTGGTGGCGGAAACGACGTTTGTTCCGGAAGTCGGCCAGTCGCTTGCCACGGCCCAGCAGGCGGCCATCCAGCGGTTGGCCTCGCAGATCGTGGGAATGATGGAAAACCCCTGGTAACCCCGGCCGGTCCCGCCCCGCAGGCAAAACCAGAACAGATCCCGGTAAGGGCCATTGAGAAATTTCCCCTACGGCGGATCGAGGTTTTGACTTTTCGCAGTCGGAGAGACCTTTTCCGGAGGGTCCCGCTTGTCGTGCCCGGTTCCACATATGGAGTGCGGGGCTTTAGCCCCGCTTTCGG
>ERZ795042.2282-NODE-2282-length-10765-cov-2748.601867_pt1 | contig 10765 bp, 8 predicted proteins | sample MGYA00375126_ERZ795042 | MGnify/ENA primary metagenome ERZ795042 (study PRJEB30171, sample SAMN05518105) | compost metagenome | isolation source: Feedstock adapted compost from Newby Island compost facility, Milpitas, CA | place: USA:Newby Island compost...
TAATCTTTGAAAAATACGAGCATGATGATACAGTGAATGATAAACTAAGTGCACTAGCAAATTTTAGTTTTCATAAGATTGATCGATATAATTATGTCGCTACAAAATTATGCTCATGATTTAAAAAATAGTACATTATCAAATAATTTGAGCATCAAAAAATCGTTCAAACGCTGGAATGTGTATTTGCAAATCACCGATCCCTTAAAAGTAAACACGCTTCATACACAGGTATTAACACCCCTTCCCTATAACATGGAATTTACATCTAATTACGACTCCAGATATGTTTTGCTGCGGGTGAATGATGTGTTCTGGAATCATCAGATTCATGTCGATAAAAAATCATCTGTTATCGATGAAATTAAAAATCGGCTGGGTCATTAATACCTAAACCCTGACAGAGCGTGTAGATGACCATTGCGTAAAGATTACACATACATATAGTTATTTATTTTATTCATCCATAAGCGATGCATTTTTCATGGATTTTAATGAAAAAAGAGGTTGTTTTCATATTTTCAAAATTTTTACCAATCATCAAATTTTGCTTTGCAATTTCATTTTTTTTTTTTTTTGATTTGCCAAGCTCAATGGCCAGCGAGCAGAATTAAATTTTATGGTTTCACTTTTAAAACACAATCATTATGGAAACGAAACAACCATCTTCACAGGGCATGCTGCCCATTCAACCGCTCCAGCAAGACGAAACGGGCAGGCTTACCGGTGTTTTTAGCGTGGCACTGCAATTAGCGGCTGAGTCGGAATCTGTAGATGTGGATAAGGTGAAAAACAAGCAAAGCATGAACAATAATTGTGCAAACTGCGTTCCGAATTGCGGAGCACAATTATAGGGTTTATTCAACCCGGTCTTGCAATAAAATGAAAATTCCGGAATTTTCTTTTCATTTCATTAAAAACTATCTGTAGATAAGCTAAGGCACGACAGATGAACAATGATATTCTCAGAACATCTATACTTTTTATTTTTATTTTATTCACGCATTTAGCATTTGCACAAAACAATCTGTCATTGCTTGTACGGATAAATGACAGTGCCCGGCATGGTGTGGGTAACATACCCATTTTACTGATAAAGGGAAGCCAGGTTCATTATCGGCTAACCGATAGTTCCGGAAAGGCTAACTTTACACAGTTGGATAGTGGTACATATCGCTTACTGGTGCAAACCATCGGATATCAAAAAGTGGATTCTGTATTTCCTATACGAGAAAACGGCAGCATGGTTATTTCATTAGTACCTGTTTCTCATATCCTTGAAGCGGTTGAAATCCAGGCATTCAAAGCTGGAATAGAAGCAAGAAATGGGATATTCACAGTCAGCATAGATTCTACAGCCCTGCCTGGAAAGAATGTATACGATCTGCTCAGCCAGATACCCATGATACAGGAAGAAAATCAGGTGCTTACAGTACTGAATAAACCGATTATCGTTTTTATGAATGGAAAAAGATTGTTTATTGAAGGTACTGAATTAATGCAATTTCTAAAGGGCATACCTGCACAAAAAATTCAAAAGATTGAAATGATTCCTTTTCCAGGGGTGAAATACAATGTGCCGGAGAATACTGCTGTAGTGAACATTCAGACTGTAAAGAAACAGTTTCCCTACACTTCTCTGGATGCTTCCTTAAGTGATGAAAAAGGAATGGGAAATACGCTTGACGGTGCTTTTTTGATGGCACATCAGGGTAATCATCTTAGCTATGCGGTAAATCTACAAGGATATTTTACAAGAGTGGTGGATCTATACGAATCAGACCTAACCATTCCCGGAAAAATGGTCAGCCATAATCAATACAAGACCATTACCTACAATGATCCGGTAACCAATTTTTATATCACACTGGAAGATAAAATCAACAGAAAAAACAGCCTATCATTCAGCACATTTGGTTTCCAGAACAACGGAAACCCTGGATTTAAAAATAATTGTACCTATGCAAAGTCAAGCTCTATTGTTTATGCTGGATCAGGTGCGCTCACATCTTCTGATAGTGCTTTTACTGATTTTTACTATCGTAATCGACGAATCACCAATGTGTTGAGTTATATTTATCGCATAGATAGCTTGCATGATGACAGGATTCAAGTTGATTTAAGCTATATTTATGATGCAGATCATGTCAGTAATCACTATGCTTTTTATCATGCATCAAGTGCTTCTGGAAACGACTATGCCGATTTCTTGTATAATGATTATCCAAAACAAGATCACAGTATTTACGGATCCCTGCTGTTGAGCAAAACCATGGCTAATGTCATTCAGTTGTCAGCCGCATTAAATTTCACAGATAACCAGTTGAGTGGTCATAAAATAAGCCTTATTGGAAACAATATGATAGATTCAGCGCAAACTTATGATTTTCGACAACATCAGCGCATATATGCAGTCAAGCTTGGATTGAATAATGAGAATGATGATCAAAATCATCGCCTTAACTATGATTTAGGCATCAGGTTATATTTTACAAAGGAAGAGGCGTATCAGAATAATCTTCCCTTTTATTTCAGGAAATATGTAAATCTGATACCTTCGATTCATCTATCGTACAATGCCGATAAAGTGAATGTTGATTATAACTTGCAGTCCGGAAATGTATATCCTAATTTCTGGAATGTGAATCCCGATGTGGAATATTACAACCAGAAGCTGATTACAGAAAATAATGTTTATGTCAAACCTTTTGCTTATTATCAAACTTTCTTAACCATTACCTATCATCAAAAACATATCGTAAGCTTTTATGATAATTATATGCCGCATGCGTTTACAGGAGATGAAGGGTTTATTTACATTGATAGCTCGGGAAATATTTATTTTACACAGAAAAATATTGCTTTTAATCACCTTTTTTCCATTTACTACCAGACGAGTTTTCATCTTTATCAAAATCATGTTCAACTCAATCCGCTGATTCTTTTTAGATATCAATCGGTAAAGGCTCCCGATAGTCTGGGTGGATGGTTGAATCAAGGACCAAGTGTGCAAATCGGATGTCAGGCACATTTGATTCTATCTTCTCGTAAAGCGATATATGCAGATTTCAATGGCAACTTTGTAACCGGTCGTATTGATGACTTTTATCGCATAAAAAAACCCTATACAAGCGTATCGATTGATCTCATCAAAAAATTTCGTCAATTCGATGTTCGCCTTTATGTAAATGATCTTACACGTTATCGCTTTCATCAAAAAAGAGAATATATTTCGGCTTATCCTTATAATTATCAGGAAATACAGTATCATGATTCCAGGGTTTTCGGAATTTCGATGAACTGGCACATCGGGAACCAGCATATCCAGGTAGAGCCGAGCAAGCCCGAGGAAGTAAATGATGTGGAAAACAGATTATAGAATGATAAGCGTCCCAAGCCTGAATGTGAATGCAACAGAGATGATCATAAGCCAGTTTATGAATCCATCGCGTAAAGATTACACATACATATAGTTATTTATTTTATTCATCCATTAGCGATGCATTTTTCATAGATTTTAATGAAAAAAGAGGTTGTTTTCATATTTTCAAAATTTTTACCAATCATCAAATTTTGCTTTGCAATTTCATTTATTTTTTTTAAAATTGTAATGCTCAATGGCCAGAGAACAGAATCAAATTTCAATGTTTCACTTTTAAAACACAATCATTATGGAAACACCGCTTTCTTTTCGCCTATTCCAGATGCGCTCCCCTATCTCGTTTCTCATCTGGTGTATTTTCGCCCAGTTTTTATTCAGTTCTTGCCAGAAAACATCTCATTTATCCATTTCCAGTCCGGTTGCTTACACAGCTACTCAGGATTATGTCATGGATAACGGTTTACTGGTGCCTAAAGGATCCACAACCTGGATAGAGCAAAACACCTTGCACATTCGTTTTCCCGATTCCTATCGATTTATTGATTGGGCCAGTACAACAGACAATAGCGGACGTTTGATGACAAAAGCCGTTGAATTACAGGAAGTACAGGTCAATTGCACATGCGAATCCGGGTCTGGATGTAGTCCCTTTACCAATGGCACATATAGTGGTTGTATAACCAAAAACAACAGCTGCACCAAATGTGTGATGACTACGAGTGCTTCCATCGATGGTGCGAAGTGGATGTTGCATGTTCGAAAAGGAGATGTTCTGGATTTGTCAGCACAGCCTGCACTAACTTCTTTTGATCCACATGATTTAGCTTCGCCTCCAGCCTATGATGCCATGTTTGAATCAGATACGGTACGCCATCTGCTGACTGCATTTTTGAAGGAATATGTATCGCCCATGGATGCAGCACTTTTGAAAAACACGGATATTGATCATTTACCTTCCCATTTTTACATCATACCGGTTGAATTTCTGGGGCATATCCTATATGTTCCGATGAATGCAGAAAATCGAGCGCTACGGGATGATCCCCTCATCTATTTATTTAAAACTGGTGCAATCTATTATCCAAGAGAAGAAAATTATACCTGTTCATGTTCTGCCGGCGGATCGGGTTGTAGCTTGCATCATTTATGGTATCCGGGTGCAGGATCTATTTATTATTGTGATGCCCAGGATTGCACGGATTGTACGTTGAAGTGAGCACCTGTGCGTTATGGATGAAGAACAGTGAAATTTAGTCTAAGGGAATATCGTTAGCTTAGGCTATTGAGCAAGACGAATCAGGCAGGCTTACCGGTGGTTTTAGCGTGGTTTTTGCCAGTGCATACAGCTTAGATTTTGAAGGCACAAATGGTAGCACAGTTTGTTTAAGTGGAAACGCAAACTGCAACAAAAAGACCACCCATACAAATTGCGCTGGTGCTAACTGTAGTAACTGCGTGCCAGGTTGTGGATCTTCCAATTAGGTCATGAGTAAATCAGAAGGTTTCTTTTTAAGCTCCGGAGCTTTTTTGATTTATTTTTGTACTTATCTTATGAAACACTAATCATGAGTAGAAAAACCATATTTTGCATTACAATCTTATTTCTTGTATTGTTTTCAAAAACAGGTAATGCTCAGCTAATCGTCCGCTTATTCGTCCATGATTCTACTGACCATCCCTTACAGTCCGTCACCTGTATAGCAAATGATAGTATACATACTTATTCCGGGATAACCGACGCTACAGGTCAGACTGTCCTGCATTTAGCGCATCCAGGCACATACGACTTACATATGAGCCTGATTGGATATCAGCGTATCGATACTCAGCTTCAAGTCCATAGAAGTGAGGAAACATTTTCATACACGTTACAAGCTTCCTCGAAAAAGCTATCTGAAATAATCGTTCGCACAACCAATATTTCTATTTCCCATGATGCAGAAAAATTTATTGTACATTTCGTAAATCCGCATTTTCTTCAGGGTCGGTCGATATGGGACATATTGAAAAGTTCACCGCTTATTCAAATAGATAACCAGGACAATTTGAGCATATTAGGCAATAATCAAGTAATTATTTACATCAATGGTAAGCGACAATATGTGGACATAGATGCGCTGATTGAACTATTGAAAGCAAGACCCGCTGATAATATTCAACAACTGGAAATTGTGCCCATGCCTACGGCGCAATACAATGCCCCGGCAGGCTCTGCAGTGATTAATATAGTCATGAAAAAGTTTAATAACTATACGAAAGGATATGTGAATACACGGGAAACGTTTCAGTCCTTGCTTTCAGAAAGTATTTCTGCCGGACTTTCACATCAAAAGAATAAATGGAGTTACAGCATTGATCTTTCGGGATCTAATCTTGCCGACAAATTCATTTCGAAATCTTCTTTAACATCTACGTCCAAAAAATTAGCATGGAACATGCAAGACACTGTAACCAGAAAGAAGCTCTACAATTTTACAACATCATTTCAGGTTAGTTACCAGGCAGGGAAAAATAGCCAGTTGAGTTTCTCTCATTTTTCAGCTTATACATACGAAGACCCTTCATACGGGAATAATGTATCCTGGGTTCGCTATACCATGAATCCTTTTAGCTCCATAGATTTGACTACATTTAATCGACAAGAAAAAATACGATTCTATAAATCGAGTAATGTATTTGAGTATAACTTAAACAATTCAGTTAAGCATCAAATTCTGGATATGACTATCGGGTATGTCTACGTTTGGAATTACAGTATGTATCAATATCATTTTCAATAGTTTTCAAACCATATACTCGATTCATCAGCACGATTTCTTCAGGAGCTGCCGAGGCTGAATAATACCCTCTTCACCCGTGTTCAATATAGCTGGTTGATGGGTAAAAATATACATGTAGATGCCGTATTTCAATTTACGCATGCGTATTCGCGTACCCATAGCCTGTGGTCGGATCTCAGTATAGATACCCCTCATGCTATAGATACCCTCGATGTTTTATACCAATTTCCGGAGCATATTTATGAAACCTTTGTAAATTTCAACATTCCCTTCGGTAAGAAGTTCACCGCATCGGCAGGACTAAGAATATCCCACACGGATGACGACGGAAAATTATACCAGGCGAGCATTTACCGCAAGCATTACAATAATTTAGTACCCATCGTGCAATTGAATTATCATCCTTCTGAAAATCATGAGTTAAGCTATTCGCTTGAAAGTGGCGTGAATAGGCCTTCATTCTGGGATAATGCACCGATATTCATTTATTCTTCCGCCAAAGAAATTGATCAAAACAGTTCACATCTGGAAAATGAAACCTATTTTAAAAGTATGATTTCCTATACATATCGTCAAAAACATGTGTGGATTCTCTATAACAATTATGCTTACCATGCATTAACGGGATATCAAAGTTATCCTGAAGTAGATGCAAAGGGAAACCTGGTTATTTCACGAACGAATTTAAAATTTGAAAATCTTACTTACCTGTATTACAGCAGCAATTTCTCCTTTTTTAAGGGCTTCTGGAATCTAAATCCTCAAGTTTATATTGCCTATAACATTTCACGTGGAAAAGACAGCACTGCTTTTTTAAATAATCGTAGATTGTTCTCCGCATTAGTAGCCAATAATCAGCTCACCCTTTCAAAATCACATTCCTGGTATGCTGAATTGGATGCAACCCTTCGCACGCCTGCAGCAACAGCATTCATAAGGTATAAGAGAAGTGATCTTTATATTAACCTGAGCCTGATGAAACATTGGAAGAAATGGGATATACAACTCTCAGTCAACGACCTTGCGAATGCAGAACGGCATCAACTTACGGAGAGCATATACCGTGATCCGGCGACATACAGCAATTATCAGGGTTATCACTTAATGCCCAGCTTCCAGATACGGATTTCCTACCGTTTTGGGAACCAGGAAATCCATGCACCCGGCGTAAATACTCAGGGTCTGCAAGGGATTGAAGAGAGGCTATGATAAACATGTTTATGAATCCATCGCGTAAAGATTACACATACATACAGTCATTTATTTTATTCATCCATAAGCCAGGCATTCTTCATGGATTTTAATGAAAAAAGAGGTTGTTTTTATATTTTCAAAATTTCTACCAATCATCAAATTTTGCTTTGCAATTTCATTTTTTTTTCTTGATTTGTAGTGCTCAATGGCCAGCGAGCAAAATTAAATTATATGGTTTCACTTTAAAAACACAATCATTATGGAAACGAAACAATCATCTTCGCAGGGCATGCTGCCCATTCAACCGCTCCAGCAAGACGAATCAGGCAGGCTTACAGGTGGTTTTACAGCTGCACTGAGTTGTATTTCTCCTAATGCCCTATCAAATGATGAATCTGGAACAAACTGGATTCAGTGTAACACAGGTTGTACTGTCAACAATTATTGTAAGCCTGGCGGTCAATAGTTTTTATTTATTTATAGAATTGCATTAATTAAAAATGTATCGATTATGGACAACAAGCCCTCAATTGTTCCATGCAAACAATCTAATCCTATCCTCAAATCGACGCTGGTTGCTAAGTTAATTTCCAATGAACAGAATCAATTATTTGGAGGTTTTTCTGTTGCCTATGCATATTTTAATCCTGTGTCTGATGATTCCGGATCCAACGTTTTTCAATGCAACTCAAATTGCAAAACAAATAATGTATGTTCGAAGATTTGAGGAATGATAAAGCGTGATAGCCGGTAAACCCGGGTAACTGGTTATCACGCTTTTTATACTTGTTTAACTATCTATTTTATGAAAAGCTGGTGTATTTTATTGTTTTTTTATTTTTTTCTTATTTTTTTTCCTCAAGCGCTCAGCAATCGAGGTATAAAATACGCGTACAAGACTCCTCTCATGTTCCCATTCCAGGTGTGCTGGTTGCCTTAGATGATTCCGTGCATACCCAATGGGTTACGACCGATTCATCGGGATTGGCTTATTTTGATGATCCATCGTGCCAGACTTGTGTCGTTCATTGCCGTATGCTGGGATATCGAGAGCTGGATACGATAATTCATTTACGGGATTCAAAAGTATTGAATCTCATACTATATCCTGTTTCTCGAAATTTGAAATTGGTTGAAATCCGTTCATCACGACCTTTGATAACTTCCTCCCATGAAAAGATAATAGTAAATTGGGAACAGCTATCAGCATTCATGAAAGGCGAGACCGTTTGGGATCTACTCAAGCAAACCCCACTTGTGCATATTGAAGGGGATGAACATATTGATTTACTACACAAAAGTGTAATCATTTATTTGAATGGAAAAAAACAAATAATGCCGCTTACAGCACTGGTTAGCTTGTTGAAGAATACTCCAGCTAATAAGATTATCAAGTTTGAAGTTATTCCCATACCCACGGCTGATTATGACGTAAGCCCGGGACAGGCTGTCATAAATATTGTACTCAAAAAAGAATTAACCGATCATCTCGATGGACAGACCATGCTAACAGCTCTGCAAAATAGTTACATGAACCCATCGTGCAATCTGCAGTTAAGCGGCAAATTGGGTAAATTATCTTTTATTCAAACTGATTTTTTACAATTAAGCGGAGGTAGAGATGTATTTACAGAAGATTACGATGAAAAATTAACCACTTACCATACCCGTGAAAAAGAAATAAGAAGCAGAAAAAATACAAAATTTGCCGGTACAAATTGGTATTTAAATGCGGATATTGATACCCAACAGCAAGTTTCTTTTAACTTCTCTTATGTTTACAACTGGGTAGCACCCGCTAATCAAGAAGACGCCAATTTTTATTATTATAGCGGTAATGATCCCAAGGATGCTCCTGATTCCACTGGATACACCCATGCGGTATCAAATGAGAAAAGCGGAAACCTTAGTTTGGCGTTGAATTACTCCTCGAGCTTCATGCATGGCAGACTTGGCCTCGATGTAAATGCTGGATTCATTCAATATTACGATAATACCGATCAATATACGATGAATGTGGTAAATAAACTTACACAGGTGGATACCCCCCTTCACATATTGCAAAGTGTACGTCAACGCGTACGAAACACCAGTATCTTCGTTAAAGGGAAATATAAGCTATCACCTCAATTTACGATTTCATCCGGTGCGAGTATATACCTCACAGGAAATGATAACAATTTAATCTGGTATACATACATGACAGATGCATACGTGATGGATCCGAATCAAAGCTATCTATACAGGTACACAGAGCATTTATTTTTTCCATTTTTAAATTTGGATGGACAGATCGGAAAAAAATTTTCGTTCACCGTGGGTTCGAAATACCAATTTGAGGATGTTTCCGGTAAATTGAATGGAAATTCTACGCTCAATAGAAAATCCCGGAATCTGGTTCCTACCGTTATATTTGACTTTAACTGGAATGAAAATAACCAGCTCAATTACAGCCTTACTTCGTTTATCAATCGTCCTGATTTCTGGGAGCTCAGCCCTTTACGCAATTATTCTTCTTCTAATCAATATGTCGATAATAATCCCTATCTGCGTTCATCCAACAATGTCACGCATATGTTACGCTATACGTTTTATCAGAAGCATCAGTTCATATTGTCTTACAGCAATAACAAGCATGATTGGGGACAATATGTCATTTTCAAACCCAATCACGGAATTAATCTTACTCGTGCGAACTTTGCTTATACCCAAAACATGGGATTGTATTATCTTTCCCAATTCTCTTTTCTCAATCATCATATACAGATTAATCCAGCAATAGGGGTTGAACAAAATCGCACGAAAGGTCAGGATACCATATTGGCAAATTATGCCAGATGGGATATAGTCGCGCAATGCCACAGCTATTTTTTGATTTCTGCATCACATCAGTGGAGCGCCGAGTTCAATATTGGTTATCGTTCACGGTCTGTGTCTGGCATTTATGATATGAACGATATATTATCAACCGATTTGAGCATCAAAAAATCGTTCAAACGCTGGAATGTGTATTTGCAAATCACCGATCCCTTAAAAGTATACACGATTCGTACACAGGTGTTAACACCCCTTCCCTATAACATGAAATTTACATCTAATTATGACTCCAGATATGTTTTGCTGCGGGTGAATTATATGTTCTGGAATCATCAGATTCATGTAGATAAAAAATCATCTGTTATTGATGAAATCAATAATCGGCTGGATCATTAATACCTAAATCCTGACAGAGCGTGTAGATGAACATTGCGTAAGGATCACACATATATAATCATTTATTTTATTCATCCATAAGCCAGGCATTCTTCATGGATTTTAATGAAAAAAGAGGTTTTTTTTACATTTTCAAAAATTTTACCAATCATCAAATTTTGCTTTGCAATTTCATTTTTTTTTTTTTTTGATTTGC
>ERZ795042.2286-NODE-2286-length-10760-cov-7.710789_pt1 | contig 10760 bp, 10 predicted proteins | sample MGYA00375126_ERZ795042 | MGnify/ENA primary metagenome ERZ795042 (study PRJEB30171, sample SAMN05518105) | compost metagenome | isolation source: Feedstock adapted compost from Newby Island compost facility, Milpitas, CA | place: USA:Newby Island compost...
GGCAGGTAGGAAGGGGAAGCGGACAGAGCCGGCAGCCTCGACGCTGCCGCTGTTCGGTGCGGGGGGTGAACGGTGAGCGCGACGAACCACGCGCAGCAGATCGTCCAGAGGCTCTGGAGCTACTGCAACGTTCTGCGCGACGACGGGCTGTCCTACGGCGACTACGTGGAGCAGTTGACGTATCTCCTTTTCCTCAAGATGGCGCACGAGCAGACGCAGGAGCCGTGGAACCGGCCCTCACCGGTGCCGGAAGGATATGATTGGCCCAGTCTGCTCGCCCGCGACGGCGACGAGTTGGAAACCCACTACCGCCACCTACTGGAGGAACTGGGTCGGCAGCCGGGGATGCTCGGGCTGATCTTCCACAAGGCGCAGAACAAGATCCAGGATCCGGCCAAGCTGCGTCGGCTGATCGTCGACCTGATCGACCGCGAGCAATGGATGGTACTGGGCACCGATGTCAAGGGTGCCACCTACGAGGGGCTGCTGGAGAAGAACGCTCGGGACGTGAAGGGCGGTGCCGGGCAGTACTTCACCCCCCGACCGCTGATCCAGGCGATCGTCGATGTGATGCGCCCGCAGCCGGGAGAGACGATCTGTGACCCGGCCTGCGGCACGGGCGGCTTCCTGCTGGCGGCACACAACTCCATCGTCGAGCGGTACCCCCACCTTGACCCGGAGCAGCGCAAGCACCTGAAGCTCCATGCGCTGCGCGGCGTCGAAATCGTGGACAGCGTGACCCGGCTCTGCGCGATGAATCTGCTGCTCCACGGCGTCGGGCCGGGGCCGGCCGAGGCCGACATCGAGCCGCCGGTGCGTACCGGCGATAGTCTGAACTCGGCGCCGAGCGACCACTTCGACATCGTGCTGACCAACCCGCCCTTCGGCCGCAAGTCGAGCGTGCTGGTGGTGAACGAGGAGGGGCAGCAGGAGCGGGAGGCACTGACGGTCGTCCGCGAGGACTTCTGGGCCACCACGAGCAACAAGCAGCTCAACTTCGTGCAGCACGTGAAGTCGCTCCTGAAGATCCACGGCCGGGCCGCGGTCGTGGTGCCCGACAACGTCCTCTTCGAGGGTGGCGCTGGGGAGACGATCCGGCGCAAGCTCCTGCAGGAGTGCGATGTCCACACCCTGCTGCGCCTACCGACCGGGATCTTCTACGCGCAGGGCGTCAAGGCGAACGTCCTCTTCTTCGACCGCAAGCCACCGCGCGAGCAGCCCTGGACGTCCCAACTCTGGATCTACGACCTGCGCACCAACAAGCACTTCACGCTGAAGACCAAGCCGCTCCAGCGATCGGACCTCGACGAGTTCGTCGCATGCTTCAACCCCGAGAACCGGCACCAACGGACGCCGACCTGGTCGGAGGAGAACCCGGAAGGCCGCTGGCGAGCCTTCAGCTATGACGAGTTGATCCAGCGGGACAAGGTGAACCTCGACATCTTCTGGCTCAAGGACAAGAGCCTGGAGGACGGGGAGAACCTGGGTGATCCGGACGAGATCGCGGCCGACATCGTGGAGGACCTGCGCGCGGCGCTGGAGGAATTCGAGACGATCCTCGCCGACCTCGCACCCAACGGCGTCGTCGCCGACTGATGGTGCCCCTCACCCCCCTACCCCCTCTCCCACAAGGGGAGAGGGGGATGGCCCTCACCCCCGGACCCCCTCTCCCAACTTTGGGAGAGGGGGGATGTTATGCATGATGCGTTACGCGTCAGTCGTTACACGTCACTCGTGGTGCTCCCCTCTCCCCTGGTGGGAGAGGGGCTGGGGGTGAGGGGGAACGCCCTGCACCCACAAATACGCATCCTCCAGCGTCGGTGTGACCGGCACCCCGGTGAGACCGGGTGGGAGGGGGCCGACGACGCGGAGGAGGGCGTGGTCGGCGTGGAGGGTCATCTGGCTGACCTGGCAGGCGCGGAGGGTGTGCTCGAGGTCGGCGGTGGGGACCGTCACCTCGTGAACCTGGCCGGCGGCGAGGGCGCGGATAGTGTCGATGCTCCCCTGGGCGCGGACGGTGCCCTGCTGAAGGATCAGCACGGCCGCGGCGCCGGCCTCGATATCGGCCGGGACGTGGCTGCTCAGGACCACCACCCGCTCGCCGGGAGGACCGGCGATGATGCGCAGGGCGCGGGCGCGCTCGGTGGTGTCGAGGCCGGTGAGCGGCTCGTCGAGGATCAGCAGGCGCGGGCGGCCGAGCAGTGCCTGGGCCAGGGCAACCAGCCGCGCCTGACCGCCGGAGAGGGTCCGGAGCGGGCGGTCGGCCAGGTCGCCGAGGCCGAGCTGCTGGAGGAGCATGTCCGTCTGTGGCTCGGGCGGGATGCCCTTGAGCCGGGCTACGTAATGGAGGAATCCGCGCGGCGTCAGATGGCTCGGCAGGTCGATCTCCTGCGGCAGGTAGCCGATGCGGCGCCGCAGCGGGCGGGGGTCGGCGGCGTAGTCGCGCCCGGCGAAGGAGGCCCGGCCCGCATCGGGCCGCAGCGCCGTGGCGAGGATGCGCAGCAGCGTCGTCTTGCCCGAGCCGTTCGGGCCGAGCACGGCGAGCACGCCCGGACCGGCGCGGAGGGAGACGCCGGTCAGGGCCGGGACGTCGCCGTAGCGTTTGGTCAGCCCCTCGGCGATCAGTTCCACGCGGCGGTCTCCCGGCCGACGAGCCGCGTGCCCTGCCAGAGCAGCAGGACGCCCGCGGCGAGCAGCAGCAGTGTGGCGACCAGCACGCCGGGCGCCTGGCTCAGGTGGACGAGGATGTCCGTGGGCCCAAACACTCGCGGGTCGGCGGGCTCGATCACCCCCTGCCACGCAAGGAGGACGAGCGTGCCCCAGGCGCCGAGCGGGGCGGTCAGCCCGGCGACGGTGCCCCAGCGGGCCGAGGTGTAGAGCGCCATGCCCGCCAGCCCGAGCATCGGCCCGAGCCAGAGGAGCACCACCCGCCAGAGGACCAGCCGCGGCCCTTCGATCCAGACCAGCCCGAGGAGCGCCAGGGCCAGCGCGAGGTTCCCGGCCAGCACCAGCCCGAGCCGGACGTAGAGCAGCTCCAGCGGCGTCACCGGGCTGATCCGCTCGATCTCCGCCAGCGTCTGCCCGGCGGGGCGGAAGGCAAAGGCGACGCCGGCCGCGGCGAGCACCGGCGCGATCAGGGTGACGCCGAGCGAGAGGAGCCCGCTGTACCCGACCCCGGCGATGATCAAGCCCAGGGCCAGGACCAGCCCCCCGGCCCAGAGGACGGCATGGTCAATCAGCGCGATCTGGGAACGTGCCAGCGCCAGCCAGTGGTGGATGCCGGGTGCCGGGCTTTCATCCCACACCAGATCGGACTCCGGCGCGGTGCGGGCGGCCACCAGCGGCGCCAGCCGGTTGATCAGCGCCTCGGTGTCGGCCGGGTTCGGCTCCGGCGCGTCGTAGGCGGCGAGGCGGGCTGCCAGCGGGTCGAGGTCGCCCAGCGCCGCGCGCGCCTCAGGCGAGAGACCGCTGGCCGGGTCTGACCGGCGCTGCCGTGTCATGGGCCATCCCTCCTTCCGCGTGCTTTGCTTGCTGCGGGCGCGGGGTGCCGGGTGAGGGCGGTGGTGCCGCGCCGTTCGGGGCTGGGTACTCGTCGATGAGCAGGGTCTTCAGTCGTCGCAGGCCGTGGAACAGCCGGCTCTTGACCGTGCCCACGGCGACACCGGTCACCTCAGCGATCTCGTTCAGCGAGAGGTCGTGGTAGAAGCGGAGCACGACCGTCTCCCGCTGGTGCGGCGGCAGTTGCTGGAGCGCCGCTGCCACCATGCGCCGGTCGTCGTCGCGCAGCACCAGATCGAGCGCGCCGGGGTCCGGGTCCGGCACCGTGATGAACGGATCGTCGTCCGCCGATGGTGTCACCCGGGGGGCGATCGACTGCCGCCGCGCGGCAGTGCGCAGGTGGTCGAGCGCGATGTTGCGGGCGACGGTGAAGGCCCACGGGCGGAAACGGCTCGGCGGCTCACCGCGGTAGGTGACGATCCGGGTAAAGGTCTCCTGCACCAGATCCTCCGCCTGCTGGCGGTCGCCGGTCAGGCGGTAGAGGAAGGCAAGCAGCGGACCGTGGTAGCGCGGCACCAGTGCCTCCAGCGCGGCGACATCGCCGGCCAGCAGGCGACGGTAGAGCGCCTCATCGGAGGTGTCGATGCTGTGGTGTCGCGGGTCGCTCATCGCCATCTCCACGGTCGCCGTGCGGCGAGATTCGGATTCAAGATCATCGGCCCCGCACCGACCGCCGCCGGCGCGACGCGGTTCCACCCGGCGTGGATGCCCTCGGCCGGGCGGCTGTGCTGGAAGAGATCGAGCAAGCCGCTTGCCTCGCGGCCCACGATCATCTCCACCCACCAGTACCCTACCACGGCCCCGGCTGCGATCCGGTAGCTGCCGATTACGTTCCCGAGCACGAGCACGACCCCGAGCAGGTAGACGGTCTGCGCGATACGACCCCACATGCCGTTGGTGAGCACGGAACCTGGGAAATAGGGCAGCCGCCTGCCGGAGACGGCCGCCTGTGGAACGCGACGGCGATCATACATGGCGCTCAATCGTGCGCTAGCGCACACCGGCGACCTCCCGGTACCAGGCGGCGATCGCCTCGTCGGACGTCACCCCGTCGAGCGACGCCGGGTTGGAGAGGAGCCGGTCAATCACCGCCTGAATTCCCGCGTTCCCGCGCTGGCGGTAGATGTCAAGCAGCGCTCGGGCAGGGAGTTTCGACCCGTTGTCACCTCCGGGCAACGAGCGGCCATAGGCATCGATGGTGGCCGCGATCTTGTCGGGGTCGCCCTCCTCCCGCGCGTAGGCCCAGAGGAACAGGTCGAGCGTCCAGGGTGCGAACCATCGCTCCGCGTCGGGATCGACCGGCGCGCCGATGGCGGCGGTCCACAGGCTGTTGAGTACCCGACTGCCGAAGTACTGGGCGTCCATCTCCAACGAGAGATCCAGGATGTCGATCTGATCTGCGTCGAACACGATCAGGATCTGCTGATCCGCTGCTGGGGTCTCCGGCACGTAGCCGGGCATCCCATCGAGGAGGGCGAAGGTCAGCCCGTCGATCTGCACGGTCGGGAAGAAGGGGGTGAGCCGGTCGAGGGTCGCGTCAAAGCGGGCGGCGTAGGCACGGGCTCGCGGCAGCAGCGAGTCCGGCGCGGCGACGGTGACCCTGCCGACCTGTGCCGTCCGCAGGCGCGGCGCGGCGATCAGGTAGGCCCAGGTTGCTCGGTCGGCGGCGAAGACCCCGTCGCCCACCGGCGGCAGGTTCGACGTCACGCCGTATCCGGCCGGTACGTGCACCGTCAGGCGGAAGACCGCCGGTGCGTGGGCCTGCGACTCGAACCGGTTCAGGTCGCCAAGCCCGCGCACACCTGCCAGCGGGTACCAGCCGACCGCGGGCAGCAGGCGCACCCCGCCCGGTCCGGCGAAGTAGGTCAGTTGGGGCTTTCCCTGCTGGTAGCGTACGTAGACCGCGAAGGCACCTTCGTAGGTAAGGCGGACTTCGGTCGTCGCGCCGGGCGCGAGCGGCTCCGGCAGGGCGAGCGTGAGCTGGTCGCCGTCGCGGGTCACGGGCAGGCTGCTGTCGACTACGACCAGATCGTGATAGAGCGTCAGCGTGGCGTCGGAGATGGGTTCGCTGCCAGCGTTGCGAAGCACGAGCCGGGCGTCGAAGCGCGGCCGTGCGAGATCGCGCAGGTCGGCGTCGATTGCCCAGGCGTCGATTACCTCGCGGTCGGTCGCGACCTCGGCCCGCTCCCGGCCGCTGAAATCCATCGCCACCGCCTCGGCGCCCCATTCGGTGAGCAGGCTGTGGTAGCGCATGCCTCCGGTTAGCGCGAACGCGAGCCCGGCGAGGACCAGCGTGCCTGCCAACACTGGCAGGCGCCGCGTCCGGCGCTGCTGGGTTAGCAGGACGGCCAGCGCGAGCACGCCGAGCGCCAGGCCCGCATAGAAGCGGTTGAACAAGGCCGGCAGGTCCCCGGCGAGGAAGCGTCCCCACAGTTCCTGGTACTCGGCGTCGTTCATCCGGGTGAAGTCGAGCAGGGACGAGATCCCCCGGCCGCCCGTCATGATTCGGCTGATGGGCGACACCGCGACCCAGCCGGCGGCGAGCACGGGGTAGATCCAGCGCCGGTTCCCGAGCCAGACGACCGCGCACCAGCCGATCGCGCCGGCGAAGGCGTACGTGATCGTTGCCGCCAGGAGGTAGCGCGGAACAGTCCGCGTGAAGGAGTCCACCGGGCCGACGCGGAGGGCGAGCGCCAGCGGCACGATCAGCGTGGTGAGGAGCGCCGTGACGGTCGCCAGCCAGCGGGCGACCAGCACTTCGGCGCCGGTCGGATAGGTCTGCTCCAGATCGTCGAACCGAGTCCGGGCACTGCGCGAAGCGCTCACCGCGCCGACGATGAGCGACACCAGCGAGACGGCGCCGATCGTCAGGTTGCCCAGCTCGCCGCTCAGTGCCGCCTCGGCGGTCGCACCGACCCAGGCGCGGAACGTGTAGAGCAGCAGCGCTGCCCAGAGCAGGTGCAGCACCGGGAAGGTCCAGTGGAAGCAGAGCAGCCGCAACTCCGTGCGCCAGGCCCGGACGACGCGGCGCGCCAGGTCAGTCATCGCCGCGTCCCTCCCGGGCGTCGGCGTCCCTCGCGTATCCGGCATGGGCCGGGCGCCCCCAGTGTCGGCCCATACCGAGGTTGGTGCGGCGGGCGGTCCAGAGCGCATTGGCTGCCAGCATCGCCAATCCGAGCCCCGTCACGAGGGCGCGGTTCAGGTTGTCGCTGACTCCTGCCACCGGGTAGATCGGGTGGAAGAGGTAGAGTGGACCGGTCATCGGGTCGGCGCGGGTGAAGACTTCGAAGAACCAGTAGGCGAGCACGCCCCCACCGGCTGCCCAGTAGCTCCCGGTCAGGTTGCCGAGCAACAGTCCCAGTCCCAGCAGGAAGACCGCGGGGGCCAACGCTGGCAGCACCGTCGCGCCCAGGTCGTACGGTCCGTAGCCGATCCGGAAGATGACGGCGGCCAGCAGGAGCGGCAGCGCCGTGGCCGCCACCGCCCCGGCGGTGCGCAGCAGCGGCAGGCGCCAGGGAGACTCCGGGTAGGTGCGGCGTAGCTCGTCGAACCCTTCCTGCCGCTCGACTCCCATCAGGTGCGCCGCGCCGAGCCCGCCGGCCAAGCAGACGGTGAGCGCCAGGGCGCGGGTGATCTCCCACTCGTAGGCGGGCTCTAGCCGCTGGGTCCAGACGAACCACTGAAACAGGGCGAAGAGGGGCGGGATAAGCGCCGCTAGCGCCGAAGAGAGGCCGAAGACGACACGCGCCTCGTACCAGACGATGCCCCTAGCGCGCACCGCCGACCTCCTCGATCCACCCGGCGATCTGGTCCGGCTCGAGATCTTGCAACGACGCTCCCTCGGCGATCATCCGGGCGATGACCTCGCGGACGCCTTCCACGCCGCGCTGGTTTTCAATCGCCAAGAGCGCCCGGGCGATCGGAGCCGTGTAGGACCCGCCGTTCGCGAGTAGCGCTTGCTCGAACTGCGCCGGGTCGGTGCCGACGCGGTGTCGGATCCAGAGGTATTCGCTGATGCCGGCTCGCGGGGTGGTCGCGCCGGTGTCGCCACCGGCCAGGACCCAGAGATCCGCCGCCAGCGCGTCGCTGATGAAGTAGCGGTGGCCGCCGGTGCTCTCCATCAGATCCTCCGGCGTGTTCTGGCTGATGACCACGAGCGGCTGGTCCCCGGCCGGAGGCGTATGGTCGGCCATCCCCGCGAAGCTATCGAGCACGGCCAGCGTCACCCCGTCCGGTGCCGCGATCGGGAAGAACGAGGCGTACTCAGCCAGGAGCGCTTCGTAGTTGGGGATGACGGCTCGCGCAGTGGGCAGGATCGCCTCCGGCGCGATGATCGTGCTGGCCCCCACCCGCTCGGTTCGCAGTCGCGGCGAGGCGTAGAGCACGGCCCAGGTGGCCCGGTCACTGGCGAAGGTCGTCTCACCCGTTGCCGGCAGGTTCGTACAGACGCCCCAGCCGCGCGGGACCGACACGGTGAGGACAAATCGTCCCGGCGGGTGCAGGACGCCGGACGTATCGGGGCCACCGAGTTCCTCGCCCGGAACGGGATACCAGCCGGCGAAGAACGGCAGGCGCACGCCACGCTCGGTGGTGAAGACGAGCGGGTCCGGCAGCGGGCGGAAGGCCTGGACCAGGGTCCAGAGTTCCCCGCCGTAGGTCAGATGCAGATCCTGTGTTGCTCCCGGTGCGAGTGGCTCGGGCAGCGCCAACGTCAGCACGTCGCCGTCCCGCTCGTGGGGCACGCTCGACGACGTGATCTCCAGGTCGTGATGGAGCGTCAGCGTCACTGTGGAGATCGGCTCGTTCCCCGCGGCGCGCAGGGTGAGTCGGGCGTCGAAGCGGGGGGAGGCCGGGTCGGTTAGATCGGCCGCGATCTCCCAGGCATCGACCACCACCGGGGACGTCACCGTCGCCGCTGGCTCGGGCGGCTGGATCGATTCGACGGTAATGGCCTGCGAGGCCCATGCCTGCGCCTGCCGCACGTAGGCGGTCGCTGCCGATGCCGTCAGCATCAGCGCCGCCAGCGCGAACGCGGCCGGGATCAGCGGCGCCCGCCGGTTGCGCCTCGCCGTGACGCGGGCGACGACCAGGGCAACAAAGAGCGCGGCCAGACCGGCGTAGAAGAGGTTGAACCAGACCGGCCGCTCCCCTTCCATCAGCCGGCCCCAAAGCTCTTCGTATCGGATGCTCGCGGTGCGTAAGACATCGAGCAGGTCACTACCGGGGATGCTCGGTCCCTGCCCGCCGAAGAAGACGTCCCACCCCAGGCTGGAGAGCCAACCGCCGGCGAGCAGCAGGTAGACCCAGCGCCGCGGCCCGAGCCAGGTGACGAACAGCCACCCGACCGAAACGGCGAACGCCAGCGTGATCCCAGCCTCCAGTACGAACGTCGGCAGCCCGCGCCACAGTGACGTTGCCGGCCCGATCCGGCTGGCGAGGACCACGGCCGCTACCTGCGTCGGCAGCAGCGCCACAAGGCAGGCCAGCCATCGACCGAGCAGCACCTCGGCACCCGTCGGAAAGGTCTCCTCCAGGGCCGCGAAGCGGACCCGCTGGCTACGCCCGGCCACGAACGCCCCGAGCAGGAGGGCCGCCAGCGCGGAGAGTCCGACGCTAAACGCGCCCGGGTTTCCCTTCAACGCCGCCTCGGGCGAGATGAGGGATTGAATGCTGAAGACGTAGGCGACCAGCGCCCACCACCCCAGGAGCATCAGCGGGTACGACCAGTGGGGCACCACCAGCCGCAGCTCCATCCGCCAGGCGGTGAGCAAGCGGCGGAGGAGATCAGACATGGACCAGCCACTCCTCACGCTGGGCGCTACCGCTAACCGCCAGGTACCCATCCTCCAGCCCGGGCTCGACCGGCACGCCCCGACCCAGCGGGTTCTCGTCCGCCACTACCCGGAGCTGCACCCGGCCGCCGACCGTGCGGCTCGACACGACCTGCACCCGCGACGCGACCTCGTCCCACTCGCCCGGCTCAACCTCCACCAGCCACACGCGGCCTCGCGCCCGCTCGACCAGCTCCTCCGGCGTTCCGGCAAAGGCCAGCCGCCCCTGGCGCAGTACCGCCAGCCCCGTGCAGCTCGCCTCGACGTCGGCCACGATGTGGGTCGAGAGGAGCACCGTGCGCCGTCCGGAGATCCGAACCAGCAGGTTCCGGAAGCGGATACGCTCCTCCGGATCCAGCCCCGCCGTCGGCTCGTCCACTACCAGCAGGTCCGGGTCACCCAGCAGCGCCTGAGCGATCCCCAGCCGCTGCTTCATCCCGCCGGAGTAGGTGCCGACCCGGCGCTTGGCGTCGGCCGTCAGGTTCACCTCCTCCAGCACCGCCTCCACCTGGCGCTTCCGCTCGCGCGGCGGGATGCGCTTCATCGTGCCGATGTAGTCGAGCATCTCGTAGGCGTTGAGGCTGCGATAGAAGCCGAACTCCTGCGGGATGTAGCCCAGCCGCGCGCGCACCTTCGCCGGGTCGCGCATCACATCGATCCCGCCGATGGTCACCCGGCCGGAGGTCGGCGCCAGCAGCGTGACCAGGATGCGCATCAGCGTCGTCTTCCCGGCGCCGTTGGGTCCCAGCAGGCCGAACATCCCGCCCGGCACCCGCAGCGACACCCCATCCAGCGCCCGCACACTGCCGTAGTGCTTGCTGAGTTCCTCAATCACGATTTCCATTGCGTACTTCCTTCGTCGTCCGCCGCGGCGACAGGCCACTCTCACCGACAGAGACGAGGTGGCAGCCGGCGAGGTTCAAGAGGAGCGCCGGCAGCCTACCGGTTCCTGTGCGTTTGGACGGAACGCGCGTGGTGTACGGGTCCAGCAGGGACTGCATGTACCCGCCGCAATAGGCGCGTGTTCGGGAAGGGTGGCGTGAAGGTCCGCGTGTTGTGGCGCGTGCCCGGGCCTAAAGGCGCCGGGCTGACAGGGAAAAGCCCGCTAAAGCGGGCTGGGGCAGACCAGGGGTGACACCCAGGTGGGAGGTGTCCACCGCCCGGTTGGTGCCCGGGGGTTTACCCCCGGGCTGAATATAGAAAGCCCACTGAAGGGGCTGGGGAACGCGGCGCCCGGTAGGAGGCCGAATCGGATACGCCTGGATGTGAGTATCGCAGCCCCTTTAGTGGGCTTACCCTGTTTTCAGCCCGGCGGCTTTAGCCCCGGGCACGTGCCGACTGCCGGAGATCCTCGCAGCAGCCTGCCCCGGC
>ERZ795042.2287-NODE-2287-length-10746-cov-3.678795_pt1 | contig 10746 bp, 5 predicted proteins | sample MGYA00375126_ERZ795042 | MGnify/ENA primary metagenome ERZ795042 (study PRJEB30171, sample SAMN05518105) | compost metagenome | isolation source: Feedstock adapted compost from Newby Island compost facility, Milpitas, CA | place: USA:Newby Island compost facility...
CCGCCGGCTTGCGCTCGACCGGCGCCAGGTTGCGGTCGCGCAGCCGGCGATTGAACGCTTCCAGGTCGCGGCCGAGCACCCGCTCGAGCTCCTGGAGCTGGACCGCGAGGCGCTGCGACAGCTCCTCGAAGACCGCGTACGACTGCGCCGTCGGCCGGCCGTCGCCGGTCTCGACGATGTTCAGCAGCGCGGCGATCTTGTTGTTGAGCTTGATCGGGTAGTTCAGCGGGTCCTGGTTGCTGCGGTTCCGGACCTGGTAGATCTCCTCCTCGACCTTGCTCAGCGCCGCCTTCAGCTCCTCACCCCTCCGGGTGATGTCCCGGTTGTTCGCCTCCTTGATCCGCTCGTCGATCTGCGACTTGAGGTCGCGGATCAGGATGACCGCCTCGTTGGCCTCGCTCGTCTTGTCGCGGATCCGCATGGCGAGCTCGAACTGCGCCTCGAGGTCCGCCTGCGTGATGTGCGGCGTGCGCGGATCCTTGACGATGCGGAACGGCTGCGTCTGCGACACGCCGTCGACGGTCAGCCGCACCGAGTACTCGCCCGGCACGGCGCGCGGCCCGACGGTGCGCGCGGCCCAGAGGATCATCCCGGGGAACGTCGTCGCGCCGGGGTAGCGCGTGTCCCAGACGAAGCGCTGCAGCCCGGCGTCGGTCGAAACGCGCATGGCGCCGCCGCCGAACCCGCCGGCCCCGCCGCCCTGGCCCGGAGCGGCCCGGACCTGCGTCGTGTCACGCTTCCCGGTGAAGGAGATGATCGAGTTGCCGGCGGCGTCGAAGAACTCGAGCGTCACCTCGTTCGCAGGCTCGGCCAGGTAGTAGTAGACCGAGACGCCGCGGTCGACCGAGCGGATGTAGTCCGCGGGCCGGTAGAGGTGCGCGCGCGCCGTCGTCACCTCGGGCGCGAGCTGGCGCAGCGGCGAAATGTCGCCGAGCACCCAGAACGAGCGGCCGTGGGACGCGATGACGAGGTCCTTCTCCTCGACCACCAGGTCGTGCACGGCCACGTCGGGAAGGTTGAGGCTCAGCGACTGCCAGTGGTCGCCGTCGTCGAAGGAGACGTAGACGCCGTGCTCCGTCCCGGCGTACAGCAGCCCCTTGCGCTCGGGGTCCTCGCGGACGGCGTGCACGTAGTCGTGCTCGGGGATCCCGTTCACGATCTTGGTCCACGTCTTCCCGTAGTCGTGCGTCCGCCAGATGTACGGCTTGCGGTCGTCGAGGCGGTAGCGCTTGACCGCGAGGTACGCCGTCCCGGGGTCGTGCGGCGACGCCTCGATCAGCGAGACGCGGCCGAACTCCGGCATGTCCTTCGGCGTGATGTTCTGCCACGTCTTCCCGCCGTCCCGCGTAATGTGGACGAGGCCGTCGTCGGAGCCGACCCAGATGATGTTCGGATCGTGGTACGACGGCGCGACGGAGAAGATCGTCGCGTACGTCTCGACGCCCGTCTGGTCCTTCGTGATCGGGCCGCCCGAGGGCCCCATCGTCTTCGGGTCGTGACGGGTGAGGTCAGGGCTGATCCGCTCCCAGCTCTGCCCGCCGTTCGTCGTCTTCCACAGGTGCTGCGAGCTGGCGTACAGGACGTTCGGCTCGGTCCTCGAGAAGACGATCGGGAAGGTCCACTGGAAGCGTTCCTTGATCTCGGCCGACGAGTGGCCCATCGGGTTCTCGGGCCAGACGTTGACGCTCCGGCGCTCGCCCGTGCGGCGGTTGAGCTTGGTCAGTTGTCCGCCGTAATTGCCGGAGTAGAAGAGGTCGAGGTCGGTCGGGTCCGGGGCGACGTAGCCGCTCTCGCCGCCGCCGACGACGTACCACTCGCTGCCGTTCCCGTCGCTCGGGACGCAGATCGTGCTGTTGTCCTGCTGGGCGCCGCAGACGTGGTAGGGGACGTGCTTCGTCGTGATGACGTGGTACATCTGCGCGGTCGGGAAGTCCTGATCGGTCCACGTCTGCCCGCCGTTGATCGAGACGTTGGCGCCGCCGTCGTTCGCGTTGATCATCCGCCGGTTGTCGTTGGCGGCGATCCAGAGGTCGTGGTTGTCGCCGTGGGGGACGCGGATCTGCGTCTCGAACGTCTTGCCGGCGTCATCGGAGCGGTAGAAGCCGGTGTTCAGCACGTAGACCCGGTCCTTCTCGATGGGGTCGGCGTAGATTCGCGTGTAATAGAACGCGCGCTGGCGTAGCTTGCGCTCGTCGTTGGTGCGTTCCCAGGTCCTGCCGCCGTCGTCGGAGCGGAAGACGCCGCCCTCCTCGGCCTCGATGATCGCGTAGACGCGGTTCGGGTCCACGGGCGAGACCGACACGCCGACCTTCCCCCAGATCCCCTTCGGCAGCCCGGGGTTGTTCTTCAGCGGGGTCCAGGTCCGGCCGCCGTCCGTCGTCTTCCACAGCCCGCTGTCCTCGCCGCCGCTGTACAGCCCCCACTCCGTGCGGTAGACCTGCCAGAAGCCGGCGTAGAGGACGTCGGGGTTCCCGGCGTCCATGCTCAGGTCCACGGCGCCCGCGCGGTCGCTGACGTAGAGCACCTTGTTCCACGTCTGGCCGCCGTCCGTCGTCTTGTAGACGCCGCGCTCCTGGTTCCGGCCGAAGAGGTGGCCGAGCGCCGCGACGTAGACGAGGTCGCAGTTGTCGGGGTGGATGCGGATGCGGGCGATCGCGCGGGTGTCCTCGAGCCCGAGGTGCTTCCAGGTGCGGCCGCCGTCGGTCGACTTGTAGACGCCGTCACCCTCCATCACGTTCCCGCGGAGCTGGACCTCGCCCATCCCGATGTAGACGACGTCGGGATTCGCTTCGCACACGGCGACGGCGCCGACCGACGAGCTGCGGATCTGGCCGTCGGTGACCGGGCGCCAGGTCAAACCTCCGTCGGTCGTCTTCCACAGCCCGCCGCCCGTCGCGCCGAAGTAATACTCGTTCGGCCGGGCGACGCTGCCGGCCACGGCGATCGAGCGTCCGCCGCGGTTGGGGCCGATGTTGCGCCATCGGAGCCCTGCGAAGAGGTCCGCGTCGTAGCCGGCGCGCGACTCCTGCGCGATCGTCGTCGCAGGCACGGCGACGCCAAGCGCGAGGGTCGCGAGTAGCACGCGGCTGATCGAGAAGGTTCGCATGGATGTCCCTCTGGGGTGGAGTGAGTTGGAACTCTGCGCGGAACGCCTGGATCCGCGCGGCGCGTCGCGTCGCGCCGCGCCGACACTACCGGGCCGGCCCGTCCGGCGGGCCGGCCCGGGCTAACGCAACCGTAGCTGCAGCCTCAGCGTCCGCCCGGGCTGCGGCAACCCGCACTGGTCGTAGACCGCAACGTCCCCGACGTTGTCGAGGGAGGCGCGCACGAGGAACCGGCCGATGCCGCGCTCGAGGGCGACATCGATGCGCGTGCTCGGGTCGAGCGCGATGTCGCCGCCCCCGTCCGGGTCGACGCACCACTGCTTGCCGACGTACGCGGCCGAGACCGTTCCGCTGGCGTCGAGGGGGAGCGGCACCATCCAGTCCAGCTTCCCGGCGACCGACGGCTGATACTCCGGCTTCCGCTCGCCGCCCGGCGCCGTCGGGTCGAGCACGCGGACGCGCTGGAGCGTGAGATCGGCGCTGAGCGTCGTCGGACCCAGCCGCGCGCCGGCCAGCAGCTCGACGCCGGTGCTCCGCATCTCGTCCTGGTTCTCGCGGCGTAGCTTCCCCTCCTCGGTCGTCACGCGCACGATCACGTCCGACAGCCGCTGGTGGAAGCCGACGGCCTGGAACTCGATCCCGCCCAGCCTCGTCGTCACGCCCGCCTCGCCGGCCACCAGCAACGGCGGCCGGAGCGACGGATTCGGCTCGAACCGGCCGAGCGCGCCGGAGTACAGCTCGCGCAGGGACGGGAAGCGGACCCGCCGGCTCACGCCGGCGTGCAACATCGTCGCGCCGTCGGAGACGACGGTGTTGACCCCCAGCCGCGCGCCCCAGGCGCCGAGTCGTCCGAGCGGCGGCCGGCCGCCGCTCTCCGGCGTGTCGCCGCCATCGTACGCGATGCCGGCCGTCAAATTCGTGTTGGACAAGAACCCGGCGCTGCCCAGCCGCCACGCGACCTCCGTCCCCACGCTCCACAGCCGCTGCCGATAGCGGTCGGCCGGCCCGCCGTCGATGACCTCATCGTGGCGGATGTCGGCCAGCGTCACGGCTGCGCGCAACTCACCCCGCGCGCCGAGCGTGTGGTCGCCGAGGACGCGGAGCGTGAGGATGCGGTCGTCCGAGTCCTCGGTCCCGTCCAGCTCGTCGTACGTCGCCGACGTGTAGCTCTCGATCTCCGTCCGCCCGAGATCGAAGCCGAAGCTCGCCTCGAGGCCACCCGCGCCGAACGGCGTGCGGCGCTCGCCCGTCCCCGCGGAGACCGCCGCGACCATCCTCGACGCCAGCGGGTAGCGCCAGTACCGGGGGCTCGCCGTGTGCAGCTCCGGCGGCACGCCGCGCTCGGCACGGAACCCGGACGCGGACGTCGAGAACCACGCGCCGCCCGCGCCGACATACTGCAGCGCCGCAAAGCCATCGACGTGCTCCAGGTCGGTGTTCAGGCGCAAGCCGTCGTTCTCGGCGAGGTCGGTGATGTCGCGGGGGAGCTCGAAGCCCGAACGATCGCGGAACCCGCCGCCGACGCGCGCGGTCCACGCGCCGCCGCCGGTCTCGAAGCGACGCGCCGCGGCGACGCCGAGCGCCGTCGCACCCGTGTGGTCGACCCCTATGCTCGCCCGCAAGGGAGCGGCCGCGCCGAACGGCCCGCCCGGGCCCCGCGCCACGCCGACCTCTAGGACGCCGCCCATCACGTTCGGGCCGTGCAGCACCGAGGGGAGCCCCCGAAGCAGCGTCACGCTCTGCGCGCCCGTCATGGGGACGACCGACAGGTCGGTCCGGTGGTCCCACCCCAGCGTGAGCGGCACCCCGTCCATCAGGATCGCGATCTCGCGCGACTCCGCGCCCCGGTACGTAGGCTGCGCCTCGCCGCGGGAGTTCATCCGGATCTGGAGCAGCGGCAGCGCGCGCGTCACGTCCTCGAGCGTCGGTGCCGCGGAGACCCGCATCGAATCGACACGGACCTCCAGCGCGCTCACGCCGCCCGACGTCGCCGTCGGCCGCGCCGCCCGCACGATCACCTCCTCCAGGACGTAGGCCGTGTCCGGCCGCTCACGCCCCGGCAACGTCTGCGCGTCGAGCGGAACGGCGACGGCGCCGAGCGCGAGCACTACGGCGACCGCGTTTCGCGTTGCTTTGCTTAGCATGGATGATCCGAATGCCGGTTGGGGAAACAAACGGTGATGCGCCATCGCACGACGAGACTGCCAGGCAGATGCCGCCGCCCCGACCCGCCGGGACGGTTCGATCCGACCCTCGTTGTGTGTTGCGTTCGATATTGAGACGCGGAAACCACGAATTCCGTTGACACGCGCGCAACGAAAGGCACGCCACGCCGCATCACCCGCGCCTCGTCCGCCGCCTCAGGAAATCCCGTAGCACGTACTGACCGAGCGTCATCGTCGAGGTGAAGTACGCCCGGCCCCGCGTCATCTCGCATACCTTCGCGACGAACTGCACCAGCGCCGGGTCGCGCGCGAGCATGAAGGTGTTGATCAGGATGTTCGACTTCCGGCACGCGGCGACCTCGCGGAACGTCTCGCGCAATACCCGCGGGTCGAGCCCCACCGGGTTCTTGTAGACACGGCCGTTCGGCAGCGTGATCGCCGAGGGCTTGCCATCGGTGATCATGATGATCTGGCGCATGTCCTTCTTCTGCGCGAGGAGCAGCCGCCGCGCGAGCTTGATCGCCTCGGCCGTGTTGGTGTGGTACGGCCCGACCTGCGCGTCCGCGATGCGACGGAGGGGGATCTCCTGTGCCCGGTCGCCGAAGGTCACGACGCGCAACGAGTCGCCCGGATACTGCGTCCGGATCAGGTGCGACAGCGCGAGCGCCACCTTCTTCGCCGGCGTGAAGCGATCCTCGCCGTAGAGGATCATCGAGTGCGAGATGTCCAGGAGGAGCACCGTCGCACACGAGCTCCGGTACTCGGCCTGGTGCACCATGAGGTCGCCGTAATCGAGGTCGAGAGGGACCTTCACGCCGCGGCGCAGCGCGTTGGTGAGCGTGGCCGGGATGTCGAGGTTGAGCGCATCGCCGAATTCGTAAGGGCGCGACGCCGCCTCGGCCTCCACTCCCGTGGCCAGGTACGGGGTGTCGTGGCTGCCGTAGCTGGATTTGCCGAACGCCGCCAGCAGGTGCTTGAGGGTGCGGTAGCCCAGGAAGTCGATCCCCTTGTCCGTAAGCCGGAAATCGACCTGGCGCGCGGCCTCCTTCCCTTCGTCGATATGCCCGGCGCCCGGCACCGCCTGATGCGACGCGGGGTACTGCGGCGCCTGCGTGAGATCGATGTACCCTTCCTCCACCAGACGCCGGACGATGTCGTCCAGGAGCTCGGCGATCTTCTCCCTCAGCGTCTCGTCGCCCGGCCCCTCGCCCCGCAGCTCCTCGAGCATCTCCGGGGTGAGCTGCCCGCTCTCGAGGAGCGCCCGCAGGATCGCTTCCTTGAGCGCATCGAGCGAACGGTCCCCGTCCGACGGATCGCTCCACGCCCACCACGGCTGGTCCTCCGGCCTCCCCGCGAAGCCGGCCTGGAGCAGGAAATCCGCCAGACGGTCAACCAGCTCCTGGAGGTTCAGCGCGTCCAGCAGCCCGCCCTTGTACTTCGTGTAGGTGGTGATACGCATGGGATTCCCCCCCGTCCGGCGTGAAGCGCTGCCGCCCGCCACCCGGCGCTCGCCCGTCACTCACCGCCCGCCGCCCTCGGCGCGCCGCTCGGCGGCCGCTGCCGCCTGCCACCCGCCGCACCGCCCGGCCCCGCCGCTCGCCCGCCCCCGCGGCGCGCTACCCCCAAGTCTGCCCCGCCATTGCGGCCGGCGCAAGGACGACGGGATCGCGGCCACAACGCCGCGAAGATGCGACCCCGCCTCGGCTTGACACCCGCGTCCGGCACGGCCTATGCATTAGCGATGCCTCAATTGTCCAAAGCCGTGATCCTCGCGGCCGGCCGCGGGACACGGATGCAGCAGGAGTGGCCTGGCGCGCGGATCGACGACGCGCAGCGCCGCATGGCGGAACAGGGGCTCAAAGGGCTCATCCCGTTCCACGGCCATCCTTTCCTCGCCTATTCCATCAGCGCACTGGCCGACGCGGGGTACCGGGAGATCTGCCTGATCGTGCGGCCGGACCCGGACCCGATCCGCGAATATTTCGCCGCCGTCGAGACGCGACGCGTGCGCATTTCTTTCGCGATCCAGTCGGAGCCGCTCGGCTCCGCGCACGCGCTCCTCTCCGCCGAAGACTTCGCCGCGGGCGAGCCGTTCCTGGTCGTCAACTCCGACAACGACTACCCGGCGACCGTGCTCGCGGCAATGCGCGACCTCGACGGCCCGGGGCTCGCCGGGTTCGATCCGGACGCCCTGGTCTCGCAGGGCAACATCCCGCCCGAACGGCTCGCCGCCTACGCCCTCGTGACCATGGACGACGACGGCTTCATGACCGGGATCGTCGAGAAGCCGGACCCGGAGACGCGCCAGAGGCTCGAGGGGCGCAGCCGGGTCAGCATGACCTGCTGGCGCTTCGGCCCGGGGATCTTCGACGCGTGCCGCAGGATCGCTCCGTCGCCACGCGGCGAGTACGAGCTCCCCGACGCCGTCGCCTATGCGATGCGCGCGCTCGGCGAGCGGTTCCGCGTCGTCCCCGTCGCCGGGCCGGTCCTCGACCTCTCGAACCGGGGCGACATCCCGTCGGTCGCAGCTTTCCTGGAGGGTCGGAGCGTATGCTTGTAGGCGACGCCGCACGGCCACTGGCCCAGGTCCCGGCAAGCGCCGCGGCCATGCCGCACCTCCTGACGGATGATGCCCGCCCGCTGGCCGACCTCCTCGACCGCGAGCGCACCGCGGAGCGGCTCGTCGAAGCCGGCCATGCCGCCGAGGTGGCGGACGCGTTCGCCGCTCTCGTAGAACGCGCCGCCCGCGCGCTCTGCGACGACGTCGCCGCCCTCGACCGGCCGGTCCACGCCTTCGTCGTCCCCGGCCGGATCGAGGTCCTCGGCAAGCACACCGACTACGCCGGCGGGCGAAGCCTCCTCACCGCGATCGAGCGCGGGATCTGCATCGTCGCCGCCGCGCGCACGGACGACCGCGTCGTCGTGATCGACGCGATGGACCGCGACCGCGCGGAGTTCGCCCTCTCCCCCGACCTCGAGCCCCGCGCGGGGAGCTGGACCAACTACCCGATGACCGTCGCCCGACGGATCGCCCGCAACTTCCCCGAGGCGACGACCGGCGCCGACATCGCCTTCGCGAGCAACCTCGTGCGCGCTTCGGGGATGAGCAGCTCCGCCGCTCTCGTCACCGCCGTCTTCCTCGCCCTCGCCGCCGTCAACCGCCTGGAGAGGGCGGAGCGCTATCGCACGTCGATCCGATCGCTCGAGGAGCTCGCCGACTACGTTTCCGCCGTGGAGAACGGCCGCGACTACCCCGGCCTCCCCGGCGACCGGGGCGTCGGAACCGACGGCGGGAGCGAGGACCACACCGCGATCCTCTGCTGCCGGCCGGGACACCTCCTCCAGGCCTCCTTTCGGCCGGTCCGGCTCGAGCGCTCGGTCCCGCTCCCGGCCGGGCACACCTTCATCGTCGCCTTCTGCGGCGTGCACGCCGAGAAGACCGGGGCGGCGATGGCGAATTACAACCGGGCCGCGGAGCTGACGAAGATCGCAACGGAGATCTGGCGCGCCGGCACCGGCCGCGACGACCCCCACCTCGCGGCCGCGCTCGAGTCCGACCCCGGCGCGCTCGACCGGCTCCGCGCCCTTCTCGAGCGCTCGACGCACCCGCGCGCGACCGCCGCGGAGGTGATCGCCCGCGTCGAGCAGTTCGCTGAGGAGAGCCGCGTCATCATTCCCGCGGCGAGCGATGCGCTCGCCCGCGGCGACGTCGCCGCCTTCGGGGAGCTCGTCGACCGCTCCCAGCGCCTGGCGGAGACGCGCCTCGGCAACCAGATCGAGGAGACGATCCACCTGGCCCGCGTCGCACGGGAGCTCGGCGCCGCCGCGGCGTCGGCCTTCGGCGCCGGCTTCGGCGGGAGCGTCTGGGCGCTGGTCGAAGAGCCCGTCGCGCTCGAGTTCATCGAACGCTGGCGGGCGCGCTTCCTCGAGCGCTTCCGGGAGCACGAGTCAAAGTTCGTCGCGTTCGCCACGCGCCCGGGCCCGGCCACCGTCCGCATAGCGTGATCACGACGCGGGTCGCTGCCGCGTCGGGTAGGTGATCACCGCCCGATCTGCCGCCGTGCCGGTTCCGTGATCGCCGCCTGGATGGCCGCGTGCCGATCCCGTGATCGCCGCCCGGATCGCTGCCGTGTGAGCATCGGCGCCGCGTAAGCATCGGCGTCGCGTGAGCAGCGCAGTCACGACCCGGACCGCCGCCACGCGGGTTGCCTCCGGCGGCGCAGTTGTTGCTCGAACGCGCGGCAATCGCTGCCGGCGGCGTCGCCGACCGGCGGAGTCCCTCTCTGCGGTCCGCGCCGGCCGACGGAATCCGCCTCGGCCGTGTAACGCGTCCTGGCCGGTGTAATGCGCGCGAGCCGGAGTAATCCGCCCGGGCCGGTTCGACTTCCCCGGCCGGCCCCGTGCACCCCCGGTTCGGCGAACTCAAGCGAGCAACGACCATGATCCTACCGGAATGGCTCGAGGCGATGCTCGGCGGGCCGGGGCGGATGCGGTTCATAGTCCAGCCACTGGCCGCCATCCTCCTGGGAATCCGGGACGGCCGACGGGACGCCCGGGAAGGGAAGCCCCCTTACGTCTTCGCGGTGCTCGCCGTTCGCGAGCTGCGACGGGAGGAGCTGGCGAGCGGCCTCGAGACGCTCACCAAGCCCCTCATCGTCGCGATCCTCGTCGACATGGTCGTCCAGTACCTCATCTTCCGATCGGTACGCTTGTGGTCCGCGCTGCTGGTCGGCGCCCTGCTGGTGGCACTCCCCTACGCGGCGACCCGGGCTCTCACCAACCGAATCGTCCGCAGGTGAGGCTCTGGCCGGCGAATGCCGGCGAGGATCGGACCGGGGAACGCAGGAATGAGCACGGTGGCGTTGCCGGAAGCGATCGGTGCCGGAAGCCACAATCGCCGGAATGCCATCGTCGCTGGAATGCCACCGATGCCGGAAGCCATCTTCGCCGCAGGCCACCGTCGCCCACAGCCATCGTCGCCCACAGCCATCGTCGCCCGCAGCCATCGTCGCCGGGACCGGCTCACCGCCCGCGGGGAGGGACCGGTGCGCGGGCCGGACGCCACGCGGCGTAGGAGAGGCTGGCCACGAGAATTCGCCCCTGAGGGCGCGAGCGGACGCCGAAATCCCACTCGGCGCGCAGGTCGATGCGCAAGCGGAGCGCCGGGATCAGGATGTCGACTTCCGGCCCGAGGCCGAATACCCGATCCCGCGCGCCTCGCAACACCTCGGGCACATCGGAGCCGCGATCGTCGGTGACCTGCCACAGGGCGAAACCCGCCAACCCGGCGTCCAGCCTATCGAGGACGCGCATCCCCGCGCCGCCCTGGATCTGGAACGTGTTGCCCCTCTGGATGTCTATCCCGCGTTTGGGACGGTTGAGGTCGTAGCTCAGCAGCACGGAGGCGCGCATTCGCCGCTCGAGATCGCCTCGCACGGCAACGCCGAGCGAGAACTGGTGCGCCCAGAAGCCGCGCC
>ERZ795042.2290-NODE-2290-length-10739-cov-50.406028_pt1 | contig 10739 bp, 23 predicted proteins | sample MGYA00375126_ERZ795042 | MGnify/ENA primary metagenome ERZ795042 (study PRJEB30171, sample SAMN05518105) | compost metagenome | isolation source: Feedstock adapted compost from Newby Island compost facility, Milpitas, CA | place: USA:Newby Island compost...
ACGGTCTCCCTGACCTACCAAGGCGGAACAGTCATTGCAGTTGAGTTGGAGGACTACGATGCCAATGTAATCGAGTATGTCTGTCTCAACTGCGGAAGTGGTTCCATCCAAGAGGAATAAAACCCCCTACGGGCAAGGCTCTCAACCTTGCCTTAAGGCCTCGAAAGGAGGGTTGTAACGATGCGCAGAACGATGATGTTGGAACTCGATGTGGACGAGTACAGGAGGCTGTACCTCCTCCTGACTCACGGCATCAAAGAATTCCGGGAAGGCGACAACGAATACGAGGCCTTTAGACACGAGCAGCTTTTTGAAAAACTCAAAGAGGCCGCCCGCAGAGCATGGGGTCCCGCCTAATCGATTTCATCAAAGGTGCAGTCGTTTTTCGCATCCACACCAAAGGAGTTGCCTCAAAATGAACAATGAAGCACGCGAAGCAGTTAGACGCTTGAAACGCGCGATGAAACGTACCCCAATGTTGAAGCTTGTGTTTAAGCTTACCTTCTACGACGGCACGGAGATAACCGTACGAGGTGTTCGTGCTACTAGGGAGGAAGGATGGAAGGCAATCACTGAGTACGGTAGAGGGTTGGTCAAGGCGGAGCTGGTCGAAGTATCCCCTTGGGAAGGTGAATGACGTGTCAAACCAATACTGGGATCGCGTAGAAAGCGTACAGTGGATCGATCGGTCTGAGAGGAGCAAGTATCAGGTGTTGGTTGGGGAAAAGAACGGCAAGACTTTTGTGAACATCCGGGAGTTCTACAAAACCCAATACAACCCTGAATGGCTCCCCAGCCGGAATGGAATGTCGATCCCTGTAGACGAATCAGGTGCAAACTTGGTGGAAGCTATTCGGGAAGGCTTTGTTCGTGCAAAAGAGCTCAAATCATATGCGGGAGGCAAATAAGATGGCAAGCTTCGGTTCTAACTGGCAACCTGTCAACGATGACACGGAACGCTTAATGGTACCTGGTGGTTGGTTGGTAAAAGTGTCAACTCCGTGGCCACTGGTTAACTCTGAAGGAATGGTAAAACGTAACTGGGACTATGTACACATTGCAGTAACCTTTGTACCTGACCCGAAACACGAGTGGATCATTGGTAGATAAATTGCGAAATTTGCCAACAAAATTTGGGCCCGTATTGCCGCAATACAAATACAACGCAGCATATGGGCCCATATGAAATTTTACCAGGAGAAAGGTGGATAGTACCGGGTATTCGCGATTTATAATCTCGGTAAAATTTACTCCAGGGAGTGACATCGTTGAACAAGTTCTTCTGGTTAGTGGTTGAATTTGCTACAGGGCTGATTGTACTTCGCTTGCTTGTTTGGCTCTTTAAATGGGCATCCCGATAAAGAAGTTTTGCGGGCAAATTGATTTACCTGCGAGGGCATCATATAATAGATATGATGCTAAGAAAAATGAACCGTGAGGTGCTGGGTGCTGTGTCACTGCGAACACAGGAAGAAAGGCTCCGTCGGAAACTGGATCTTCAGCTTGAGAAGCGTGCGAAACGCTTTGAAGAGCTAAAGGTCAATTCCAAAACAGACCTTATTACGCACTATCAAAACATTGGAGGAGCAATCCCCTATACGATCTACCACGACAAGAGCGACATCATTTTTGCCATCCTGGACGTCGAACTTCCCCTGAGCCCTATTTTTGCGCAATTGGGTCTAATTCGTCAACAACTCGAAGCTCGAGAAGCGAAGAAGGAAATTACACAACTCACGAATTCAAATTAAAGTTTTTGGCACGTGGATAAATAATTCCTCCGGAAAACATAAATAATATACTAAGCGAATAAACATTCGCTCAATTCGAACACAAGGAGGATGCTATCCATGGAACAAAAACTCAACAGTACTACTAACGGTGCAGGAGGCAATCGCATCGAGATTCCAGAAGCAAAAGACGCAATGGATTCAATCAAATATCGGATCGCAAAGGAAATCGGAGTTAACATTCCCACCAAGAAGACTGCCAAAGGAATTGCTTACGATTGGAGAATGGTTCCTTCATACTATTGCGGTGCAGTTGGTGGAGAGATGGTTAAACGGATGATGCAATTTGCAGAAAAGATGGCTGCCGAGGGGCACGACGTGATAGTTAAAGAGTCAGGAGAAGGTTTTGCGTCGCACGAAAACGCTTCTCCTGAAGTCACACCGTATGAAGGACCTACTGGCCCTGTAGCAGATACTACCCATTGAGAAACCGCGGAAACAGTAAAGTCGCTCACACGAGCGACTTTTTTTTATTTTTCCATCACGTCGTAAAATAACGGGCCCAGATTTAAGCAATGTATTTATATTGCTGAAATTTTATCCAAGCTAATATCTGAGGATATCGTCGGAGATTTTTGGAAAAATACGCCCAAATCAAAGATAGGCAAAAATAATAAAGAGCCTCTTGTCAGAGGCTCTCTTGCTACATTTTACTCTTGATCCCATCGATTTTCTTTAATCTTGTGCAGTACACGATCCAATTGCCTTGAGCTGATGCGGAGTTCTTTAGCCAGTTGTTGCTTGTGTTGCTCCATTACAACCCATTCTCGAACAGCGATTCCTGCTACAGCCACCGCAATTGCAAATACGATAGCTAGCAATCTCAATCCTCCTAACTGTTTGAGGTTATTGTTACCCACTCATTCCCGCAAGAGCACTTGAGACGTATTATCGCGTAAAATTCTTCTTTGGCGATCGTCCGCGAGTGATCAATACGGGTGATCAGTTTGACGGACGCGCTTCCGCACTTCGTACACTTGATAGAAAAATCCTTACCGATCTCCAAGGTACCACCATACTTTCTTCTCATAAGTGATTGCACGATTGTCACGAAGAATTCGAAGTGCAGCAGATATCAGTTGAGGAGGCACATCTCCCATCTTACGAGCAACGTACCGATAAATCATTTCGCGCGTTCCACCATGGTATTCGAATACGAAGTATCCTCGTACGTGAGTCAAAATTTCTTGAAAGTACCCACGTGTTAACGTTTTTCCACCTACAGTCATTCTCCATCCATCTCCTGAAAATACGTATATAGTCCATAGCCAACTTTTTGAATTCTGGAATCAAGCCTCATTAAACGTTGCATATGATAAGTAGAATTGCGCATAGACCAAGGAATGCCACATGCATTTACATGCTCTCTAATCTCCCTCAACTCTGCAAGACCTACTTCTTTTAAGAAGGGTACCACTACTTGCAACGCCTGAAGATCTTTCTCCAGGGCTTCTTCACTGGAAGCACGCTTCCGCATAGATGCTTCTCCAGAGTTCCACCAGCGGATAATATGTTCTACTTCGGGAGAGTTAATGTCAAAGTCGTCAAGAGCTTCTCTCGCATGCTGAGCAAGTACTTCTACGAGGAGCTTGAGCCCTGTAGCAGTAACGACAGCCGCTGGTGGATTTTCTCCAGAACCTACAAAAATCATTACAGGTTTCTCGTGAAGCTGCTTTACAATACCTTGCAGTTTTTCCTCGATATTCATAGACTTCACCTCCTTAAAATCTATTGAACTGCATGATATAATTATATGTTATCCACTTAGGGAAATCAAGAAGACCTGCAGAAAATTTTAGAAGAGATTCGTACCGGCTTATCACCAAAACTTTCCCTTGAAATCTGGTTTCCTCCTGGATTTTAAAGATCAACATAAATATGTTGATCAATCTTTACCCGTTCTATAAACGGAGGATTTCGATGTTATATCAGAGAGACAATACATTAAATACAGTTGAAATTACGACTTTCCTCAAACTCCCTACCGCATTAACTTTTTCGCCAAAATTGCCTTTTTCGCGCGAAGGTTCTTCAGAGTTCGCGATATGTGAGATTGTTTACATCCGACGATTTCCGCAAGGTCTGCTTGCTTGGCGTGGGGAAACTCGATGCGGGCCTTCAACAGCTTCTTTTCAGAAGGAGACCCTCTTCTCCAAAGCTCCTTCAGAACAGCCTCTAAGAAATCTAGGTCCACAAATTCATCAACATCATTTCGTGCATCCGCGATGATATCTTCTACCGAAACTGTTTCCATATCGTTTTTCAAGGGCTCGTGTAAAGACAGCATGTATTCGTAAGACTGCTCTCTTCTCTTGCATGCTCGGAGAAGCATAAAGATTTCGTTAGTAATGCACCTTCCTGCGTACGTGGACCATTTACCCAGCTCTGGGCGGTAGGTTCTATAAGCTTTTAGCAATCCAATTTTACCAACTTGGAGCAGATCTTCGAGGTCAATCATGTACTTTTGTTGACACTTTCGTACATCAAGATAGCGAAAAATTATCGTCGAAACAAGTCGGGAATGTTGCAGAATGACCTCTTCTTCATCTAGCATTGCACTGGCTTTCATGCAGGAACACCTCCTGAGGTTTTCCGAGCAGTTGATCGGTAAGTTCGTAGAAAGTCTTCTCGTCTTTTTCGTCTAATGCAACGTCGATCCAATTCAGCAAATGGCCCTTGGTTAGTGGAAAAACCTTCTCGTTCTCAATGCTTTTTAAGTGACTGTTCGGAACACGGTATGACACAATGGCATCATTGGCGAGAAACGGAAAACTTTGCAAAATTGCGTTTCCAGAGATCGGACATGCAACCCAGCAAGAGTTCGTAGTAGCTCTAGTGACCCACCCTACCACTGCTCCATGCTCTGGCATGAAGATTGTAACCCATTCTCCGACTCGAAACTGAGGCGTTCTAGCGTTCGACATCAGGAAAAGTCACCCCTTCAGGAAGTGCGCTTTCTTCTACAACCCACAGCTGCTTGGATTGTAGACGCTCTTGTAGTCCAGCTTTCGGTACAAAACCCACATCGCCTTTGGGATCGACTGTGAAATACAAGTGCTCTCCTTCGCGATACACCTTGTTAAACGCGTAACCGTCTCTTTTCGGCCATACGAAAATGTGTCCTTCACAAATATCTCCTGCATCTTGTACGATCGACACTGTGAGTCGCTTGTCCGGAGGGATCCCATTTGCCTCATACTCTTGCAACACTTCGAACGCCTTTGCCCTCAAGTCCCAACCCTTCAACTTCTTGGTAGGAGAGAGGGTTTCAACGAGCGCCTGTTTGTCTGCGGTGAGGATTCCGTAGTGGACTAGATCCTTGTACGTCCAACTCACCAATACAAAATTCTTGCCAACGTGAATAACTTTCGCTCCCTTCAACTCAATCTCTCCTTTACTAGAAAGTAGCACTGAAAGTCCGCGTACAGTACAAATAAACTTCGTCGTAGGTTGTAATTTGACTGGAGTTGCTGTTAAAGTTGAGCTAGGAGGCCGTTTAAAACCTAGTCCTTGATTGACAGGAAACTGAGCAATTCGTTCACGTTCCTGCTGAGCAAGTTTCTTGGAACGTTCTGCGAGTGCGGGATCTACTACAGGTCTTCCGTTTGGAAAGGTCCCATACTCTCCTGCAGCAGCTTTGAGTAATGCCGCATTCCATGGATAGTTGGGATCTCTTTCCAGTGCCCGCAATGCACATTCTCTCCAAGTCTCCGCCCACCCGGGAATCTGTTCTACGAACATGTTTCTTGCGAGCCTGCAGTTGAGAAAGTCGTCTTCTTCCTCGCTAACACAAAATCCTACAATACTGCAATGGACCCATGAAGAACAGCATCCGAATATTCTTGAACGTGTTCCTCCCTCGTCCATAGGTAACCCTCCAACTTCTCACTTGTTTTGTTCTCTCGTCTGCGCTCACACGGTTCTCACTTCGTCTTGTGCATCTCCGGAGATTTGATGTCGAAGGCGCCGGATTGGATTTCGTGCAGCCATTCCTCGAATGCGTCAATGTATCCGTCCACATAATCCTTCGTAACCCGCACATCTCTGTTCTTTTTGAGTTGATTGAGCCGTTCGCGGCCCCAAGCAACCAACTTTTCCCGATCAATCTCGCTCATTTCGGTTCCTCCAATCCGGCAATCCGTTTTAACCTGACCTCAGTATCATCGAACAACCATTGTGCGTCTTTCTGTTTAATTATTTCTGCTCCAGCGATTCGGTAACGTTCCATCGCCAACCGCCACTCCAGCACTTTGCGGGCGACTTCTTCGGGGGATTCTTGCACTTGAGTCACGTCTATTGTGTGTCTTGATTCCAACAATGTGGTCGGGATTCACGTACCAATGTTTACCGTTCAACAGTGTCAACCGAATCATTCGCTTTCCTCTCCTTTCGGCAGTTCGGGGTTAGGTTTAATGCTGATCTCACATCCGCAACACGGACATTCAAACTGTTCCACCTTCGCCGCATTGGTCGGTTCGTTTGTGGTGGATAGGGCTTCTTTCGCTACTCTATTCATTTCATGACATGCAGTTAAATCGTGCAGGTTAGGGTCGTCATAGATTTGTGTAATTTTGTACAACGCCGCCCGCAGACGCTGGACTTCGCTGTACATTTCCCATTTCTTGTTGTGCTCCGCAGTCTGTTCCCGAATCTGCGTCATCACTGACCGCATAGCATCAGCAATGGACATTTTATTGATCATTGGCTTTCGCTCCTTTCACATCTCGCATTTTCCGCTGCGGCAGTCGATGCCGTAGACGGTGGATTCGTCAGGGAAAATAAACACTTCGCGCAATCGCTTCATTGCTTCACCAGTGAAGTTGACTTGCCCCTCATTTGACGCGATCGTTACATAGTCGCCTTTTTCAACAAATTCATAGTCCAACCCGCGCGTCCAAGTATGCGGGTGTAATGTCAGATCGTCTTTTGCAATTACTCTCATCCCTTTTCCCTCCCTCAAAATAGCGTCAGTTGCCGTCCGCAATGTCACTCGCACAACCCGTATACACTCGAACACACTGGCACTTCTTCCAGCTCGATCATCTTGAGCAAGTCAATCTGCTGGCCGCCGTAGGATGTTTTTGACCATTCCACCCAATCCCAGATGTTTTTTCTGTCGTCACCTTCTTCCGCCGGGAGAAATGATGCTCCACCTCGCCGCGAAACCTTCGCAACGATCCTTTCCCATTCGGCGATCCGCTCGATCTCTTCAGGAAAACGTCGGTATATCTCAAACAGTTCTTCCTTCTTAACATGGATGCATGGCATGCATCCGACCCGCGTCATTCCCAAGGAATACAGTGGGTTCGGTTCGATCCCGTGCTTTTTGTGAAGTTCAAACACGTCTCTTGCACTCCACTTCAAAAGCGGCCTGTATACTTCGTACCCTTCCGGCGTTTCTTCGCGCTCAGGGAGCTTTGCGCGCGACGGGCTCTCGGCGGCCCGGATTCCCTGCCAACTGACTACCTTGTACCCTTCATCCCATAGCGGAAAATATACTTGCTCGGTGATGGGGATGATTTTCAAGTATTGAGTGCAGAACCTAGCCTGCGACGACGGGAACCGACCCTTCCACATGCACAAGTCCAGAAACGGATTTCCAGTTGGATGAAGGTGTTTCAATGTACGCTCGATGATGTAGTCCACTTCTTCTTGCGTTTTCCCAGCTTGCAGAAGTTTCGCTGGCCACTCGTTCGCAACGTATTCCCGTTTCTTTGCGATCTGCTCCGAGAAGTCCGCCTTCACCCGCCTGACCGGACCCAACTTCGATTCGAGGTAGTCGATGTATTCGTAGGTCAGCGGGTGTTCGTTCCCCGTGTCCGCGAAAACCGGGATTACTTCGACGCCCATTTCTTTCACGGCGTATATCCACATGGCCGTGCTGTCTTTTCCGCCGCTGATTGAAAGAACATTTGCGATTTTCATGATGTCACCCCTTATTACTCCACTTCCTCCACCGCCAGCGCCGCGAAGTCTCGCACGGGCATCCGCACCTCTTTCCCGTTCACCAGCACCACCACGTTGCCGTTGTCGATCACCTCGACGCGGCGGATCAGGCGTAACCCTGGGATGTACGAGTATCGCGGCATCAACCGGTATGAGCGGCCGGGTTTGATTTGGTCGGGGGTGAGTCTTTTCATCCCGCATCTTTCCCCTCGTAGCGGTACCATTTGAGCGTATTACCGGGATGCCGTCTCCGATACTCTTCCGCCGCCTCCAGAACCCACGACAGCGGAATGTTCGGTTCGTGAAATATCACCGTCAGCAGTTCTGTGTCTGTTGCAAGATGCCAGTTCACCTTTTCCCGCCTGCCTTTCTGCGAGATTTTCTGATCGGCGGCTCGGTTCCGAAATATCTCCGGTACTCTTCGGGCGTCATGGGCCGCGTCACAACCTTGCTGCGGTAGGTAGCCGCAAGCTCGTTTGCACGCTTCGGTATGGGGCGATCAATTCTGGGCATCTTCGGCTCTCCTCCCGATCAGTTTCAGGAAAACATCCAACTCCATGCACACCAGCCACGGTTTCCGATCCGCCCGAAACGCCACGATGTCCGGGCGCTCCCTTTCATCCTCCAGCCAGCCATACAGCGTCGAAAACCCGCCTTTCCGCCGCTTTACCTCCGCCCGAAGGGTTCCTATAGGGGTAGGCACCAAAACGTCGTTCTCGAAGCCATTCTGTGCGCCTGAGAGTGGAACCCTGTGCCCGGATACAAGTTCCGCGAATTCGCGTTCACCTCGAAGTCCTTTGTCACGACTTGCTCGCCCCATAGTCGTCTACCACCTTCTGCAATTCTCGGATTACCGACTTGTAAACCTCGATCATCAAAATAGAGGACATAAAGGACGCTTCTTTTTTCAGTTCCTCAATCCGCGTTTCAAAATCGTCGATCACGCGCTCGATAGCCTCAACCGGAATCATTCAAATCCTCCTCTCGCCTTCTCTGCGCCACGTAGAGCCGCGTTACAATGTCGGGGGTAGATGATACTGCCCCACAAATGCGAACGCCTGTACGCGCCTTCTAGAGGCTCACACGGCGTTTTCGTATTCCCGAATGAGCCGCCACAACCGTTCCGCCATCCTTTTTTCCGCGATCTCCGCCGACACACCGCACGCCCGCGCCTCGTCCCAAATCCTGCGCAAACGGTAGTCCAGCCGGTCCATGTCCTCCCGTATCTCTGGTTCCAGGCTGTCAAAAATGCGGTCGAACTCGTTTTGCATCCATCTGCGACGAATATCGTTCATGCCCATTGCCTCCGTTGATCTGGTTCTCGTCTCGGCGGTGCCTCATGTTTAGTGTCAAGATCGAGAAACTTGTTTAAATTCCGCAGATAAACGCACTCCACGGTGCCGACGCCGGTATTTCTCCCCTTGGCGACGATGACTTCAACGATGTTCTGCTTCTCCGTGTCCGCCTTGTAGTAGTCCTCGCGGTAGAGGAAATCAACCTCGTCGGCGTGGAACTCGATTTGGCCGGATTCCCGAAGGTCTGACAGCATCGGGCGCTTGTCTTGCCTGCTCTCCACGCTACGGCTCAGCGAGCTGATCGCGATGACCGGACAATCTAGTTCCTTTGCCATCTCTTTCAGTTGCTGCGCCACAAACCCGATTTCCGTGTCACGGTTCTGGAACTTTCTGCCCGCGTGGATAAGCTGGAGATAATCGACGATGATGAGCAGGTTTTCATGTTTCCGCCGCAACCCCCGCGCCTTCCCGCGAATCTGGTGGATCGTCATTCCGGGATCGGAGTCGATATAGATCGGCAATTCCGAAAGTTCTGAAACCGCGTGTGTGTACCGTTCCCAATCGCCGTCATCGAATCGACCTGTGCGTATTTTCATGCCGTCGATATGCCCTACCATCGACACGAAACGATCCATGATCGACGTATCGCCCATCTCCAGGCTGAAAAATCCGACCGTTGTTCCGCTTTTCGCTGCCGCCACCGCCTCGTTTATCACGAATGCAGTTTTTCCCACCGACGGCCTTGCCGCGACGATGATCAAGTCTTGCTTCTGCCGTCCGCCCGTAAGCCTGTCCAGCGCCGCCAGCGCCGTTTTTGTTCCCGTCAGCCCCTTGTTCGGGTTGCGGTACCTCCGCTCCATCACGTCGTTGTGAGAGGATAGGAGTGCGCTGATCGGTCGGAAACCTTTACCCTGATTCTGTCTTTCGCTAATCTCCGCCGCCGCCATCTGAAGCTTTGCCAATGCTTCTGCTGGGTCTACTTTCCGCAATTCCTGGCTCAAATTCGTGGTTGTGATGATCGCTTGGCGGTGGAGAAACGCGTCTTTTACGATCTGGCAGTATTGGGCAACGTTCGCGGCTGTTGGAACCGACTGCGCCAGCTTTGTCAAGTATGAGATCCCGCCGACTTCCTCTAGCGACCCCGAATCTTTCAGCGCGGCGACCAACGTCACAAGGTCGATGCTGTGCCCTTCGTCCACGATCTCGCGCATGGCTTTCAGGATTTTCGCGTGCGCTTGGTCGTAAAACTCGTCCCCGCGCAGCATTTCGTCTACAATGTCCAGCGCCGACGGCTCCAGCAAGATCGCACCGATGATTGCGCGTTCAGCTTCAATGTTTTGTGGCAGTTCAAGTGTTCCGCGCAAGCAGTTTCAGCCTCCTTCGAAACTCTTCCGGCATCGGCACGGCTCTCTCACGTTGTCTGTCCATCTCATCCAGCATCCGACGCGTTTCCTCAGCGTTCGGGACGTACCTTCCCTGCGTCTCCGGACGACGCGCAAGCACACCGGGATGGGGCGGGAACTTTTCGTCCGGGTTCATGATGTATTCCCGAAGGTTACGCTGCGCCATGTCGAAGGGCGTGTCACGGAGGAGGTCGGCCCAGATTTTCACCTTCACATCGTCCCAAACGAAGTTGCTATATGTGTTCTGGATGATAAGGAACAACTTCCGCACTTCGGTTTCGGTCACGTTCCTCAGCCTCCATGAT
>ERZ795042.2292-NODE-2292-length-10735-cov-75.530243_pt1 | contig 10735 bp, 10 predicted proteins | sample MGYA00375126_ERZ795042 | MGnify/ENA primary metagenome ERZ795042 (study PRJEB30171, sample SAMN05518105) | compost metagenome | isolation source: Feedstock adapted compost from Newby Island compost facility, Milpitas, CA | place: USA:Newby Island compost...
CGGCGCGCCGCTGACGAGACCGGCGTTGATATCCGGTATTACAACGTCATCTATCACTTGCTCGATGATGTCAAAGCGGCATTGACCGGTCTGCTTGCTCCAGAGCAGCAAGAAGTGACCGATGGCTACGCTGAAGTGCGCGAGACGTTCCGGCTCCCCAACCGTACGGTGGTCGCCGGACTCTACGTCGTCAGTGGCAAAGCGCTCCGCTCTTCACGCGTTCGCGTCTTACGCAACGGCGTTGTCATCCACGAAGGCACGATCGCCTCGCTGCGGCGGTTTAAGGACGACGTGCGTGAAGTCGCTGCTGGCTACGAATGCGGGATGGTGATTGACGGGTTTAATGAGGTTCAGGTTGGCGACCAGATTGAGTTCTATCACGTTGAAGAAGTGCGGCGCTCGAGTGATGGAGCGGCCAAGCGCGAAGGGCAGCGCTAGCTCATCCGCTGGGTGCACCAGTGTCCAGCTGGTACACCGGATGTCGTAAGGAGGCGAAGCGATGAGCGCCTATCGACAACAGCGCATTGCCGAATTCTTACGCGATGAAATTAGTGAGATTATCCGGCGCGAGATGCGGGATCCTCGACTCGGGTTCATCAGCATTACCCGGGTCGAGGTCAGCCCTGACCTGCGATATGCCAAAGTCTTCACCTCAGTCTTCGGCAGTCCTGAAGAACAAGAGGCGGCGATTACGGCGCTCAACGGCGCAAGCGGCTTCATCCGGCGGCTGCTCAAGCCGCGCATGCACACTCGTCACATCCCAGAGCTGCGCTTCCGCCTCGATCGTTCAATGGAGTACGCTGAGCAGGTCGCCCGCGCGTTGAACGCGCTGCATGACCAGCTACACCCGGAGGAGGCGACAACACCACACACAGAGGACGAGCACGGCAATGCCTGATCTGATCGCGCCATTCTCACGCGAAGACGCGCAGCGTGCATGGCAGTTGCTGGCGCACAGCGCGGGTGTGCTCATTGCTACCCACGCGAACCCCGACGCAGACGCTGTCGCCTCGACGCTGGCGCTACACCTGGTGCTGCGTCAGCACGGGGTGCAGACGATACCAACCATTGGCGATGGGCGCTTGCCACCAGCGCTTGCCTTCCTCCCCGACAGTAGCGAACTTGCCGTGCTTTCGCCAACAGAAGGCAGCGTGCCACCCGCTGACTGCATCGCCCTCGTTGATTGCGCCGATCCGTCACGCCTTGGCCCGCTCTATCGCGCTGCTCCGCAGTGGTTCGATGGTCGCGTTCCGCTCATCAACATCGACCACCACGTCACCAACACACGGTTTGGACTTGTGAACCTGGTCGATCCAGAGGCTGCGGCGACGACCGAAGTCCTCGCGGAGTGGCTCATCCTCCTTGAGGAGCGGATCACCCCACCACTGGCAACGTGCTTGCTCAGCGGCATCTACGGCGACACGCTCAGCTTGCAAACATCCAGCACGCGACCACAGACGCTCCGACTCGTAGCAACGTTGCTTGAACGCGGCGCGGACCTGGAGCGCGTCGTCGCCGCGTTATTCCGCAGCAAGCCCTACTCAACAGTTCGGCTGTGGGGCTTGGCTCTGAGCCGGGCACAGCTACGGCCGCCGATTATCTGGACAGAAATTACGCCGGAGATGCTGGCCGAGAGCGGTGCGACGCCGGCCGAGGGAGAGGGCATCGTCAATTTCTTGCTCGGCGTCGATCAGACGCTCGTCGCCGTGATGTTCTACCAGCAACCCGAGAACTGGCGCGTAAGCATCCGCTCGGCGAGCGAGCAGATCGATGTCGCAGCCATCGCCGCCCAATTCGGCGGAGGCGGACACAGCCGGGCCGCTGGATGCCGCCTTCCCCCTGGGCCAGCGTCGCGTGACGCCTTCCTCGAGGCAGTCGCCATGGCCGTTGCTGATCAGTTGCAGCGCACGGGAAGTCCCTATGCCATCGCTGAGCGGCCTGCTGATCCTTGATAAGCCGCGCGGCTGGACATCACACGACGCCGTGGCCTGGCTCCGGCGCCGGGTGAAGACGCGCCAGGTCGGGCATGCCGGGACGCTCGACCCAGCGGCCGAAGGCGTCTTAGTCGTTGCGGTCGGCAGTGCAACGCGGCTCTTGCCGTACCTGCAAGAAGCCGACAAGCAGTACGTCGCGCACGTTGTGCTGGGCATCGAAACGACGACGGACGATCTCGAGGGCGAGATCACCGCGATCACGGAGGCAACGCCTCCGAGCCAGGCTGACGTCGAGGCGACGCTGCAGCGGTTCCAGGGAGAGATTGTGCAGGTACCGCCGCGGTTTTCGGCCATCAAAGTCGACGGCACGCCGCTCTATCGGCGAGCCCGCGCAGGACAGGACGTGTCTGCACCACCGCGCCGGGTAACGATCAGCAGGCTGTCGTTGCTCTGGTATCACTACCCTGACCTCGTATTCGTCGTCGACTGCAGCAAAGGCACATATGTGCGCTCACTGGCGCGCGACATTGGCGCGGCGCTTGGGACGGGGGGATACCTCCACGGTCTCGTTCGTACCCGCGTCGGCCGGTTTACGCTGGCGCAAGCGTGGACGATCGATGAACTCGAGGCTGGGTTGTCGCCGGAGACCTGGGGCCTCTTTGCGCTGCCACCAGAAGATGCCCTCAGCGCTGGCCCGGCGCTCATCTTGTCGGAGCAGGACGAGGCAGCATGGTATCATGGGTCGCCGGTGCGGCTTTCGGCACCCGCTGTGCCCGATCTGCTTGCCCGGGTCTATACCCACGATGGTTACTGGGCCGGCCTGGCCCGACCAGCGAGCACAGGACGGTGGCGCCCCGTTCTTGTAACGGGACAGTGAAACGAGCGGAGCAACAGGCGCATGACGGAGCAAGTCCTCAGTGAGTTGAGCGCCCTGAATGGTCGGCGCTTTGTCCTGACGATCGGCAACTTCGATGGCGTGCACCGTGGTCACCAGTACTTGCTGGAACGCCTGGTGACTGCGGCGCGAGAAGCGCAGGCCGCAAGCGTCGCCTTGACATTTGACCCGCTCCCCGGCGAGGTGCTTCGCCCTGAGGCAGCACCGCCCCGCCTCTGCACGACGGAGCAACGGGTCAACGTGATCCTCAGCTGCGGCGTCGACCTCGTCGTCGTGGAGCCATTCACCCGTGAATTCGCCCAACAGGAGCCAGAAGCGTTCGTCGACCACCTCTGCGCGCTTGGGCTGGCTGGATTCGTCGTGGGCGACGATTTCCATTTTGGACACAATCGCCGTGGTACACCAGCATTGTTGCAACAACTGAGTGAACGCTATGGCTTTCGCCTCACCGTTGTCTCGCGCATCGCTGCCGACCATACACCGCTGAGCAGCACGGCGATCCGCCAGGCCATTGCGGCCGGCGACGTGGCGACAGCCGCAACCTTGCTCGGCCGGCCGTACGTGCTCTCAGGCACCGTCGTTGAAGGGCGACGGCGTGGGCGGCTCCTCGGCTTTCCAACGGCCAACCTCGCGCTCCCAGCACGCCTGGCCGTACCGGCTGACGGGATCTATGCCGCACGCGTCGCCATTGATACCGATCCAACATTGCTCGACGCCCTGGTCTACATCGGCGTGCGACCGACGTTCCACGAAGAAATGCGCACCATCGAGGTCTACCTCCTCGACCGCGATATCGTGCTCTATGGGAAGACCGTGCACGTGCTCTTCGTCGAGCGACTCCGTGGCGACCAGGCTTTTGAGAGCGTCGATGCACTCATTGAGCAGATGCAGCGGGACGAGCAAGCTGGCCGGGCTGCGCTCGCCGCACTGCCTGCCGATTGGCCGCCACCATTGACGTGGACGCTGCTGAACCAGCCGAAAGGGGTGAAGCATCGCCCATGAACACGATGCCACATCAGAACCGTGAAGCCGCGGTCGAGCGCTTGCTCACGCGCGGCGTTGTCGATGTCATTGCACGTGACAGCCTGCGCCGCAAACTGCTTGGCGATCGGCCAATCCGCGTCAAGTACGGCGTCGATCCAAGCCGACCGGATATCCACCTCGGGCATTATGTGTGTTTCCGCAAGCTCCGCGAGTTCCAGGAGCTTGGCCATCACGTTGTGGTGATTGTCGGCGATTGGACAGCGCGGATCGGTGACCCATCCGGTCGTTCGTCACAGCGCACGATGCTGAGCGAAGAGGAAGTGCGCGCTAACGCGCAGACCTACCTTGATCAGTTCTTCAAAGTTGTCGACGTGAGCCGAACAGAGATTACCTGGCAGAGTCGCTGGTTCGACCGGTTCACGCTCGCCGACGTCATCCACCTGACGGCAAAATACACGGTAGCCAAGATGCTCGACCGCGACGATTTTGCGCGCCGCTACGCTGAAGGCTCGCCGATCGCCATCACCGAACTGCTCTACCCGCTGCTGCAGGCATACGACTCGGTAGCAATCCAGGCCGATGTGGAAATCGGTGGCACAGACCAGACCTTCAACCTGCTTGTCGGCCGCGACATCCAGCGCGAATACGGCCAAGAACCACAGGACATCCTGACAGTCCCCCTGCTCGTCGGCACCGATGGCACGCTGAAGATGAGCAAGAGTTATGGCAACTACATTGGCGTGACCGAGCCGCCTGAGGAGATGTTCGGTAAACTGATGTCGATCCCTGACCACCTCATCGGCGACTACCTGCGGCTGCTGACTGACATTCCCGAGGAGCGTATTGACGCCTGGCTGGCGGGCATGGAACGCGGGGAAATCAACCCGCGTGACGTCAAAGAGCAGCTGGCACTGACCGTCGTCCGTGACCTGCATAGTCCGGAAGCGGCCGAGCGAGCCCGGGAGCACTTCGACCGCCTCTTCCGCCGTCATGAGCTGCCCGAGACGCTGCCCGACGTGCTGGTCGACCCCGAGCAACGGTTGGTGACGCTGCTGGTGCAGGCTGGCATGGCAGGCAGCAACAACGAGGCGCGGCGGCTGATCCAGCAGGGTGGTGTGCGGCTGGACGGGCAACGCGTCGACGATCCCGAACACATCGTCCAACTCACCCGGCCAGTCGTCCTCCAGGTCGGCAAGCGGCGCTTTGCCCGACTCGTGCCACGCGAAGCAGCGACCACCTAAACGACAGCGAGTGCGTCGCACCGAACCGGAGCTCGCCGGCGCGCGGAACCGCCTGCACGCTGAGGCTGACCCAGCAGGGCGCCAAGCCGGTCTCGTCGGTCAGTTGCATCATGGCTATCACGCTACTCAGCGTCGTCCACTGTTAGGCGAGCCTACCTGCGTTCAAGCTGTGCCCCCGGTGGAAGATGTGCTGCAAGCTCCTGCACAACGCCCTCAGGATCGCTGCCAGGCGGCAGACGGAGCACAAGGCGAACCGTCGCGCCAGCGGCTGGCGCGGCCCCAGCCTCGCGCAGATCGCGTCGCAAGACCTGGCCGTGGTAGGCGAACACCACGAGGGCAACAAGCATGATTCCCAAGGCCGGCGCGCTGCTCGTCAGGGCAACCGCTGCACTCTCAGCACCGAGCAGCCAGCTCAGCAGGCGCGCAAGTACCGACGCAGCCGACCCGAGCAGCGCAAGGACGCTCACGCCGAGCGTCGCGTAGAGATAGGCTCGGCGACTCAGGCTGCTCCGCTCTCCGGATGGATCGCGGGCCCAGCTTGCAAGGATCGCGCGCCAGAAGACGAGCCAGGCGCCGCTGCCAGTGCCGGCCACGGCCAGGCCGAAAGCCAAATCGTCTCGCCAGCTGCCAACCGGCTGACTGACAAGCAACGCGAAGAGTGCATCGACCAGCAGACTCACCATGCGGCTGAGCCCGAGTCCAGCAAAGAGCAAGGCAACAAACGCCGACCCGTAGCGCAGTAAGCGACCGGCATTCGTGAACCAGCCGGTGCCGGCCGGCTGAAGGGTGGCGTTCACCGCCGCCTCACGACGCAGCACTGCACGGTGGTACCACCAGGCCAGCAAGGCCGGTAGCAGCCAGGCAAGGGGCAGCAGCATCTGCCGAATCCGAGCAACGGTGTCGCCATCCGGAACACCCAAGACCCGACCCAACGCGACCTGGAGCGCAACCGTGAGCGCGGCAAGCAGCGTTGCGAGGCTGGCAAAGACGACGACGGTGAGATAGCCCCAGTGGATGGCCGAACGCCGTTGGTCAGCTGACGCTGCGTCGAGTGTGCCCTGGAGCACTGCCGGCCAGTGCAGTCCCCATGCCACGAGCCCACTGACGGAAAGCGCAAGCGCGCGTGACACAGCGGTGTGCAACGACCCGACGAGCACAGTCGCTGGGAGAACGGCATCGAGTGCGGCACGCAGGAGCAACGCGACGCCGACCACCAGCAAGGTCAGCCCAGTGCCCGTCGCACCATACCAGTAGAGTTGAGGGATCCACGCTGCGGCACCCTGTCGCTCGGCCGACTGACAGTCGATGCGGAGCCACCGGCGATGAAACCACCACACGCCACCGCTGACGAGGAGTGCCGGCACACTGTTCTGAACAAGCGGCGCAACGTCACTGACACCCTCCGCACCGAGCATGGCACGCAGGAGCACAGCGAGCACGGCAACGGCACTCCGGATCCACGTTGAGAAGGTCACGGCCAGCACAACGGCCTGGTACAGCGCCCGCACAATCGACTGTCGCTCTGTAGGCTCACGCGCGCTGATGCGTTCGATCCAGTTCCAGTGCAGTGCCCACACCGGCAGGCCGACGAGCACCAGGGCAATGCTGACGCCAAGCTGTTGGCGCCAAACGGTGCCGCCAGCGAAGAGCACGACGCCTGTTACAGCGTCCCACACCGCGAGCACAAGCTGCCGCAGGAGCAGGACAGCACCAGTGCTCCAGACAGCCAGACTCACGCCAGCAACGACAGAGAGGTAGAGGCGACGGACATGTCCCATGTTTCCTCCCGCCGCTCAGAAGAAGAACGCCAGTTCATCGATCTTCCAGGCACCGTCTTCACGAACAAGCCTGAGGGTACGGGTAGAGCTTACCGGCCCGCCGCTCACGTTCGGGAACGGAAAACCGATGTCGACCTGTGGTGAACTCCGCTCAATGAGGAGCGTCACCGTAGCATGATCAGCACGGCGCTCGACTGAACCGAGGCGAATCCGGGATTCGCGGAGAGCCTGACTAGCCATGTGCAGCATGTCCTCAAACCGAAAAAACGGATCACGCTCGCGGCGTTCAAGCTCGCTTCGCGCGTCCGTCGACAGCAGAGCGAGCACGCGCTCGCGCTCGGCCGAGCGGAGCGCTTCCAGGTAGGCCAGCACGGTTGCCTCGGGTGAATCTGAGGGAAACGGAGGCGGAGGCTGTCGCTCAGCAAGCAGCACGACGACGATCGTGGCGGCCGCGAGCACAAGGAGCGCCAGCCCTGTCAGCACAACGAGGCGATTCGCATGCGTCATGTCGACTCTCGCACTGATCGTTCCGTTCCGGCAGGCGAGCACGGAAAGGGGAATACACGCGGGGTGCAGAGCCCTCCTTGAGGACTGCCCGTGCCGTGTGCACACTCTCCGAGGAAACGCGCGCTGCTGGGAGAGCTCCGCCTCATGTACGGCAAGGATACACGGCCACGATATACCGGAACAATCCCGCAGCGTGGCATAGCTGGCCGGAAACGGGAACGCCGGCACGGCGACGAGCCAGAGCAGGGCAGGCAAGAGCTGAGCCAGCCACAGCTCCAGACGATCGAGCGAGCAGCAATGGGAACGGGAACTGCGTCACTGGGGCACTCGCAGGACGCCCCCGCTATTCACGGGGAGTAGCGAGGCGTCACATGGCGGAGCAGGGGGCAGGGACGTGCACGATGACGGCGATTCTGCTATACTATGGGGTGCAAATGACGGATCGGGGTGTGGCGCAGTTGGTAGCGCGCGGCGTTTGGGACGCTGAGGTCGGAGGTTCGAGTCCTCTCACCCCGACCGGTTTTGTTGCGGGAGTAACTCAGTTGGCAGAGTGCCGGCCTTCCAAGCCGGTTGTCGCGGGTTCGAATCCCGTCTCCCGCTCCGAAATCCGCATCGTGACTATCCTCCTTTCTGCTGTCAGTTGACAGCAGGATCGGCTGGGTATCGCGAGGCCGGGAGCCTCGTTGCCCCGCTTTACTCTACAGCCACGCGCGCGTTTACCCCACAGCTACGCTCGCGCCTCTGCCGTGAGCGCCAAACCGCCGGGATTGCCGTACTGTTCCCACGCCAACGGAGCCCCCTCGTTAGATCACAGGCAAGACGGTCGAGCCCGAGGGCGAGTACTGCTCCCGCTCCGACGGAGCCCTCATTCGACGACCGGAACGAGACGGTTCTGGAGGAGAAGGCGCACTGGCACCATCCAGCAAGCTGAACGTCGCCCCCCGCGACAGGGAACCCTGACCGTATGCAGCACGCGGCGGCATCGTGTGGGAATGGACGACGCACGCCGCATGCCCACCGTTGCTGCTTGAGGACGTCACCACCCAGCCCCTCGCCAGGACAGCGAGGCAGCGAGCAACCACGAACAACGCAGCACGCCTCACCGCAACACAGTGGGCGCGAGCAGTATCCACTGCGGCGACGTTGCTGCAGGAGCAGGCGGGTGACTGTTCTGGCTCCAGAAGACGTTTCCGCCAGAGCTGTCCAGCCTGAGGGTGGAGTGCAATGCGCGACGCGTTCTGGTTCCAGGAAACGCTTACGCTAGAGCGGAAGGCTCATCCTGTGAGAAACAGGCAGGGGTCTGCGTGGAATACACAGCGGGGTGGTTTATCCGCCCCTCTGACTCGCGTCCCTGGCGTGGGTATGCTACGATCGCTGCCAAGAATTTTCCATGGGGAGTCAGGACTGGGCGTGGGTACCGTGCCATGACAACGGAGATCGCGCTTGCCCCAACTGATGATGAACTCGTGTACCGCTTCTCACACGGTGACGACAACGCGTTCGTCACGCTCTATGAACGGTATGTCGACCGGATCTATGACTTTACGGCCCGGCTGCTCGGCGACCGCGAGGCAGCGGCTGATGCGACCCAGGAGACATTCCTCAAAGCCCTGACGGCGTTGCGCGAGCGCCCACCGCAGGGTGGCGTGCGTCCATGGCTCTTCACGATTGCCCGGAACGTGGCGATCGACCAGCTGCGCCGCCGGCGGACAACGCCGCTGTCGGCGCTGCGCACGCCGGAGGGAGACGAGTGGCAACCGGCACAGCTGAGCAGCGGGACTGGTGATGACCCCGAGGCTGCTGCGTCGCAAGCTGAGCTCGCGGCCCTCGTCTGGCAGGCAGCCCGTGGGCTGAACCCGGCCGACTATGCCTTGCTCGATCTCAGCGTGCGGCAAGGCCTTTCGCCTGAGGAAATCGCGCAGGCAACCGGCGCAAGCCGCGGCAGCATCCACACGCGCCTGAGCCGCCTTCGCGACGCCCTTGAGGAGAGTCTCACAACGCTCATCCTGGCCAAGCGTGGACGCGCCGACTGCCCCGCCCTTGCGTCCTTGCTGGCCGGCTACACCCTTCCGGCCGACTTAACGCCAGCATTGCGGCGAGCCGTTGCGCGTCATGCCAACCAGTGCGAGGTTTGCCAGCGTAACCGCCGCCGCTACGCGACCGCAGTTGAACTCCTCCCGGCGCTTGTGCCCATTGTGCCAAGTCCAGCCTTGCGAGAGACACTGCGCGAGCGGATCACGCAGGCAATGCGGCCCGCAATTGCGCCAGCAACACCGTCCTCGGCGCCATCTCTCGCCGGTCACTGGTTGATCAGCACGGCGTTGGGGAAAGCCGTGATCGGGGCGGTTGCCCTCGTCGCCCTGACCGCACTCGGCGTGGCTGGAGCGCTCTGGGGCACCGTTGACGTTTCCCTCCAGACTGCTAACTGTCCGCCGCTTGAGTTGCGCTTTGGCGGGGCTGGTGATCTTGTAGCGCGAGCAACCGGGTTACCAACCGTGCTGGAGCCAGGTCAGCCGGTGCACTGGCACCTGCCGCTTGGGACACTGCGCACGACGGTAACGCCGGCTGCAGCTGACCTGGCCATCGACGGGTTACCCGTCCAGATCCGCATTGACGTCGATCTTGCGCAGGTCCTGTGGGACGGGCAGGAATTACTCGGCCAGGGGACGCGCCACCTGCCCCTGGCGCGCGGTTCGACGCATACGTTGACGCTCGTTTGCCGATAACACGTGTAAGGAATCACGCAGCTCACGCGTTGTATCGGGAGAACGGGATGCGCACCGCACGGTGACGCACCCGGAGCCGCAAGACCGCTGATTGTTTCCGACGGTGCTCGTGTCTGGGTGCGTCATGAAAGGAGTGGGACGTGCGTATCCTGTTTGCTCCTCGCCCGTTTTGGCTGATTGCGCTGCTCGTGAGTGCACTTGTGCTGGCAGCGTGTAGCGGCTGGCTTGCTGGGCAGCCAGCATCCCCGACGCCATCGCCGACCCCGACGATCCCCTTACCAACTCCCGGGGCAAGCAGTGGCAACACGTGGTGCCCGGCTGGAACAGTCCAGGTGGCACAGGGTGTCGGCAACGGCCAAGCGCTGACTCCGCGCCCTGCCTTGCTCACGACCCTCGGTAACCCGTCATACTACAGCCAGATCAACCTGAGCGTTATGTCAGGATCGACCTGGTATCTCCATACCTTCACCGTCAGTGCACCTACGACGCCACTCGCCGGTATCCTGCACATCTCGGCACGCCCTCCAGCCTCCCCAGCGTCACAGGACGATCGAACCAAGCTGTACAGTGGGGCAACGCCGACGCAACTCGGGCAGTTTCAGTTCGGCACGAGCGGGAGCACGGCAGGCGTCATGCCCAATGCCTGGACGCCGAGCAATTATCCGAACTT
>ERZ795042.2295-NODE-2295-length-10730-cov-41.050211_pt1 | contig 10730 bp, 9 predicted proteins | sample MGYA00375126_ERZ795042 | MGnify/ENA primary metagenome ERZ795042 (study PRJEB30171, sample SAMN05518105) | compost metagenome | isolation source: Feedstock adapted compost from Newby Island compost facility, Milpitas, CA | place: USA:Newby Island compost...
AGCGGCAGGCTTGCGCGGCCCGGCCGCAGCCCTCGCCGGGCCTGGCGGTGCGTCACCACGCGCAGCGCGCCGTCCGGGACGTGCGGCGGCTCGCGTGTGCCTGGCGGTGCGTCATCGACCGCAGCGCGGCACGCGGCAAGCTCCCGCGTCGCCTGTGCTGGACGGGAATGGCGGGCAGGGTACCGCGGGGTCTGGCCGCAGCAGCGCACCCAGGGCAGTCCGCTGGTTAGGGCTCCGGCGTGGGGTCTGGCCGTGGCAGCACACTCCGCCGGCAAGCGAGGCGGGACGCGGGGGCGTGGGCGTGTGGTAGAATCGTGCGATTGCCGGCTGGCCACGGGCCGGCACTGAGGGAGTGGAGCGACGATGACGATGGCCACGCCGCGGCCGGCGTCGACCAGCGCCCGGCCCAGCCCACCCCGCTCGCTGGTCGAGCTGACCGCCCTGCTTGGGTTCATGATGTCGCTGAGCGCCTTCAGCACTGACGGCATGCTCCCGGCCTTGCACGACCTGGCCGTGTTCTTCGGCGTGAGCGACACGCAAGCCCAGCTGGTCGTCAACCTCTACTTCTTCGGCTTTGCCGTTGGCCAGCTCTTCTTTGGGCCGCTCAGCGACCGCTTCGGCCGGCGCTGCGTCCTGCTGGTGAGCACCAGCGGCTTCCTGACCTGCGCGCTCGCCCTGGTCGTCGCGCCGACCTTCACCGTCGTGCTCACCGTGCGCTTCATCCAGGGGCTCTTCGGCGCTGCCCTGCGCTCGGTTGGCACGGCGCTCGTGCGCGACTTCTACCGCGGCGAGGCGATGGCCCGCGTGCTGTCCTTCGCGCTGATGGTGCTGCTGATTGCGCCGGTGTTTGCGCCGTCGATCGGCGTCTTTTTGCTGCGCTGGGGCTGGCGCGCGCCCTTCTCGCTGATCGCCGTCCTGGCCGGGCTGCTGCTGGCCTGGCTGACGGCGCGGCTGCCCGAGAGCCTGCCGCCGGAACGGCGACGCCCCCTCTCCTTCACGCAGCTTGCGGCGGCTGCCCGCCTCGTGCTCAACACGCCGCCCAGCCTTGCGCTGACGGCGGTGATGGGCTGCAGCTACGGCATCCTCTACGCCTACCTGACGAGCGCGGCGCAGCTCTACCGTGAGCACTTCCAGTTTTCGAACACGGCCTTCGCGCTGGCCTTCGCCGGCACGGGGCTTGGCCAGGTCTGCGGCACGTTCCTCAACGGGCTGGCGATCACGCGCCTTGGCCTGCGCCGCGTCCTGCCGCGGGCTGTCGGCGGGGTTGCGGTGGCGGCGGCCGGGCTTTTGGTGGCGGGACTGCTCGGTGCGCAGCCGGTGGTCTACTGGTTCCTGCTGACCCTCGTGTTCTTCGGCATCGCGCTCGTGTTCTCCAACGCCAACAGCGCGGCGCTCGAGCCGTTGGGCGAGATTGCTGGGTTTGCGAGCAGCGTCATTGGCTTCACCAGCACGGTGATGGCCAACCTTTTTGGCCTGGTGATCGGCCAGGCAGCGCAGGGCGGGCCCCGCGGTTTTGCGCTGGGCATCATGCTCCTGGCGCTTGGCAGCCTGGCGAGCCTGCTGGTGGCCCAGCGCGCTGGCTGGGGGCGGGAGCGGACGCATGCCGCAGCGGCGAGTCCGGCCCGCGGCGACTAGGGCCGCATGACCGTCCCGTCGCGGCCCCGCACCGGCGGCCAGGCGCCCCCGAGCGGGTCGTCGGGGAAGGGGAAGCGCGCGGCCAGCGCCTCATCGATCTCGACGCCCAGCCCCGGCCGCTCGTTTGGCCAGAGCATGCCGTCGCGGATCTCGGGCGTGCCAGGGAAGACCGCCCGGGCGGCCTCGCTGAAGACGTGCTGCTCCTGAATGCCGAAGTTCGGGCAGGCGAGATCGAGGTGGAGGTTGGCGGCATGGCCGACCGGCGAGACATCGCCCGGCCCATGCCAGGCCGTGCGCACGCCGAAGAACTCGCAGAATGCCGCCAGCTTGCGCGCTGGGGTGATGCCGCCGATTGCGGAGAGGTGCACGCGCACGAAGTCGATCAGCCGTTCCTGGACGAGCGGGACATACTCCGCTGGGTTGACGAACAGCTCGCCGAGGGCGATCGGCGTGGCGGTTTGCTGGCGGATGAGCCGCAGGTAGGCGAGGTCTTCGGGCGCGACGGGATCTTCGAGGAAGAAGAGGCGGGCCGGTTCGAGCGCCTTGGCCAGCTGCAGCGCCATGATCGGCGGCACGCGCTCGTGGACGTCGTGGAGCAACTCGACGCTGTCGCCGAACTCGGCACGCAGGGCCTCGAAGAGGCGGGGGACGAGCCGGCAGTAGGCAGCGGGATCCCAGACCTGGGCGCCGGGCTCGCTTGGGGCGCCGTAGGTAGCCTGGCCGGGCACGGCGACCTGGCAGCGGACGTAGCGATAGCCCTGTGCCAGCCACTGGCGGACGTTTGCGATGACCTCGGGGATATCGCGGCCGGTGGCGTGGGCGTAGAGCGCGGCAGCGGTGCGGCAGCGGCCGCCGAGCAGCTGGTAGAGCGGCATCCCGGCCAGCTTGCCGAGGATATCCCAGAGGGCCATATCGATACCGGAGAGGGCGTTGTTGAGGACGGGGCCATTGCGCCAGTAGGAACTCAGCGCGAGCGACTGCCAGATATCCTCGATCTCGGTCGGATCGCGGCCGATGACGAGCGGCTTGAGGGCATTGACGGCGGCGACGACGGCCAGGGGGCGCTGGGTGAAGGTCGCACAGCCGAGGCCGTAGAGGCCGGGCTCGGTGGTCTGGACCTTGACGACCACGAGGCGGATGCCCTCGGGCGCGGTACAGATCGGCTGGACGTCGGCGATGCGCACCCGGGGCATGCCGTGCTCCGGCTCCCAGGGGGGCGTGCTCCAGCGTTGCTGTGCATCCGGTTGTGAGCCCATTGCTCCACTCCTCTCGTCCTTCGCGCTGCCTGCAGCTAAATCAACCTATCGTTCACCTCTTGACACGGTGATACGACAACCCTAGTCTATCAGTACAACACGAATCGATGTCTATTATCCGATGAACTGTCCGCAATATGAACTGGTGAACCGATGCAAGAAAAACCGAATCACCAATCGACCGTTCAAACCGTCCTGAAGGCCCTTGACGTCCTCGAATGCTTTGTCGGCAACCACCGGGCGCTGACGATCGCCCAGGTTGCTGCGAACTGCGAGCTTTCCCGTCCAACGGCCTACCGCCTGGTCACGACCTTAGCGCGGCGCGGCTACCTGAGCACGACTGCCGATGGCCGCTACCGTCTTGGGCCAAAGGTGCTGAGCCTTGCCCGCAGTCTCCTCGACTATGTGGCATTACCGACGATTGCGAGACCGGTCCTTGCCAACTTAGCGCAGCAGGTTGGCGAAACCGTCTACCTGGGTGTCCTTGACGGCATGGAAGTGCTGTATCTCGACAAGCATGAAACGCCCCAATCCGCGCACATGTATTCGGTGGTTGGTACGCGAAATCCCCTGTACTGTACCGCCTTAGGCAAAGCGCTGCTTGCCTTTTTGCCACCCAAAGAGCAGGAGGAACTCATAAGCCGGCTCTCGCTCATCAAACGTGCCCGGAACACCCGGACAACGCGAGCGGCGCTCCTGGCTGACCTCGAGCTCACGCGATCACGTGGGTATGCCGTTGACGATGTGGAGAACGAAGAGGGAATTCGGTGCGTGGCCGCTCCCATTCTCAATGCTGACCACTACCCGATCGCCGCCATTAGCGTATCGGGGCCAGAAGGGCGGTTAACCATCGAACGCATTGCCAGCGTCGCGCCCCATGTCTGCGCAGCCGCAGAGCAGATTGCAGCGCAACTCGGTTTTCGCGGCACTATCGGAGAACCATCCAGGGGGAACGATGGAACACCATCCTGAACTCTCAGTCTCACCACCGACACAGCTGCATCGCGCGCAACGAACCTTTTCTTTAGGTGCCCGATTCCTCGGGAGAGACTGGACGATTGGCTGGCTCTTTACTACGCCGCTCGTCGTAATCTTGCTGCTGCTTATCGCCTATCCGATATTCGTTGGCATCCTATTAAGTTTCCAATACAAACTCGTAGGCAGTGAAGCGCATTGGGCTGGCCTTGCCAATTACCGGCGTCTCCTTGTTGGCGAAGACCATGCGATTTTTTGGCAATCAGTTCGTGTGACCTTCATCTACACGGGTGTTGCCGTTGTGAGCAAACTGCTTCTGGGACTTGGCATGGCACTCGTGCTCAATGAGCGCTTTCCCGGACGGAATATCTTCCGTGCATTCTTCTTTCTCCCCTGGGCTGCTCCAACCGTGGTTGTCGCACTCACCTGGCGCTGGCTCTACGATGGGACAATTCACGGCTTCTTCAATCTCCTGCTCACCGAGCTATTCCATCGAAACTATCCCGTTCAATTTCTTGCAAATCCCCGCTACGCACTCTGGGCTGTCATACTCGTTGTCATCTGGCAAGGCACTCCGTTCTACATCATGATGCTCTTAGCTGGCCTGCAGGCGATCCCTGCTGAGCTGTACGAAGCAGCAGCCATTGACGGCGCCAATGCCTGGCATCGTTTTCGCGCTGTTACCATGCCCGGCTTACGCTCAACCATTACCGTCACAGTCCTGCTCTCGACTATCTGGACAGCCAATAGCATTAACTTTATCTACATTCTGACCGGCGGAGGGCCGGTCAACGCAACCATGACGTTTCCGATGCTGGCCTACCAGATCGGCATTGGGGGCTCGCGCCAGCTTGGACTCGCTGCAGCAGTCTCCATCATCTTCTTGCCAGCGTTTCTCCCAATTATTTACTACCTTTCCCGCATGATGGTTAGCACATCACAGGAGAGCTAACGATGCAAGCTAGAGCGACATCACGCATCAGTTCGCCACGCTGGCTGTCTCTCGGCAAAGGCTTGATTCTCGGCAGTGCGCTCATTGCGTTCAGCGTTTGGACAGTTATACCATTCTTTTGGATGATTATCACCGCTATTAAACCGAACAGCGAAATCTACCGTGAGACCCGGCTTCTGCCTCGACATCCAACATTCCAACATTTTGTCGAGCTGATGACGCAGACGAACTTCCTCACGTATTTGCGGAATAGCGTCATCGTAGCGATTGGGACAACGATCATCGCCATCGTCGTCGGTTCATTGGCTGCCTACGCCCTCACTCGCTTAACCTTCCGTGGACGAGCCCTGTTGGCAAATGCGACCATCGTTACCTACCTCATGCCACCAGCCCTGCTGTTTATCCCGCTCTTCCAAGTCGCCTTCCAATTTCACTTGACGAACAAGGCTGTTGGATTGATTCCAATTTATCTCATTGCTGCCGCACCATTCAGCACATGGATGGCAATGGCTTACTTCGCAACAATCCCAAAGGAACTCGAGGAGGCAGCCCTTGTCGATGGCGCTACGCGCTGGCAGATCCTTTGGCAGGTTATTACGCCGCTAGCGCTTCCCGCCATTGCCGTTATCGCACTCTTTACCTTCACGCAGGCATGGAATGAGTTTCTCTTCGCACTGCTGCTGATTAGTAGCGAGTCACAAAAGACGATTCCCGTCGGCCTTGCGGAACTCATCATCGGTGACGTGTTTCAGTGGGGACCCCTCATGGCGGGTGCACTCATTGCGTCATTGATCCCAACGACTATCTATCTCATCGCACAGCGGTGGATCATTTCCGGATTACTGGCAGGGGCAGTCAAGCAGTAACACAGGAGGAGAGGAGCACTATGGCGCACGCACTGACACGCCGGCGTTTTCTCCAGCGCACACTGAGTGGTGCAACGGGACTTCTGGTTGGGAGTCTCCTGACAGCCTGTCAGGGCTCTGCTACTTCGAACACCCCGACCCCAGGTACATCTGCGTCAGGGCCAACGCCGTCAACAAGCAAATCGCCGACGCCCGCACAAACACCGACCAGAACGACAAGTGGAGCAGCGTTCAGCGGCAAGCTCACTGTCTGGGGCGTGGTGTCGTTTACCAAAGAGGGGGATCAACTCCTTGGTCAGCAAATGGCCGATTGGGGGAAGCAGCATAATGTCCAAGTTGAATACAATCCGCTTCCGGGCAGCGATTACTTAAACAAAGTTGCTGCGGCGGTTGAAGCAAAGGCGCTTCCCGACATCGTCATGATGGAAAATGAACAGGCTGTGTACTATGCAGCCCAAGGGCATCTCGTTGACCTGACCGACGTCTACAACGAGCTGAAAGGGCTAGCAGGCGGGATCTACGAAACGCTACTCCCCTACTGCACTGTCGATAATAAAGTTTATGCTATTCCCATGCAAGCTGACGTCTCCGTTATGTATGCACGCCTCGATCTCTGCGAGAAAGCAACCGGAAAACGTGAACCACCCAAAACGCTTGATGCACTTGAGGAGATTGCCCGCAAAGTACAGTCGCCACCTACCCTCTACGGAATCGGCTTTGTTTTAGGCCGAACCCCTGACGGTCAAGGGAATATGACCCAGCTCCTTTTCGCCGACGGTGGGCTCTTAGTCAATGAAAAAGGCGAGCCGGCGTTAGACTCTCCAGCCACTGTGGCAGCACTGGAGCGGTTGCAACGGTGGTGGAAGGACAAGCTTATCCCGCCAGACTCGATCTCGGCAGACGATGCCTGGAATAACAAAATGTATCAATCAGGCCAAGCAGCCTTTGTGTTTAACCCAGCATCGATCTACGCGTATCTTGAGAAAAACGACCCACAGCTTCTAAGCAATACTGCCCAAGCGCCATTCCCAGATGGGAAAGGCAAAGCGCGGCAGAGTGCTGGCACATGGTCCTGGGCCATTGCGGCAACGAGTAAGAACATTGAGGCGGCGAAAGCGCTCCTTCTCGCTATCATGCAGCCGGACAAGATTGAGCAAGTCTATGAGAAAGTGGGTGGGCGCTGGTATCCTGTCTATCGTGACCTTGCCAATGCACCATTTTGGAAACAGCGGCCATATTTTGATCTATTTCCCCAGATCATCGCTAACTCTCAGCCTGGTTGGGCGCCAGCTCCGGCTTCGCCAAAACTGCTGGCTCAACTCAGTGCCTTTAACCAGCGTTTCGTCCTCAGTGACATGGCGCAAGATGTCTTGATCAACAACAAGTCACCACAAGAAGCCGTAAAAGCAGCACAAAGCAAGATGGAGCAAATTTTCCAGGATACAGCGAAGTCGCTTGGCGGATAGCGTGGAAGCGTCTGTGATGAGTGGAGGAGGTGCAACGATGGGAAACCACCAACCAAACCGATTCACACGCCGGATGTTGATCCAGTACGGAGGTCGGACGATTGGTGCACTTGCGGGGTTAGCGTTGCTTGACGCGTGCGGTGGAAGCAAGACCACCGGTGGTTCACAGCCATCGCCGAGCGCTGTTCCATCGCCCACCAGCGCCCCCAGCCCAACCGCTCCAAACACCCCAGCGACTGCACGCGTGACCGCGACAGCCGCAAACGCATCGCCAGCGAAGATCGACCTCAGCCAGTGGAGTCCTGACTATGTCAAGCAGATTGCTGGCACGCTCACAACCGTCGATACGAAGGCGGCGGTTTCGAAAGTCGTCCCACTGGAGACCAGTGGACAACTGCTGTATTGGTATATTGGCCCCACAGACACAACGCCCCAGGTAGAGAAGGACTACGACAAGCAATTTTGGGATTCGTGGAAGCAAACCTACCCCAACATCAAGACGGAAACGCAAACACTCACGTACGATTCGATGCTTGACAAAATTCGCACCGCGGCGGCTGGCAATGCAGCCCCGATGGTAGCAACCATGCCAATTCTGTGGGGAGTCGAGTTTGCGGCCAAGGGACAACTGGCCGAGATTTCCCTCGAAGAATTTGGATTTACCGAGAATGATTTCTGGCCAGGCGCGCTGAAATCCTGTCGGTGGAAAGGGAAGCTCTACGGCATCCCGACGAATAATGAGACCATGGCGCTCATCTGGAACAAGAAGCTCTTTGAGCAAGCGGGACTTAACCCAGAGCAACCGCCGAAGACCTGGGAGGAACTCGTCAGTTTTGCAAAACAAATCAAAGACAAGACGGGCAAGTATGGGTATGGTCTCGTCGCACGGCAAAACCACGGCAACACGCCCTTCCGTTTTATGCCGGTCCTTTGGGCATATGGCAGTGGTGCTTTTGATGAAGCAGAACCCAACCCAACCTATGAAAAAGTGCTCATCAATAACGATGGCGGTATGGCAGCACTCGAGGTCTACTACAACATGTATGTTCGGGACCAATCCGCTCCACCAAGCGCCCTAACCAACACGAACGCTGAAAACACTGATCTTTTCTTTGCCGGTCAATTGGGGATGTATATTGGCCATCCTTCAGAGTATGCCGTCATGGTCGATCGAGCACAGAAGGCGACAGGGTCTGACAAGCAGCGCGCCCTCGACCTGCTCAACAACATCGGCTATGCGCTGATTCCGGAAGGGCCCGTCCGGCGCGCCGTGGTGTTCGGTGGTTCGAATATCCACATCTTTAACGATAAGTTTGTTCGCGGTGGGAAAGTCGATCGCACTGCAGCGCGGGCCTTCATCGCGTTTCGCTGCAGCCCTGAATGGGCGACGAAGCTCGTGTGGGCAAGCTCAAACCCGGGGAACCTGCAGGGATTCCTGACGCCGTGGATGAAACAGCGCCTTGACCAGACCAAGTTCCTCGAGGTCACAACCGCAATGCTGAAATACGGGGTCCCGTTCCCGGTGGTTCCTGAATCGACGCAGATTATGAACATTATCATTCCGGAAATGATCCACAACGCGCTTACCAAGAAGATGTCGATTAAGGATGCCGTCAATGATGCAGCAAGCAAGATTCAAAATCTCATGAAGCAACGACCGTCATAAGTTAGGTAATACAGCCATGATTCGATCAAGTGGACAACCGATAACAACGCCAGTGCGTCCAACGCCTCAGGCGCGAACCCAGCAATTCTGGACAGGTCTCCGCAAGGCGGGGAGTGACTACCTCTACATCCTCCCCGCCTTACTGGTCTTACTTTTTGTTGTCGGCTATCCGATTGGGTACACCGTTGCCTTAAGCTTCTACGATACTCCGCCCTCATTACCAGGGAAATATTGGACAGGCTTGACGAACTATCGAACAATTCTAAGTAATCCCGAGTTTTGGCATGTTACCCTCAACACGTTGTATTGGACGATTCCCTCAACCGTGCTCGCGTTCATTCTCGGTGTGCCAGCAGCGCTCGCCTTAAACCGCCGCCTGCCGCTCCAGGGGTTCCTCCGCGGTCTTTTGCTCATCCCGTGGGTCATCAGCAACGTCACCACCGCGTATGTTTGGCGCTGGCTTTACCACAGCGATTTCGGTCTCATTAATGGATTTCTGCTCCAACTGGGGATAATTGATCGTCCCCTTCAATTTCTTGACTCGATCCGTCTGGTGATGCCATCGCTGATCGTCGTCAATGTCTGGAAAGATTTTCCCTTTGTGATGGTGATGACACTAGCGGGCCTCCAAACAGTACCGCGGGAATTGCTCGAGGCCGCGGCTATTGATGGTGCAAACGCCTGGCAACGATTTTGGCGGATTACGATCCCATATCTACAAAACGTTCTTTTTGTGACATTTGTCTTACAGCTTATCAGCAACCTGAATCACTTTACCATTCCCTGGCTGATGACCGGTGGGGGGCCCGCGCGTGCCTCCCAGATTTGGAGTATTGATATCTACACCATGGCATTTCAATCGCTGCAATTTGGTATGGCCTCAGCCTACTCGACGCTGGTCTTCGGAATCATCCTATTGCTTGCCTATTTCTACGTCCGAGCCTTAACGACGCAAGAGGGAGTCAACCGATGACGATGCAGCAGCTGCGCCGCCGACGATTCAGTTTCCCAATTGACCTTCTCCTCAGTGGACTTGTGCTCCTTGTGCTTGGCCTGTTTGTCCTGATTCCGATTGCCTGGATGATTTCAACATCACTGAAAAGCCAGTATGGGGCGATGCAACAACCTCCCCAGTGGATTCCGAGCGTGATCACGTTCGAAAATTACCAGAAGTTGCTTGATCCGCGGAATGAGGCTGGTCAACGGTTTCTGCGTTACCTCCGTAACAGCCTGGTTGTCTCTGGAGCAACGACAGTCTTAGGCACAGCTGTCGCTGTTCCGGCCGCCTACGCCTTCTCGCGCTTCCGGTTCCCGGGGCGTCGTTTTCTCTTCATCACCATTCTCGTCCGCAACATGTTTCCAGCTGTTGTCTTCCTGATTCCCTTGTTCATCGTCATGCGCACTGTCGGTCTTGTTGACCACCAAGCATCGCTCGTGATTACCTATATGAGTTTCGGCCTTCCACTTTCCATCTGGCTCTTAAAAGGTTTTTATGACAATATTCCAGCCGATCTCGAGGAAGCTGCTTTAGTCGACGGAGCAACCCGCTTTCAGGCTTTCCGTCAGGTCATTATGCCGCTCTCTACTCCCGGGATCGTCGCTGCGGCAATCTACGTCTTTATTCAGGCCTGGAACGAATACGTCTATGCACTCACCTTCCTGAATAGCGATGAACTGCTCACGTTACCAGTAGGGTTACAACGATACTTTAGCGAGTTCGTTACTGATTGGCCGGGGCTCATGGCCTCATCGTTTGTCATGAGCATCCCCGTCGTGGTTCTCTTCCTCGTGCTTCAGCGATTCTTTGTCCAGGCACTCACCGAAGGCGCGCTTAAGTCATAGGGTCAAACTGTGGGAACAAGAAAGGAGGGGCGATGCGCATTACTGATGTGCGGACGGCGGTGATCGCCGGCA
>ERZ795042.2297-NODE-2297-length-10727-cov-82.072151_pt1 | contig 10727 bp, 5 predicted proteins | sample MGYA00375126_ERZ795042 | MGnify/ENA primary metagenome ERZ795042 (study PRJEB30171, sample SAMN05518105) | compost metagenome | isolation source: Feedstock adapted compost from Newby Island compost facility, Milpitas, CA | place: USA:Newby Island compost...
GTTCACGTGCGGCTTCGTCCGCTCAAACCGCGGCTTCCCCATCGCTCTGCCTCCTGATCCTTCCTTCGATTAGGCGTTCACCTGTCCCGACTTACCGTTCTTCGCAATGAGCTCCGCAGCCAAGTTCTCTGGCAACGGCGCATAATGGTCAAACTGCATAGTGTAGGTTGCACGACCTTGCGTCATCGAACGCAGGTCGGTCGCATAACCGAACATTGTCGCGAGCGGTACCAAGGCACGGATGACCTGTGAGCCTGCACGCATTTCCATGCCTTCGATGCGCCCGCGGCGGGCATTCAGGTCACCGATGACATCGCCCGTGAATTCATCTGGGGTTACTACCTCAACCCGCATAATGGGCTCGAGGATGACCGGGTTCCCACGGCGCACCCCTTCCCTCAAAGCCATCGCCGCGGCGATCTTAAACGCCATCTCCGAGGAGTCGACTTCGTGGTATGAACCATCGACGAGGACGGCCTTGATATCGATCACTGGGAAGCCGGCTACGCCGCCGGTCTCCATGGCTTCGCGGATACCGGCCTCAACAGCTGGGATAAATTCCTTCGGCACGACGCCGCCGACAATCCGGTCTTCGAAGACGAAGCCACTCCCACGCGGCAGCGGCTCGAGCTCGAGCCAGACGTGACCATACTGACCACGCCCACCAGTCTGGCGCACGAAACGCCCTTCCACACGAACTGGTCGCGTGATCGTCTCCTTATACGCCACCTGCGGGCGACCGATATTAGCGCCAACGCGGAATTCACGGAGCATTCGGTCAACGATGACTTCAAGGTGCAGCTCACCCATGCCACTGATGATCGTCTGGCCACTCTCAGGGTCAATGCGGACCCGGAAGGTCGGATCCTCTTCCGCTAGCCGCTGGAGGGCCAGTGAGAGCTTGTCTTGGTCGGCGCGTGTCTTGGGCTCCACAGCAACCGAAATCACTGGCTCAGGGAATTGAATCGCCTCAAGTAGAATCGGCTGCTCGGGATCGCAGAGCGTATCACCCGTAAAGGTCTTCTTCAGCCCAATAACCGCGCAGATATCACCTGCCGCAACCTCATCGACTTCTTCGCGATGATTCGCGTGCATGCGCAGCAAGCGGGAAACCCGCTCGCGCTCATTCTTTGTCGAGTTATAGACGTACGAACCTGAGGTAATCTTGCCAGAGTAGACGCGTACGTACGTCAACCGCCCCACATGCGGATCGGCCTGGATCTTAAATGCCAGGGCCGCAAACGGGCCATCAGGATCAGCTGTACGCGTTATCTCCTCCCCAGTGGCAGGATGCGTTCCCCGCACTGGAGGAATGTCCAGTGGCGACGGAAGATAATCGACGATAGCGTCAAGCAGCGGCTGTACACCCTTATTCTTGAGGGCTGAACCACAGAGGACCGGCACGAGCTCGCCGCGGATCGTTGCAGTGCGCAGGGCAGCGCGAAGCTCGTCCGGCGTCAGCTCCTCGCCTTCGAGATACTTGAGCATGAGTTCTTCATTTGTCTCAGCAATTTGCTCAATAAGCCGCTGTCGCCACTGTTCAGCAACTTCACGCTCATCCTCAGGCACAGCCGTTTCTTCGATCTGCTGTCCTAAGTCATCATGGTAGATCAGCGCCCGAAAACCGATAAGATCAATGATTCCACGAAAATCTGACTCCAACCCGATAGGCCACTGAATAACGGCCGGGCGCGCCCCGAGCCGCTCACGAATCATGTCGACAGCACGCTCGAAGTTCGCGCCAACTCGATCGAGTTTGTTAATGAAGCAAATACGTGGAACATGATACTTGTCAGCCTGGCGCCACACCGTTTCGGACTGTGGCTCGACGCCATGCACACCATCAAAGACCACGACACCACCATCGAGCACGCGGAGTGAGCGCTCAACCTCAACGGTGAAGTCCACGTGGCCGGGAGTGTCAATGATGTTGATTCGATGGTTCCGCCAGAAGCAGGTTGTCGCGGCAGCAGTAATCGTGATGCCGCGCTCCCGCTCCTGAATCATCCAGTCCATCGTGGCCGAGCCTTCGTGAACTTCTCCAGGCCGGTGAATCCGACCCGTATAGAAGAGGATGCGCTCGGTCGTTGTCGTCTTCCCAGCGTCGATATGAGCGATAATACCGATATTCCTCGTCCGCTGGAGCAAGACGAGCCGTTCGTCAACTGCTTGTGCCTGTACCGTACTCATATCACTTCCCACTACCATTGTCTTTGGTCACGTTGCCTCGCTAGAGCGACCGCGAATTACCAGCGGTAGTGCGCGAACGCACGGTTGGCTTCTGCCATGCGGTGGACATCATCGCGCCGCTTAATGGTTGCGCCGGTGTTGTTGGCAGCGTCGATTAATTCAGCAGCGAGCTTCTCAGCCATGGTTTTTCCGGCGCGAGACTTGGCCGACTCGATCAGCCACCGCATCGCCAGCGAGACGCGCCGATGGGGCTCAACTTGCACCGGAACCTGATAGGTCGCACCACCGACACGTCGCGGCTTCACCTCAAGGATCGGCATGGCATTTTGCACAGCCCGCTGGAAGACCTCGAGCGGGCTCTGGCCAGTACGTTGGGCAACCAGGTCGAGCGCGGTGTAGACAATCCGCTCAGCGAGCGACTTCTTGCCACGACGCATGACTTTGTTGATAAAACGCTGCAAGAGCTCACTACCATAGCGGGGATCGGGCGGAATGGGTCGCCGCTCGACTTTTGCTCGCCTGGGCATGCCTCTCAGCCTCCCTCTCACTCCTGTACTAGAGACATGAAAAAGCGGACATCACGCGAAATACGCCGTGCGCCGCTTTTCCGTGCCGGCCCGTCGGTCCTCAGTGACACGCGGCCGCGCCTACTTCTGCTTCTTCGTCCCGTACTTGGAACGCCCTTTCTTCCGGTTCTCTACGCCCTTGGCATCCAAAGCACCACGGATAATGTGGTAGCGGACACCCGGCAAGTCCTTCACACGACCACCCCGGATCAGCACAACCGAGTGCTCTTGAAGATTGTGCCCCTCACCCGGGATGTAGGCCGTGACCTCAAGACCATTGGTGAGACGAACACGGGCAATCTTGCGCAACGCAGAGTTCGGCTTCTTCGGCGTCATGGTGCGCACCTGCACGCACACACCACGCTTCTGCGGAGATCCTTTCGGCGTCGCGCGCAACTTTCCCGCGTTTCGCCCCACCCGGCTGTTAATGAACCGCAGCGCTGGAGCCTTCGGCTTCTTCCTCGGCCGCTGTCGACCTTTTCGGACAAGCTGGTTAATCGTCGGCACGGCTTACTCCGTTGCCCTCTCCGTATAACCGCGTCTCACTGGCACACAAGTACCTACCGTGACCCATGGACAGGTCACAAGGGTGAAGTCTAGCAGCCATTCCGGCAATCGTCAAGCACTGTTCAGCATTGCTTCTGCACCCCTTGACAAGGTCCCCTTTTCTCCGTAGGCTGCCGCTGTCAGCATCTTTCTGGGATGAAGTACTATCCGACTGTCGTACCTTGTCCCCTTCAAGACAAGAAATGGAGAGGAGGTGACACCAATCACACGAGACATGTAAGCAACGGCGGCTGACAATGTGGCTGTACTATCCGGGGAGGAGTGAAGAGATGCCCGTCTTTCACCAAGTTTATAACCCTCTTGGTAATGCCTTTCTCTCAACAATCGTTGCAGCGTTGCCAATTCTTGTACTCCTCTACCTGTTAGCTCTTCACCCACATCGCGACGAACAAGGACATCGCCATCTTGGGATCAGTGCTCCGGTAGCGGCGCTTTTTGCTTGGCTCACAGCCTTCATTATTGCCGTTGGGATTCTCCACATGCCCGCACCCTCAGCGATTTCAGCGTTTCTCTATGGTGTTCTCTCAGGGTTTATCGGTATTATCTGGATCGTCGTTGCTGCAATGTTCTTGTACACCATCACGCTGATCACGGGGAAATTCGAGATTGTCAAAGAGAGCATTACGCACATCTCATTTGATCGCCGACTCCAAGTCTTACTTATCGCATTTTCATTCGGCGCAATTATTGAGGGGACTTCTGGGTTTGGCACCCCAGTCGCCATCGCGGGCGCCATGATGGTGGGACTTGGCTTTGGTCCTTTTGAATCAGCAATTCTTAACTTGATCGCGAATACTGCCCCAGTCGCGTATGGCGCAATTGGCACGCCGATCATCACGCTTGGGCTTGTTACTGGCCTACCAGCCGAAGTTTTAAGCAAAATGGCTGGCCGTCAGCTGCCATTTGTTTCTATTCTCATTCCGTTCTGGCTTGTTGCCACCTTCGTCTTCATGGAAAAGGGATCATGGCGCGATGTCTGGGAGGTATGGCCAGCAACCCTCGTTGCCGGTGGTGTCTTCGCCATCATGCAATTTTTAGTATCCAACGTCCCATCACTTTACTTGCTCACTGACATCATCGCGGGCCTGACATCTGTTCTCGCGGTTGTGCTCTTCCTCCGTGTGTGGCATCCCAAGACACGATTCCTTTTAGCTCGCGAACGCAGTGTCGCAACGAGAGTCGGCGGAGAAGGACAGCCTCAACCAGCCGCTGGTGGAGCGAGTGACCCAGCTGCGTATGTTTATCCATACACACGCTGGCAGACATTCGAAGCCTGGGTACCATGGATTCTGCTTATTGCGTGCGTCGCTATCTGGGGAACACCACAGATTAAGACGTTCTTTGACAATCTGATCCCGGGCGTAACGAAGGTGAACGTTGCGATGCCCTACCTGCATCAGCAAGTCGTTCGTACGCCGCCAATTGCACCACCGAACGCCAAGCCCGAATCGGCGATTTGGGGATTCAACTGGCTCTCGGCAGCAGGAACTGGGGTATTCGTCGCAGCAGTCCTCAGTGGACTTTGGCTGCGCCTTTCAGCTGAGCAATGGAAGCACGCGATTGTTCGAACAGCTCGACGCATGAAGATCCCGGTCTTGACTATTGCGCAGGTCCTGGGACTTGGGTTCTTGACGCGCTATTCAGGTCTTGATGCTATCTTAGGCCTTGCGTTTACGCATGTTGGCCCGCTCTATCCATTCTTTGCCGCATTACTCGGCTGGCTTGGTGTCTTCCTCGCGGGTTCCGATACGGCATCCAATGCCTTGTTTGGTAACCTGCAGCGCATTACCGCCGAGCAACTCGGCTTGAATCCGATTCTCATTACCGCGGCGAATAGCACGGGCGGCGTGATGGGTAAGATGATCGACCCGCAAAGTATCACGGTTGCCACGGCTGCCTGTTATGAAGATCCGGAGGAAGGAAACCGCATGGTCGGGCCGATCTTCCGCGCCGTCGTTTGGCATAGTATCGTTCTTGCCTGCGTTATGGGTCTGATTGTGCTGTTACAGGCTTATGTGTTCCCCTGGATGATCCCCTAGCTCATGCAAGGGCATTGAACAGCGAAGGGGGCTGGCCTCGTTTAGCCAGCCCCCTTCGTGCATTGCCTATGTGAGCGCCTAACGCACGTCGCGCTCTTCTTCCTCAGTGTTGTCCTCGTTCCGGACGTCAGTCGACGCTTGGGCTGACGGAGCCCCAGTCTCAGGTCGCCCCATCGCCTGCTCGCGTAAGACTTTCTGCGTGGCCTCATCGAGTTCAGGCAGCCCAGCACTTTCGCCCCGTCGTGGCCCGATTGCCTGCGCTGCAACAGATGTCAGGGTCACCTCATCAAGCGGGCTCAACGAGGCTTCTTCAGCGCGCTTCTTCTTGCGCTCCCAGAACCCAGACCCGGCGGGAATCAGTTTACCAATGATGACGTTCTCCTTAAGACCACGCAGATAATCGACCTTCCCTTGCGTTGCGGCTTCAGTCAGGACACGCGTGGTCTCCTGGAACGAGGCTGCGGAGAGCCAGCTCTCGGTGGCGAGCGACGCCTTCGTGATGCCCAAAAGCACAAGCTGGGCTGTCGCCGGGACACCACCCTGCGTCACAATTTCCTCATTGATGCGGCGGAGCTGTGTGCGGTCGAGCATCTCGCCGACCAACAAGTCAGTGTCGCCGGGATCGGTCACAACAACCTTGCGCAACATTTGGCGAATGATGATCTCAATATGTCGATCGTTCGTGACCACACCCTGCGACTTGTAAACCTTTTGTACTTCGTCGAGGATGTAGCGCTGGACCTTGTCACGCCCGAGCGTCTCAAGCAGCTCGTCTGGGCTCAAGTTCCCGTCGGTTAGCGGCGTCCCGGCAGTCACGTAGTCGCCGCTTTGCACAAGCAGGTGTGCAGCTGCCGGAATGACGTATTCCTCTTCCCGATGCTTCTCGGCACGGATGTACAGCGTCTGCTCGCCCTCATCAATGAAGACTTGGCCTTCAAGCGGCGCAACAATGAGCTCACCCGTTGGCTTTGTCCCGAGCACTTGGCCGACTGTGACTACCTCGCCGTCCGCTACTCGCAGCTCCGTCCCAGCAGGAATCGGCACCGGCTCCGAGATGACGTCAGACGAACGAACGCGGACTTTCCGTCCCTGGTCATCCTCAATGACCTCAACGACGCCATCGATGCGCGAGATGATCGACTTACCCTTTGGCTCACGAGCCTCGAAGAGCTCTTCGACACGCGGCAGACCGGTCGTGATGTCTTCGCTTGCCACGCCTCCCATGTGGAAGGTGCGCATTGTGAGCTGTGTACCGGGCTCGCCAATACTCTGTGCCGCGATGATGCCAACCGCTTCGCCTTGTTCGACAATCTGCCCCGTTGCAAGGTTGCGGCCATAGCAGAGCTGGCAGACGCCATAGTCAGCAGTGCAGTAGAGCGGAGTACGAATCATGACGGCATCGATGCCACGAGCCAAAATCTCCTGGACAACCGGCTCGCGGAGTTCCTGATTCCGTTCGACGAGGACCTCGCCCGTCTTTGGATCAACCACTGGCCGCGCCGCAACTCGCCCGACAATCCGCTCAACAAACGCATCCTGATCGGGCATGTCGACGAGGCGCACCCACATGCCATCTTCGGTGCCGCAGTCTTCAATCGTCACAATCACGTCTTGAGCAACGTCAACCAGTCGACGCGTGAGGTACCCTGAGTCAGCGGTACGAAGCGCGGTATCAGCCAGCCCCTTGCGCGCGCCGTGCGTCGAGATGAAGTACTCGAGGACGGAGAGCCCTTCACGGAAGTTCGAGCGAATCGGAAGCTCAATGATATTCCCACGTGGGTCTAGCATGAGGCCGCGCATTCCGGCCATCTGGTTAATCTGGTTAATGTTACCCTTGGCTCCCGACTTACTCATCATGTAGAGCGAGTTCTGTTCGCCAAGGCTTTGCTCGACGATTTCAGCCAACCGGTCGCGTGCCTCATTCCAGATCGCCACAATTTCTCGGTGTCGCTCGGCATCGGTAATAAGACCACGTCGGTACTGCCGCTCCACGTCAGCCACACGCTGATCGGCCTCAGCAATGATCTGCGCTTTCTCTGGTGGAATGTGGACATCGGTCAGACCGATTGTGATGCCGCTCTTCGTCGCGTAATCGAAGCCAAGGTCCTTAATGCGATCAGCCAGCTTCGCTGTCTCTTCTGGCCCGACCTGCTGATAGCAAGCCGCGATGAGACGCCGCAGCACCTTCCGGTCCATTGTCTCGTTCCAGAAGCCAAGCTGCGGCGGCAGCAACTCGTTGAAGATGACGCGACCAACCGTCGTGTCAATGATTTCAGGAGGCTGCCCATCACGCGACAACCGAACCTTGATCGGCGCTTGGATGTCCACTAGGCCAGTCTGATACGCCAGGATGACTTCAGCCGGGCTCGAGAAGGCCTTCCCTGCGCCCTTCGCCTCCGGATTTGGCAGTGTCATGGCATAACAGCCAAGCACGATGTCAAGCGTCGGCGCAATGACTGGCTCACCGTCAGACGGGTCGAGCAAATTGCGTGTCGAAAGCATGCGCTCACGCGCCTCTTGCTGCGCGGCAGCTGAAAGCGGCACGTGCACCGCCATCTGGTCACCGTCGAAGTCGGCGTTGAAGGCAGCACAGACCAGCGGATGCAGCTGAATCGCGGACCCTTCGATGAGCTTAACCTTAAAGGCTTGGATACCAAGCCGGTGCAACGTCGGTGCACGGTTCAACAGCACCAGGTAGTTTTCGATAACTTCATCAAGGACATCCCAGACTTTTGGATCAACACGCTCAACCAACCGCTTGGCTGCCTTGATGTTGTGCGCGTAACCATGCGCCACCAAACGCTGCATAACAAAGGGCTTGAAGAGCTCAAGCGCCATCCGCTTGGGCAAGCCACACTCGTCGAGCTTCAACGTTGGCCCAACGACAATGACCGAGCGACCAGAGTAATCGACGCGCTTTCCGAGCAAGTTCTGACGGAACCGCCCCTGCTTGCCCTTGAGCATGTCGGACAAGCTCTTGAGCTTGTGCTTGCTGCTTCCTGAGACAACGCGTCCTCGGCGGCCATTGTCGATTAGGGCATCTACTGCCTCTTGGAGCATCCGCTTCTCGTTGCGGACGATGATCTCTGGTGCACCGAGTTCGATAAGCCGCTTGAGCCGGTTGTTGCGGTTAATCACCCGGCGATAGAGATCGTTCAAATCTGATGTCGCGAAGCGGCCACCATCAAGTTGCACCATTGGACGTAAGTCCGGCGGCAGCACCGGGAGAACGGTCAGCAGCATCCATTCCGGACGATTCCCGCTCTTGCGCAGTGCCTCGACCAGACGAAGCCGCTTCACGATCTTCTTTTGGCGCTGTCCGGTCGTCGTCTGTAGTTCAGCCCGAAGCTCGCGCGAGAGTGCCTCGAGATCCATCTTTGACACAACATCATAGACAGCCTCGGCCCCCATGCGCGCTTCGAAGACATCGGGAGCCAGCTCCGCCAGATCACGGTACTGCTGCTCCGTCAGCACTTGCATCGGACGAATATCGGAGATCTGGCGAATGAGCTCATCAGCCTCGCTACGCAAGTCGTTCTTCTGGCGCTCAATCTCCTGTTCGAGCCGCTGTAACTGTTCATCAATACTTGAGAGTGAAAGCTCACTTTCCGCTTCAGCGAGCGCACTTTGCCGCTCAAGCTCGCGCTCAGCCTGTGCCTCAAGCGCTGCAATCAACGACTCTTCTGCCTCATCGAGAGCATTCAGCCGATCTTCATTGACCGCTTGTCCTTCGGCAACAATCAGGCGATCACGCAGGAAGAAGTCACGCGGCGCTGCTTGATGGAGCAGTGCCGTCAGTTCAGCACGCAGCGCCTCGGCTTCTTCACGGACACGCTCAACGGCTTCACGCTGTGTGGTGAGCGCATCTTCACGCTGCCGCGCAAGTCCCGATTGCAGGCTTGTGAGTGCCGCCTCACGCTGTTCGAGCAATCGCCCACGCTCTTCCTCAAAGCGATGATCGAGCTCGTCCAGCTCAGCCTGCAACTCCTGGCGAATGCTCTCGATAAGTTGCTGCTTTTTCTCTTCATCAACCTTGGTTACAAGGTACGATGCGAAGTAGAGCACGCGCTCGAGATTTCGCGGTGTAATATCGAGCAGCAGACCCAGGCGACTCGGCGTACCGCGGACATACCAGATGTGAGCGACAGGCGCCGCCAGTTCGATATGGCCCATCCGCTCCCGTCGCACCTTCGAGCGCGTGACTTCAACACCACACTTCTCGCAGATGGTACCAGCATAGCGTGCGCGGCGATACTTCCCGCAGTAACACTCCCAGTCCTTGGTCGGACCAAAGATCCGCTCGCAGAAGAGTCCACCGAACTCGGGCTTCAGCGTGCGGTAATTGATCGTCTCGGGCTTCACGACTTCCCCGTACGACCAGCTGCGGATCGCCTCCGGTGATGCAAGCCCAATGCGAATGGCCTCGAAATTGTTAACGTCAAGAACCCGCTGCTGGCCTGGTCGTTGCCGTGTTGCAGTCGTCATTGTTCCCTCACCTCAACCTTTGCCTGCCCGCTCGCTCTTAGTCCTCAGTGCGCTCAAAGCCACTCAAATTGATGCCGAGGGAAGCACCCCGTTCACGGCCACCGTCTTCTGAGAACTCGACCGGCTCTTCGTCCTCATTAAGGACTTCGACCGACAGGCCGAGGCTGCGCAGCTCTTTCACCAATACCTTGAAGGATTCTGGAACACCAGCCTCGACAATCGGCTCACCTTTGACGATGGCCTCGTAAGTCTTCACACGACCAACAACATCGTCAGACTTGACCGTAAGCATTTCCTGCAAGGTGTGAGCCGCGCCATAGGCCTCTAGCGCCCATACTTCCATCTCACCGAACCGCTGGCCACCGAACTGTGCCTTCCCACCAAGTGGCTGCTGGGTAACCAGCGAGTACGGCCCTGTTGAGCGCGCGTGGATCTTATCCTCAACAAGGTGGACGAGTTTCATCATGTAAATCACACCGACCGTTACAGGACGGTCAAATTTCTCGCCTGTTCGGCCATCGTAGAGCTCAACCTTGCCATCTTCAGGCAAGCCAGCCTGCCGAAGCAATTCCCGGACTTCGTCTTCCTTTGCGCCGTCGAAGACCGGGCTCGCGACGCGAATGCCCAGCTCGTGCGCAGCCCACCCTAGATGCGTCTCGAGAATTTGACCAAGGTTCATCCGCGATGGCACACCGATCGGGTTCAAGATGATATCAACTGGTGTGCCGTCCGGGAGATACGGCATGTCTTCAATAGGAACAATCCGCGAGACAACCCCCTTATTGCCATGGCGACCGGCCATCTTGTCGCCTTCAGAGATCTTGCGCTTTTGGGCAATGAGCACCCGAACCATTTCATTGACGCCGGTCGGCAATTCATG
>ERZ795042.2298-NODE-2298-length-10720-cov-4.622128_pt1 | contig 10720 bp, 6 predicted proteins | sample MGYA00375126_ERZ795042 | MGnify/ENA primary metagenome ERZ795042 (study PRJEB30171, sample SAMN05518105) | compost metagenome | isolation source: Feedstock adapted compost from Newby Island compost facility, Milpitas, CA | place: USA:Newby Island compost facility...
CATACGAGATGCCTAAGTGACTGGAGTTCAGACGTGTGCTCTTCCGATCTTGGAGTTCCACCGGCAGCCGTTCTCCCGGGTCGCGGCCGAGCTCGGGCGCTGGTACGACGTCGAGATCGAATACCCTGCCGCACTCGCGGACGTCGCCGTGACGGCCACGTTCGGCGAAGAACCCCTCCAGGCGGTCCTCGAGGCACTGGACCAGTTGCTCGACGTCCGACACACGCGGGATGGGCGGAGGATCCGGTTCCGACTGGATCCGTAGCCGTGACCGCGGCTTCCGTCAGCTACACGTATCGCGGAATGGTGAAGGAGCCATTGATGAGAGCACCGAGGATCCGGCGACCTGCGTTCGCTCTGCTCCTCCTGTTCTTTTCCAGCGGCACCCTCGGGGCGCAGGAGGCGACCATCCTGCCGCTCCGGACGGCCCCGGCTGCCGGGGTCGGGAGTGGGAGCGGTGAAGCGGCGCAGCGGGACCAGTCCCCGCTGCTCCGGCGGGTCTCGCTCGACATGCGGGACGTGTCGCTCGAGACGCTCCTCGACGCACTCGAGCGTGAGGCGGCGATCGGGCTGGAGTACTCCAGCCGGGTCGTCCCGGTGAACAAGCGGGTCACCGTCCGCGGCGCGGACCTCACCGTACAGGACGTCCTGGCCGAGGCGCTCCAGGGCACGGACATCGAGCCGGTGGTGACGGGGGCCGGCTCGCTCAGGCTGGTGCGGAGCCGGAAGCAGCAGACCGGGCGGATCCTCGGCGCGGTCACGGACGCGACGACGGGCCGGCCGATCCCCGGCGTGCAGATCGTCGTGAGCGGCACCCGGCACAGCGCGATCGCCGACGAGAACGGCCGCTACGTGATCGCCAACGTTCCGCCGGGGACGTACACCGTCGAGGCCCGCAGCATCGGCTACGCGCCGGCCAAGCGCGAGGGCGTGGTCGTCGGCGCGGGCGATGCGACTGTGGACCTGGCCATGCAGCCGTCGGCGATCCACCTGGAGGACCTCATCGTCACCGGCGTGGTGGACCCGATCTCGGCGGCCAAGATCCCGTTCTCGGTCGGGAAGGTGACGAGCGCGAGCCTCCCGGTCCCGGCGGCGGATGCGGTCTCCTCGATCCGGGGCAAGGTCGCGGGCGTTTCCATCATGAACTCGGGCACGCCCGGCGGCGAGCAGTACATCCAGCTCCGCACGCCGACCACGATCATGAAGGCCGGCGCGCCCATGTACGTGGTGGACGGCGTCATCCTCTCGGATGAGAGCAGCCTGGTGGACATCGACGCGCTGGACATCGAGAGCATCGAGGTCGTCAAGGGCGCCGCGGCCGCATCGCTCTACGGCTCCCGCGCCGCTGCGGGGGTCATCTCCATCACGACCAAGCGCGGCAAGGACCTGCCCGAGGGGACGACGCGGGTGACGGTGCGCAGCGAGTTCGGCGTGAACGACGTCCCGCACCGGATCTCGCTCAACCAGTCGCACTGGTACAAGACCAACGAGAACGGCGAGTTCATCGACAACGACGGCAACGTGGTCCGGGTGCCGACCCAGCGCGCGATCGCGGACGACCGGATCTCCGACAACCCGTACTCCGGGCGCACGTACGACAGCTTCGATGCGTTCTTCTATCCGGGCGGTTTCCAGTTGAACTCCGTCTCGATCGCGCAGAACGGCGGCAAGACCAACTTCATGGCGTCGTTCAGCAATCACCTCCAGAGGGGCGTGCTGCGCGAGCATGACGGCTACGAGCGGAACACGCTGCGTTTCAACCTGGACCACCGGATCCGTGACGGTGTGCAGCTCTCGCTGAGCGCGTCGCACGTGAGGTCGCATCGCGACGAGGTCGTAGGCAGCCCGCTGTACGACCTCCTGGTCTTCCCGCCGGATGTGGACCTGGGCGCGAAGGGGCCGGATGGCAAATACATTCCGTTCCCGGATTCGACGATCAACACGAGCAACCCCATCTGGCGCCAGACGTCGCGGGAGAACTGGACCGAGCGGACGCAGACGCTCCTGCGTGGGGCGATCAGCATGCAGCCGCTCCCGTGGCTGCGCCTCGAGGCGGACGCCGGCTACGACCGGGCGGACAACACGGGGCAGACGTACACGCCGCGCGGCACGCCGACGAGCCTGACGGGCGAGTCCACGGGCGAGATCCGTCGGGATGTGGCGTTCGCGGACGCGCTCAACGCGTCGGCAAGCGCATCGGTGCTGCACCGCTTCGCCGACCGGCTGACGGCGCGGGTGACCCTGCGCGGCCTCGTGGAGCGGCAGAAGACGCTGTCGTTCAATGCGACGGCGCGTGACCTCTACGTGGGCGGCCTCCCCATCCTGCAGATCGGCCAGGCGCGGCCGACCGTGGGGTCGCAGCAGACGGAGATCCGGTCCACCGGCTACTTCCTCCAGGCCGGCTTCGACTACGACGGGAAGTACATCGGCGATCTGCTGCTGCGGCGCGACGGCAGCTCCCTCTTCGGGCCGGAGAACCGGTGGAACAACTACTACCGCGCCGCCTTCGCGTACCGGCTCTCGGAGGAGCCGTGGTGGCCGTTCCGGATCTTCGACGAGTTCAAGCTGCGCGCCTCGGTGGGCACGGCGGGCGGGCGGCCGGGCTTCGCAGACCAGTACGAGACGTACCTGGTCTCCTATCTCTCGGCCACGCGCAGCACGCTGGGCAACCGCAAGCTCAGGCCGTCGTTCACCCGTGAGGTGGAAGTCGGCGCGGACATGCTCGCCTTCGGCCGCGTGGCACTGGAGCTGACCTACGCCCAGCAGGTCAGCAAGGACCAGATCGTCCAGATGCCCCAGCCGGCGGCGACGGGCTACAAGAACCGGTGGGAGAACGCCGGCACCATCGAGGGCTACTCGTTGGAGGCCGCGCTCCGCGCCGATCTCTACCGGGGCCGGGATCTCCACTGGTCGGTGAACGTGGTCGCGGACCGTGCGCGCAACAAGATCACGGAGTGGGATCGCCCGTGCTTCATCTCCGGGCTGACCCGGTACTGCGAGGGCTACCGGAAGGGTGACATCTACGGCTACCGCTTCATCCGCGACGTGAGCGAGCTGCCGGCCATCCACGCGAACTCGACCGACCAGTTCCAGGTCAACGACGACGGCTTCCTGGTCCCCGTCGGCGCCGGCAACAGCTGGCGCGACGGCCTCGCCAAGGGGCTGTGGGGGACGACCGTCACCATTGACGGGATCGAGTACGCGTGGGGGCTCCCGATCACGCTGAAGACGCAGGCCATGGATGCCGACTCGCTCGTCTACATCGGGAGCATGGCCCCCGACGTCAAGCTCGGGATCGGCAGCACGATCACCTGGAAGGGGCTCACCCTCTACGGGCTGGTGGACTGGCAGGTTGGCGGCCTCATCCACAACGCCACGCGCCAGCGGCTCTACCAGTCGCTGCGGGCGGGCGATGTGGACCAGAGCGGCAAGCCGGACGAGCGGAAGAAGCCCATCGACTACTACCTGCGCCTGGGCTACACCGGGACCACGGCGGTCGAGCACTTCATCGAGCCGGGCGGCTACGTCAAGCTGCGTGAGGTCTCGGCCAAGTACACGCTCCCGCAGTCGGCCCTGGCGCGGCTCGGGCTGTCACGCCTCGGAGCCGAGCGGGTCAGCATCGCACTGATCGGGCGTAACCTCTTCACGATCACGGATTACACCGGGTTCGACCCGGAGGTGGGCTCGATCTTCTACCGTTCGGACAACTTCAATTATCCGAACTTCCGTACGTTCACGAGCAGCATCGAAGTGGTGTTCTGATCCGCAACGTCAGGGATATCGCGATGCACAGGTTCTGGAAGAGTCTCGCCATCGTCGCGGCGTTCGGAGTCGCGACCGCGGGGTGCCAGGAGCTGACGGTTCCCAACCTGAACAACCCCGAGCGCGAGCGGGTGCTCCAGGAGCCGGACGATGTGGAAGCGCTGCTCGTGGGGACGTGGACGCAGGTGTGGGACCTGTGGCAGGGAGCGACCTACTCGAGCCTGGCGCTCTCGACCATCGCCGACGAGTTCACGACGACGCACGAGAACTTCGGCGCCTGGGCGCTGTCGTCCGAGCCGCGGGGCGCCTTCGACAACACGCCCGAGTACGCGTACGCCGCGGTGGCGGAGAACCCGTACTACAACACCTATGACGCGCTCGCGAGCGTCCACGACGGGCTGGAGGCGATCCTGAAGCGCGGGATCCGCATCACGGACAGCCGGGGCAACGACCTGACGCCGCGGGCGATCGCGTTCGCGAAGTTCACCCAGGGCGCTCTGCTCGGCTACCTCGGGTTGCTGTACGACCGGGCGTTCGTCGTCACGGAGAACACGCCCATCGCGGACGCCGACAAGGTCAAGGCGATGAAGCCCTTGCCGTACCGGGAGGTGCTGGACTCGGCGATCGCGAGTCTGGAGGCGGCGCTGGAGATCGTGGCCACGCATGGTGTCACGATCCCGGGCGCCTGGGTCAAGAGCGACGACCTGAGTGCCGACGCCTTCCAGCGCCTGATCCACTCCTACATCGCGCGGTACCTCGTCTACGGCGCGCGCACTCCGGCGGAGCGTGCCGCCGTGGACTGGGCGCGGGTGATCCGCGAGGTGGACCAGGGGATCGTCTCCGACTTCGAGATCCAGGGCGGGCAAGGGCTCCAGAGCGCCTACAAGCAGTACGCGCAGAACAGCAACTGCGCCTCGTGCGTGACGTACTACGCGGACTACGACCTGATCGGCCCGGCGGACGTCTCCGGCGCCTACCAGGCGTGGCTCGCCACCCCGCTCATGGCGCGGGAGCGGTTCGACATCGTCACGCCCGACCGGCGGATCACCGGGCCGGACGGCCCACGGAGCAACGGCACGTACTTCCGGTATCTGCCCTCGACCAACCTGCGCGCCGACCGGGGGACGTATCACTTCTCGAACTACCAGTTCTACCGGTTCCGGGGCGAGTACGGTCGGACCGCCGGCGCCCGGATCCCCGCCGTGACGGTCGCCGAGATGCGGCTCCTGAAGGCCGAGGCGCTCTACCGGCTGGGTGATCGGGCAGGCGCCGCCGCGCTGATCAACGAGACGCGGGTCGCCAACGGGCAGTTGCCGCCCGTCACGGCGAGCGGCGTCCCCGAGGCGGCCGACTGCGTGCCTCGCACGGCCGACGGCCGCTGCGGCGACCTGTGGGACGCGCTGGTCTACGAGAAGCGGATCGAGACCGCGGGGACGGACCAGATCGCGTTCTTCGACGCCCGCGGCTTCGGCCTGCTGAAGCCGGGTACGTTCCTGCACCTGCCCATCCCCGGCCGGGAGCTCGATGTGTACGGGTTCCCCTACTACACCTTCGGCGGTGGGGGCGAGGGGAGTGCGAACTGAGGGCCGCCAGGCCTTCGGGGCGTAAGGAACGGCCGCCACGCGGAGGCGGGGCGGCCTTTTCATCACTGCACAACCACAGACTCCACAGCGGAATGACGAAGTTCTACCAGAGCTCGGTCCTCGCGGCGGCGCTGCTCCTGGCGGCGTGCGTGCCGCACAGGCCTTCACGGCCGGCGCCCGCGAGCCCGGAACCGCGTCCTGCGGCGGAGTCGTCATCCGGCACTTCGTCGAGCTCGCGTGGGATCAAGCCGTACTCGCGCGTCATCACCCGCGATGCCGAGACGACCTCCGGCCTCTTCAAGACGCACCGCATCGGCGAGAAGCTGTACTTCGAGATCCCGCCCGACGCGCTCGGGAAGGAGATGCTCCTGGTCGGGCGGCTGGTCAAAGGCGCGCCGCAGGTCTTCTCCTACGAGGGTTACGGCGGCGACAAGTTCACCGAGCAAGCGGTGATGTGGGAGCGCGTGGGAGACCGCGTGCTCCTCCGCCGGCTCTCGTACACCATCACGGCGGATCCCGAGGACCCCGTCGCCCGCTCGGTGGAGGCCGCGAACAACCCGGGGATCATCGCGTCCTTCCAGGTGGAGGCCTACGGCCCCGACAGCGCGGCCGTCATCGATGTGACGCGCCTGTACACCACGTCGGTCCCCCACGTGCAGGCGCTCGAGGGGAACATCGACGAGAAGCGCTCCTTCATCGAGCGTGCGCAGGCGTTCCCGGACAACGTCGTCGTGGAGGCGACCCAGACGGTGCCGCTCAAGGTGTCCGAGCAGTTGGCCCGGACCGGCGCACCGCAGGTGCGGAGCGTCGTCGCCCACTGGAGCATGATCCGGCTGCCGGAGGAGCCGATGCGGCCGCGGCTCTACGACGACCGGGTCGGCTACTTCACAGTGGCGCAGTACGACTTCAGCGCGCCAGAGCACCGCGCGCTGCGGCGCCAGTACATCACCCGCTACCGGCTCGAGAAGAAGGATCCCGACGCTCCGCTCTCCGAGCCGGTCCGCCCCATCGTCTACTACATCGATCCGGCGACGCCCAAAGAGTGGGTTCCCTACATCAAGCAGGGGATCGAGGACTGGCAGGTCGCGTTCGAGGCGGCCGGCTTCAAGAACGCGATCATCGCGAAGGATGCGCCGACGCCGGAGGAAGACCCGCACTGGTCGCCGGACGACGTCCGCTACACGGTGGTGCGCTGGCTCGCCTCGACGATGGAGAACGCGCAGGGCCCGCGCGTGGTGGATCCCCGGACCGGCGAGATCCTCAACGGCTCGGTGCGGATCTTCCACAACATCCTGACCGTCCTGCGCGACATGTACTTCGCGCAGGCGGCGGCGCTGGACCCGCGGGCGCGACGTCTCCCGCTGCCGGACAGTCTCATGGGCCGCCTGCTCCGCTACGTCGTCGCCCACGAGATCGGCCACACGCTCGGGCTGCAGCACAACTTCAAGGCGGCCTCGACGTATCCCGCCGACAGCCTCCGCAGCCGGAGCTGGCTCGAACGCATGGGGCACGTGCCCTCCATCATGTCGTACACGCGGTTCAACTACGTCGTGCAGCCCGAGGACGGGATCGACCCCGAGCTGCTGGTCCCGCGGGTCGGGCCGTACGACATCTTCGCGATCCGGTGGGGCTACGCGCCGATCCCGGAGGCGACGACGCCGGAAGAGGAGCTGCCGGGGCTCGACGAGTGGGCGCGGGCGCAGGACACCGTCCCGTGGTACCGCTTCGCGACGTCGGACGCCCGGGGCGCGGACGCGGGCGAGCAGACGGAGTCGGTGGGCGCCTCCGACCCGATCCGCTCGACCCGCCTCGGCCTGCGCAACCTGGAGCGTACGGTCCCGCTGGTCCTGCCCGCGGCCATGGGCTCGAGCCGCGGCAACGACGACGTGGCGCGCCTGTATCAGCGCGTCGTGCGTCAGTGGGCCACGGAGCTGAGCACCGTGGTGAAGCTGGTGGGCGGGATGGAGACGCAGGAGAAGGCCAATTCCCAGCCGGGCCCGCGTTTCGTTCCGCTCCCTGGCAAGCGGCAGCGCGAGGCGGTCGCGTTCCTCAACGAGCACGCGTTCTCCACGCCGCATTTCCTGCTCGACCCGGCGATCCTCCGGCGGATCGAGCCGGACGGCGCGCTGTCGCGGATCCGCTCGCGGCAGGCGTCGATCCTGTCGGAGCTGCTGGACAACGCGCGTATGCTCCGGCTGATCGAGTTCGAAGCGCTGGCGACCCGGGGTGCGGACGTCTACCCGCTCGCCGACATGCTCCGGGACGTGCGGCGCGGCCTGTTCCGCGAGCTCGGCGGCGAGCAGGTGAGGATCGACCCGTTCCGGCGCAACCTCCAGTTCGCCTACCTGGAGGAAGTCGGGAACAAGCTGAAGCCGGGCTCGGGTTCGAGCGCCTCGTCCAGCTCGGGCGGGCCGCGTGTCCCGGTGCCGGATGAGGCGAAGGCCCTGCTCCGCGCGGAGCTGGCGGACCTGCGCGCGGACGTGCGGCGTGCGATCCCACGCGCCGCCGACCGCGTCACCCGGGCGCACCTGCAAGAGGTCGAACACCGGATCGCCACGCTGCTCGATCCGGACGGCCGGTAGGGCGAGCGGGAGGCGGTCTGGCCGCCTCCCGCTCTTGGTTTCATCTCCGACCGAGGTGGAAGAAGAGTGAGACGCAACGCCTGGATCGGCGGCATCGCCACCGCCCTCGCCGCCTTCGTCTGCTACGCCTGCGCTGTCGGGCCGGAGCCCCGGGGCCCCGTGCCCGGCGGTGACGATCCGCTCGGAGCGGAGAACCTCGAGAACCTGCTCCGCGCCTTTGCGCACGACTCGATGCTCGGGCGGCAGCCGGGGACGCCAGGCGAGCGCAAGGCCACGGCGTTCCTGGCCGCCGAACTCGAGAGGCTGGGGCTGGTCCCCGCGGGTGAGAACGGGACGTACTTCCAGGAGGTCCCTCTGATCCGCCGGACGGTGGACGAGGCGGCCACGACGTTCTCGGTCGACGGCGAGCCGCTCGCGTTCGGCGTCGACTTCCTCCCCGCCCTCGGGTTCGAGCCCGTGCGGGAGTTCGACGGCGCCCAGGCCGTCTACGGCGGCGTCCTGGGGCTGGACCGCGACAGACTGGAGGCGGAGGATGTCGCCGGTCGCGTCGTCGTCTTCACGCCGGCCCAGGTGGGCGGCGGCATCGTCACGCGCCCGGTCCGGCTGAACGCGAGCGGCCCGCTGGCCGGGGCGGCGGCCATCGTCGTCGTGAGTGGCCAGGAGATCTCCCCCCAGGCCGTGGAGCTGACCCGTCGCGGCACCCGCCCGCGGCTCCCCGCAGGGCGGGCGCAGGCGGAGCCGACGACGGTCCTGGTCACGCGCCGCGTCGCCGAGCGGCTCTTCGGCCGGCCGATCGAGCAGCTCGAGATCGGGCAGAGAGGAGGGCGTGTCGGCGGGCGGATCGTCTATCGCGACGAGGCGGTGCCGGCGCGCAACGTCGTCGCCATCCTCCCCGGGGCCGATCCCGCGCGACGGGGCCAGTACGTGGCGATCGGCGCGCACAGCGATCACGTCGGCACCCGCAGCCCCGTGGACCACGACTCGGTCCGGGCCTACAACGCGGCGCTGGAGGCGCTCCAGGCACGGCTCGGGCGGCGCCCGACGGAGGCGGAGCGCGCCGCGATCCGGGTCAACGTGGACAGCCTGCGCGCCCTGCGGCCCGCGCGGGCCGACAGCGTGTTCAACGGCGCGGACGACGACGGCTCGGGCTCCGTCTCCGTGCTGGCCATCGCCCAGGCGCTGGCGGCGGCCCGGGAGAAGCCCGCGCGGTCGATCCTCTTCATCTGGCACACGGCCGAGGAGATCGGCCTGCTCGGGTCCCGCTGGTTCACCGATCACCCCACGGTGCCGCGCGACTCCATCGTCGCCTACCTCAACCTGGACATGGTGGGGCGTGGCGGAGCGGCCGACATCCCGGGCGGCGGTCCGACGTACCTCCAGCTCGTCGGCTCTCGCCGTCTCTCGACCCAGCTCGGCGACCTGGTCGAGGAGGCGAACGCCGCGCTCGACGTGCCCTTCGACTTCGACTACTCCTTCGACGCCGACGGGCACCCCGAGCGGATCTACTGCCGGAGCGACCACTGGAACTACGCGCGCTACGGGATCCCGATCGTCTTCTTCACCACCGGGCTCCACAAGGACTACCACCAGGTGACCGACGAGCCCGATTACATCGACTACCCGCACATGGCACGGGTCGCGCGGCTGGTGCACGACCTGGCGCTCCGGATCGCGAACCTGGAGCACCGGATCGTGGTGGACCGGCCGGTCCCGGGCCCGGCCGCGGAGTGCCGCCAGTAGGCGCGCCGGCGCGGCGCCCGCCCCACCGCCTCCTGGGTTGGCCTCGACCGCTATTCTCCTGCCCCATCCCCTTGCCCATACTCCCCGCGCACACCGCTGCGGCGCGCAGGGGGCAACGGGGGATGGCCGCCGCGGATCGGGACACTCAACCCAGGAGGCGGACGATGAGTCGCTCGGTCAACAAGGTGATCCTGGTGGGGAACGTGGGTCGGGACCCGGACGTCCAGATGACGGCGTCCGGGACGAAGGTGGCGCACCTGTCGCTGGCGACGAGCCGGCGCGTGCCACGCAACGGCGGCTACGAGGAGCGCACGGAGTGGCACCGCCTCACGCTCTGGGACCGGCTGGCGGAGCTGGCCGAGAACCACATCCGCAAGGGCGACCGGCTGTACGTCGAGGGGCGGATGGAGTACGACAGCTACGAGAAGAACGGCGTCACCATCCCGACGGCGGAGGTCGCCGTGCGCGAGCTCGTGCTCCTCAGCGCGCCGCGCGGGGCGCCGGACCTCGAGGGGGCCGAGGTCGGCGCCGACGACGCGGCAGCAGACGACGACGGCTGAGCCGCGGCGTCCGCTCTCACAGGAAATCGTGCAGGTCCGGCCGCACGGACAGGATCACCTGCCACCGGCCGTCGTTGAGGCCACGGGCGAGGTCGATCCGCAGGATGTCGTAGATCAGGCCAAAGCCGGCGCCGACGGCGGTGCGGAGGCCGCCGGTCGGGGCGACGTCCCAGCCGGCCGGGATCGAGGCCGCGTCGACGTCCGCCCAGCCGAGGGCGCCGATGGCGCGCAGGCGGACCCACGGGCCGATCAACGCGTGCGAGGCCTCCACATCGGCGAGGACGTACCGGTCGCCGATGAAGCCGCGATACCGGTAGCCCGGCAGGGTGCCGGGGCCGCCGACCAGGAACAGCCGCTGCGCGGGCGGCGCGCCGAAGGCGAGGCCGGCCGAGACCCTGCCGCGGACTTCGGCCCGCCGGCCGGCGGAGCGCCGGAACCACTCCAGCTCGGCCCTCGGCCGGCCGTACGGGTCGCCCTCGAAGTCGCCGGCCTC
>ERZ795042.2300-NODE-2300-length-10709-cov-25.184438_pt1 | contig 10709 bp, 14 predicted proteins | sample MGYA00375126_ERZ795042 | MGnify/ENA primary metagenome ERZ795042 (study PRJEB30171, sample SAMN05518105) | compost metagenome | isolation source: Feedstock adapted compost from Newby Island compost facility, Milpitas, CA | place: USA:Newby Island compost...
CGATCTTCAGCGAAATCGACATCCAGCGGAGCACCGATTACAAGTTCCGCAGCGGACAGGTGGCGCACCGTGGCTCTGTCTACGTCGGTGGCAACGTGATCAAATGGAACGGCTTCGTGCGGGTCAAGAAGGCTACCTCGTGATGGGGCGTGATGCCCGATGATGTACAAAACGAGGCGGTCCTTCGTGGACCCGTTCACGGGCCGGCTCCACTTGCGCGGGAAGCCGTACCAGGTGACCGATGAGCGGCAAGCCGACTATCTCGAACGTCACGGCCTCATCGAGCGTGTGGACAAGGCCTCGGCTGTGAAATCTGCCGAGGCCGATACGTCGAATGAGGAGCCGAAGCGTCGGAAGCGAGGCGGTAGCCGTGGCACTGATCGATGATGTCAAGGCGGCTCTCCGCGTCGACGGCAATGATCATGACGGCGAGCTGTCCGACCTGATCGCCGCCGCCCAGGCTGACCTGACACTCAGCGGCGTCGACCCGGACAAGGCCCGCGATGAAACAGATCCGCTGATCAAACGAGCTGTCATCGCCTATGTCAGGGCTCATTTTGAGTGGGATCATCCCAACACCGAGCGCCTTCAGACGGCCTACGACATGATAAAGGCTCACCTTTCTCTTTCCGGAGACTACCGTGCGCCAGGAGGCGAATGAGCATGGCATTTCAAACGAGCATGCTCCGCCATCGCGTCGAGATTGGCCGGTATGTCTCCGGCAAAGATCCGTTCGGTAACCCGATGTCGAAACAGTGGCAGCCTGTGGCCACGGTCTGGGCTGCCGTGGAGGCCCTGTCCGGCCGACTCTATTTTGAGGCGCAGCAGACGGTCGAGCAGAGCGATCACCGGATCACGATTCGGTGGCGGCGGGGCATAGAAGCAGGTATGATCGTGCGTCACGACGGTCGGGAATTCGTGATTCAGTCCCCGCCGCTTGACCGGGATGGTCGCCGCCGCTGGCTGACGTTGCTCTGTAAGGAGGTGCGCCCGGCATGAGGATGACCATCCGAACGAAAGGCATGCGGGAAATCCAGGAGCACCTGCGGATGATGCCGCGGGAAGTATCGGGCGCGATGCTCCAAGAAGTGGCGCTGGAAGGGGCGGAAGTCATCCGGGCCGAGGCCGAGAAGAAAGCTCGCGAACGGAAGGTCACCGGTACGCTCGCAAGCGACATCCATGCCGAGATTGCGAAGGAAAGCATCGGCGTCCGTGTGGTCGTCCACATCGGCCCTGGCAAAAAGGGCTGGTATGGCCGCCTGGTGGAGATGGGGCACGCCATCGTCCGCGGGCGGCGGAAAGCTGACCGGAAGATCATCGGTCATGTCCCGCCTCATCCTTGGCTCCGGCCGGCGCTGGACGCGAAAAAGCGTGAGGCTCAGGAAGTGATGATCCGGGCCTTTCGGCGGAGGCTGAAGCTGAAATGAACGTCTCACCCCGGGAAGCCGTATATGCGCACCTCATGTCCGACCCGAACGTCACCGCGCTGGTCGGCGACCGGATCTACCACCAGACGCCGGATCTGGATTCTGCGTATCCGCTGATCGTACTCAACACCATATCCAATGTTCCCCGCCGGGATCTCTCGGCGGTTTTTGCGTGCGAAACGCGCATCCAGGTCACGGTTATGGCTGGCACGCTGAAAGAGGCGGAAACCATTGCCGCGGCCGTTCGGTCCAGCCTGGAAAGTTTCAGTGGGATGATGGCTGGCGCCCTGCCGGTGCTCGCCTGTGTAGTGGACAATTTTTCGCCGGATTATCTCGAAGACGTGGGTCAAACGCATTATCACGTCGATTTTCTGATAACGCACAAAGGAGTGGTGTGAAATGGCCGAAACGACCGGTCTGCGAACGAAATTTTACCGCAGCGAAGACGGTTCTACGTTTACGCAGATTGCGCAGGTCGCCTCGATCACGCCGCCGCAACCGGAGCGCGAGGTGGCGGAAGTCGATGAGCTTGACCCGCCGGGGGACGTTCGGAAGAAGCTTCCGGGCATCATTGACCCGGGCGAAGTGACGGTGACGCTGAACTTCGACCCGACGAATACTGGCCACCTCGCGCTGGAACAAGATTTTCGCGACGGACAGGCCCGTCAATACCGGATCAAGCTCCCGAATGGATACGGATGGACGTTCACGGGCATCGTGACGTCGTATGCGCCGCAGGAGATTGCCTCCGGCGACGTGGTGCAGGCGGAAGTCACGATCACGCTGTCCGGCGTGTATCAATTCGGGGAAATCACGGACTAATGGGGTGGAAACGTCGTGAGCAAATTTCTCACTCGTGACGCAATCCTGAAAGCCCATGACCTGCCGACTGAGGTGGTCGAAATTCCAGAATGGAACGGTGCCGTCATTGTGCGCGGGCTGACCGGCGCCGAGCGTGACGCATTCGAACAGTCCATCGTCGAGCAGCGCGGAAAGAACACCCGGATGAACCTGCGGAACATCCGGGCGAAGCTCGTTGCGCTCACCGTCGTGGATGAGAACGGGAACCGCGTCTTTTCCGACGAGGACGCCGAAGCGCTCGGCAAGAAGTCGGCGGCCGCGCTCGATCGTGTTTTCGCAGTGGCGCAGCGGCTGTCCGGTCTTCGGCCTGAAGACGTCGAAGAGCTCGCGGGAAACTGAGGGCAAACCCGGCACGCCGGTTCTATTTCCGCCTCGCGTTGGCTCTTGGAATGACCGTTCAGGAGCTCCTCTCCCGGGTGAGCAGCCGGGAGCTGGCGGAATGGATGGCGTTTTTTGAGCTCGAACCGTGGGGCACTGAGGTGGAAGACTGGCGGGCCGGACTCATCGCGTCGACAGTCGCGAATGCGAACCGTGACCAGAAGCGTCGCCGCAGGCCATACGAGCCGCAGGACTTCATGCCGAGGAGGGATATTCGGTCGAAGGAGACAGAGGAGCAATCCGTCGAGGACCAAATCGCCATCGTCGAGATGTGGGCAAGGCTTTTGGGCAATCAAGAAGGCGGCCGGTGATTCGGCCGCCTTTCAATTATCCGTTGGTTCATGGATGTCATTCGATCTTTCTGTTTTTGTGATTTTTCCGTTAACGCAATATGCGACACCTTTTATATCAGAGTTTGCAATATTCCATGCTAATGCTTCTCCAGTTTCATATTTTACTGTCGTTGTTGGGTTGCCGAGTGATTTTATTACCTCAGAACAATCCATTCCATTCTGAATTTTGGAAAACTGCTCATCTGTAATTACAGACATTGCATCGGTTACTTTTCCATCTGAACAAATAAGCACGAAACCGCCGCCATCTTTCGCATTCCATACATACATTCCATTATTACTGCTTTGTGGCTCTGGCATTGATGCTAATGCATCTTGACAGGACATTCCTTCCTCAATACTGGCGGCAGACGCCCTAATTTCATCTACTGGCGATAAAACATAGTCGTTTTGATTATTTGTTAAAGTTTTTTGGGCTTGAGGAGTATCTGATGGATTTTGGGCCTGTGGCGTATTTGAAGAATTTTGGCTTGACTGTATTGTTACATTTTCGGTGTTTGCTGAGAGAGGCTCTGATTGACTTTGTTCTTTACCGCAACCTGCAATAACGAAAACCAAAGCGAGGATAAGGAACAAACGATACAAGGTTCTTTCCTCCTTTTTTCATAAATGGGTACAGATATCTAAAGCATAAACGAGGTGAGGCGCAAATGGCAACAGTTGGCGCCTTTAATGTTGCCCTGGTAGCTTCCACGGGGCGCTTTGTTTCGGCAATTTCAAAGGCCGACCGGCGGTGGAATACGTTCGCACGTAATATCCAGCGCCATTCCCGGTCCATGCCGGAGGCGATCAGGAAAGTCACCCCGGCCGCCCTGACAATGGCGCGGGTAGTGACGCGGGCAACCGCCATTGCTGGTGCCGCCCTGACCGGGATGGGCGCTGTCGGCGTAAAGATGGCGGCTGATTTTGAGCAGAGCCAGATCGCCTTTACGACGCTCCTCGGTTCTGCCGAGGAAGCATCTCGGTTTCTTCGTGAACTCGAAATCCAGGCCCGCCGGACGCCGTTCGGATTTACCCAGCTGCAGCAGGCGTCCCGGCAGCTGCTCGCTTACGGGTTTGCCGCTGACCGCGTGCTCGAAATGATCACGCCGATCGGCGACGCAGTTGCGGCGATGGGCGGCAGCTCGCAGATGTTTGAATCCGTCATTCGGGCGCTCGGCCAGATCCGGGCGAAAGGAAAGCTGGCGTCGCAGGAAATGCTCCAGCTCACCGAGCAGGGCATTCCAGCGTGGGAGTTTCTGGCTGAGGCGATCGGCGTGACCGTCCCGGAAGCGATGGAGAAGGTCTCGAAGGGGGCCGTCAGCTCGACAGTTGCGATAGACGCTGTGCTGCGCGGCATGATCCGGAAATTCGGCGGCGCCATGGAGGCGCAGTCGAAGACCATGCTCGGTCAGTGGGAGCAGCTGAAGGATGGTATGGCAACCATCACCCGCGGCATGGGTCAGGACATCATCCGGATTTTCGACCTCGCATCGGCGATGGAAAAGCTGAACGCGGCGATTGGTCGATTCGCCGATCTGGTGAGCCGCGAGGGCTTCCTCGGAGCTCTCCGCCGTGCATTTCCGCCGTGGGTGCAGCCGATCATCATCGGAATCGCCGGCGCGATCGGTGGCGCGCTCGTTCCGGTCATTGTCGGCATGCTAATCCCGGCGCTGAAAAAACTCAGGGACAGTCTGATTGTAACCATGCGCCCATTGCTTCCATGGATGGTGATTGGCGCGGTGGTCGTCGGGACTGCGGTGCTCATCGCCCGATACTGGAACCAGCTCGGCGACATCGCGCGACGGGTGTGGCAGGGAATTGCCGCCGTCGTGCTTTATGCCGTTTCGCTCATCGTGCGCGGGACGGGGGCGATCATCGGCGCAATTTCCTTCTTCATTCCGGCCCTTCGCGGAGCCTCGCAGGCCATGACGGACATGGCGAACCGCCTGAAGTCCATGGCCGCGCAGTCCATGGCGGCCGCAAAGACGTCCGCCGCCGGAAGCACGGCTGTCGCTCAGTCTGCGCAGCAGGTGGCAACCACGGCGCAAAAGGCCGCGGAGGCTCAGCAGGGGCTTGGGGAATCGGTGGAGGAGGCTGCGAAATCGGCGCAGAACAACCTTCAGTCGTTCGACGAAGTGCACTCGATCCAGGAAGAGATGGCCGATTCCCCGGCGACGCTTGAGCTCGAAGGTTTGGAGATCGGGGATCTGCCCGGCGTGGCTGGTCTCGGAAACGTCTTCGCAGATCTGGCGGAAGAGGTGGATGCGGGAGCCGGCCGGATCGCCCAGGCGTGGCAGAAGACGGTGGACGCCATTTCCGGCGCGTGGGAACGGCTCAAGACCGGCGCACTCAACACGTTCCCGTGGTTACAGAATGTGATCGACGGTTTCGCCAGGGCTGCGGATTGGGTCCGGAACAATTGGGACACTGTTGGTCCCATTCTGGAAACAGTGGCCGGGATACTCATAATTTTGGCATTGGCCTTCTGGGCCGTCATGAGCCCGGTCGGGGCCGTGGTGGCTGCCGTGGCAATTCTCATCACCATAGCGACGCTGATCATCGCAAACTGGGATGAGGTCGGTGCATTTCTGCAAAATCTGTGGGAAAAGCTGAAGCCGCATCTTATTTCTATCTGGGAGACGTTGAAAAACGCGGCTGTTGCTATATGGGAAGGTCTCGTTGAGACGGCGAAGGCCATCTGGGACGGTCTTCAGGCATTCTGGGCCAAGTGGGGCGACACCATTACCGCCCTTTTCGACGGCGTATGGCGCCAGATCAAGATCATCATTGAGACCGCGATCAATCTGGTGAAGAACATCATTGGTCTCGTCCTCGCCGTCATTCGCGGAGACTGGGAGGCGGCATGGAACCATGTTCTCGGCATCGGTCAGACGATCTGGAATTTCATCGTCCAAACCTGGGAGAACATCCGGCTGACGGCCGCTACTGTGTGGCAGACGATCCGGGATGACATTCAGGCCGCGTGGACGGCCATCCAGACCAAGGCGATGGAAATCTGGACCGCTATCACCGACTGGCTCGCTGGCATCTGGAACGGCATCGTCACCACCGTATCTACCACCTGGCAGAGCATCCGTGACACGATAGCAAACTGGTGGGACAACGTCCGGACCAACACTGAAGAGGTCTGGAACGGCATGAAAGGATGGCTCGGAAACACGTGGTCTTCGATTTGGTCGAACGTGGACGAATGGTGGAGCAAGATCAGGGACAGAATCGCTGAGATCGTCGATGAGGCGAAAGTGCGTATCGAAGAGACCTGGAACACCCTGTCTGGAAGCCTGTCGCGGATATGGGAGAACATTCGCGACATGGCTGGCCGGATCTGGGACGGAATGGTCAATCGGGTGAAAAACGCGATCAACACCGTCATCGGCGCCATCAACCGGTTCCTGGACGCGCTCTCTTCCATCCGAATCGATGTACCCGAAGTGGACATCCCGCTCGTCGGAAAGGTCGGCGGATTCAGCATCGGCTTGCCGTCCCTTCCCAAGATCCCCATGCTGGCGAAAGGCGGCATCATCGGCTCCCCGACGCTCGCCATGATCGGCGAAGGCGCTCGTCCAGAGGCCGTCGTTCCGCTCCCTCCGGGCGTACGCGATCTCGGCGATCTGTCGCCGAACGAGGAAACGCTGGCCAGGGCGGTCTATCAGGCCTTCCTGATGGCCCTGCGCGTCACGCAGGCTTCAGGTGGACCGCAGTCCGGCGGAGACCGGGAAATCGTACTGAAAATCGGCGACCGCGAAATCGCCCGTGCCATCCTGCCGGCCGTCATCGCCGAAGGGCAGCGGCAGGGCTTCCAATTTGTTGTCCGCCCGCAGGGGGTGGTCTGATTGGCTGAAATCCGTATCGCTGGCGTTCTCGTCGCGCGCCCGGCCGAGGTGAAGGTCGGGCGCTTCGATCTTACGAAAGCTAATCGCACCGCCTCCGGACGCATGGTCATGGAGGTGGTCCGCCCTGGCGTCCGCCGGGTGGATGTTGTATGGCGGTATATTCCGGACGCTGACCTGCAGAAGATTCTGGATCTTCTCGCCGCCAACAAGCCGTTTTTTAGCTTTGAGTATCCGGACGCTGGAGGGCAGAAAACCATGACCGCCTACTGTGGCGACATCAACACATCGCTGTGGCACACGATCGGCGGCGTCCGGCGGTGGCAAGAAGTGTCAATTGCCTTCATCGAACGCTGATTCTGGAGGGGAGGTCCATGGCGCGCGTGGAACTGTCAAGGCAGCAGGTATCCGACGTTGGTCTTTCTCCGGCGTATTCACCCGCGGTCGAAGATGGGCACATGATCAAAAACCCTCTCGCAACCGAAATCGGGGCCGAGAAGGGGAAGCTCGTCCTGCACATCTGCAATATTAACGAGGAGCCGGTTACCGTCACGATTCGTTCCGGTTATACGATAGGAGACCTGAAATTGCAGGACCGGCAGGTTGTCGTTCCGCCGGTAAGTTGCGTTTTCGTCGGTCCGCTTGACCCGACCGTGTACAATCAGCCCGGGACGTCTCATGTGTACATCGACTATTCGCAGACCGAAGGCGTGGACATCGCAGCCCTCCTCATCCCGTGAGGTGTTTTCAGCATGTACCCCGTTTCGCAGGACTTTATGCAACGGATGCGCGCAGACCTGCGCCGCGTCGACGCCAAACTCGTCATCGACTGGACGGCGCCGGACTTGGATCAGAGCATCCAAGTCATCGCGAACGAAAACGCCAGCACGTCGTACCCGCAGCAGACGGCGGACGGCGTGACGCAGGCGACGCGGAAATGGGCTTCGCTGGACGGATCGACATACCCGGACGGAACATGGTTTCCCGCCCCCGGTCCGGACGATCTTACGACGCATCAGATGGGCTGGTGGGGCAGCCAGCTGGCCGGGGCGGACGGATCGTTTTCGTCGCCGTATCCAGCGCTGACCGTCACGCATGCGGTGCGGCCGGTCCGGGCGCTGCGGGTGGTGGGCGATTCCGCCCGGCAGGAGTGGCCGGTCGATTTCCGGATCGACCTGTACGGTCCGGACGACACGCTGCTCCAGACCGAAACCGTCACCGGAAACACCGGCATCGAATGGTCGATGACGCTTACAACGCCGGTGTTAGACGTGGCCAAGCAGGCGCTGACGATTATGCGCTGGTCCCATCCCGGCAGGCAGGCGAAGATCATTGAGTTTTTCACGTCGATCCAGGAAACGTACTACAACGACGATATCGTCGAAATCCGACTGCTCGAAGAGCGTGAAACCAATACTGGCAGCCTGCCGGTGGGAAACATCAGCGCGAACGAAATCACCATCCGGCTGGCGAACGAGGACCGAAAATTCGACATCCGGAACCCAAGCAGTCAGCTTTCGGGGCTTTTGAAGCCGAACCGGAGAATACAGGTATGGCTAGGATCGGAGGGCGAATGGGTTCCACTCGGCATTTTTTGGTCGCTTGACTGGGATGCTCCAGACGACCAGCTCGAGGCCGTCACGACCGCCCGAGATCGCCTGGAACGGCTTAGGCAAACGACGTATCAGTCCGGTTCCGTGCAGCAGAATGTCAGCCTGTATGCATTGGCGGAGCAGGTGCTGCAGGACGCGGGACTGCGGCCGGATGAATATTGGATTGATCCGGCGCTACAGTCGATCGTCATTCCCTGGGCGTACCTTGCCCCCACGTCGCACCGAGAGGCGCTGAGAACGATTGCGGAAGCGGGTCTGGCCGTCGTGTACGCGGACCGCGATGGGATAGTGCGCATCGAGAGCATGTCCGGCGCGCCGACGACGCCCGTTGCGGAGATCACCGAGGACGACTATTTCCCACCACTCTCGACACCGAGCAGGCAAGACAAGGTTGCGAACGAAATCGTCGTGACGACGCAGCCGTTGCAACCAGCGGCGACGCCGGAGGAGGTATATCGGGCCACGGAACCTGTGACGATTCCCGCCGGTCAGACGGTCACGGTAACAGTCTCGTATACGCGGCAGCCAGTCATGGATGCAGCTGCAGCGCTGGAAAACCCGCCGGCCGGTGTCAGCATAGTCGACGCGACGTATTACGCCTGGGGAGCGGACGTCCACATTCAAAACACCGGAGGCAGCGCGGCGAACGTGACGCTGGTCATCACCGGCAAGACCCTCACCGTGCAGGGCAGCCAGCGCGTGGTGGCGCGGGATCAGGCGAGCATCACGGAAAACGGCGTCCTGCGCTACGAGTTCCCGGCGAACCCGCTCGTACAAACGCTGGCGCAGGCGCAAGCGATCGCAACAGCATTGCTGGCGAGCGCGAAGGACCCGCGCCGCGACATCGAGGTCGAATGGCGCGGCAACCCGGCGCTGGAGCTGGGGGACGCGGTGACGGTGGTCGGGCAGGATGTGCAGATTATCAGGCAGGAAATCACGTGGGCCGGGTCGCTTTCGGCTCGGCTCACCGGCAGGAAGGTGACGTGACATGGCATGGCAGACACCGAAAACGAATTGGACACCGAGCGATCCGATCGGAACGGCCGACCTTAATCGAATCGAAGGGAACGAGGCGCAGCTGCGGACGGACCTGGACGCACACACGGCTGCAACCACCAGTGTCCACGGCGCCACCAGCGCGGCGATGGCGAACCGGCTGGTGATCCGTGATGCGAACGGCCGGGCCAAATTTGCCGCGCCGTCGGCAAGTGACGATGCGGCGCGGAAGGCCGAAGTCGACGCGGTACAGTCAAATCTGACGAACCACATCGCCGACTATGTGCGACATCCTGGATATGCTGTGACCGGTGGAAGCGGAAACGCCTACACGGTCACGCTCAGTCCGGCTCCGTCGGGCTACGTGGACGGCATGGGGGTCGTGATCAGGGCAAATCGTGATAACACCGGCCCGAGCACGCTTAATGTCAACGGTCTCGGGGCGAAGACTATCAAGCGGGCGAACGGTCTCGACATCGCACCCGGCATGATAAAAAACGGCGGGATTTACACGCTCCGGTATAACAACGCGTCCGGAAATTTTATCTTACAGGGTGAGGGGAGTGATCTGCAAGCGCTGTACATGCCCGGTGTGGAATACGTGCCGTGGGTGCAGGGGATCGCAAACAATGGATCAGTGTCAAAGGAGAGCGATCATATCAAAATATCCTTGCCGGAAGGTTCAGCAGAAGCGGCGGCAGTAACTGACATTACAATTGACCTGACAAACATACGCGGAATATTGGTAGAAGCACAAGAAATAAGTAATGATGGTGGATCCGCATATCTGATTGCATCAACACAAAAGAATGGGGGCTATAATACTTTTGACGCTAGGGCAGGTATACCCAATGTAATAGGCGTTCCGCAGAGATCTGTTATGGACGTAACGACTCTTACCGGAAGCTATTATATACGGATTCACCGCCAAGCGACGGCATCTTCTGGAACAAAAGAATTTCGAATATATCGTGTAATCGCATTCCCATAAAAAATCCCTGTGGGTGGTAGGCAGGAGGGCGAGGACAGGGACACGGCAAAGCCTTGCTGAATAGACGCGGGGCTTTTTCATTTGCATGGGAGGTGGTCGTTCTGGACTGGACAATCATCGTATCAGCAGCCGCCGCAATCAGCGGCATCATCCTGGGTTGGCTCGGCCGCTCACGGACCGTGCGGCAGGACGGGGCGGCGGACGGAGAGCTGCGCGCCAGCGTGAACTATATCCGGCAGGCGGTGGACGACATGCGC
>ERZ795042.2307-NODE-2307-length-10671-cov-22.488508_pt1 | contig 10671 bp, 8 predicted proteins | sample MGYA00375126_ERZ795042 | MGnify/ENA primary metagenome ERZ795042 (study PRJEB30171, sample SAMN05518105) | compost metagenome | isolation source: Feedstock adapted compost from Newby Island compost facility, Milpitas, CA | place: USA:Newby Island compost...
GGCCCCGGCCGGTGATCAACCAGTTCCGCGTGGTGCGGGCCGCGGGAAATTCGGCGGAAGGAGGGGGCGATGTATCTGAGCCAGCTCGTGCTTGAACCGGGGAGGGAGACGTACCGGCTGCTGGGCGACATCCACGCCCTCCACCGCCTGATCATGCGGGGATTCCCCCAGGGCGCGAACGGGCGGGCGCGGGAGGAGTTCGGCGTGCTCTTCCGGATCGAGCCCTCGGGGCCGGGCGAGCCGGTCCGCGTACTCGTCCAGTCGCGCGTCCGCCCTGACTGGCCCGAACTGGAGGGCATCGCCGTCCTCGGCCCGAAGCCGCTCGACCGCCTGCTGGGGTCTGTGGGGCCGGGCTCGGTCTACCGGTTCCGCCTGCGGGCCAACCCGACGCGGCGGGTCCACCCGAAGGCGGCGGAGGGGAAGGACGAGGCGCGCGGGCGCGCCCGGGCTGAACGGCCGGAGAGCGTCGGCAAGCGGGTCGCGATCTACGGCGACGAGCGCCGGCTGGCGTGGCTTGCGCGGCAGGCGGCCCAGCACGGATTCCGGCTTCTGGAGGTCGAGGTGGGCGACGCCCGGCTGCCGAACGCGGGTGTGTTCGGCCGCGATCGGGGAGAGTACTGGATTGGAGAGAGGCGCGGCGCCGGGAGCGCGCGGCGGGTGGTCGTCGAGTCGGCGCTCTTCGAAGGTGTGCTGGAGGTCACCGATCCCGAACGGTTCCGGGCGGCGCTGGAGCGGGGGATCGGACCGGCCAAGGCGTTCGGCTGCGGCCTGCTCTCCATCGCCCCGTTCCGCGGAGCCTGAGGCAGGAGGCATGCCGTGTCGACCCGGAACCTACGCCTGCTCCCGAAGGTGCGGGACAGCTGGTCGTACCTGTACGTCGACCGCTGCCGGATCGACCGGGAGCAGAACGCCATCGCGATCCATGACGAGCGCGGGCGGGTGCCGGTGCCGTGCGCATCGCTTGGTTTGCTCCTGCTGGGTCCGGGCACGAGCATCACGCACGCGGCGGTGGCGGCTCTGGCGGACAACGGCTGCATGGTCGGCTGGGTCGGGGAGGGCGGCGTGCGGTTCTACGCGTACGGACAGGGGGAGACGCGCTCCTCGGCGCGCCTGCAGCGGCAGGCGCGGGTGTGGGCGGACCCAGCGCAGCGGCTGGCGACGGTGTTCCGGATGTACCGGATGCGGTTCCCCGAGGGAACGCTGCCGCCGAACTGCACGCTGCGCCAGCTTCGCGGCTACGAAGGGCTTCGGGTGCGCGAAGCGTACCGTCGGGCTAGCGAGGAGACCGGCGTCCCGTGGCGCGGTCGGCAGTACCTTCCGGGCGACCGCGCGGCCACAAACGCCGTGAACCGCGCGCTCTCCACGGCGAACCATGCCCTGTACGGGATCTGTTACACCGCAATCGTGTCGGCGGGCTATTCCCCGGGCCTCGGGTTCATCCACACCGGGAACATGATGTCGTTCGTGTTCGACATCGCGGATCTGTACAAGACCGAGGTGACCATCCCCATCGCGTTTCGGGTGGCCGCGGAAGGTGAACACGACATCGAATCGCGCACGCGGGCTGCCTGCCGCGACGCCTTCTACCGGACGCGGCTGTTGGAGCGCATTGTCCCTGACCTTGGGAAGGTGCTGGAGGACGAGATCCAGCAGGTGACGAGGCTGGAGCTGGAGGACGAGCTCGGGCAGGTGAAGGCGCCGGTGTGGCTGTGGGACCCGGAGGAGGGGGAAGTGCCCGGAGGGGTGAACTACGGCGAGGCGGACGACGGAGGGGAGTGATGGTCGTCCTGATCATCGAGCGGGCTCCGCCGGGGTTGCGGGGTGAGCTCACGAGGTGGATGTTGGAAGTTCGGCCGGGGGTATTCGTGGGCACTGTCAACGCTCTCGTACGGGACTTGCTGTGGGAGAAGGTGTGTCAGTCGACGAAGGGCAATCCGGCGGTGATGATCTACCCGATGGACACGGAGCAGGGGTTCACGTACCGCATCTGGGCGGCGCCGACATACCTGCCGGAGGACTTCGAAGGGCTGATCCTCGTGCGGCGGCCGGAGGAGCGCCGGCGCCGATCACGGCGGCGCTCGGAAGAGGGCGAAGAGGGCGATTAGGCAGCGCCACGGCTGGTGATGACGGTGAAGGATGATATGGATTGCGCTTTTACTGTTGTCCCCACGCACGTGGGGGTGGACCGCCGCGGGTCTTGAGCGCGAGGTTGAGCTGGGAGTTGTCCCCACGCACGTGGGGGTGGACCGCTCAGCAGCGACATCCGAAATACGAACAACGAGTTGTCCCCACGCACGTGGGGGTGGACCGGTCAGCGACCGGGTCGTGGTCGTTGAGTGCGAGTTGTCCCCACGCACGTGGGGGTGGACCGTCCGATGGCGACATGCTGCAAGAGCTGGCCGAGTTGTCCCCACGCACGTGGGGGTGGACCTACCCTCCCATAAAGCTGGACTTTTACGGCGCTGTTGTCCCCACGCACGTGGGGGTGGACCGGTCTGGGCCGCCGTCCAGAGGCACTGGACCAGGTTGTCCCCACGCACGTGGGGGTGGACCGGTGCCGGCCGAGGTCTTGCTCGGGCAGGCGGCGTTGTCCCCACGCACGTGGGGGTGGACCCTCACGCTGCGCTCCACACTTCCGGCATTCTCCGTTGTCCCCACGCACGTGGGGGTGGACCGCCGACGACGACGCCCTCGGCCATCGGGCGGCCGTTGTCCCCACGCACGTGGGGGTGGACCGTACGCCGAGGCCCTGGCCGTCGGGCAGGACGCGTTGTCCCCACGCACGTGGGGGTGGACCTCGAGGCCCTCCAAGAGGAGTTCGCCCGGCTGGGTTGTCCCCACGCACGTGGGGGTGGACCCCCGTGTCCGTCGCGTTCGGCAGGATCGCCACGGTTGTCCCCACGCACGTGGGGGTGGACCGAGTGGCTCGCCACGCACACCGGGCTGATGATGGTTGTCCCCACGCACGTGGGGGTGGACCTCCCACAACGCCGCGGTCACCGTTACCTGCGCCGTTGTCCCCACGCACGTGGGGGTGGACCGGTTTGACCCCGAGCCGTGGCCCGAGTACGAGGGTTGTCCCCACGCACGTGGGGGTGGACCGGACTGGGAGTCGTACAAGTCCGGCTCGTACGGGTTGTCCCCACGCACGTGGGGGTGGACCCGACACGGTAGCGCCGGTAAGGTCTACAGCGCTGTTGTCCCCACGCACGTGGGGGTGGACCTAGATGCGCCAGCCATCATCGACGCCGATGGTGGTTGTCCCCACGCACGTGGGGGTGGACCGTTCCTGCGCGGCGAGATTACTCCGCAGCAGTTGTTGTCCCCACGCACGTGGGGGTGGACCGTTATGACTTTCCCTAACGATGGGTACATCCGGGTTGTCCCCACGCACGTGGGGGTGGACCTAACGGAGCAGAAGGTCAGGCAGCAGCTGCTCCGTTGTCCCCACGCACGTGGGGGTGGACCGGCGACAGGCTCCTGTGGCACTGCCAGGCTGGAGTTGTCCCCACGCACGTGGGGGTGGACCGCCTTACCACGGGAGACGGCTGCGCCTGTCTGTGTTGTCCCCACGCACGTGGGGGTGGACCGGGTGGCTCGTGGGGCACTCTGCCGAGGGACCGGTTGTCCCCACGCACGTGGGGGTGGACCGGAGGGATGGTCATAGACTCGCCAGAGCGAGCGGTTGTCCCCACGCACGTGGGGGTGGACCGCGCCTGCACGCTAGTCAGCGTGATGAGCACTGGTTGTCCCCACGCACGTGGGGGTGGACCGTCGCCCATCGCAGAGACCAGCCGGCCAGGCAGGTTGTCCCCACGCACGTGGGGGTGGACCGTCTCACGAGATGTAGCCCTCCTCGTCGATGTCGTTGTCCCCACGCACGTGGGGGTGGACCTGATGAGGTCGCCGCGCTCGGCGGGCGAGACGAGTTGTCCCCACGCACGTGGGGGTGGACCCAGTACCCCCGGGGCGAGACCCCGGGGGTACTGGTTGTCCCCACGCACGTGGGGGTGGACCCGCGAGCGGCACGCTGACCGACATCACGCAGTAGTTGTCCCCACGCACGTGGGGGTGGACCTCTCGACCAGCGAGTGCCCGAGACGCTCCAGCCGTTGTCCCCACGCACGTGGGGGTGGACCGCTCTCCGTGCAGGTCACGGGGGCGCTCCGCGAGTTGTCCCCACGCACGTGGGGGTGGACCCTTGGGACGGCTCTCGGTCGGCGGGCGGATGACGTTGTCCCCACGCACGTGGGGGTGGACCCGTCCTGCCCGGGCGACGCTGTCGCATCCGGGCGTTGTCCCCACGCACGTGGGGGTGGACCTCGCCACCACGCCATCCCAGACACCCTGGAACAGTTGTCCCCACGCACGTGGGGGTGGACCCCAAACGATGTGACCATCGTCCTTTGCCACCGCGTTGTCCCCACGCACGTGGGGGTGGACCTCGTACGCAACGGCCGTGACACGGGACTCACAGGTTGTCCCCACGCACGTGGGGGTGGACCGGAAATCGCCAATCATCGCATCGACGTGTCCCTCGTTGTCCCCACGCACGTGGGGGTGGACCTTTACATGCGACCCCTTGCGTCCGAGTGCGACCGTTGTCCCCACGCACGTGGGGGTGGACCGATCGCCGATGGCGCTGACGATCCGCCCAGGCAGTTGTCCCCACGCACGTGGGGGTGGACCGCCACGCCAGCACCTGCATCGGGGAGTTGACGTGTTGTCCCCACGCACGTGGGGGTGGACCGCAACGTATCAGAGCGCCGCCGGCGCTCTAATTGTTGTCCCCACGCACGTGGGGGTGGACCGCATGTGGAGATGCTCTTCCAGTTCGCCGCGGAGTTGTCCCCACGCACGTGGGGGTGGACCTGAGGTCTCGTTCTGGGTAGGGCGTGCATATAGGTTGTCCCCACGCACGTGGGGGTGGACCGATCGCCGAAAGGCCGGAGCCGGTCCCCTTCGTGTTGTCCCCACGCACGTGGGGGTGGACCGCCCGCCACCTCCCTCGCGATCTCCCGTAGGCGGTTGTCCCCACGCACGTGGGGGTGGACCCTGAGCCGCCGTCCGCAGCACGTTCAGCTCACGGTTGTCCCCACGCACGTGGGGGTGGACCCGTCATAGTTGACGATGAGTACGTCGGCGTCTGGTTGTCCCCACGCACGTGGGGGTGGACCGCCCTACTCCCTCAAGGGCCTCATCATGCTCGAGTTGTCCCCACGCACGTGGGGGTGGACCTGGCTCGATGCTGTCGAGCGGCTCATTGACGCGGTTGTCCCCACGCACGTGGGGGTGGACCGGTGTCAACTAGCAGTAGGTAAAGAAACGGGAAGTTGTCCCCACGCACGTGGGGGTGGACCGACGGTCGTTACGCTAGGCACCGCGCCCGGCTCGTTGTCCCCACGCACGTGGGGGTGCACCTGGATATCGGGCCCTGGTCACCAACTTGGTCCGGTTGTCCCCACGCACGTGGGGGTGGACCCGAATGGCTGTGGCTCTCGGCCTGGGAGCACCAGTTGTCCCCACGCACGTGGGGGTGGACCGCCCGGCGGAATGCGTCCCTGGCGGCCTTGCGCGTTGTCCCCACGCACGTGGGGGTGGACCGCGCCGTGGGCCGGTGGACGAGGTAGGAGAGGTGTTGTCCCCACGCACGTGGGGGTGGACCGACGAGTGGCCTTGACACCAGGTCGAAGAATGCGTTGTCCCCTCGCACGTGGAGGTGGACTGCGGTTTGATTGAAACCCTGCTCCCTCTGGAGGTTGTCCCCACGCACGTTGGGGTTGGACGGTTGTGAACGCCTTGCGAACCTGGAAGCTCGATGTCGTACCAACGCACGCGGAAATTATCGGGTTTCCCTCCTAAGATGAGCGCATGAGCGTCAAGGAAGCCGCCCTCGCCCTCTGGGCCAAGAGCAGTCCTTTCCGCTCTCTCCTCGCCCACATGCTGGACGCGGCAGCGATGGCTTGGGCCCTTTTGGAGCAGGAGCCCTGGCGCACTCGGCGGCTTTACGCCGAGGACTGGGGGCTTTCCGAGGGGGAGAGCCTCCGCTTCGCCGCCTTCCTGGTGGGCCTCCACGACCTGGGCAAGGCCACCCCCGTCTTCCAGGCTCAATGGTCCGAGGGGGCCTCGCGGGTAAAAGCGATGGGGCTTGCCTGGGAGGAAGGGCGCTTCCGGGACAAGGAGGACTGGGTGGCCCACGGGGTCTTTACCGAGCTTTTGGCCTTTGAGGCCCTGAAGGCCTGGGGCCTTCCCCGGAGGGTGGCCAGGGGGCTGGCCCAGGGCCTCGGGGCCCACCACGGTTTTCCCGCAGGGGAGGAGGAGAAGCAAAAGGCGCACCGGCAGCTTGACCTCGAGGACCCCCCCTGGCAAGAAGCACGGGATTTTTTGGTGAAGACCCTGAGGGATGTCTTGAAGGTAAGGGTGCCCCCTGTTCAGGAGGCCAGACCCGAGGCCCTCCTCCGCATCATGGCCCTTGCCTCCTTCGCCGACTGGCTCGCCTCCGACCCGGGCTTTTACACCCGGGTGGACCTGGACCCCCTGGACCCCCGTTACCTGGACCAGGCCCGGGAGGAGGCCACAAGGGTCTTGGACGCCTTGCCCTGGAGGGTTCCTTCCCTGCCCCAAAAGGCCTTCCAGGAAGTTTTCCCCTTCCCGCCCAACCCCCTCCAGGCCGCCCTGCCCGAGCTCCTCGGCGAAGCCACCGAGCCCGTACTTCTCCTGGTGGAGGCCCCCATGGGCCTGGGCAAGACGGAGGCCGCCCTTTACGCCTACCTCCTCCTGCAGCGGCTGGGCCACCGGGGGCTCTACGTGGCCCTGCCCACCCAGGCCACGGCCAACGGCCTTTTCGTCAGGGTACGGGCGTTTTTGGAGGGCTTGGGCGCGGACGCTCCCTTGGACCTCCAGCTCCAGCATGGGGCCGCTCCCCTCAACCCCCAGTACCAGGAGCTCCGGGAAAGGGCGAAACCAAAGGAGATCTACGAGGAGGGAAGGAAAGCTTGGGAGGCCGGGGTGGCGGCCTCCGGTTGGTTTTCCGCTAAAAAGCGGGCCATGCTCTCCCCCCACGGGGTGGGCACCCTGGACCAGGCCCTTCTGGGTGTTCTCAAGGTGAAGCACCACTTCGTTCGCCTCTGGGGCCTCATGAACCGGGTGGTGGTCCTGGACGAGGTCCACGCCTACGATACCTACACCTCGGGGCTTCTTAAAGCCCTTCTCCTTTGGCTTCGGGCCCTGGGCTCAAGCGTGGTCCTCATGACCGCCACCCTCCCTTCGGCGAAGCGGAAGGAGCTTTTGGGCGCCTGGGGGGTGGCGGAGGCGGCCCTGGCGGGGCTTCCCCCTTACCCCCGGGTGGCGGCCTTCGCCGGGGAGAGGCTTCTTGGAGGGCGGACCTTGCCGGTGGGGGAGGGCAAGGCGATCCTTCTGGAAAGGGCGCCTTTGGACCTTTCCTCCCTTTCCCAGGCCCTTCTTTCCGTCCTCCCCGGGTGCTTGGGGGCGGTGGCCAACACCGTGGATCGGGCCCAGGCCCTCTACCGGAGCCTGGGCCAAGGGGAGCCCTTGACCCTTAGCGGGCTTCTGGACCTCTTCCCCCAAGCCCCCAAGGAGGGCCCTTGGGGGGAGCTTTGCGCCCTGCGGGAGGAACGGGGGAAGGCGGTGGTGGGCAAGCGCCTCGAGGACGGCACCCTGGTCTTCCTCCTCCACGCCCGCTTCCCCGCCGAGGAGCGCGCCCTGAGGGAGGCCGTGGTCCTGGCCCTTTTCGGCAAGGGGGGGCCGAGGCCAGAGCGGGCCATTTTGGTGGCGACCCAGGTGGTGGAGCAGAGCCTGGACTTGGATTTTGACCTCCTCTACTCGGACCTCGCCCCCATAGACCTTCTCTTCCAGCGGGTCGGGAGGCTTTGGCGCCACGGGGGGCGGGACCGCAGGGGGCATGGAAGGCCCCGGCTTTGGGTGGGGGGCCTTGAGGAGCCCGAGGCCTGGCGAGAGCTTCACTGGAACCGGGATTACGAGGACTACATCCTCCTTTCCACCTGGCTTTCCCTGAAGGACCGGGAAGCCCTTAAGGTGCCCGAGGACCTCGAGCTCCTCCTGGAAGAGGTCTACGGCCGCTCTCCCCAGGGCTTTCCCCCGGAGTGGGCCGAGCGGGCCGAGCAAAGCTATAAAAGCCTGCAAGATCTCTACCAGCAGGAGAAAACGACGGCGGAAAACCTGGCCCTTTCCCAGTTGGAACACCTCCTTCCCGCCCAAAGGAGCCAGGACCTTGCGGCCGAGTTCCGCCTCGAGGACGAGGCCGAGAACGAGAAGACCCAGCGCCTCCTCACCCGGCTTGGCCCGCCCCAGGTGGCGGTGGTGCCCCTTTACCGCAAGGGAGAGGAGTACTTCCTGGACCCTGAGGGCCTTCGGCCCGCCCGGCTTCGGGGGGAGCTTTCCCCGGAGGAGGTCCTTGCCCTTTGGGGCCGGGCGGTGCGGCTTTCCCGGAAGCCCATCCCCGAAACCCTCTTGAAGGAGGCCCCACCCCCTGCCTGGCAGCGCCACGCCCTGCTCCGGGGCCTTCGCCCCTTGGAGGTGGGCCGCTTCTTTCCCCGGGGGCGGGGCGGGGTCTCGGTGGAGCTGCACCCGGAGCTTGGGGTGGTTTACCAGGAGGCCCTGTGAAAAACCGACACGGGATGACGGACTGCCCGGTTAGCCTGGATTAGGAGGGTGAACGGTGGCCAAGTTTAACTTGTTGGAAGAGCCTTGGATTCCCGTCCTTAGGGACGGGCGGGTGGAGGAAGTGAGTCTAGGGGAGGTCCTCTTGCGGGCGGAAGGCATCCAGCGCCTGGAAACCCCCTCACCCCTGGAGGAAGCCGCCCTCCACCGCCTCCTCCTCGCTCTTCTTCACCGGGCCTTGGGGGGTCCTAAGGATCTGGACCAGGCCTTGGACTGGTTGGAGGAAGGCTTTCCCCTAGAGCCGGTCCAGGCCTACCTGGACCGCTACCATTCCCGCTTTTACCTGTTCCACGAGGAGGCCCCCTTCTTCCAGATCCCTGACCTCCCGGAAAAGGACCCCCTTCCCTGGACCAAGCTCCTCCCTGAGCGGGCGAGCGGCAACAACCCCACCCTCTTTGACCACAGCACCGAGGACCGGGTGCCTCCCCTTTCTTACGCCGAGGCAGCCCGAGCCCTTCTGGTGCACCAGGCCTTCGTCCCTGGGGGGCTTCTCAAGCGCCTCGGGGTCACCTCGGCCAAGGGGGCTCCCTTGGCCGGGGCCGCTTGCTTTTTGGCGGTGGGAAAAACCCTGCGCGAGACCCTCCTTTTGAACCTGGTGGCCTACGAGCCCCAAGGGGACGAGGCCCTTTGGGAGCTTCCCCCTTTGCGGACTCAGGACGTGGAGGGGGAAAGGACCGTCTGGCCCCTTACGGGCGTGGCCCGGGTCTACACCTGGCCGAGCCGGGGGGTGAGGCTTCTGGACGAGGGGCAGGGGGTCCGGTTCATGGCCTATGGCCCCGGGGTGAGGCCCGAGGAGGTGGCCTTCCGAGATCCCATGGTGGCCTACCGCCAGGGGAAGAACCAGGTCTTGCCCTTGCGCCTCAGCGTGGAAAGGAGCTTCTGGCGGGACTTTGGGGCCCTTCTCCCGGGGGCGGGTGGGGTTTGGCCCGCCACCCTGGAGTGGGCCAGTGCCCTGGAGCGGGAGGGGAGGCTTAGGGCCCAGCTCCGCGTCCTGGGCCAGGTGGCCGACCAGGCCAAGATCCTGGACGTCCGCCGGGAGGTCTATCCCTTGCCCCCGGGGCTTTTGGACCCCCGGGCCCAGGAGGACCTGGATTTCGCCCTGAAACGGGCCGAAGAGGGGGGAAAAGCCCTGCGTGGCCTGGCCTACCGGTTGGCCCGGGAGGTCCTTGGGGAGAAGGACGCCAGGGAGCTGGAGGCCTTCACCCGCTCCCTTCCCCTAGAACGCTTCTACTGGCACGCCTTGGACCGGGCTTTCCCCGGCTTTTTGGAACAGGCTGGGCAGAAAGGGGCCCGTGAGGCCTGGAAAGAGGCGTTGGAGAAGGCTGTTATGGAATCTTGGCGGGCCACCCGGGTCTTCGTGGGCACCCAGGGCCGCCACCTCAGGGCCCTGGCCCGGGGGGAGGGTGTTTTGGCGGGGATTCTGCAGGAGGTGCGGGCATGAGGGAGGACTTTATCGGCCGGCTGGAAAAACTGAAGGAGCAGAAAGTCTGGACCCGGGCCCGGGCGGTTCTGCGCCGGAGCCTGGCCTTTGACCCCGGCGCCTACCCCCCGGCCATGCCCTTCGTGGAACCTTGGGTGCGGGAGGAGGGGTGGGTGCGGGAGGCCCACTACCTGGTGGCTGCCCTTTACGCCCTCTTGGACGGGGCCCATGTGGAGGGGCGCACCCTGGCCCGCGCCCTTAGGGAGGCGCGGGAAAGGCGGGGCTCGGAAAGCCTGGAGAGGCGGTTTTTGGCCCTTTTGGATGCCGACCGGGACCAGCTTCCCCACCGCCTGCGCCAGGCGGCGGGGCTGGTGGAGGGCGGGGTGGACTTCGTCCAGCTCCTTAGGGACCTCCGCCACTGGTTCCACCCCGACCGCTGGGTCCAGGCCAGGTGGGCGAGGGAGTTCTACGGCGCGCAGGTTTCGGACGAGGAAAGGAAGGAGGTGGAGGCATGAAGCTTCTGGAGGTGCACATCCTGCAGACGGTGGCCC
>ERZ795042.2308-NODE-2308-length-10662-cov-81.789667_pt1 | contig 10662 bp, 13 predicted proteins | sample MGYA00375126_ERZ795042 | MGnify/ENA primary metagenome ERZ795042 (study PRJEB30171, sample SAMN05518105) | compost metagenome | isolation source: Feedstock adapted compost from Newby Island compost facility, Milpitas, CA | place: USA:Newby Island compost...
CCCCAACTTTCCAGCCGTTCCTGGATGTACGCAACCGCTTCGGCTTCGTCCTGACTGCCGGAGAGGCGTTCGAGCGTGCTAAAGCGCTCAAGGAGAGCCCACGGCTCATCGATCGTAATCTCCTCGAGAATAGCCTGTTCAGCTTCTGGGTCGCGCCACTGTGTCAGCATGCCTTCCTCCCTGGTTATCCATCAGCCGGGCATCGTTGCGTGCATCGTTGCCGCCGCGTGCTCGCTTCCCGCGGAATCGTAACTGAGGAACGCGCTGCTGAGTAGTCACGCTGCAGGCGGCCTGAGATGCACCAGCAGGAGGCACTGGAGAGCGACTGAGGGAGTCGCTTTCCTTGCCTCCTGCTGGCTGGTGAGGGTATCGCAGGGGGGCTGTTCAGCTGCGACGCCCACAGAGCGCCTCTATTCCCAGCGGAAGAGGCGGCTGGCAAGCACTGAAGAGACGATCCAGACGGCTAACAGGCCACCAAGTGCCGGAAGGTGGGTGCGGAGTGATTCTCCGACCCACGTTGCACGGAGGAGTGTAACAGCTGGGGTTGCCGGGAAGATCACGGAGATGCGTCGCAGGTTTTCAGAGAGAATCTCGCGTGGCAGAGCGGCGCCAGAAAGAAACATCATCGGAAAGAAGATGACGAAGCTGACTGCTTGAGCCATGCGTGCCGAATTGCAGAGGCTGGCAACGAGGAATCCAAAGGAGAACAGGGCGAGGCAGCTGAGCACGAACGCGACAGCCACGCTGGCGATGGTTCCGGCAAAACGTAAGCCGTAGAAGAGACGCGCTGCCACGATCATAAGCAGGGTGCCACTCAACGTGAAGGCGAAGAGAGTCAGCCCTTCAGCTCCCAATAGCGCGAGCGGCGAGATTGGGGTAACTGCCAGCCGACGGAGGATCCGTCGCTCACGATAGGTCGAGAGGTGGATTGGCAGTGAGAGTGACCCAACAGTTGTGATAATAAGGACAATGTAACTTGGGACAGAAAGATCAATGGTGCCGAAACCAGCGAAAACGAGGTTCGTTTCCGTAGATACTGCCGAACAAGAAGATGAGCATGACTGGGTAAATGAGTGTGAAGAACGCTGCGAACGGATTGCGGAGATAGAGTTTCCATTCAGTCCAGGTGAGCATCCAGAAGCCGCGCATTGTCTGCCTCCTCATCCACGCTAATCGCGCACCTGTTGGCCGGTGAGCGCCAAAAACACGTCTTCGAGCGAGCCGTGCTGTACCGTGAGTCCAAGTGGGGGAATTCCGCGAGCCGCTAAGGCCTGAATAATCTCGCTGACGACCTGCTCGTTGCAGACGGTGATCACTACCTGGCCATCGCGGAATTCGACGGCGCTGACCCCCGGAATTTGGCGGAGCCAATCCCATTCGTGGGTTGCTCCAGCCTGGAGGAGGACGCGGACTTGGCCGGCAAACTGCCGCACCAGGTTTGCCGGGGAATCGAGGGCAATCAGCCGTCCGCGGTCAATGATGGCGATCCGATCACAGAGCGCTTGCGCCTCTTCCATGTAATGGGTGGTGAGGAGAATTGTCTTCCCGTGCTCGCGAATCTGGCGAATGAACTCCCAGATAGCGCGGCGGGCTTGAGGGTCAAGTCCGGTCGTCAATTCATCGAGAAAGAGGACCTGGGGATCGTGGATAAGCGCGAGGGCGATGAAGAGGCGCTGTTTTTGCCCGCCCGAGAGTTTGGCAAACGGTGTGCGCGCTTGTTCGGCAAGGCCAAGCTGTTCAAGGAGCTGGGCCGCGTCGCGCGTGCGTCGGTAGAACGAGCCAAAGAGATCGAGAGCTTCGCGCACCTTCAATTGGTCTGGGAGGGCTGATTCTTGGAGTTGGACGCCGATCTCATGCACCAACACGTGTCGTTCGCGCCAGGGATCGTGTCCAAGTACCGCAACCCTGCCACCGTCCGGCCGCCGCAGCCCCTCGAGGCATTCGACGGTCGTCGTCTTGCCTGCCCCATTTGGTCCGAGCAGACCAAAGATCTCTCCCTGTTCAACAGTAAACGAGAGGTCGTCAACCGCAACGGTAGTTCCGTAGATTTTTCGAAGGTGATCAACGACGATGATCGGCGTCATGCTTTGTCCCCCTTTCGATTCGGCTGCGTGTCGGTTGTGGCAGGTGATGCACCATTTGGCTCAACGAGCGTTGGGTTGAGGATGGCGCGGAGCGCCGCGAGATGCTCGGCGAAGGCATGTTGCCCATGGGGTGTGAGGCTCACGAAGGTGCGGGGCTTCCGACCAACGAACGTCTTGCGCACAGCGACGTATCCTGCTTCCTCGAGCTTCGCCAAGTGCGTACCAAGGTTACCGTCGGTAAGGTCGAGGATATCACGGAGATACGTGAACTCAACTTCAGTTCCAGGCCCGAGCGCACTCAGCGCTGCCATAATGCGTAACCGTGTCGGTTGGTGGATTAGCTCGTTCAATTGACTCATGGCCGGTAGGCAATCCAGAGATAGAGGCCAGTGCCGAGGAGCGTGCCGCCGCCGAGGAGCGCCATTAACCACAAGTAGTAGTCTGGCAGCAACCATCCTCCAAGGAGCGTCACCGCCGTAATGACGAGGCCGACGATCAATTGGCCTCGCCACAGCCAGATGCCCTGGATGACATAGCCAGCCATAATGATGATCACGAGCAGCATGCTACTTCTCAGCGGGGGAAGAGGCCGCGCTACAAAGAGGACGAGTCCCGCGTATCCGGCCAACGCGATCCAGGACCAGAACAGCCGTAGCCCATTCGGCGAAAGGACACGACCGGAATACTGGTTTCCGATGATGATGCTGGCGACCAAGCCAACGATATCAAGCGCTATCCAAAGGATCCCCGCAGCGGCTGGAAACAAGGCGCTGGTCGAAAATCCAACGATCCAGATTGCTCCCCAGAGGATGGCAAATGGGGCGAAGGAATCGCGGAGGAGAGCACGCCGCACTTTCTGGCTCGTTTGATCGACAAGGACCAACGCTTGGCGGATTTCCTCGGTTTGCATCGACGTCGCTCCATTCCATCGAGTACTCACAAGATCTGTAGAGTACTCTGCAATGCAGAGTACTCTATGATGACGTGCTTGTCAAGCCCTGGTTCATTGCTCATGCTCGGTGCGAATGTCCTGCTTGAGCCTCTCAGCCGAGAGACGTTCTGCGACTTTTCGTCTGATAGACGCAGGCAAGGCCTCACCGTGAGGCTTTCAGTCGGTAAGAGGGTAGGCAAGCTTGCAGTTCTTCTGGATCATGTCGGCTCTTCCCCGCAACGGATTGGGAATGAAGCGTTTGTGCGGGAGAAGCGAGCGTCGCCCTGTGGAATGCGCCCGTATATGGCGTGGCGTAGAAGCAGACAAGCTGGAAGACTACCTGATGGTCGTGAGCACGGCTGCGATGATTTGCCAGATGAGGGCGAGAATGAGAAGCCAGACGAGCGCGACGAGTGCGATGCCAACCAAGCGCCAGTGCGTTTGCCAACTCCTCGCAGTTTGGCGCGCTTCGGCGACGACGTCAGGTGGGATCCGCCGGAGCGCGAGGGTAAGTAAGCCAGGAGTGATCACGGCGTCGTCGAGCTGACCAAGAACGGGGATAACGTCAGGAATCAGGTCAATTGGGCTTGCGAGATAGGCAAGGGCGAGAGCAGCCAGCACACGTGATGACCACGGAACGCGCCGGTCGTGAATCAGTGCCGCAAGCAATGCTGCAAGCATCGCGGCATCGGCCGGCAAGGTTTCCGTCGCCCAGGTGCGAGCACGACCGAACAGCGAACGTGGTAGCTGTGGCGGTCGGTTCTTGGGCTCGTTCATGGCCAGTAATACCTACCGCGATGGCGCTGGAGCGGGGTGTTCCTGCTCGGCCTCAGCAACGCGAGCGAGCGCAGCCATTCCTTGATGCAGCGCGGACAGTTCGTCGAATGAAAGCCGGGTGAGTAACTCGTTCAATGCAGCGCGGTTGCCATCGCGCAGCCGTTGATGGAGTTGCTCACCGGCTTCCGTGAGACGAACGAGCGTCCGGCGTCGGTCATGCGGGTCTTCAGCGCGTTCAGCCAGACCAGCCTGGACGAGTCGGTCGACGAGATGGCTGGCGGTTGGCCCACTGACGCCGAGCCAGCGTGCGAGTTTACCCACCGTCACAGGCTGAGTATGCGCGAGACGATAGAGCACTTTCAGCTGGGCAGTGGAGAGATCGAGTTCTCGCCAGACAGGAGCGGCGCGCGCGTGCGTCGTGCGCAGGACAACATCAAGTGCGTTCCAGATCTCCTGAATCAACCGCTCACGACTTGGATCGGTCATTCTTCCTCCCGAGCTACCCAAGACCGTGTCGTGCTTGTCACAGGGTACCATGATCTGGCGCGTTGGGGAACCGGGAACCTTCTGCAACCGTCGGCCGTATACTTATAGTGGAAGCGGGGTTCCCCAGCCCGCTTCTGATCCCGCTGGAGCGAGACCCGCTCCACCCCTCCCCTTCCCGCGCACGAGCCGGGCGCACTGCCCGGCTCGGCGTTGTCTGGCTGACACACCTTGTCAGCAACGGCGCGACGTGCTACGCTGATCCCACCATGTGTACGTACACGGTGGGAGGGGCCGGGCCAATGCGAGCCAAGCAACTCTGGCAAACAGCATTAGGGGAGCTTGAGACGCGGGTCTCGCGCGCGAACTTTGAGACCTGGCTCCGTCATACGGAACTCGTCTCACTCGAGGGTGATGTCGCGACTGTTGGAGCGCCAAACAGTTTTGCAGCTGAGCAGTTGCGCAGTAAATTCGCCCCGCTGATCCAGGAAGCGCTCGAGTTGATCCTGGGCCGGCCGGTCGGCGTACAGTTCACCGTCTTGAACAGTGAGGCCCCGGTTCCGGCAGCTGCGAGTGTGGGACAGCGACGCAGTGGGCGGCGTAGTGCGGTGGCTGAACCAGAACCGCCAGCTTCCCCACGTCAGCTCGAGCTTGCGGTTACTCCTGAGCATGGGCTGAACCCGCGCTATACCTTTGAGAAGTTTGTTGTCGGGCCGAATAACCGGCTCGCCCATGCAGCGGCACTGGCGGTTGCTGATCGACCTGCGGACAAGTTCAATCCACTCTTCATCTATGGCGGAGTAGGCCTGGGGAAGACGCACCTCCTGCATGCGATTGGTCATCGTGCGCTGGCCCGGCATCCCGATCTCAAAGTGCGCTATGTTTCATCGGAGACGTTCACCAATGATCTGATTGAGGCGATTCGGTTGCAGCGGACCGAGGAGTTCCGCAACCGCTATCGTACGATCGACATCTTGATGATCGATGATATCCAGTTCATTGCTGGCAAAGAAAGCACGCAGGAGGAGTTCTTCCATACGTTCAACGCGCTCTACCAGGCTGGCAAGCAGATCGTGCTCTCCAGCGATCGCCCGCCCAAAGCGATCCATAACTTGACGGATCGCTTGCGTTCACGCTTTGAAGGCGGGCTGATTGCCGACGTTCAGCCTCCTGACTTAGAGACGCGGCAGGCGATCCTGGCTGAAAAAGGCCGTGAACTTGGCGTCACCATCCCTCCAGACGTGCTCGAGTACATTGCCCGCAAGGTCGAGTCGAACATCCGCGAACTCGAAGGGGCGCTGAACCGCGTGGTGGCGTTGTCCCAACTCTACCATCGGCCAGTAACGCTCGAACTCGCGGTTGAGGCACTGACCGATGCGCACACCGAGGCCCAGCGGCGTCAGCTCACGCCAGAGGCGGTGCTCGATACGATCTGCCGTTACTATCGCATCTCGACTGCCGACCTTGTGGGACCAGGACGACGGCGTGACATCGTTGTGCCGCGGCAGGTCGCCATGTATCTCTTGCGCGAAGAACTGGGGTTGTCGCTGGTGGAAATTGGCCAACGACTTGGCGGCCGTGACCATACGACTGTGCTGCACGGGATTGAAAAAATTGAGCAGCAACTCCAGCACGATGCACAGTTGCGTGGCGAGGTTCTGGCTGTACGAGAGCGGTTACTTGCTGGTTAGTGGCTTGGCGCAACCCCGCAGAGGAGGCGCTGGCCGAGGCCGCGGGGCGGCGTCGGTGGCACGTTCTTGCCAAGGATCATGACCCGGAAGCGGCCAAGTCCCGCCGGATCAAGCAAGTGAAAGGCAGCGGCCCGGGCGGCAAGGTACTGGTGAGCGGTCATGCCGGGTTCGTGCTGCAGTGCTACAAGAATGTCGCCAAGGCCGGCTTGGGCAAGAAACTCGGCCTGCGTCGTCAAACCGAGTACCGTCAGCCCGTGCTGGTGAGCATAGTGGGCGAGCAGGCTGAAGTCAACATGGGCGGTGATGTCTTGCTCACCAACGGCGGTTAATGGATCGTCGCTGACGGTATGCGCGCGATACGTCTTGAGCGTGCCATGTGGGAAGCGCTGGGGGTCGTAGCGCTCGGGAACAGGATAGCCGTAGTCGAGGACAAGCACGTAGCCACGTTCGAGTGCCTTAGCTACCTCGGCGACCCAGTCAGCTAAGGCGAGGCAGATTTCGGTCGTTTGGCCTTCGGCAAGGGTGACGCCGAGCGCGCGAAGTGTTTCAGCGAGTGCTGGAGTGGACGGAGGCCCCTCGACGGCGACCAGGCGGCCTTCCTGCCAATCAACATACTGTTCCCACAGTTGGCCGTCGTGCCAGCTGACACGATGGAAAGGTAATGCATCAAGGACTTCGTTGGCTAACACAACGCCGGTGATCGGCTGTGCCGTTGCGTCCAGAAGACGTTGGCCGAGGCCATGAGCGGTCAATCGCTCTTCTAGGGCAGCACGGTGAGCTGCGCTGGGCTCAACTGGCTGGTACCACAGACGCTGGGACAACGGCGTGCCGATACGGTCGAGTCCCTCGATCAGTGAGCGGATGAGCGTGCCAGGGCCAGGACCATACTCGCGCAGGACGAACGGTTCGGGCCGGCCGAGTAGTTGCCAGCAGTCGTCGAGCTGGCGTGCGAGGGTCCAGCCGAAGATCGGGTGTGCTTCTGGCGCGGTCAAGTAGTCGCCTTCGCGGCCGACCCGTACCGCTTTCTGGTAGTAGCCGTGGGTTGGGTGGTAGAGTGCAAGAGCCATGAAGCGCGCGAAGGTGATTGGCCCGTGAGCGCGGATCTCGTCGTGAAGAAGCGCAATCAGTGCTGGGTCACCGTTCGCTGACATCGCGGCCGGCACTCCTTCCGAAGGAAAGTCTAGCGCGGGAGCAGAAGCGCGATGGGGCAGACAGGACGACCGATCACTGAGCGGCGACTGCGACGGATGACGGGTGTCTTAGCGCGGCGGCAGCCTGATTTGGCTGTTGTGTTGGAGAACGTGCATGATCCCCACAATGTCAGCGCGGTGTTGCGTTCCTGCGATGCGGTCGGGGTGCTGACCGTCCATCTCGTCTACACCATCGAGGCCCTGCCGGAGCTGAGCGAGCACGTCTCCGGCAGTGCGCTGAAATGGCTTGACATTGTCGTGCATCCCGATATTCCGCAGTGTTACGCCGCGCTGCGTGCGCAAGGAATGCAAATCTATGCGACGTATCTCGGTGATTTGAGTAAAAGCCTTGACATCTATACCCTCGATCTCACCCAGCCGGTCGCGCTGGTGTTTGGCAATGAGCAACGTGGGGTGTCCGATGAAGCGGTGCGATTGGCTGATGCACCGGTGTATATCCCGATGGTTGGCATGGTCCAGAGCCTGAATATTTCGGTTGCGTGCGCAGTCATTCTCTATGAAGCATTCCGGCAGCGCCGCCTGGCCGGCGCGTACAACCAGCCGAAGCTCCCCTTCGCTGAACGACAACGCCGCTTGCTGAAGTGGTTGGAGCGAGAGGGGCGCGCGCTGCCAGACGCGCTACCTCTCAGTGTAGACGAGCCTGAAGCGAGCAGCTAGCCAAGCCGAGATTCGAGGAACGCTTTCAGGGCGACGGCGTTGTTGTGCTCCGTATCACGAGCACTGAAGAGCAACGTGACGTCTCCCTGACGGGCAGCTTCCACCAGTAGCTTCCACGTTTCGGGTTTGGTCTCGAGTTCAGCCCAGTAGCGTTGTTGGAAGGTGTCCCAGCGGGCGGGATCATGGTGGAACCAGCGGCGGAGTTCATCGCTTGGAGCGACATCGCGCAGCCAGCCGTCAAGCGGCAGTGCATCCTTCCGCACTCCGCGCGGCCAGAGTCGCTCGACGAGAAACCGCTTGCCGTCACTTGGTTCGGCGGGATCGTACACACGCTTGAGCTTGATCATGCGCCCTCCTCGTCGCTTGGCTCCGCTGTCTCACCAACGCCAGCTCGCGAGACACGGCTAAGCCGCCGCTCGACCCAGCGTCCAGCGGTAATGGTGGCAAGGCCGACGACTGTGCCAGCCACCGCCAGGAAGTAGGCTCCGGCACCGGCAAGCATGCCGATCGCTGCAGCTACCCAGATACCAGCTGCAGTTGTCAGGCCATAGACCCGGTCGCGGGCACGCAAGATCATCCCCCCACCGAGGAAGCCGACGCCCGTGACAACGTTCGCCGCGATCCGCGAAAGGTCTGTTGGATTGTCTGGGCCACCGTACGGGGCGATCAGGAGCGAAGCAAGCATGAACAGGGCGGCTCCCTCGGCGACGAGCATATGCGTGCGGAGCCCAGCGGGCTTGGCGGTCAATTCGCGTTCAAGTCCGAGGGCGCCGCCGAGGAGTGTGGCGACCACGAGTCGGGTGAGGAGCTCGAGGTCAGACATGGGCGCTCCTGTCCATCACGCATCCTAAGGTCACGATACCACAGAGGAGGCAGCCCAGGCGGCGCTGCTGGGGGATGCGCCGTCGGGCTGCGGGAACATGGGAGGGAGAGGTTGAGCGTACTGCGTTACGGTTGGACGAAGACGACGGTGTAGTAGTGCATGCCGTCGGCTGACGTTCGTTCTGCGACGCCGAAGAGTGAGAAGCGTGGGTCGAGGATGATAGCGCGGTGAGGCGCGCTGGCGAGCAGCGAGCGAGCAGCTTCGGCGGCAGTTTGGTCAATTGGGAAATTATTGCGTTGAATCGTCTCGCCGCCGTAGCTCCACCGGATGCCCCACTGGCCAAAGAGGTCAAAGACGGTCGTGCCTTCTGGCGTCGTATGGCTGAAGTAGTTGCGCTGGGCCATGTCGTCGCTGCGGAGTTGCGCAATTTGGGTCAAGGCTGGGTCGAGCGTGAGCGGCGGCAGACCATTCTGCTGACGCGCCTCGTTGAGGGCAGCGGCTAATTGCTCAGCGAGCGAGAGGCTTGAGAAGTGGACAACATGGCTCTGCTGCTCCCATACAACGCGTCCAAGCAGGCCAAGCTCGATCTCATTGGGCGTTCCAGCAAACTCGGGATGATATTCAAAGCGTGCTCGTTCGAAGTATTGGACAAGCACGCCGTTTTCGGTAAAGCCCTCAGAGATGGGATAGCCAAAGACGAGCACGTCTCCGTTCCTTGCCCAGAAGTCGGCGAAATGCGGGTCAAGGTTATGGCTTGTCTGTGGGAAGTACTGCAGGCCTGGCTGGGGGGCAGCCGGACCGAACGTGCGCCCTTCAATCGCCGCCGCTTCCCGACCGACGAGACCAGGAAGCACGGAGAACCCAGCACGCTCCAGTTCGGGATGGTACTCGAGTCGCTGACGCTCGAAGTACTGGACAAGCCGGCCGTTTTCATCGACCGGTGGACTGATGGGATAGCCAAAGATGCGAACGCCGCCATGAGCGGTGTAAAACTGCTGGAAAATTGGGGCGACGTCATAACCAGTTGGCGCGGATGCGCCTGCGGCCGCTGAGAAGCCGAGCCAGAGGAACAGGCTGGCCGTTAGGCCAAGCAGTGTGCCAATCCAGTTTCGCATCCGTCTCTGCCGCATGAACCCCCCTTGTTCCCACGGAGACGGTTGGTCCCCTGCACTGGGAGTTGTCGGCGGTCGAGAGGAACGCTTCATGGCCGATTCCGGCTAGTAGCGTGCGGACATGAGGGGGAGACAGGAGTGGGGAAGATGGTCATAGGGACAAAAGCACTCAGTCAGCAGACTGACGTGCTACGCTGAGCACTGGTGCTGGATCGATCAGGCACAGAGCCGGGTCAGGGAAAGGATAGGCAGATGGCCGCAACAATGGTCTGGGAACAGGTGCAGGAAGAAGCTGTCCGGCACCTGCAAGCGTTGCTCCGGATCAACACGGTGAATCCACCAGGAAATGAAACCGCAGCAGCCCAGTATCTGGCGCAGGTGCTGCAACGCGAAGGGATTGCCGCAGACGTCATTGAGAGTGCACCTGGGCGCGGCAATCTGGTGGCGCGGATTCGTGGGAACGGCAACGCGCGGCCGTTGCTGCTGATGGCGCACAGCGACGTGGTGAGCGTTGAGCCGGCCTATTGGATGCATGACCCGTTCGGCGGAGAAGTGCTTGATGGGTGGATTTGGGGGCGGGGCGCCGTCGACACCAAGGGACTCGTTGCATGTGAGTTAATGGTCATGCTGCTCGTCCAACGACTTGGGCTGCAACTCGACCGCGACCTCATCTTTGCCGTCTTTGCCGACGAGGAGGCTGGAGGGCGCTATGGTGCGGCCTGGATGTGGCAGAACCGGCGAGAGCTGATTGACGCTGAGTATGCGATCAATGAAGGAGGCGGCACGCGGCTCTCGCTCGCTGGCCATCACTTCTACCTCTGCCAGACCGGCGAGAAAGGCGCGACGCGGCTGCGGCTGATTGCGCGTGGCCAGCCAGGACATGCCTCGGTGCC
>ERZ795042.2311-NODE-2311-length-10644-cov-3626.643026_pt1 | contig 10644 bp, 9 predicted proteins | sample MGYA00375126_ERZ795042 | MGnify/ENA primary metagenome ERZ795042 (study PRJEB30171, sample SAMN05518105) | compost metagenome | isolation source: Feedstock adapted compost from Newby Island compost facility, Milpitas, CA | place: USA:Newby Island compost...
GTATCTGATTTCGGACATCGGCATAATTTATTAAACCCGCAATATCGAACCACGGGCATTGTGGTATTAAAAAACAGCGAGGGGCAAATCTGGGTGGTGGAAGATTTTGGTTGCGCGCCCTGATGTTTCACGTGAAACAACCGGATCCATATCCGACCGCACACATTTGGTAACTTTGCAGCTCAAATACTGAGCGCATGTTTCCCCAATACGACGTTATTGTGGTGGGTGCCGGGCATGCTGGATGCGAGGCCGCAGCGGCCGCAGCCAATCTGGGTTCTTCGGTTTTGCTGATTACCATGAATATGCAAAATATGGCCCAGATGAGTTGCAATCCGGCCATGGGCGGTATTGCAAAGGGGCAAATCATTCGTGAAATTGACGCCTTAGGCGGGTACTCGGGCATCGTAACCGATCTCACCACCATCCAGTTTCGCATGCTTAACCGCTCCAAGGGGCCTGCCATGTGGAGCCCGCGGGCGCAGAACGACCGCATGCAGTTTTCCTGGACCTGGCGACTGAAACTGGAACAAACACCGCGCATCGATTTCTATCAGGATATGGTGAAAGGCTTGCTGGTGCGCGACGGCCGATGCTATGGGGTAATCACCCAGTTGGGGCACGAGATTGAGGCTAAGGCTGTGGTGTTGACCAACGGCACCTTCCTGAATGGCGTAATCCACATCGGTGAAAAACAATTTGGCGGGGGTCGGGTGGCCGAACGTGCGGCTACGGGCCTCACCGAGCAGCTGGTGGAACTGGGTTTTGAAAGCGGACGGCTAAAAACAGGAACCCCCCCGCGAGTGGATGGCCGAACACTGGATTATACCCGCATGGAAGAACAGAAAGGCGATCCCGAAATCACCGGATTTTCTTTTTTAGATATCCCCCGACCCACCCAGCAAAAAAGTTGCTGGATTACCTATACCAACCGCGAAGTACACGAAATCCTGAAAACGGGTTTTGACCGGTCTCCCATGTTTCAGGGCCGGATACAGGGGGTGGGCCCCCGTTATTGTCCAAGCATCGAGGATAAAATCAATCGATTTGCCGATAAAGAACGTCATCAGATTTTTGTGGAACCCGAAGGCTGGCATACCATCGAGGTATACGTCAATGGATTTTCCACCTCCCTGCCGGAAGAGGTGCAGTACAGGGCCCTGCAAAAAATTCCCGGATTTGAACATTGTAAAATGTTTCGCCCGGGCTATGCCATTGAATATGATTTCTTTCCTCCCACCCAGCTGCATCTATCCCTGGAAACACGGTTGATTGAAAATTTGTTTTTTGCCGGGCAAATCAATGGCACCACCGGTTATGAAGAAGCCGCCTGCCAGGGACTGATGGCGGGAATCAATGCCCATCGGAAAATTCATGATCTGGAACCCATCATCCTGCGACGCGACGAGGCATACATCGGGGTATTGATCGACGATCTCGTACACAAGGGAACAATAGAACCCTATCGGATGTTCACCTCCCGGGCCGAGTTCCGCACCCTGCTCCGTCAGGATAATGCCGACCTGCGGCTCACGCCGCTGGCCTATCGTATAGGCCTGGCCTCAGAAGAACGCATGCAGCGGGTCAGAGAAAAAGAAGCACAGGTGCAGCAACTGAAGCAGCTTCTGGAGGCCTTCACCATTCATCCCGAACAGGTGAATTCCCATCTGGAACAAATCGGCGCCCCGCTGCTCAGGGAAAAGCAAAAAGCGGCTAAATTTTTATTGCGTCCGGAAATCACCCTGTCGATGCTTATGGACTGGATGACCGATTTGCGGGATGCATTCGCTTCTTACAGCCGGGAGTCCATCGAACAGGCAGAAATCCAGCTGAAATATGCGGCCTATATTGAGAAGGAAAAAGAGCTTTCCCGTAAAATGCGGCAACTGGAAGATGTGCCCATCCCCGAGCAGTTTAATTATGAAAAACTTCAGGCCCTCTCTACGGAAGCCCGTCAGAAGCTGATGAAATATAAGCCACGCACCCTGGGGCAGGCCAGCCGGATCAGTGGGGTCAATCCCAGCGATATCCAGGTATTGATGGTGTATATGGGCCGATGAGCATCAGTTGAGCACCTGTTCTTCGATGTCTGCCGGGATTTCTCGCCATTCGTATTCCTGATTGCGGAGTTGCGGTTCGAAGCCGGCTTCTCGGATGGCTTCCTGGATGGTTTTATAGGTAAAACGATGGGAAGCGCCGGCCGCACTCACCACGTTTTCTTCTAACATGATGGAACCAAAATCATTAGCACCGGCATGCAGGCAGATCTGGGCAATCTTTTTTCCTACGGTAAGCCAGGAAGCCTGAATATTCGGAATATTGGGCAACATGATGCGGCTCATGGCAATCATGCGCACATATTCTTCGCCGGTGGTGAGGTTGTGTACGCCGCGAATTTTGGCCAGCAGGGTATCTACATCCTGAAAGGTCCAGGGAATAAAGGCCAGGAAGCCTTTGGCGTCGGCCGGTTTCCGAGCCTGCAGGTCACGGATTTTCACTAAATGCTCGAACCGTTCTTCAAGGGTTTCTACATGGCCAAACATCATGGTAGCCGATGTGGTGATGCGCAGCTGATGGGCTTCGGCCATGATATCGAGCCACTCCTGAGCGCTGCATTTGCCTTTGGAGATCAGTCGGCGCACGCGGTCGACCAGGATTTCGGCGCCCGCGCCGGGCAGGGAATCCAGGCCGGCTTCCCGCAGGGCGATCAGCACCTCGCGATGACTCATTTTTTCCAGCTTGCAGATATGCGCTACCTCGGGAGGCCCCAGGGCGTGCAGCCGGATATTGGGAAACTCCTGCTTGATCTGGCGGAATAAATGGGTATAGAAGGATAAACCCAATTCTGGATGATGGCCGCCCTGCAGCAACAGCTGATCGCCGCCCCAGCGAATGGTTTCACGAATCTTCCGTCGATAGGTGTCCATGTCGGTGATATAGGCTTCGGGATGACCCGGCACCCGATAGAAATTGCAGAATTTACAATTGGCCACACATACATTGGTGGTATTCACATTCCGATCGATCTGCCAGGTGACCTTGCCATGGGGCACACGCTGGCGGCGCATTTCATCGGCAACCAGCATCAATTCGGCCAGAGGAGCATATTTGAATAAAAAAACGCCTTCTTCAATCGATAAAAATTCACCACTAAGAGCTTTATCATAAAGTGTGAGGAAATCCATGCCCTATTATGCTTTCTATATCAACAAAAATACGGCAATACGGGTTTTTTCCATGGATATGGTTGTAAAATAAACGGAAAATTGTAATTTACCTTTAGGATGAAATATTTTTTACTGTTCCTTCTCCTCTTTGCCTGCATTTCGTTACATGGTGAAGCAGGTATCAATTTGCCGGTTGATACCCCTGTGCAGGCACGGCTTATTACCACCCTTCCCTTTCATCAGTTCGTAGACGGGGTACTGCTGGTAAGAGCATGTATTGCAAGGGATGGTGATACCACGCTGGCAAAGGATACACTGAACTTTATTCTGGATACCGGTAGCGGAGGGATATCGCTCGACTCTACAACGGCTGCAGCTTTGCATTTGCCACTTTCGCCCAGCGATGTAGTCATTCACGGCATTGGTGGTTCCCGCACGGTGCCTTTTGTGTACAACATGAGTTTATTGTTGCCCAATCTTCGTGTGGATCATCTGAGTTTTCATGTGAATAATTATGAAATGATCAGTGCACTTTATGGCATTCATATCGATGGCATCATCGGCTACAGTTTTTTGAGTCAGTATATCGTGCGTGTAGATTATGATCAACAAAAAATCTGGGTATATGCCCCGGGAGAATTTCACTATCCGGAAAAAGGATTTTTGTTAAAACCCCTGTTTGCTGGTATTCCCATCATTCATGAAACATTGAGTAACAATCGCCAGCAGGTGAAAAGCTTTTTTTTTTCGATACAGGAGCCGGCCTCTGTCTGCTGTTGAACAACCAATTCGTGAAAGATTTTGAATTGCTTCCCCAAAAACGCAGCAAGCGAAAGAAAATTTATCGAACAGAGGCGCAGGGACTGCTGGGCAAGATGGAGATGCGCATCACCACCATGAAAGAGTTACGGATTGGTGAATATAGTTTCCGCAATGTGCCGGCACTTTTGTTTGATGATATTTCCAACATTACCAATTATCCCTTTGCCGGAGGCATCATAGGCAATGAATTGCTGCGCCGCTTTAATATCATATTGAATTATCCGGCAAAAGAAATTTTTCTTACGCCCAACCAGCATTTGCGCGACCCATTCGATTACTCTTATACCGGACTTTCCTTTTATTTGCTGGATGGAAAAATTCGCATCACAAACGTGATTCCGGGCTCACCTGCTGAAAAAGCGGGCTTGAAGCCAGGAGATGTGATTATTGCAATCGGGAATAATTTTAGCGGAAATATTCAGGAATATATCCAGATGTTGAAAAACCCGGGTACGCATGTGCGCATCATTCTCATGCGTGACCATGAATTGATGATTAAATATTTACGCATCAAAAGCTTTTTATGAGCCCTTCCCCTCGCAACTGGATAGCCGGCATCCTGTGGTTGATTTGCGGATGCCTGCATCCGGCATGGGCGCAGATCCGGCCTGCACCCAAGCCCGTAGCGGTTTTGCCCTTCACCTATGATGGCCTGCATATTTTCATTAAAGGCATTATTCATCCTTACGACCAGGATACGCTGAATTTTATTTTTGATAGTGGCTGTGAAATGAACATTCTTGACGTTAGCTATGCCGCACTCTGGAAACTAACAGCTTCGAAAAAAGCAGGAATCAGTGGTCTTGCTGATGGAATGACTTACCTGCCTGTGCTGGATTTGCCCGAATTGCAACTGGGAGAAGCACATCTGCAAAGGCCTTCGTTTTACATAGAAGACCTGAAGGACTTGCGTTCGCCTTTGGGTCGGGTTGACGGTATCCTAGGCTATCCGCTCATAGCAGCCTATACCGTTATGGTGGATTATGATCATCATCGGCTTGTGCTGTATCGGCCCGGGCCATTTCCCTATAGCAAAAAGGGTCAGGTACTACAGATGCGTATGAATTTCTATACGCCGGTGATTCAGGCATCACTGCCATTTGCCAATGGAAATACGCTGAAAAGCCTCTACCATGTAACACTTGGCGGTAATTATGGTGTAATGTTTAATTTCCCTTATGTTCGTAAATATCGAGTTGATGAAGCATTCCTGCAGCATACCGGTGAATTACCGGTTAAAGACATGCTGAAGACCATCGATTATTTTAATGGTATCTTAAATGCCCTGATCGTGGGTAGGTATCATTTGCGCAATCTGCCCGGGAGCTATTCACCCGATGTGGATGATGGCAATCCCGATGTGGAAATTGCAGGCGCCATAGGCAATGAGGTCTGGCGCCAGTTCAACTTAATCTTTAATCTCTCGCAACACGAATTGTACCTGGAACCTAACAGTCAGTTTGGGCGATAAGGGCTATGTTTTTAAATTGCAGGTTCACGATAATCGCCATTCCATGATTCAGTTTGAAAGATTCACCCTATCCAATGGACTGAAAGTTCTTGTACACGAAGACGCACATACAGCACATGCCGTGGTAAATGTATTGTATAACGTGGGTGCCCGCGACGAAGACCCCGATAAAACCGGTTTTGCACACCTTTTTGAACACCTGATGTTCGGTGGTTCCAGGCATATCCCCAATTATGATGAAGAAGTGCAAAGAGCGGGAGGAGAAAATAATGCTTTTACGTCGAATGATATCACGGATTATTACATTAAACTTCCCGCCGCAAACATTGAAACGGCACTGTGGCTGGAGAGCGACCGGATGCTGGAATTAAATTTTAATGAGAAAAGCCTGGATGTACAGCAGAAGGTGGTTTGTGAAGAATTTAAAGAGCATTATCTGAACAAACCTTATGGGGATGTCTGGCAAATTATCCGGGAAATGGCCTATCGGGTACATCCGTATCGGTGGATGACCATTGGCAAGGAGCTTTCCCATATTGAACAGGCGCGGCTTGAAGATGTGAAGGCCTTTTTTTACCGCCATTACAGACCCAATCAGGCCATTCTTGTCATAGCCGGTGGTGTCAGAACGCAGGAGGTTCAACCGCTTGTTGAAAAATGGTTCGGTGATATTCCCGCAGGAGAGCCCTATCATCGCCAATTGCCCCGGGAGCCCATTCAGCAGCAAAAGCGTATGCAAACCGTATATCGAGACGTGCCTGCAGATGCCCTTTACATGGCCTTTCCCATGTGTGGACGGACTGACCCGGCATATTACGCTACTGAACTGCTGGCCCAGATGCTGGGCGATGGAGAATCGTCCAGATTGCATCAGCAACTGGTGAAACAAAAACAATATTTCAGCCATATTCATGCTTATGTTCTGGAAAGTGCCGATCCCGGGCTACTGGCTATTGAAGGAAAATTATTACCAGGCATTGCTGCAGAGCAGGCCGAGGAAGCCATCTGGAAAATCATTGAAGAGATTCAAGTAAATGGTATTCCCGAACAGGAATTGCAAAAGGCAAAAAATCGCCTCGAAAGTTTATTTGCCTTTGAAGAAAACAGCCTGATGGCCAGGGCTATCAACCTGGCTTACTTTGAGTGGCTGGGAAATGCAGCATGGATTAATGAAGAAATGCAACGTTTTGAAAAAGTAAACAGCGATGCCGTGCAACAGATCGCCACAACTGTTTTACAGCAACAAAGAGCAAATGTGTTGTATTATCTCAGTCGGGCGCTGCATAAATCCCCTACCGGTGCCTCAGCCGAGATCTCTGTAGCAGCCCGATCCTGAAATGCAATGATTATTCAATTTCAAAAACCGAATCCGATGTCTGCAACCATAACAGTCAATCGCGCCCATCGTCCTTCACTTACACCGCCCATGGCTCTGGATGTCAGCCTGAAACCCTATACATGCATCAAACTGGATAACGGCGTGCCAGTATATTTCATGCACGCAGACCATTACGAAACCATTTTTCTGGATATTGTATTTCCCGCAGGTGAGATTTATGCTTCACAGGTATTAGAAGCCTCGGCAACCAATGCCCTCATGAAAAGCGGCACTTCCCGGCATTCGGCCCGGGAAATTGATGAAACTATCGAGTTTTATGGCGCTTATCTGGATGCCTACACAGAATCGCAGGTGGCCGGTTATGGCATATACATGCTGAGCAAGCATTTGCCCGCCTTACTTCCCGTTTTATTTGAAATCCTCACCGATCCTGTTTTTCCGGATGAAGAAATCCGGTTGTATCAACAAACCAAAAAACAGCAATTGCGCATTAACCTGAAAAAATCCGATGTGGTAGCCGACAGGTTGATGGATGAAATGCTATATGGAAGCACCCATCCTTACGGCCGTTCAGAGCAGGAATCGGATTACGATGCGCTGCATCGGGATATGTTAAAAGCCTTTCATCGTCGGCATTATGTTTTACCTGCAGCAAAGATTTTTTTAGCCGGGAAAATTGAAGATCGATTTCTTGACTTATTGAATCAATATTTCGGCCATCCTGCCGATCAGTCGTTTTCCTTACAGGCTACGATTCCGCCGCCCGCTTCGGCAGCTAATCATCAGTTGAAGCATATTATCGATGAAAAGGCCCTGCAGGCTGCCGTGCGGGTTGCGCGTGTGTTGCCAGGATATGGAAGTGCTGATTACAATCTGCTGAACCTGTTGAATGTAGTGCTCGGCGGCTATTTTGGCTCTCGCCTGATGAGCAATATTCGAGAGGAGAAGGGTTATACCTATGGCATTCATTCGATCGTCTATCCATATGATGCGCAATATGCTTCCTGGTTGATTACCGCTGAAGTGGGTCGGGAAGTAGCACAGGCAACCATTCAGGAAATATACCATGAATGCCATCGACTCATGGCAGAGCCCATTCCGGAAGAAGAACTAATGATGGTTAAAAATTATTTGATTGGCACACTTCTGGGACGGCTCGACGGGCCTGTTCAACAGATCAAAAAATGGCGGAGCCTGATCCTGAGGTCGCAGGACGAAGCGGATTATGCTCGACAGATCCACACGTTCAAGACGGCTACCGGTGAGCAATTGCTTGATGTCGCCCGGCGATATTTGCGTCCCGAATGGTTTTATGAAGTGGTGGTGTTTTAAATCCTGGATGGGTTTAATCGATTAGCAACTGGATTAGGAATGGGAGATAAACATTATCCCGTATTTTATTATATTGCTGAACTAAAAATAAAATCCGGTGCGATTTATTGCCCGCATACTGGTTTCAGGTCTGGCTGTGTTAATCACTTCCTATCTATTACCCGGCGTACATCTGGATAATTTTATCACTGCCGTGCTGGTAGCGCTGGTACTGGCGGTTTTAAATGCGTTTGTGAAACCCCTGTTGATTATTCTCACTTTACCCATTACAGTATTTACACTGGGACTGTTTTTGCTGGTGATTAATGCTTTTTTGATTTTACTGGCCAGCCATCTGGTGAATGGATTTCAGGTAGATGGCTTCTGGTGGGCCTTATTGTTCAGTATCATTCTTTCCCTGATTTCGTCATTTTTCGAAAGCCAGCGCCGGCAGGCAGAAGGAGAGGTGTAAACAAAACGATTGGCAGATGTATTTTGACCGAAAACAATTATCCAATCAAACGCTGATAAATTTGTTCAAACAGCTGCTCTGGCCGCGGATGATTGAGGAAAAAATGCTGATCTTGCTCAGGCAGAATAAAATCAGCAAATGGTTTTCCGGTATCGGGCAGGAGGCCATCGCCGTGGGAGCCACGTTTGCTATGGATAATGATGAGTGGATTCTTCCGCTGCATCGCAATCTCGGGGTATTTACCACTCGCGGCATGCCGCTGCATCGACTGTTTGCGCAATGGAAGGGCCTTCCGCAGGGATACAGCAAAGGGCGTGAACGCTCATTTCATTTTGGAAGTATTTCCCATCACATCTTCGGCATGATTTCGCATCTGGGAACGCAGCTTTCCGTGGCCGATGGCATAGCACTGGCTCAGAAGCTTAGCCAGTCTCAAAAAGCCACGCTGGTTTTCACCGGAGAGGGCGGTACCAGTGAAGGAGAGTTTCATGAAGCCCTGAATGTGGCCAGCGTATGGGATTTGCCGGTGATATTCTTGATTGAAAATAATGGCTACGCCATTTCAACTCCCGTAGCGCAACAATATCGCTGCTCACGCCTTGCAGAAAGGGCGGTTGGCTACGGCATGCAGGGTTTTACCATTGACGGCAATAATGTGCTGGAGGTATATCATGCTGTTCAGGAAGCACGACATTACTGTATTTCAGAAAATAAGCCGGTCTTGATTGAATGCATAACCTTTCGGATGCGAGGACATGAAGAGGCCAGTGGAACCCGCTATGTACCTCCTGAGCTGATCGAGGCCTGGAAAAAACGGGATCCCGTAGAGCAGTTTGCCCATTACCTGGTGCAGGAAAATGTTTTACATCAGCACGAGATTCAGGCTATTGAGCAAGAATTTCAACAACAGATTGAAGCAGAGCTCCGACTCGCAGCATCCTACCATTTCCCCGAAGTCGATATTTCATCAGAATTAAAAGATGTGTATGCCCCCACGCCAGCCCTGCCTTTAGCAGTAAGCGGAAAGAGTTCGGAAAAAAAATTTATCGATGCTATTCGCGAAGCCCTGGAGCTGGCTATGGTAGAGCATCCCGAATTGATTTTGATGGGCCAGGACATAGCTGAATATGGTGGTGTGTTTAAGGCAACCGAGGGTTTGTATGCGCGATTTGGAAAAGAGCGTGTGCGCAATACGCCGCTATGTGAAAGCGCCATTGTAGGTGTAGCTATGGGTCTGAGTGTGCTTCATTTTAAGGCCGTGGTGGAGATGCAATATGCCGATTTTGTATCCTGTGCTTTTCATCAAATTGTGAATAACCTGGCCAAGGTTCACTATCGATGGGGCCAATCTGCCGATGTGGTTATCCGCATGCCCACGGGAGCTGGCCTGAGTGGTGGCCCCTTTCATTCTCAAAGCAATGAAGCCTGGTTTTTTCATGTACCTGGATTGAAGATTGTTTATCCTTCCACGCCAGAAGATGCAAAGGGATTGCTGATTGCCGCTATTGAAGATCCGAATCCCGTATTATTTTTTGAACATAAGGCGTTATATCGAAGCGTTTCGGGATGGGTACCCGAAGGCTATTATGCCATTCCAATCGGGGAAGCTCGTGTGATAGCCGAGGGGCGTGATTGTAGCATCATCGCTTATGGTGCAGCTGTCCACTGGGCGCTGGAATATGCCGCTGCACATCCAGAAGTGGATCTGGAAATCATTGACCTGCGGAGCCTGTTGCCGCTGGACATGGCAACGATCGAACGTTCAGTAAAAAAAACAGGTAAAGTGCTTGTTTTCCATGAAGACACGCTGACTGGAGGGATTGGTGCAGAAATCGCCGCGCTCATAGGAGAACATTGCTTTTCTTATCTGGACGCACCCGTGTTGCGTTGCGCCAGTTTAGATACTCCGGTGCCTTTTGCTGCACCCCTTGAATCCCAGTTTCTTGCCAGATCGCGCTTCGCATCCACACTTCAGAAGCTGCTCACCTATTAGCCAGATACATTTTCTTCATCTTCTTTCTCCATACCCCTCATTCGGAAATAAATTTTGTTTTCAAATAAA
>ERZ795042.2314-NODE-2314-length-10633-cov-19.363301_pt1 | contig 10633 bp, 13 predicted proteins | sample MGYA00375126_ERZ795042 | MGnify/ENA primary metagenome ERZ795042 (study PRJEB30171, sample SAMN05518105) | compost metagenome | isolation source: Feedstock adapted compost from Newby Island compost facility, Milpitas, CA | place: USA:Newby Island compost...
CGCTAGGAGCGATCAGCTCCAAAACTTCGATTTTTCCGTTGACAAGGACACGCATGATTATTCCTCCCTGATTAATTTTTCCCTGCTTTCGCAGGTTGAGCGGAAGCCGCCGAAGGCGGCCGCGCCGGGATTCTCGGCGCTTTCCCTAGCCCTGCACAACGCGGAAGGAGACTCCTTCTTTTTTCGCCATCCTCCACGCCTCATCAAGCGTGGCCGTGTATCCATCCGGTCCATGCCACCCGCTCAGCGAAACGAAATATTCATCACGAAGGCGGTCATATCCAACGCCAACCTCCGTTTCACCTTCACAAACTTCCTCCAGACGGTAGAGCGGGTATTCACTGACATAGTTCATGGGCGTCACCCTCCGGACTTTCCCAGCCAGAGAGTAGACGCGAAACTTCTTATCCTCCCCACAAAGAAGCAGAAGGCGCGGAACCCTGTAGTCATACGTCATAACGCGTACGCGGGGGATGGAGCTTTCAGGGAATTCCTCAAAAACATCACCCTCCTTTTCTTGGTAAGGTTTCAGAGTGTCGCCACCAAAGGCGGACAGGGACCATTGCTCGTCCACATACAACGCAGAAACGGGGGAATTAGTCTTCGTCATGGGAAAACCTCCTTTTATCAGATCAAAACAGTTTTGCAATAACCACGGCGTCACGGATGAGGATTTCGCCTTCGTCCGGGTCGTCATGGCGTCCCGGATCATTTCCGGCGATGATGTAGCAGTGTTGAGCCACCGTGTAGTTGCGGACATCATTTCCGGGTTTAATCCACGTCAGGCGGCGCGTTTCGCCGAAACCGGGAAAATAATCGTCATCCAGTAGGCGCAAATCCCACGCGCTCGTGCCGTCGAGCACAGGCAAGGAGGCGTATTCCGCGCTGTCAAATTCCGGGAAGTCGCGCTCATCCTCGCGGTCTGGGTTGTGACGGCTCCATTCGCACGTTTCGCCCACGGACCGGTCCTTGTTCTCAAAGCGGATACCGACGCGGTCGTAATCGTCCTTGACCGCCTCGTAAACCTCCCGCGCCTTTTGATACAGCTCGAAAACGTCCATGTGATTGTCCTCCTTTCCTAGTCCGCCGTCCAAATGTAATATACTGGAGGGGAGAGCGGCGGTCGTGGTTGCTCTCCCCGAAGCTTGCCTGTGGTCCAGACCGGCTGGTTCATGCGTTCCATGCCGCGACAGCATCCTCCATCGCTGCGCGGGCGTCGGATTCGGTGTCGTGCCATTCGATGCCGGATGTGCCGTCCTTCATATCCTGCGCGGGCACCTGCTCCGCATAAGGATATTTCGGTCCCCACGCGAAGGCGAAGCGCCCATCCGCGCCGCGCAGGATGGCATAGGCTTCGTCCCGGTTCGGAAAGTCTTCGCGGATGTCGATTCGCTCCGCGGAGACTTCCACCAACTCACCGAGCAATTCGCCGTCCTTGACCATGATTGGCGTTCCGTCCTCGTGGGAGCATTCCGACAGCGGGAATGCGTGCGTATCGCCGCCGGGGATTGGCTCCGTCCATTCGATATGGGCGCTGTCACCATCCACCACGATGTGATATCCGCGGTCGTACAGCCTCCCGTCACGCACAAATACGTCATCAACGAACCACTTTTTGAACCACTTTTTCATGTCTTTCATCCTCCCTCTTATTTTCTAATCGTGTCAATGTGTCTTTGGGCTTTTGGACACACCAGAAACGGCGCTGATGTGTCCTAAAAGCTCACAAAGGTTAGCCAATGATTTCCAAGTATCGGCGATCACCAAGGTAGATAAAAGTTCCTTCGATTTCCATATCTCTTCCGACAGCATCCCAGTTAATGTAACTGGAAGAAATGATCTTCTCGATTTCGGCAAGCTGTCCAGATTCTTCATAAATTTGATAGGCGACATCGCCCATATCGTCGCAGTCACGATATACGCGATATTCACCGCTCCGCAACTTCTCCAACGCTTCGTCAGGTTTCAAATGGGAGAAAAGCGCACGGATAACATCTTCGTCTTCGTTGATTTCAGCCAGCGCCCCAGCAATTTCGTTTAGGCGCTGGATTGAATCGTATTCCGAAATTTTGAACGGCGCCTCGTAATCATGGATAGCCCATTCTTCATACTGTTCATTCAAGCCGATTTTTTCGGCCACTTCTGCCCAATTTGTTATGGGCAAAGTAAACCAGTCGCCGACCAAAAAGCCTTCGTTGTATTTACCAAGGTTTGCGATATAGATTTTGATTTCCATGTTACACACTCCTTAATATTATTTTGAAAACGCCTCATTCGTCTTATTCGTCATACGGAAAAACCAGTCTGTCCGTGTCAATGCCAATTTTTTGGGCCAGCTCGATGATTTCAAGCCTCAACTTGTCATAAGCTGCGGTTTCGTCTTCGTCGCTCCGGGTGTCCGCTTCCACGTACAGGTGGTATTTGCCGTTAATCCGGATCAGATCGGCGGCGGTGTCGTCTCCAAATACCGGGCCGCCAAATTTGTCATCCGGAAGATCGTCCCAATCGAGGGGATCGGAGATCAGGTAGTCAACCGCGATGGGCTGACCGTGACCAAGGTAATTCGATTCCCCGGAGTAGTAGTGCACCCTGACTTTCTTCATTTTGACCATCCTTTCCGCCCGCCGCCCTTTCGTCGGCTGTCGGCCTGTCATGTGCGGCTTCCCACTGGGCTAACCCTGCTGTCTTTCCTTCTCATTTATGATGAATTCAAGGACGACCATGGATTCCTTCCAGTGCATATAACCGCGCTTATAAAGGTGCTCGATAAGATTGTACGTGCTTTTCAGGACGCCAATCGGCATAGTTTTAAGTTCGTTAATTTCGTTTTTTCCCAGCCTTGCAGCGCATTGGAATGCGCGTGACCTGATTCCGCCCCTGGGCATATTTGCTCCCCTCCATTTGTTTTTTTGCGGCTCCGGTCCGAAACCATCGCGCCTTTCGGCGCTAGGACCGGAGCCGAGCGGTCCATCGTCAGGCGTGGTTCCTTCGGCGTTCGCGCCGTTCTTGCGCCTTTTGGTAGGCTTCCAGCACCTGAGGATACCAAGGATTCTCAGGCGTAACGTGGATGCGGTCTTTATCGAAATAGTCCGTCATCAGATCGGTGTTGTTGATCGCCCGCAGACCGGGGATTTCCGGAAAGCTGATATAATCCTTTGCGCGAATGGTGATCGTTCCTTCGGGCATATTGCGGGAACCGGTTTTCCAGTACCACGCACGGTACAGCTTGCCGTCAACCTTGATTCCGTTGTACAGGAATTTGACTTTCATTGTCAATCCCTCCAAATGTGTTATGTTAGAGGGACGGAGGGTCGGCGCGGTCTCCGTCCCGAAGTTCGCCTGTGGCTGTTATACTAGACGGAGTTGTATATAATTTTATTGGTGCAATGATTGCAGGCAAAGAAATTTTTGGGCTTGATTTTGCGGCCATCTTCGATGGTTTTCGTGATGGTCGCACCATCACGAAAACGAACCCTTTGGCCACAACAAGCGCAGGACGACATCTTCGGTCTACCGCGGTGGCGGTAGAAACAATGATATTCGACGATGTATTCCGTGGCAAACATGTTTCATTCCTCCTTATCAGTCGGTAGGCAAAATCTGGATAGAAACGCGACCGCTTGAAAGAAATTCGGGAGTGAAAGCAAAAGGGAATGGGCCGTCATCGCGGAAATAGTGCCTGTTTTCTTCGGCGACGTATCCGAGGTAGATTGCCATTTTCTTCCTAAAACCGTAATCAATCTCCACGATGTCGCCGGGCTGGATGCCATTGGGCATGGCGTTGTTCCTCCTTTTTATTTATTGGAGCAGCGTTTTCAATGTCCGTCGGTGTGTTCGGAGTGTGTGCCGTGCGTGGCATCCCACGCGGTGGGCTTGTCCGACAGTGACCGGCGGTGATTGTCGCCGCGTCCCATGTTTAATTTTCTAGTTATAATATAAAACAACGGATTCAAAATGTCAAGTGTTTTTTTATTTTTTTATTTTATGGCGTTGTCCGCCAGTTAAAACTTGTGACTGATATACACCGGGTGCAGCATGTCAAATTTTTTGGCAATCATTTTTGCCAGTCCTTCGGCCAGCTCCCATGCCGATTGAGTATTCGGCGCATCCTCAACAATGATCTCAATTCCGGGAGCATAGTCTTCATAGTTATCATAGTGCCCATCATCAATTGCTTGACTGATCCACGCTTCCACTTCGTTGTGGACTGAATCAGCGTTTGCGATAATTTGTTTGCCAATGCGTTTTGCAATTACTTTGTACATGTTTATTATCCTCCTAATCCAATTCAATTTTCTTGATTATAATATAAAACAACGGATTTAAAATGTCAAGCGTTTTTTTTATTTTTTTTATTTTATTTTTTTTGCTCAGCGTGGTCGCACGGCGCCCGCATGTTACAATCATGATATGATATTTTTCCTTTATTTTCCATTCTCATTTAATGCACCAAAATTTTCGTGCTTCACAGCATTAAAGCGTGTCAGTCGCTTAATCGTCTCTCCGCTTTGACAGTCTACCTGATTAAGCCTTGCACATATCGTATCTTATGCGCAAATATGGCAGCATAGCGCCGGGGGATAGTTTACAACAAAAATACCAATTTTTTCCATAGAACCGCCCCTAGCACATCATTTTCGGTCGCTAACTTATACGCCGAATTAATACCATTTTTTACCATTTAAGCCCAATTTCTATCGATATCCCTATCGAACATACCTTATAAAACCGCATAACAACGCACTTTCTCACATTTCTGCCAAAACCACATTCCCCTTCTCGCTCGTCCTACAAACATCAAAAACCCGCACCACTATGCGATTTTCCTGATACATTTCATCGATATATTGCCCTTCCACTTCCTAAAACTCCTCCAAATCCCTTATCGCACAAGCCTTTTCTGCACTTTTTCCTTCTTCATCAACATTTTCTCTTTCGTTCCCTATCGTATTTCTTAATTTTGCCATCTTCTTCCAGCCCGAAACCCCTTGATTCTTCCCCAATCGTAATTTATGCTGTATACTGTCGTAATTCATGCAAGGTGCGTCGTAATTTATGCTGTATACTGTCGTAATTCATGCAGAGTATCCTGCATAAAATACGACATAAAGAATATATAATAGATACATATTAACATAGAATAGATACAGTATATCCGGGGCACAAAAATGTGCCCCGTTGAATGGTGCCTTCCGGGAGGGTATTTTGAAAAAGAATTCTTTTCTCTTTGTTTTATCTTATACTTTATTTTTAACATACTCTTTCTTTCTTTCTCTCTTTCTTAATTTCTCTCATAACTTACTTGAAAACCTAATATAAAATAAACAATAAGCAACATATTAACCTCTTGTTAATATCTTTACACTAACCCTTCTTCATATACCTCAAAAACATAATAAATAAACATGGAAAAACACCAAAACTGAACCTCCTAACTTCTCATCTTAACAAAAAAAGAGAACTGGATTTCCAGTTCTCAAATATTATCCACCAGCACATAGTAGTGGTTGTTGTACCTGTTTACAGTCACCTCGTCCATCTCATTGTATTCCTCTTCAAAACCATGTCTTACTACCTTCAACAGTTTTTCCTTCTCCAGCACATTGTTGTACGCCTTAATCGTCTTATCTGCCAGTCCTGTTTCTTTTACAATCGTCCTCACACTTGCATAGCAAAAATCTTTTTTTTCATCCCTGTTGATGTGGCACTCATAGTAGTAAAGCAATCTTACTCCTGCACTTCCAATAACCTTTGCTTTTTCTAAAACCTTCACCGGCAATTGTGCATATGGCTGTTCATTCATCTTGTCTTTATTTACTTTCAATTCAACATAGAACTTCCTAATTTGAAACCACTCAACTATTTCAAACTTATTCAGTTTTTCAAATATCTTTTTTATTGTCCTCGTATCCGCAACATTCATCTTTCCCTTAATTTCTGAAACTGAAACCTTCATCACCTCTCCCCACAAGAACATCCAGCGCTTCAACCACACTATCATCAGGAAGTCATTCGCTCCCAGTCTCGGATCTTTGATTATCGTCTTCGGTATCTGAATGTTCATTGTTGGCCACCTCCCTAGCCAACAATTCCTTTAAAAACGTGTTCCTTTTGCTTGATTGATTCTGACTTATGGCATATCTTAATGCTTTGTTATCAAACACCATTACACACTTTTCACTTGCTCGTGTCAGGCCGGTATAAACCAACTGTTTGCTCAATAACATGTAAGCCGAATAATCGAGCACAAACACCACAAATTTGAATTGGCTGCCTTGCACTCTATGTACCGTTAGTGCGTAGGCCATATCTATATTTTCCATGTCACCATAATTATAAAATAGCGTATTTTCATGGCCCACAAATTGAATTTCTGCAATTTTCTCTTCTTCATCAATGTTTTTTATAATTCCCAATGTTCCGTTAAAAACACCCTTATCATAATCATTTCCAACCTGAATTACTTTGTCGCCAACTTTAAAATCGTATCCATTTATTTTGATCTTCGGCTTTTCGCCCGGATTGAAAATTTCTTGCAACATCAGATTCAAATTCTTTGTAGACAGCGTTCCCCTTGACTTCATAGGCGAAATAACCTGAAATTCCATTAGGTCAATTTCATTTTTCTTTGTTTCACATAACTTTTTCACGAAATCATAAATTTCTACGCTATCTTCCTTCGGAATTAAATATAGGTCTTGCAACTCTCCGATTACTCTAGCTTTAGCGTAATGTTCTGTAATTTGTTTGCCTTCTCTAATCATGTTAGCCGCAATCAAAATTCCGCTTCTTAACGCTTGTCTGTGTACTTGTGTTAGTTCCGCCACTGGTATTACACCGCTATCAATCAAATCCCTCATAACGTTTCCTGCACCAATTGGCGGCAACTGCTCAATATCTCCTAAAATAATAAATTTAGAACCCGGATCAATTGCTGAAACAAGTTGATAAAATAGATGCAAGGGAACCATCGAGCCTTCATCAAGATTTACAATTACAACAGGAAGTTTGTTTGCTGAGTTGTATGAAAATCCCCCATCCGGCCTATACCCCAACAGTCTGTGTATGGTGCTTGCCATAAGGCCTGTACTTTCTGCAATTCTCTGTGCCGCTTTTCCCGAAAGAGCGCAAGCCGAATAAGGCAATCCGCTTAATATTTTCATGATTAGTTTCAATAACGTACTTTTCCCTGTACCAGCACGTCCGCTAATGACAACAACATTTTCGTTAATAACTTTGTAGACCGCTTCTTTTTGCTCATCAGTATATGTAAAACCAACTTCCTCTTCGGCTTGTCTGATCTTTTCGTCGATGTTTTGAATTGTATATGGAAACCGTTCTCTCATTAGTTTTTTAATATATTTAGCTATCATCGTTTCGTAATAGTAATTCTTCTCTAATCCAATGCGATCTTTATCAATTCGAAACATCGTACCATTTTCGGCTTTTACTGCTGATTTGATGGTATCTGCATCTACTCCGGTTAGTGACTTCACTTCTTCAATCGCTTGTTCAAGCGGTATCCATGTATGTCCGTCCTGTTCGATTTCTTTTAGGTGATACTCCATAGCTGCACAAATACGCGCCGGATCATCTAATGAAATGCCCATTTTACGAGCATATCCATCTACTTTGATAAAACCTAGCCCACTAACTTCGCACAAAATATACGGATTTTCTTTAATCCTTTGCACGGCTAAAGAAACCGGAATGCTGAAGTGTTTAATGATCTTCTGAATCATTGCATATGAAATGTCGTACTGTGATAATTCGATTAATGCTTCTTGAATTTCAAGGTTTTCAATAATTTTATTTTTTATTCTTTCGTAAGTAACCGCTCCAATTCCTTTAATTCGCTCATATTCAATTCTATTTTCTTTGAATAAACTGATGATATCTTCATTTGGATATGCTTCAATGATTGCTTCAGCGTGAGATGGCGACAGAATGGTTCTTAAAAACATGTGTTGCCCTTCAATTGTCGAAGGAATTTCTTGATAAATCGAAACTACTCTATAGCTCTTCCCATACTTTGGACTATGGGATTCCACTAGCTTCATGTTGTATTTTTGAAAGAGTGTTAGTTCTGGCATTTGTCCATTTATAATAAAATTTCCATACCGATTTAATTCAATTTCTGGCACACATTCTTCTGTTTCGCAAGCATAAACCCCAAAATCGTTATTGAAGTACAATTGTTTTACTGGAATTGCCGCAACAACAATTTCTTCGTTCACTTATTTTCTTTCTCCTTTCTTGCATCAATAATTTCTTTCGCTTTCAACTTCAATTGATATTCAATGCCATTCGTAAAACTTTCCAGCAATTGAATGCATTCTTCGTGTGTCAGCTCTCTGAAAATATTTTTATATTCTCTGACTTGCAACAGTTTGGGCAGTAGATTTTTTGGCCTTTTTACATAATATTTTGCTGTCGTTGTGGGCGACGAGTGGCCAGCTTGTTCTTGAGCCGCTTGCAAATCGCCAGTTGCTTCTTTAACGTAATCTACGCCAGCCTTTTTGAGCGAGTGAATTGATACCCTTCTGAGCGGATCAATACCAATTTTTTTGCATAGACTTTTGAAGTTATAATCAAGTGTTCTTTTTGGTATTGTGAAGAACTTTCCGTCTTCCAATTTGAGTTCCATCAACAGATCATATGTTTCTTGATCAATTTCTTTGAAGTGTTGTTTCCCTTTGTCATATGCCATGATCATAACTTCATTTTCTTTCGTCTTCATGATTTGGGAAACGTTCAGATTCAGCACAGCGTCCTTCCGCAAACTTGTCTGCAAAGAAATGAGGATAAATGCCTTCATTTCCTTTTCTCTTCTGCTATCGCCCAAGATACTAAGCATCAAATAAACTTCATCCAATTCGAGCGATCCAATCGGCTTCGAATCTTCGGCCAGTTCTTCGACTTTTAAAACTTCAGGTTTAACATCAAACTCCTGAGATTCAAGGTAAGAATACAGAGCCAAAATGGTGTTGATTTTGCGATTGATTGTTGTGTTCGAATATTTTAATGTCTTATAGAGATACGACTGGTAATGTACCATGTCGGCGTTTTTGAATTTCAGGTCTTCTTCCAACAGTTCTTCAATGTCTTTCCCGCGCATGTATTTGAAGAACTGGCGAATATCACGTTCGTAAGCGTCTTTTGTATTTTTGGATTTCATTTCTTTCTTTTCAAGAAACGAAACAATGGCTTTGTAAACTTCATTTTTATGATCCAACCTAACAACATTATGGATTTGAGCGTTTCCGCCCATGTCTCCACCTCCTTGTTTGTGCGTAAGTAAATTATACGCAAAAAAATGAAGTCTGACAAGCATTTTATTAAATAAATTAATACATTTTTATATTGACTTTCACGCTTTAATGTGTTATAATACAAAGTGCGGAAAACTTTTTCCGCAATACTATTTTTGAAAGCGAGGTGCTTACAATTAAGAAGCAAAACAAATGGAATGTATCAGAAGATATTCGGCAACGAATGTCGTCATACATAAAAAAAATAAATTATGATTTACAATATGCCGAAGATAGGTGTGAATTAGTAAGGCGAATTTTAGAAGAAGACCGTGATTTTTGGACGGAATATCTAAGTTCAAAATCTTTCCGCGACAAGCAAATTAAAAATAAAAACAGCATTCTTGCCGAAAATGATTTCTCTCTCGCGGCTTTAAGCATTATGGCTGATTATTTGGTATTTCCTAAATTTAAAAACCAAGAAGAACAACAACAACATGAAATTAGAAAGTCGTTGAAATTGTCTAAGGTTATTCCGGTTGGGGGCATAAAAGATATACATAAAATAGTTCAGAAAAATAAAAGTATAAATTATCGTAACAAAAAGCAAATGATTACAAAACAGGATTTGATTGATTTTAAAGACTTGCAACAAATTAATAACGTACTCATTGAAATCGAAAAATTAATTGGTCGTACACCAAAAGAACGAAAAGAAAAACAGCAGGAAAATCTAAAAAAATACGGCCATGCGACATTAAGAAAACTAAAACGAATATATAATGATTTAAAGCGTGATATGATTATCGCAAAGGAAAAATTAAGGGGGACTATATATTTCAAGAGAGCCACAAAGGGCACGACAAAGATTACGTTTGAAGAAGATACTGGCTATTATAACGAATCTGGTGATTATATTGAGGTATCTGAAAACAGGATTGATTTTGGAAAAGTAGATCATATTAGCGCTTTGCTTAATTATTACTCTCAATTAAAACAGCGATTTTATGACGATATCAATTCCGAAATGTGGGCCATTCTTCTCGATCTTGATAATTTAATTGAAAATACGAAATTACGCGATTTTGAGCGAGAAATTTTGATTTTAAAAATTGACAAAATGCCAAATGATGAAATTTCAAAGATTTTGAAAGAAAAATATGATTTAGAATTGTCAAATGTTCGTATTTCGCAAATTTTTAACGAAGAAATCCCAAAGAAGATCGTTGAAACATACCGACAACAACGAGAAGATTGGATTTTTACATTCAAAGTTAAAGGAGAATACAAGAAATGCAGTAAATGCGGAGAAGTAAAATTAACAAAATATTTTAGTCCGAAAAAGGATTCAAAAGACGGATATCATTCATATTGTCGCAACT
>ERZ795042.2323-NODE-2323-length-10605-cov-5.543412_pt1 | contig 10605 bp, 6 predicted proteins | sample MGYA00375126_ERZ795042 | MGnify/ENA primary metagenome ERZ795042 (study PRJEB30171, sample SAMN05518105) | compost metagenome | isolation source: Feedstock adapted compost from Newby Island compost facility, Milpitas, CA | place: USA:Newby Island compost facility...
TATCGGGCACCCTGGCGATTTCCGGAAGAGTATTTGAAGGGATAGCCTACCGCGTACCCGAATGGCTGCCGGTCCCGTCTGATGGCCACCGTTCGGGGAACGCGCTCAAGCGTTTCGCGCATCGTAGGTACTCGCCAAAGCGTGACAACAGGACAGAGGAGCGCTCTGCCTTTCGGACCCATTTTGCTGCAGGTTTGCCCCCTCACAAGAGTGATTCATTTGCGCACCCCACTCCCAGCCGTTTCCCACCGGTAGATTTCACAAGCTAAATTTTCCCAGACAGGGAAAATCGGATGAGATGGCCGAGCCGGCCCCCGTTGCACAACGCCCATCGGCGTTCGCAGCGAGCGGGTCGGTTCGGCAAGGAGATGATCGCTGCAAAGTTACTGCGCTGACTCTGGTGGGTGAGGCTGAGAACATGCCATTCTTTACCCAGAAAAAAGTCCACGAAGTTCAAAGTTTTGTCCTCAAATTTGTGAACAGCCACTCGGAGGTTGCCGAGTCGATCGAGCTCGGACAAAGGCGGGAGTCCCGTGCCCGATTGTGCGTCGTGGCACTGCTGATACCGTATGACGCCAAGACGATCCCGGTTCACGAAAAATTGCCGGTGATCACAAAAGAATTCTCCTCCACGGGGATGTCGGTCATCCTGTCTGAACCCCGTGGATACGATCGGGTGGTGGTAGGGCTGAAGTACCAGGGCGAAATGCGATTCATTCTCGCCAGGGCCGTGCACCTGACGCCCATGGGCGGCGGCTTCTTCCAGCTCGGCCTGGAGTTCCTCCAGATTCTCCATCCGGGCGACCATCCCGAGCTACGCGAGGTCGTCTTCTAAACGCCAAAGAGGTGTCACCCACGATGGGCAACACCTTTCTCCGGCCGGTTTGGCGGATCGTTCTTTAGACCGCCGTAGCAACGCTGCTCGATCCTACCAGCGAAGGCTGAATCCGAATCTCGGTCCGTAGATCCCGAGCCCGCCGTGACTGCGCGAGTAACCGTAGTATCGTGGCCTATGGCAATCATCGTGCCGTGGAGGCACTATGATCACCGGCGGATGGTACGGATACGGTTTCACAATCACCGGCGGCCCATAGTGCGGATGATGGTAGCCGTGCCAGTAGTGGTGACCTTCGTGGACAAACGAGTACACGCCAACTCCAAAGGTTGGGCCCCTTCGGTCACCTCGTCCCCAGTCGTCGTGTGCTAGCGCAGTTTGAGCACCAGCCAGTCCCACCACACAAACGGCAGCCAGTAGCCATTTCCCAAACATGACATCCTCCTCTTCCAGCAAGGCGTTCCTGATACGGGTCACGCAACCAACCGACACAACGGCTGTGTGCATATCCCGTTCCAGGATTTGCCAAGAATCCCTAAGTTAAGAAATGACAGAGAGATAAGGACAGGCGCAACGCTTCGTCATGCCGGACGAGACGGTCCAAGCGCAGTCACATCTACTGCGCATGCGCGTCACAGGCGCAGCGCTATGCGGCGCAGCGTGCCAATTGGTCGCAAGCGGGTGGTGGCTCTCACTGTATGAGATCGTCTTACGAACCGGAATTTACCAATCATTCCGATTGGGGCAAGACAGAACAGGAGGACAACCCCATCGAGACGGTCAAACCGAAGCCCTCACTTTTGGCAGTTAACTACTTCGCCGCAGCCCGAAGCTCCTCGATCTTCCGGCATATTGCGTCGGCCATTTCCTGGGTGCCAACTGCCGTCGGATCATTACGATCTGGCTTGAGATCGTAGGTCACGTATTTCCCCTCGCGGATCACCTCAGCCACCGCCCGTTCGAGCAGGTCGGCCGCTCCCTTCTCATTCAAATAGCGGAGCATGAGAACCGCGGACAAAATGAGCGCGGTGGGATTCACCTTGTTGAGCCCCTTGTATTTGGGGGCGCTCCCATGTGTAGCCTCAAAGACTGCGCCGTTTTCTCCAATGTTGGCCCCCGGTGCTACGCCCAGTCCCCCCACCAGCCCGGCTGCCAGGTCACTGATGATGTCCCCGTAAAGATTGGGAAGGACAAGCACATCGTAGAGTTCCGGCTTTTGGACGAGCTGCATGCACATGTTGTCCACAATGCGATCCTCAAATTCGATATCCGGAAACTCCTGAGCCACCCGCCGCGCCACGTCAAGGAACAGTCCGTCGGTGAATTTCATAATGTTGGCCTTGTGGACGGCCGTAACCTTCTTGCGATTGTTTTCCCGGGCATATCGGAAGGCAAACCGCACGATACGCTCGGTCCCCGAAACGCTGATGGGTTTGATGGAGATGCCCGTTTCTTCAGGTCCGGTCTTCACTTTGCGGTCGGTAGAAAGGCGGTTGATGGTGCTGATCAGTTCCGCAGTATTAGGCTGGCCGCGTTCGAATTCCACACCCGCGTAGAGATCTTCCGTATTCTCGCGAATGATCACGAGGTCTACGGGCACGCGTTCGAAAAACGTCCGCACTCCGGGATAGTATTTGCATGGACGCACGCAAGCATACAGCCCCAATTCCTGGCGAAGATACACATTGATGCTGCGGAATCCGGTTCCCACCGGCGTTGTGATCGGGGCCTTCAAAGCGCACCGGGTCCGCCGGATGCTTTCCATCGTCGCCTCTGGAAGGGGGGTGCCGGTCCTTTCCATGACATCCACCCCGGCTTCCTGAACATCCCAGTGAATTTCGACACCCGTAGCATCCACACAGCGTCGAGCCGCTGCAGCCAATTCTGGCCCGGTTCCATCGCCGGTAATGAGGGTCACCTCGTGAGCCATGCTGTTTCCTTTCACATCAGACCAATATGTTTACAGGACGGTCAGAATCGGCACGCGCTTGCCCGAACGAGATCCACACACACGAATTAAATGCCGACTGCGCCGACAGGCCGCTCGCGGCCGATTCGAAGCGGAGCCTCGTTCGGGCAATTAGCACAATGACATGTGGCGAAATTTACATGGTAACGGTTTTTCACCGACCGTGGGAGCCGCCCCCTTGTTCGCCCCTTTGACGTCCCCTCGCTACCGAGAGGCTGTTGGCGCCCGTTTCCGCTGAGATAGTGTCCCCCCTGGAACGTCCCGCCGCAACAATCTTTCGATGAGCGGCAACAAATCGAATGGGCTAACCGGGCTATTTTCGCAAAATTTTGCCGAAAATCGAACCTCCCGCTGAGGTTCTGGAGGACAAAAGCGGGGCGAATTATAATGACGCTCTTACCGCTGCCAAATCGGACGGTTTGTTCGGTCCATTGCAACCCCTCCCAACGCGGGGACCCAAAACGCCCTCGAGATCCCCGCAGAGTCAAAATCCATCTCCAGGCCAGGGCTGGGATGAACCGCGGACACGGAAAGGCCGTAGCTTCCGTAAAACGATTGTCGCTGTGCGGATGTGGGGACAACGCGCGCGTTCCCCATCCGATGTTTGATCGGATTGATTGATCGGACACGGGAAATGTAGTTTGGCAGAAGACAATTGTCGCCGTGGAGCCGAAAGGTCATGAAAAAAGATGGTCGGTTGATGATTGAGGCGGACGGCCTCTGTAAGTATTACGGAGACTTTGCTGCCATTGAGAATGTCACATTCCAGATTCGTGAGGGGGAAGTGGTGGCCTTCCTTGGGCCAAATGGAGCAGGGAAGAGCACCACCATGAAACTGCTCACCGGCTACCTGGCTCCGAGTGCCGGGACTGCTCGGATCGCCGGTTACGACATGACGACCGAGGAGCGATTAGAGGGCGCCCGCCATCTCGGTTATCTGCCGGAAAATGGCCCACTCTACGCGGATATGACACCCATCGGGCTGCTGCAGTTCTTTGCCGAAGCCCGGGGTATCCCGCCCGCCCAGCGGCGGCAGCGTATCGCAGATGTGGTGGAGTTGTGCGGCCTGGAGGAAGTATTGGGCAAACCGATCGGGAAGCTGTCCCGCGGGTATCGGCAGCGGGTGGGAATGGCCCAGGTGCTCCTGCATCAGCCGGATGTCCTCATCCTCGACGAGCCTACCGCCGGGCTCGATCCCAACCAGATTCATGAAGTCCGCGAAACAATCCGTCGCCTGATGGCAGAGCGCAAAACGATCCTCCTTTCCACCCACATTCTTCAAGAGGTGGAAGCCATGGCCACCAGGATCCTGTTCATCAACGAAGGGCGGCTGGTTTACGATGGGCCGGTTGAAGACGTCATCCGTACCGGGAAGCGACTGGACGAATGGTTCAGGGAACTGTCAATGAGCGAACAAGTGGCGGCCTGACAGTTCTGAGGGGCCGTGAAATCAGGCGGGCGATCTCCACAAATGCGACACACCTTTAGACGCAGATTGTGTACACGGGGCCCTGAGCCCTAACCAAAAAGCGAAAGTCGTCGGAACAATTTGACAGGATTAAGAGAGACGCTGTCCGGACTTTGAGGTGTCGAGCGTATGAATACGAAAGTTCTGCTGGCCGTTGTTAAACGAAATTTCGTCAGCTATTTTGCCAGTCCGACTGCTTATCTGTTTATTTGCGTGTTCGTCGCTCTGAGCACCATGGCCGCATTCTGGCCCAATGAGTTTTTCGATGCCAATCTGGCCAATCTCGATCAACTCAACAAATGGTTTCCCTACGTGATGCTCGTCTTCATTCCGGCCATCACGATGGGCATCTGGGCCGACGAGCGGCGTCAGGGAACGGATGAGCTTCTCCTCACCATGCCAGCAACAGATTGGGAGGTTGTCCTTGGCAAATTTTTCGCCGCGGTGGCGATCTTCACCGTGTCGTTGGGCTTTTCTTTCATTTGCAATTACGCTGTATTACGGAGTTTGGGTAATCCGGACTTCGGTCTGTTTGTGGCAACCTACCTTGGCTACTGGTTGATGGGTCTGGCCATGCTGGGGATTGGCATGGTCGCCTCGTTTTTTACGGCGAATCTCACCGTCGCGTATATCCTGGGTGTGTTGCTCAATGCGCCTGCCGTCTTCCTGTCCTCAGCGGATGTCATCCTGCGTCAAGACCTTGCCATTCGCGCTAAAGCCTGGAGCATCGCCGAACAGTTTGCCAATTTTGGCCGCGGTCTGATCACGCTTTCCGGCTTCGCGTATTTTGTGCTCATTGCTGCGGTCACACTCTATATTGCGATGGTGTTGATCGGCCGACGACACTGGCCGACGGGAGAATCCCGACTTCCTTCCGGATTGTTCTTCGCAGTGCTCCATCTCGCCTGGCTGGGCAGCTTCGCACTGCTGGGGAGTATCTTCGCCAGCAAATTAGGCGGCTCCACGTTCTGGATCGTTGGCCTCGTGATCGGCTATTTGATCCTGCATGCCGCTCTCCTCTACATCTGGCAACAATTCCCGCGGAAGGAAACAATCACACCGATTCACTTCGTGACGCCCGCGGCCCAGGTGCTAACGGTTATCGCAGCGGCCGTTATCGCCATCCTGTGGGGAGATAAACTGAGCTCTGGATGGGTCTTCTGGACGCTCATGGCCATTCTTATTGCTCTCCATGTGCTCTTTTTCCTGGGTTGGGCCACTTTCCCTCGCGCCGTCGCGCTGATGCCTGCCCACTTTACGCTGCGAACCCTCGCCCTGGCGGCGGCGAGTTTGGGATTGGTGGCTGTTCTTCAAGCGGCTGACGTGCGAGTGGATATTACCAGCGAAAAAATCAGTTCGCTGTCGCCCCATACGCTCCAGATTCTTCGCTCGCTCGACCCCAAGCATGTCGTCCAGATTGAAGCCTTTATCAGTCCAGAGGTTCCCGAGTCGTATATCCAGACGCGTGCGAATCTCATCAACTTGCTGAAAGAATTCGAAGCCCGGGCCAAGAACGTCCGGGTTCGCATCAATAATACAGAACTGTTCTCCGCGGAAGCCCAACGAGCGGCGGACCGGTTCAACATCACGCCACAACGTGTCTTCGCCCTTCAGCAGGGCCGATGGACCGAGCACAGGATTTTTATGGGTGTGGCTTTTACCTGTGGCCTGGAGAAAGTCGTCGTCCCGTTTATCGATCGAGATATTCCCGTGGAATATGAGTTGATCCGATCCATCGCCACGGTCACGCAGCAGAAGCGAAAACGAGTGGGCATCCTCACGACCGATGCCCAGCTTTTCGGTCAATTCAGTTTTCAGGGCGGAGAAGATCGCTGGCCCATTGTGGACGAATTGCAGAAGCAATACGAGGTCGTCCGGGTGGAGCCCGCGGATCTCGTGACCAACGATGAAGAGTGCGAAAAGGCAGGCATGAAGGTGCTGGGTCTTACCGATGCCAGCGAGGACAAAATCATTGAACGTGGCCGGGAGTTGCTCGGTCTGAACGTCCCGACGGAAAAACTTACGGACCAACAAAAGGAGCAGTGCAAGGCCAAAGTCAAGGAGGAAGCGATGAAACTGGGACGGTGGGACGTCCTCCTGGCTGTGCAGCCCAGCACCCTTGCGCCGGAGGATATGGACCGGTTCATCGCGGCGATCAGTTACGGCCAGCCCACCGTGATCTTCGAAGATCCAATGCCGTTATTCGCATCCAACGTGGCAGGGACAGGTCAGGAGCGACGGCCGCCGCAGCAGATGATGATGTTCGGCATGCGGCCTTTGCCGAAAGGGGACATCACCAAACTGTGGCGGAAGCTGGGCATCGATTTCACGGCCAATGAGATTGTCTGGCAGAGGTACAATCCCTATCCCAAATTCCAGCTTTTTGAAGAGAACCCTGAATTCGTCTTCGTCAACTGGAGTTGCGGTGCCGAGGAACCGTTCAACCGACAAATTCCGGCGGTTGGTGGGCTGCAACAGGTTCTGTTCCCATTCCCCGGTGCCATCACCAAACTGAACAGCTCCACGATGAAATTCACCCCCCTGGTGCGAACGGGCCGCGTTACAGGCTTGATCAACCACGACGACATTTTCCGAATGGACTTCCTCACCGGGACGCGGGAACTGAACCGGAATCGCGAATTCCGTCCTACCCGCACGGAATACATCCTGGCCGCCGCTATCGAAGGCAAACTGCCGGAAATGAAAATCACTAAGACGGAAAACAGTTCCAACGGAGACCAGAATTCTGAGAAAGTTGAAGAACTTCCCAATAAACAACATGACGTTAAAGTTGTTCTGGTCTCGGATATTGATATGCTTCACGAGACGTTTTTCCGCCTCCGGCAACGTCAGGACCTTCCCGGCCTCGATATTAAGCTGAGCTTCGACAACGTCACCATGGTGCTGAACCTGATTGACTGGGTAGCCGGGGACGACCGATTCATTGATATCCGGAATCGACGGCCCAAACATCGCACCCTGACCACCATCGAGCGGGCGACCGAAGCGGCTCGCGCTCGCGCGGCCGAGGAACGCCAGAAACTCCAGGAGGCCTACAACAAGATCGAGCGCGAAGAAAGGGAAAAGCTCGAACAAAGTGTGAAGAAGCTCGAAGAGGACATGAAAAAGCAAAACATCAGCCTCGACGAGATTCTCCGACGGGTGGCCATTGCTCAGGAGCAGGGTGAGCGCCGCCTTAATGCCCGTATGGAAGAAGAACGGCAAAAGCGGGACCGGGCGCTGGAACGAATCGAAACCGAGCTCAGCCTTTATGTGCGGCGTTTACAGAATTTCTACAAGATGGTCTCCGTGATCATTCCACCGCTCTTCCCGCTGGCGCTCGCCGTGGTCGTCTTCGTCTGGAGACGGGCCAAGGAAATGGAGGGTATCCCGAGCTCCCGGCGGGTGCGACGATCGTCGTCTGTCAAGACCGCCAGCAAGGCTGCGGTCACGAGCTCGGAAAAGACCTGATGGTTACTTCAGGGAGTAAACTCTGGCACCGATACAACTTAACTGAGTAATGGAAGAAAACGAAGGCTCGACTTCACGCCAATCAATCTGAAACAAGCCAACTTATTCCTGACAGCGACATCCTGCGAGGGAGTTGAGGAGATAAGCAGCGATGAATAACGAAATCAAAAAAACGCTCGCCTTCATCGGCGCGACGTCGGTCATCCTCGTTATTGCGTGGTGGAGCCATTATACTCCAACTACGAATATCAAAACCGAGCTAAGAGGTCAGCTACTCTGTCCGAATCTCACTGACGCCCTTGCAGCCACCAGCCTGGAAATCTTCGAGTACGATCCCAACACGGTGCGGATCAAGAATTTCAAGGTTGCCCAGATCAACAACCGCTGGTGCATTCCCAGTCACGAGAATTATCCTGCCGATGCAAAAGAGCATCTGGCTCAGGCGGCCACTGCCCTCATTGGTGTTAAAATCCTGGACGTGGCGAGCGAATCACCCACCCAGGACGAGCTTGTTATGTACGGTGTCGTCGAGCCGACGAACGATGCCATTAAAACTATTACGCGGGGAGTTGGAAAACGCGTCATATTCCGCGACCGGAGCGATAAGGTGCTCGCCGACGTGATTATCGGTAATAAGGTACCCGACCGTGAGGAACTGCGTTACGTGCGTGTGAAGGGGGCAGAGCCGGTGTACGTTGTTAAACTGTCTGATGACAAGTTTTCTAGCGAATTCGGCGACTGGATAGAAAAAGACCTTCTCCAGCTTAATCCCTGGGATATTCGTGACGTGCAATTACATGATTACTCGTTTGATCCGGTGACGGCAGGTATCACGCCGCGATCGCAGGTTGTGCTCTCTTATGACGACCTGGGAAATCCCCGCTGGAAGCTGGTCCGCAGCCTGATCTTCAACCTCGACAAAGGCACGTGGGAACCTCGCGAGTTGGCTTCGGATGAAGAGCTCGACACGGCCAAGCTCGATGGATTGCGAACAGCGCTGGACGATTTGAAGATCGTGGACGTGCGGCGCAAACCGCAGGGTATCAGCGCGAGCCTGAGTGCCGACGGATCCGTCACAGCGAATAAAGAAACGGCCGCTTCCCTGGCGGAAGCAGGGTTTTTCCTCGCATCGGCCCAGCAATTCTACCAGATCTTCCCGATGGTTGGACAACGACAGATCAAGCCGGGTGATGTGGAAGTGATTTCCAGCGAGGGAGAAGTGCGCGTGGGGATGAAGGATGGTGTGCGGTATCTCCTCCGATTCGGCCGCGTTGTTGAGGGGCAGGGTGAAGGTACAGGATCGTCGGGAGTCAATCGCTATCTCTTTGTGGTGGCAGAATTCGACCCGGAACTGATTCCCAAACCCGAGCTTGAGCCGCTCCCTGAATTGCCGGCAGAGAACACCGGCAGCCCCGCGCAGCCGTCCGGACAGCAGTCCACGTCCAGTAGCGAACAAAAAAGCACCATCGCGGCAGAGGAAGCGAATGAAAAGTCGAGTGTAACGAAACAGTCTGGCGAAGAGTCCACACCAGCGCGTAGCGTCCAGACGCCCTCCGCGAACGCTCAAAATACTGCCCAGCAAGCCAAGGATGAGGCGACGAAGTCTGCGCCTGATCAAGGGAAGTCCGATGCCGCGGCTCAGGAAGGGCAACAGAGCTCTCAACCGCAGAAAAAAGCGGAGGATATCAAAGCCGAACGGGAGCGGATTGAAAAAGAGAATAAACGCAAGCAGGACGAATATCAGGAAAAACTTAAAAAGGGTCAGGAAAGGGTCAAAGAACTCAACGCGCGTTTTGCCGACTGGTACTACATCATTTCCGACGAGGTGTATCGCAAGATCCATCTCGGCCTGAACGATATTATCAAGAAGAAAGAACAACAGACGGAACAAAAGTCCGATCAGACCGGCGAGAAACAGCCTGCGACCACTGAAACGGGCCAAAAGCCTGGTGAGCAATCCCCTGCACAAAGCCCGGCCGCTCCCTCCGAGAACAAGCCCGAGACCGGTCAAAAACAGCCGGCGAGCGGCACTGAAACCAGCCAGCTACGGGCCCCAGAAACGCCACCACAAACGGGGGAAAATGCCGCTGCAGCGCAACCAGGGCAACAGCAAGGTCCGTCCGCCACGTCTCAAAACAACGGAGCTGCTTCAGAGGCCAATTCTTCCGCACAGCAAAAGTAAGGCCGCTTCTTTGCAGGCCCGTGCGCATCACGACCTGCGCTGATCAGTCTGGTGGTCCGCGTAGGCACCAGACTTGATTTTTTCTCGGCACGGATGGCACGCCCGTCCAGGGTACGACGCACCGGGTGATTACTTTCCCGGTACACGGGATCGCGTCCATGTGCCGCCACGACGGACGGTGATGATCTGGTCGGCCGGTATGTTTTCGATCGTGTCGTGGCCCCCGCCATGCCAGAAGACTTCAAGTCGGTCCACATGGTCGTGGCTGCCCAATCCGAAGTGCAGCCGCAATCCCCAGTGGCTTTGATATCCCCGACCTGCATGGACCTCGTCATATTGAACAAGCTCGCCCGCCACGACCTTTACCCGGCTCCCCACTCCGAAACAATTCTTTCCCGACTGACGGAGGTCTATCTGGATCCAGTGATTGTCTGTTTCCGTCACATTTCGCAGAACATCGGCGTAATCCTGAGAGTTCAGAATGACGATATCCACACGACCGTCCAGGTCAAGGTCGGCGAACGCGACACCCCGGGTTGACTTCACCAGCTTCGGCAGATCTCCCGCGGTCGCGCTCACATCCACGAATTTACCGCCGTCGTTGCGGAGAACGGCATTCGCTACCCGGTAGGCCGTTGTATCGTCTATCTCCTCAATTCTATCGTTAATATGACCGTTTC
>ERZ795042.2326-NODE-2326-length-10596-cov-79.082725_pt1 | contig 10596 bp, 10 predicted proteins | sample MGYA00375126_ERZ795042 | MGnify/ENA primary metagenome ERZ795042 (study PRJEB30171, sample SAMN05518105) | compost metagenome | isolation source: Feedstock adapted compost from Newby Island compost facility, Milpitas, CA | place: USA:Newby Island compost...
GTCATTACTTGGCCTCTCCCTCCCTGATCCTTCATTCAACTGCGTAACTCCTACCTTCATTCAACTGCGTAACTCCTAACTCTCTTCAGGATCGGACAAATGTACTCTTAGAAATCACTTTCTATCTTTCTCTGCTTCGGCGGAAGCTTAAAAATCATTATCAAAAGAGACATTTTATAGTTTGAAGTATAACTCTAATATCCGACCAAATGGAAGCCTGTTTGGCATATTCTAGATTTAACCTTATTTTTTCTGGCATAATGACTTCCAAGTAATATCTTTCAGGATTTTCAACTTGAGCCAGCACTTCGCTTTCATTCCGAAAAATGATGGATGCAGGATCTGTAATACCTGGTTTTAGCTCTAGAACCCTTCGTTGATCAGTACTGTACAGGTCAACATATCTAGGTACCTCGGGGCGCGGACCGACCAAACTCATTTCCCCGCAAAGTACATTGATGAGTTGAGGAAGTTCATCCAACTTTGTTTTCCTCAACCAGTGCCCTACACGAGTGATTCGCGGATCCTTCCCTACGGTAAGAGGCCTGCCAAGTTTTTCCGCTCCGACTACCATAGTGCGAAATTTCCAGATACGAAAAGGGCGCCCCCTCCAGCCTACCCGCTCCTGACGGAAGAAGACGGGTCCTCCATCCTCAAGCTTTATGACTAAAGCGATAAGCACGAAAATGGGCCAAGAAAGACAAAGCCCCACAACGCTCCAAAAGAAGTCGAACCAACGTTTAGCTTTACTTTGCGTCCAAGGACTCATCGGCGAAAGACTTTGACAACGTCCAAGACCGCTTCAATTACGTCATCGACATCTTGATCGCTCATTTTGGGATTCAATGGCAAACTCAGTATTCGAAGGTAATTACTATAAGCTATAGGAAAATCAGCAGGCTTGTATCCATACTTCTGACGATAGTATGGATGCAAATGAATGGGGATAAAATGAACAGAAGTTCCAATATTGCGTGCCCTAAGCTCTTCTATAAAACGATTGCGGTCAATCTTAAGCATCTCCAGTCTAAGTCTCAACACATAAAGATGCCAGGCATGTTTCACCTCAGGCCGGCATACGGGTATTTCCAGAGCTTCCTCTGAAGCAAAAGCTTCATTGTAACGAGCCACAATCTCCTGCCGTCTGGCCTGGAGCCTATCCAACTTTCTTAGTTGCCAGAGCCCAATAGCCGCCTGGATGTCAGTCATATTATACTTGAAACCAGGTAAAATCACTTCATAGTACCAGTTGCCTCCCTTCTCATATCGTTTCCACGCATCACGACTCATTCCATGCAGGGCGATAATCCGGGCTCGATCCAGAAACTCCGGATCCCCCGTAAGCATGCCTCCTTCTCCTGTGGTCAGATTCTTCGTAGCGTAGAAACTAAAAGCCACAGGGTTATTTCCGGAGCCAATGTAGCGGCCCTTGTACCTGGCCGGTAAAGCATGGGCTGCATCCTCTAAGACAAAGAGTTTCCGCGCTCGGGCTATCTCCCAGATGGCATCAAGATTCACCGGATGCCCGGCATAATGCACAGGCAAAATTCCTTTGGTTCTGGGAGTAATGGCAATCTCAATCTTTTCAGGATCTATGTTCAAGGTATCCGGTTCCACATCTACCAAAACAGGACGCCCCCCTACATGCTCGATTACATTCACTGAGGCCGTAAAGGTCATCGGGGTCGTAATCACCTCATCCCCTGGACTTACCCCCAGCGCTACTAATGCTGTATGGAGTGCGGCGGTGCACGAGTTCAGCGCCAGCGCTCCGGGTGCTCCCAGATAAGCCGCAAACTCCTGTTCAAAACGCCGCGTCTTTGGCCCCGTGGTAATCCAGTCGGAACGCAGGGTGTCTACGACCTCAGCGATTTCTTCTTCACCGACCAGAGGAGGGGAAAAAGGCAAAAACGTTTCTCTCATAGTTACTCTTATGTAGCTATCATTCGTAATGAGCTTTGAATCCGTTCTTTTCGATTCCGCACAATAGCTTTGTTTCCCGCATCGCTGTAACCCCGCTTCTCGGCAAACTCGAAGTTTCGGCGTATTCGGTATATGCTGTGCAGATTCGTCTACTCTATGCAACATCCACATTCATCCTTTCCTCAAGCTGCCTGAGCCAATCGCTTACCAGCACAGACCAACTCAGATGTTCCTCCACATACCTCCTCCCATTACTCCCCAGCTCTTCGGCAAGGGCGGGATTGCTCGCCAAGATACGCACGGCCTCCGCTAAAGCTTCAGGATCTTCCGGTGGTACCACTAAGCCTGCTTTTGCCGACTCTACCAAACGAGCTCCTTCCCCCGCTCCGCTATAGATAACAGGTTTGCCGGAGGCCATTGCGGCGAAAATTTTTGCAGGCCGCGTACTCTCAAACAGCGAATTGTTTCTTAAAGTAGAGAGTCCTGCGATTGAAAAAGAATAGAGCCGTGCAATATAATCAGGAGGTGCAGGGTCCAGAAATAAAACATTTCTGCAACTCATAGTCTTTGCCATATCGATTATTCGGACTTTTTCAGATCCATCTCCAATAAAGACAAAATAGACATTTGAATCATTATTTTCTAAGATTTTAGCTGCCCTAATGACGACCTCAAGTCCGTGGGCAAAGCCGTGAGTGCCAGCGTAGAGCACCACTTTCTTATTGAAAAGGCCCAGGGATTTCTGTAGCTCCAAGTCCGGCTTACGAGGTTTAAAAAGCTCAGTATCCACACCATTTGGTAGGAAAAGCACTTTATTATTAGCAAGTCTTTTGTCATCGAGAAGAGTTGTTTGAATGCCTTCAGTAACTGCATTTACAAAGGAAGCTTTGCGATAGGACCATGCTTCCAACCAGTATGCCAACCTTAAAAGAATACCCTCTGTTATCAATCCCAAATCACGCACTGAATCAGGCCAAAGATCCGCAACATTGAAAATCCAAGGAATGCGCCAAATTCGTGAGGCCAGCCAGGCAGGAAGGCTCAAAAACAAGGGGGGAGACTCCACAAACAGGAGGTCCGGACGTTGGGCTTTAAACAACCCCCAGAGTGAGGTTAGCATAAAGCTCAGATAGTTCAACATTCGCTTCAATCCAGCCCCAATGGACGGGTACAGCCAGACCCTGTGGACTGGAATTCCCTCCCATTCCTCTCGGACATAGAATCTACCCCGGTACTCAGGAAAGATGCGCCCTGTGGGGTGGTTGGGAAGCCCCGTAACCACTTCCACCTCATGCCCCGAACGCTTCAGTTCTCGGGCAAAAGCGGAGAGGCGCACCTGAGGAGCTCCTACCTCAGGAGGGAAATACTGAGTTAGGATCAAGAAGCGCATAGGCTTTTCTCCAACATAATGTCAACTACACGCTTGGATGCCTGCCCGCTTCCATATAGCTCGGCATCCATACCTTTACAGGAATTTATACTTTGCTGAAAAGCGGTAAGAATTTCCCTCTTATCCACTGGCGGGCAAAGCCGGTTCCAACCCAGCTCTACTAATTCCACCCATTTCGTCTCAGCGCGCAGGGTTACACAGGGTACCCTGTAGAAGTAGGCTTCCTTTTGCACTCCCCCGGAATCGGTGACGATGAGGCGGGCGTTCTTCTCCAGCATGACAAAGAACGCCTGCCTCATGTTCTCGCCGTAGTGCTGGCCGGTGTGGACCAGCACCTCCGTCACTCCGGGTTCGGCCCGGAGCACGCGGGAAACGGCCGCCGCCTTGATGAACTGAGGCCGAGCTCCTACGATACTCACTACTTTCATGTACATCCCTGCCAAAGTTCAAGCAGCCTTTCCACCACCGACTCCACAGAAAACTCGCTCTCTACGCGCTCTTTCCCCTTCTCTCCCACTGCCCGGGCGTACGCCCGGTCCCGGTAAAGGGTGCCGATCGCCTCGGCCAAGCCCTGAGGGTCCTTATCGGGAACCAGAACTCCTGCCCCATCCCGAAGGAGTTCGGGAATGCCGCCTGTGCGCGTGGAGACTACGGGCAGGCCATGGCTCATGGCTTCCATCAGGGAGACAGGAATACCCTCATTGAGACCATCTCCCAGGTCCACACTGGGCAACACCACGAGATCTACCCGCCTTTCTTGGTAGAGGGCCAGAAGCTTTTTATGGGGCAGAAACCCCAGAAAGTGGACACGGCCTTTCAGTCCAAGTTGTGCCACTTGTTTCTCAATCTCTCCTCTCAACTCTCCTTCCCCCACCAACCACAGTTCCACCTCGGCTGGTAAGAATTTCAGCGCCTCTACCAAGTAACGGTGTCCCTTTCTTTCGATAAACGAGGCGGGGCAGAGCACTACGAATTTCTCCCTTTGAGTAGCAATCCCCGTTGTAAAGGGACCTTCGGATAGTTGTATTCCCAGGTGGAGGACGAGGGCTTTGCCTGCAGGCACCCCCCTTTCTAAGGCCATTTCACGGGTCTTCTCTGAGATACAGCGAAAGAAGCATGCCCTTCTGGCCTTTCTTTTCAGAAGGTTGTTTTCCACCACGTCCCAACGATGGGCTGTCAGACTCCAGGGGACCCCAGAGACGGCGCTGGCCACCATGGCCATGCTGGCGGTAGTGGCGGCCCAGTGGGCGTGGATGTGGTCCGCCCCCCATTTGCGGGCCAATGCGCCAAGCCAGAGTCCCTTTGGGTACACGGCGAGGTTCTTGGCAAGGTGGCGGAGATTAGGGGCAAGAAGGAGACAAAGCGCCCAAAGAGCCTTCAAGGGCATGCGCAAAACCATGCGCAAGGCCTCTTTCAAGATCTTCCAAGAAAGGAGGGGCTCGGCCACCACATGGTCCACGATCTCCCGGGCTTCCGGGTGTATGAGAGAGCCCCTGGGGTACATGGGCACCACCCGCACCTCTACTCCCCGGCACAGGAGCTCCCGCACCTCCGGGTACAAGAAAGCCTCTCCGGATCCGAAAGGAAGCGTAGAGGTAATGTAGAGCACTTTCATTTGAGCACTACTTCCTCGTGAGAAGCTTCAAATAGAGTTCCCCATACGCTTGCGCGGTTTGGCGGATGTCAAAGCGCTCCAGGGCCCGCTTACGGGCCACCTCACCCATCCGCTTCCTTAGCTCGGGGTCCCTCGCCAGACGGAGAATAGCTCCCGCCAGGGCATCAGGGGCCTGAGGAGGCACCAGGAACCCCGTCTTCCCCTCGTCTACCAGTTCGGGCACACCACCCACCGCGGTAGCCACAACCGGCTTTCCAGCAGCCATAGCCTCGAGCACCGTAAGGGGTACGCCTTCCCAGTCCGATGGGAGGACCAGGATACTCGCCTCGGCAAGCAGGTCGGGAATGTCATCCCGCAGACCTAAGAACCGGACCTTTTCCTTCAACCCCTTTGCCTCCACCTTTTTCTTCACCTTAACCCGCAGAGGGCCATCCCCGACAAGCCAAAGTTCCATAGATGGATACTTCTCAATTGCCAAAGAAAAGGCATCCACCAGGAGGAGATGGTTTTTTGGAGGCGCAAACCTTCCTATGTGGATGAGAACGACACGGTCATCTCTTTGCTTTTTGTTACTAAAAATAAAACGTCGCGTAGGAATTCCATTGTAGATGATGGGTGTATGGATGTTGTCCCCATACACTTCTTTAACGGTTTGCGCTACTTGCCGAGAAATGCTCACAGGAACAACCCTGCCAAGCCTAAAAGCAATCCAGTGGACAAGCTTTCCGGGCCAGTCCACCTCTTTTTGCGCCACACTATGGACGGTATGAACCCGCACCGGGATACGGCATAGGAGGGCCGGAAGCAGAACATAGCGCAACACATACAGGTGAGTGTGGACAACATCCGGCTGAAAAGCCCGAAACAAACGATAAAGCTGAGGGATCATCCGTAGATCCAATCCCTTTCGTTTATTAAGATAAAACACCCTCAGCCCCTTGGCCCGAATTTCCCTCTCCAACAGTGTGCCGCTTTCGGGATAAAGGCTCACGGCTGCTACCTCAAAGCGCTCCCGGTCCATAGCCTCCATGAGATCCACCACCAGCCGCTCTGCGCCACCCGGGCCGAAGCTGGGAAGAATATGTAAGACTTTTACTTTTTCCATGTGCTTTCGCTCTTTGGCAAAGTACGGCTTCGCTCAGAAATTAATTTTTTCAGAACAACAAATATAATCCATGGCATAAGATAGATGCGTATCCACTTCCAGGCAAAAGAAGCACTGGTTAGGCGCATCCCGTCCAGCATAAATACTGGAAGGCTACCAGCGAAAAGAAGCAGGGATGACCAAGTTGGCTTCTTACGAAGCCGATTATACATTCTTCCAATTGTATACCCAAATAAAAACATATGAAAAAAAACACCTATCACTCCAAAGTTCAGATATGCCTCGGCAACAGGTGAAAACCCTAGCCCCCCACCAGCTTCATAGATACTTGGATAAAATGTAGTTAATCGCCACACATTTACATCAAAGCTAACCTGCCCAATAAGTCGCGCAACCAAGGGAAATGGTCCCCCCAGGGCAGCAACGTAAGAACGTCCTAACAATAGCCCTGGTCCCCCGTACTCAAGGATCTCCAGCAAAGAAGCGGCCGGCATACGAAATTCATTGGATGCCCATGGACCGAGCAGGTGCGGATTTGCTTTTACCGAAGGCCAGACTTGAGACAAAGCATAGATCAGTCCTTCTGAAAGGAAGAACCGCGCCAATGCGAAATACTGAGCTGCGATTATCCCCAATAAAATCCCAGCAATAACTAATGACGTGGGAAGCCTTCTATAGCCGTAGTGAAAAAGAACAAATCCAAATAAAATAGGGAATAGGAGCTGACTTCGCCTTCCGGTCATCAGTACAATTCCGGCCATGAGTCCGAAAAGAACAACGCCCAAGAGAAGCAAAAGTCTGCGACGCTGCTTAATGCCGTAGAACAATACCATAGCTGCGCCCAGAAGCCACCACTCAATGCCTGCACCAAAAACCTTTGCCTCACGAAGAATGAGAAAAAAATCTCCCCCGTACCCAGTCTCAATGTATCCTATCAGCCCGCCAAATGCATTAAAAATAGTTACTAAGGATACTGATGACAAAAACAGCAGGATCATAAAAGTCAATACAAATAGCGTCCCTGAGTTGCCTCTTAGTGATTCTATAGCCGCATAAACACTCCGATCACTTTTTTGCTTGATAGCAGTATGCAACCCACATCGCATAGCAAGCAGCCCTAATAACTGCAAAAGTAAGTAATATATAATTACATTTTCTTCATATTCCATGGACGCCATAAGCGGACCCAGCGCATAGAGGGTGTAGGTCAGTGGTAATAGATACGTTGGAGAGAATGCGTCACTACCCTGTATTAACACTGTACGAACCAAGGGTCTCCCTCCCACAACTATAATTGCGAGAATAAGAAGTGTCTTTACATGCATTACTGAAAGAATATAAAGCACAGCTCCTGTACAAATCACAGAAGCATACCATAGTAAAGATTGTGCTAGTGTTCTTTTATATACTGCACACATTTCTTAAAACTAACTACTAACTAATACTCTTTTTTTCACATACCTAAACATCCAAACCTCACCCCCCAACACCGACACCGCATAAGCAACCGCTGCACCAGATGCTTGAAATGATGACGCTAGAACAAAGGCCAAAACCATCATTACCCCCAACCTCAAAACATTTACCCATGCATCTACCTGAGGCCGCATCATGGTATGCAGCAGCATCGTACCCAGACCTAAGAACACAACAGTACCCAATGCGCTGGCGGTCACAAAAAATACCGGTAATGCCCGACGGTACTCCTCGCCCAACACAATCCATTGTAGGCCCCCCAGACTGATTATTCCCAGCGCTGCAACCCCGGCGTAGTACGGCGCTATTCGCACAAGCCAGCCCAAGTACCTTTCTATCGATTCGCGTCCTTCAAGAGCAGTCACTTGCGGAAAAAGTACTGCTCGAACTGCAGTATTTAGCGTAGAGAATGCTACTGTAAAGGTCATACCTGCAGAGAAGATTCCGACTTCTTCCACAGAAGCACGAGTGGCTAGGATGAACCTTACCACGTAGGGCATGGATGTGTATGCAATACCCGATAATGCCACCCACTTGCTATACTTTATTAATTCTTCAAGGATATCCAGTTTAATACCGGACTGTATAACTTTATACCCTCTGGGAACCACTCCAATCAACGTCAACACTAAGACCGGTGCCGTATAAGTGATCACAAGCCATGCCACTGGATTTTGAGGGAAGAATATATATGCAACCGGCAAACCCGCAAGTCGAAGCCCGGCATATACAAAAATGTATATAGTTAGTTGTCTGAATGAGCGATAAGCCTGAAAATAAGAGTGTAAATAGGTCCAGAAGAACAAAAACCCTCCCGTAATAAGGGCTATTGCTATAAGCCGAGTGTCTGCAGAGTCAGTACCTAAGCGTGAAGATAACAAACTGCTTAGAGGCAGACATAACACGGCAAGTAGGAGAAACAGCAGACCCTTCACACCTAAAGTAGTCCCGAGGAGTATGGATTGTTTTTCCGGCTCCGCCTGATACTTGTTAAAAAGGCGAATCATGCTAAGGTTAAAGCCCAGATCACCAAAAAGGCCAACCAGAGTCGCCGTCGAAAAAGCCAGGGAAAACACACCATATCCTTCTGCGCCGAGCATTCGGGCAGCTACCACATTTACTACGAAAGCCAGCAAGTTGTTAACCGCCGTAGCAGTGCTAACCCAGAGCACAGGAGTTGCGCTCTTCTTAAGAAAGCCAAAATCCTTTCGTAAGAATACAAGTTTCTCATAAAAACTCATGGACACACCAATAACTCCATTACTTTTCTCACCACATGCCTGATCTGCCCTTCGTCGATGTATGGAAACATCGGCAGAGAAAGCACCTCCCGGGCCGCCCGCTCAGCTTCCGGGAAGGTACCTTCGGGATAGCCATAAACAGGAAGCCGGTGGAGGGGCACGGGATAGTAGACCATGGTGCCTATGCTCATCTCGGCAAGCCTTCGCTGCACCTCGTCCCGCCTTCCCTCCGGAATACGCACCGTGTACTGGTGGTAGACGTGCTTCGCGTAGGGAGCCTCGTAGGGAATCACGACCCCGGGCACGTCTTTCAGAAGTTCGTTGTAGGTCCGGGCCACCCGCCTGCGGGCTTCGTTCCAGGCATCCACATGAGGGAGCTTCACCCGCAGGATGGCCGCCTGCAACGCATCAAGCCGTGAGTTGTAGCCCGGCATCTCGTTGTAATACTTCTTCCTGGCGCCATGGGCCCGGAGCATGCGGGCGAGCTCAGCCACCTGGTCATCGTTGGTGGCGATGAGGCCGCCATCCCCGTAGGCCCCGAGATTCTTCGAGGGAAAGAAGGAAAAGGCACCGGCATCTCCCAGGGTGCCGAGCTTGCGGCCCTTGTACTCGCCACCGAAAGCCTGGGCCACGTCTTCCAGAACCTTGAGCCCGTGCTTCCGGGCGATCTCCAGAATGGGGTCCATGTCGGCCGCCTGGCCATAGAGATGCACGGGCAGGATGGCCCTGGTGCGCGAGGAAAGGGCGGGCTCTATCAGTTCGGGATTGATGTTGAAAGTGCTTGGGTCAATGTCCACGAAAACCGGGGTGGCCCCCACCATGCTGATGGCCTCGGCAGTGGCGAAAAAGGTGAAGGGGGTGGTGATGACCTCGTCCCCGGGGCCCACGCCCAGAGCCCTCAGGGCAATCACCAGAGCATCGGTACCGGAATTCACTCCGATAGCGTGCCTGACACCCAGATAGGCCGCCACCTCCCGCTCAAAGGCCTCCACCTCCGGGCCCAGGATAAACTGGCCCGAGCGAAGGACCCGTCCAATGGCGGCCATGAGGTCGTCCCAGAGCTCCGCGACCTCCGACGTAAGATCCAGAATCGGAATCCGCCCGTTCACGACACTTTCTGGACTCGTTTTTCCTCCTGCACGTATCGGCGGCCGCACTCCCGACAGGTGGCCTCCCGCCCCTCGAAACGCAGCGGAATCCCGCACTCGCACACCCATCCCACCAGACGCGCCGGCACCCCCGCCACCAGCCCGTAGTCCGGCACATCCTTCGTCACCACCGCACCGGCCGCCACCAGCGCCCACCGCCCGATCGTCACCCCGCACACAATCGTCGCGTTCGCCCCGATCGACGCCCCGTGCCGCACCAGCGTCCGCACATACGACCCCTTCCGCGGAAACGCCGCCCGCGGCGTCCGCACGTTCGTAAACACCATGCTCGGCCCGCAGAACACGTAGTCCTCCAGCTCCACCCCCTCGTAAAGCGACACGTTGTTCTGAATCTTGCAGTGATCCCCCACCTTCACCCCACACGCCACAAACACATTCTGCCCCAGCGTGCAATGCGCCCCGATCTCCGCTCCACCCATCACGTGACTGAAATGCCAGATCCTGGTGCCCTCCCCGATCCGGGCACCCTCATCCACCACGGCCGTCTCGTGCTTCCACCAGCTCATGCCACCACCAGACTGTGTCGCTGACCGTTGTGTGCCCGCACCACCTCCAGCCGACGCAGCCGATCCACCGTCTCGATCGCCGCCCGCGCCTCCGCAAGCCCAAACCCCGCACCCGCCAGCGTCCGACGATACACCTCCGTGTGCAACTCCGTAAACCCGCCCGAAAACTCC
>ERZ795042.2340-NODE-2340-length-10527-cov-120.099121_pt1 | contig 10527 bp, 11 predicted proteins | sample MGYA00375126_ERZ795042 | MGnify/ENA primary metagenome ERZ795042 (study PRJEB30171, sample SAMN05518105) | compost metagenome | isolation source: Feedstock adapted compost from Newby Island compost facility, Milpitas, CA | place: USA:Newby Island compost...
GCGCCGTCGAGCCTGTAGGGAACAGGCGAAGGCGGCGACAGGGTGAGATTCCGAGAGTGCGATCACTTCACAGGAATCGTCTGCGCTTTAGGCTGTTCCTTCGGTTGCTTGAGCAGCGTCAGGGTGAGCACGCCATCGGCGAGCCGCGCCTCGTGTCCTTCTGCCGCCAGCGCGCGGAAGGCGAACACGAACCGCTCCGAGCGATTGATCCGGCGATCGCTGTAGACCGTCCGGCCTGTCCGCTCGACCGGCTTGCGATTCACTTCTATGGACACTCGTGACTCCCGGACTTCGACCTTGACCTCATCCGGCGTGACGCCCGGCACCTCGAGCTCCACGACGTAACGGTCATCGTGCTCGACGATGGCCGCGGGGAAGCGTGCCGAGCCGACGGGCTCGTCTTTGGCCGCATCGCTCAGCGTCTCGAGCGCCTGCAGGAGCTCGAGCGGCATGAAGCTCAGCCGATGGCTCAGTGAAAGCGGAGAAATCAGATACATGAACAAGGCCTCCTTAGACGCCCCGAACTAACAGGCGCGAGCCTTCGCGGGCGTAGTGACAAAGGCTCACCGCGAGCACGTGGACTCACGCCTGCATAGCGAAGTGTCTTTAAACACGAGGCCTTGAGCTCACCCCCTGGAGTGATCGCCTCCTGAAGCGCGGGTCTTAAAGTGCTGGTGCGCCGGCAGGGCGGCAAAATAGCCGAACACGGTGCACGCAAAGCCGATACAGGACAGGAGCTCCTTGTGTTCGCCCCAACTGAGGCTTTTGCTGCCAACGGCGGAGAGGAGTACGAGGGCTATGAAGCCGATTTCACCAATAATGACGATGATCCGGAACATGGACGATGAAGTGCCGCAGCGAATGACGTAGAGACAGACGCCGATGAAGGAATGAAGTCATTCATGAGAGCCTTGCCGCCCTGGGCTTGTTGTCTAAGAACCGTTCGTAAATCGAATTGATTTAGTCGCCCGTGTCGAGCATACAAAATGGCCCTCCACAGGGGAGGGCCTCAGAGTCACGAAAGGCGCTGAGTCTTCGAAATGGGCCGGCTCGGCAGTTTGTCCAGCCAGCTCGAGAACCTACCCCACAGCGTGGGCCGCCGCTTGATGTTGCGAGCGAGCTCCTCACGTGTCAGCCCGTCCTGGACAAGCTCGAGAAATGTCTGGTTTACCTGGGCCGCATTGCGTTCGGCCTGATAGAACATGTGCTGCTGCCGCTTGCGGCAGAACCTGTTGTTACCCAGAAATGCCGGTTTCGCAGTCATGCAGATCTCCGGTCGTTTGGCCTATCCCGGTATAGCGAGACGTCGGTAAACCGACCTGGCCCGGAGCCACCTCTTTGCCTCTTACTCGTGGTTCGGTGGCCTCAGGCACTATCCTCATCGGCAGTTGATCGAGCTGCATGCGCCATGTGGCCCAAAAAGAAAGGGGCCCGTGCTGGGCCCCTTGGGGTTAAAAGCCGCGGAAGGTAACGAGTGACCGTTGTTGTGTAAGGAACCTTCTTTGCGGACAGTTGTTGGCGGAGAGTACTCGATCTCCAAATAGATTTATAAGGAACTCTCTTTGCCAAACTCGAACACTCGCTCGAGCTTGTCGAGCGAGAATGAACCATACCGCAGGTCATGCGTATAGCGAACACGCGAGCGCGGCTGCGTGTCGTATCGCACGCCGATGGCATCGAACAGGCGACGCACCGTCCAGAGGTCCGACAGACCCCGGTTGACGATCGGCGCATTGCCACTCGACACACGGGATGAGCCGACCCGGCCACTGTAGATGACGAACCGGTCGCCACGGAGGAATCCGATCAGCGTCTGCTTCGACTTGAGCGTGACTCTCTCGCGCAGGAGCGTACGATCCTGCCAGCTTTCGGCAACCTCAACATCGGACGCGCGGTCCTTGCGTGTGCGGGTCGGGTAGCCGGCGAGGATCTCGGCATCGGCCGTCTCCGCGCCGCTATAGATGTTCACCATGAGCCCGCGTCGAACATCGACAGACGGATCCACCGTAAAGAACTCGCATGCGCCCTTGCGGGCGTCCGTGACGTCACCTGAGAAAGTTAAGTCCTCGCGTCCGTAGGAGGCATAGCAGCCCCATCCGATGCGCTCGCCGTCCGCACTGATGGCGGACAAATCGAGGTCGCGCGCACCCCATTCGTTGCGCCAGTAGATGCCAACCGACACGTTGCGGTCCGTCGGCACGCGCACGGCCGTGCCGTACGGCAAATTGCCGAGAGCCTGCTTGCGGGAAATCGGCAGCCCGTAGTCGACATGCTCATCTAGCAGGATCCGCTGCTTGCGAAGCGGCGCCAGATCCTTCTTGAGCGAGCTGAGCACCTGGTCACGCAGGGCTGTGAGGCACTTCGCGCCCAGCACCGGTCGGTCGAGTGCAGTCCACACCTTACCGTTACGGATTGCGAACGAATCCGTCGGCAAGCCAAGGAGCTTGTACTCGATCAGGTTCAGGAAACGGAACTTGTCCTGCAGCGAGATCTGCGACAGGTCCACCTTCTCACCGCGCGCCGCGCGCGCAATGACCGTCTTGGACGCCGGCACGCCGACCGGTACGTGCAGCGTCTTGCTGAGACGCGTGATGCGGTTCACCTGGCGTCGAGCCTCGAAACCCGCTTCCTTGAGCGGAATGAGAAGCCGACGATGACGATTGAACACCTGGGCAAGCTCGCGCTCATGCGCACCCAGGAATGCGCGGACGAGGCCCGCGTTCTCACGTGAGCGCGCGAAGATTCGGACGGCCTCGATTGTCTGCTTGTCCTTGATGAGAAGCGGATTCTTCGTCGCGCGCCAGCACAGCCAGCGCACTGCATCGTCCCCGTTCTCAAGGACATCAACCTCCGGATTGAAGAGTGCGATTCGAAGCTCGCGGTTGGCTACCTTGTTGATCTCGTACGGGATCTTCAAGGTGCGAACGAGCGTCACCACCGGCTCGACGTCGGCGAGCGGTGCATCGGCATACATGAGTCGCGAGACGAGCTCGACGAGCTCCTCCGCGGAAACCGCCTTGACGAAGCGGAGCGCGGTGCTCTTGCCGCCCTCGACTTCGAGGTTGAACAGGCCCGGCATGTCCAGGCCATAGACCTCGATGTAGTGCAGGACCTGCTTGATGAGCAGGCGCGCAAGATCCCCGGTCGCCTCGCGCACCGAGAACAGGGTCACAAGGTTGACCGGCTGAAAGGTCTCCGTGAGCAGCTTGAGCTGCGCCGCAGACGGCTTGAAATTGGTCACGAAGCCTTCGGCTGCGTGGCTCGCGTCCATGTCGCCCGGCACAGCCGGAAGCACGTTGAACAGCTTGAGGGCCGCGGCCTGCGCGGCGAGGTCCAGTTCGGAAGCAACGTAAGTCATAGATCTATGATGTACTGGCGGTCTTGCTTTGTACACCGGTGGTGGTTGCCGATCGTCAAGGTGTGGCTTGCGACCTGTCACATCCATCACGCAAAGGCATCGACACCGGAACTCCGATCGCGGCGTGATTTACGTATAGTTACCGCGTGTATCAAAGACGCGGTGAGACGGCGACAGCGGACTTGGCATGCGAGAAATCAAGGCCCGGGAGGGGCTCAAGGTACGGCTGCGGGTTTGATACCGACCCTTATAGCAACCGCCGTTTTCGATGTGAGTTCGAAGCGTTAGCCGCCAGAGATAAAACGCTCGGGCATCCGACCCGGGCGATAAACAACGTGCAGTGATCAGAAGCAGACGTATCCCAAGACATGTGCTTCCAAGCCACACCTTTTCGACATGTCTATCTCGGATCTGGTCATGGATAGGATGGGGGCATATGTGCCGCAGCAATGTGCCTACTTACCGGGAGGGCGCACACCAGCGCGCTTGAACGCATCCAGGCGTTTGGCTTCGAACTGCGCTTCGAGCTCGGCGAGTCGCTTTTCGCGCTCCGCCGCGAGTGTCTCGAGCTCCTTATGGAGCGTCTTGCCGACGTTCAGGGGTACAAGCACGACCTTTTCGGTCAGACGCATCCGGCCATAGGCCTTGACGGTGTAGGTGTTGTTGTCTTCGACCTTCTCCACCTCGGCGCCGAGGCAACGCGGATAAAGGTCGTAGGGCCAGAAAGCATAGAGTTTCGACATGTTTAGTGGCCTCAGTGCGTCCGTTCTACTCTTGGTTCTTCCGTAAGCGGCGTCTTCACCGAAACGTGACAGCCCGCCTGAAGCGTCGTATTACTGAGCGATTATACCACGATACCAACGGTATTGGCGAGAACGGTCCAGCTCCGGACGATCGATTCCTCTTTCGCGCCAGCAAGAAAGCGGCCCCGTGTGGGCCGCTTGAAGTGAACAGGTTTCAGGGAATGTTGAGCGTTGCTTTCGCCGCACCCACCACCTGCAGGAAGTCGGGCGCGTACAGCTGCGGGTACTCAACCGCCTCCTTCAGACAGTGATCGAGCGAGAGGATCTCGACCTCCTCTTCCTCCAGTTGCCGGGCGAGACGCACCTCTGAGCTCGTGGCCACCATGACGTAAGACACGTAGCTCCTGTTGTCAGTCGCGTACGATGCCCGCTTCCAGGCTGCTTCGTCGATCCGAAGCCCCGTTTCCTCACGCATCTCGCGGGAGCTGCCTCGGGCGTCCCACCGGGCTCGAGCTTGCCGCCCGGGAAGCAGGGCCTTTTTGCTTGATGAGGTCCACGGCGTGGCGCGTCGTCGGGTCGATCACGATCGTCGGAACGTAGGATGTGAAACCCATTGCGTTGTCCAGGTCGGGGTCCTAGGACGTGTAGTTACCCGGCTCACGGGGTCTGGGGCGGTGCTCCCAGACGAGGCTCTGTTCGACGCGAAGCAGATCCAACCCGGGTGAACGACCGCCTTTCAAGACAGCACGAGACAGTACTTGTTGTTTGCCGTATCGGGGACGCACTTCGGCGAGGGCAGGCTGAAGGCGTGCGTTTGACTTATGCTGCGCGCCGGCGAGCGCGCTCGATGTTCCGCGTGAAGGGCGGAAGAGCCTCCAGCATTTGGCGGCCATACCCGGTGTCGGCGAGCCGGCGATCGAGAACGGTCACACGACCCTTGTCGGTTTCAGTGCGCAGCAGTCGGCCGCAGGCCTGGATCAGCTTGAAGCTCGCATCGGGCACGGAAATCTCGACGAAGGGATTGCGGCCCAGCGACTCGAGCCACTCCGAGCGAGTGCGTTCGATCGGCGAATCGGGCACCGCGAAGAAGAGCTTCGCGATGATCACGTGTGTACAAAACGCACCCGGAAGATCCACACCTTCAGCGAACGAAGCGACACCAAAGAGCACACTGCCCTCGCCCGCCTCGATGCGCCGGCGATGAAGCTTCAAGAGCTCGTGCCGCGGCGCCTCGCCCTGCATGAGGACACGGCTTGCGATGTGCGGCGCAAGCCCTCTGAATACATCCCGCATCTGCTTGTAGGAGGCAAAGAGCATGAGCGTGCCTTCCGACAAGTCGATGAGCCCGGAATTGCAGCGCTCGATGATCTCCGCGGTATGCTGATTCGCGTCCTTCGGATTCGAGCGCATTGCAGGAATGACGAGCTCGGCGTTGCGACGGTAGTCGAACGGCGAGGCCAGCCGAATCGCCTGAGTACCATACTCCGGACCCAAGCCCATCTCAGAGAACAGTCGATCGAAGCGGCCGAGTGCGGCGAGTGTGGCCGAGGTAATCACTGCGCCCTTGCACTGCGACCAGAGCACCTCCCGCAGGAGGCTGGCAGCGGAGGTCGGATTGGCGCAGCACTCGAAATTCTCGCCCTCACCGATGGCTTCGATCCAACGGGCATAGGGCGGATCGCCCGGTGAGCGCGTCACTTCCTGCGCGAAGAGCCAGAAGGTGTCACGCATGGCCTCGAGCCTTGCCGCAATGAGCTGCGCCGAGGACAGCGCCATGTTCGGGATCGTGCCGTTCGAGCCGTTCTCGATCGTCTCCTTGATCTTCTCGACAAGCTTCAAGGCAAGGCGCAACACCGCATCCGCCTCAATGCGCGCCGCCTCGAAGAGCTCACGGAGCGGCTGCGGCACCACGCCCCGCTCGAAGCGCCAAACCGACAGCTCCTTCGCGAGCTCCTGTGAGTCATCATCCGGGGCCACATTGCGTGTGGCGGGATGCGCACTGCGAATCAACTCAGCAAGCTCCGTCACGCGCGCCTTCAGGAGCGCAAGCTCTGCCTTGAAGGCTGACTCGAATTCACTCATGAGCTGATGTAGCTCGGGCTTGTCCGGAACCGCTTTGCGAATGGATTCCGGGATCGTCGTGAGCAGTTTGAAAGAGTTGAGTGCGCCCGTCAGGTGTGTGCGCGCGGCACCCTGATCGATCGCCACCAACGGCAGGTGGTGGCCTTCGTCGAACACGTAGATAGTCTCATCCGGGGTCGGCAGCACGACGCCACCGCCGCTCACGAGATCCGTCATCACAAGCGCGTGGTTGGCCACGATGACATCGCACTCATTGCGCGCCTCGGTGGCAGCGAAGAAGGCGCAACGCTCGCGGAACGGACAGGCGTTTCCCGTGCAGCCGGCGCGATCGGTCGTGAGGGCCTGCTTGAGCTCCTCCCGGGGCAGGCGCTCCCAGGCATCGAGGTCGCCGTCCCAGGTTCCACGTTCACGCGCATCCCACATGGCACGCACAGTCTCGATGTCGCTCGGTTCGGGCTTGAAACGCCAGGTCGCCTGACCTGGATCGAACGCTTCCGGCCCAAGATCGAGGTCCTGCTGCTGATCGTTTCCGACCAGTTGCTCGAGATTGCGATCGCACACGTAGCGCCGGCGGCCCTTGGCGAGGGCATATGTGAACTCGAGACCTGCCCGTTCACGCACGGATGGCAGGTCTTTGTTCATAAGCTGTTCCTGCAGGGCGACCGTGGCGGTCGAGATGACGAGGCGCTGCCGCCGGTGCTTCGCCACTGGAATCGTGGCGAGCAGATATCCCAGGCTCTTGCCCGTCCCAGTGGGGCCTTCGACGCAAATAACACGTTCGGTAGCTGCGTATTCGCCCGCCAGGGTTTTCGCGATCTCAGCGATCATTACGCGCTGAGAACGGCGCTGCTTGAATCCGGGCACCTCGGACATCCGCGTCAAGGCGTCCCTGATCTGTTGTTTCACGTAATCTGGCAGGCCTCCTCGGTCTTCATCGAGGGGCATCGAATCAGTACGCATGTGAGCTCCCCGTGACCGATCCAATGAGAGAATGGAAGGTCTAGCGAGCTCATTTATTCCGGCGAGCCGATCACCGGACACACCCGAGGCGAAGTCATCAGCTCTGCAGTGGACCAATGCACCGACCTCCGCGAAGGAGGTCGGCGAAACGAGATTGACCTGGGGGGCGATCCGTCACGAGGGATTTGCCTGTTATCTGTCGGTCGCTGTTCTTCTACTCCCAGTATACCACAGATCCGGCTCAGCCGAACGAGAAGTCCGTGCGCTTTACGGCCCAGCGATAGATGCAAAATCCGGGAAACGATTGCTCACACTCGAGGGCCGTAAACCCTCGCTCGAGAAGCTCCTTGTGCAGGGTATCCGGCGGCGAGGCCTCCTTCACCTGCACGACCTCGAGCACCATGTGCCCGGGCATCATGTGCAGGTAGTACCGCACCCACGTCTGATTGGCGAGAATCTGAACCAAGCGTTGGAACGCATCGATACTCATGCCATAGGACCGGCCCACCTTGGCCAGCGCCTCGTTCATGTCCTGCACGTATGCCGGCGAGCCGATGTCGCTCACGAGATCCTCCCGCTTCGCCCAATCCGCGGCCGCGCGCCAACCGAGTTCGAAGGCCTTCTGCGGTGTGACCTGGCGCTCGAGCGTCTCGATGATGCGCTGCACCTCTTCACCCGACAGCTCTGTACCAACCTTCGCACGAAGGCGTGTGACAACGCTGCCCAGGTCTGGAAGGTGTCGTTCAGAAGCAGCGTTCCATGTCGAGGAAGAAGTCTGCGCCACAGTCCGGTTCATTCAATATATTCCGTCCGTGTTTCACTGCGCTCTGTCAGTATATTAAAATCGTAGTCTGCCGGTACGCCCCTGTGTTGAGCAGGCGCTGTCTTTCGCATGCTGTACGGTTTGTTTTCGTATGCACGAGAATAAAATAGGTACAGAGACTGTCGAGGTACACGAGCCGCGACTGGCTCGCAGTTCTGGCAACCTTCAACAGGGAAGAAATAGTAATGAGCATTGAGAAGATCATCGCGAACGCTGAAGCGTGTACGATCATTAACGACGGCTGTTTCCGGTACCCTGTCCTGACCGCGACATCGAGAAGGCCGGCAAGACGAAAGAGGACCTTCGGCGCATGAATGGCGAACAGTACGCGGCCTGGTGCAACGAAGTGCCCATGGTGCGCGAGGTACAGGTCGGCACGCAGGAATGCATCGATCTGTGTGATGCGCTCGAGACCGCAGGGGCGAAGCGGTGGGACATCGGCGTGTGAGGTCTCACCGTCTCGAACACCCGCCCCGCGGGCCGCGCTCGCATTGAAGCCGGGGTGTGCATGGCCAAGATGAAGAAGTTGCGGGGTCCTCCCGCCGAAGCCCAATGCCCGGCGCACAATCCTTCGGCTGTCTGAGGACGTCCTCACTTTATCGGCGTGCAGGCGACGGCGAGCGCACTGCAGGCATTGAGCGCATCGCGCGCCGACTGATGGCCTGCACTCATCGATGAGCGGATGCGGAGCTGGCCCTTGGGACCGCCCCTCGGACGAAGTCCCTACATGAAGAAGGATCACTTAGAAGAAAACACAATGACGGATCTCGATCCCAATGATCTGATGTCCTTCACCGAGGTATGCAAGCGACTGCCCGGCGTCAAGCCGCGGGTGTTGCGTCAGCAGGTACGCGAAGCATTCTTTCTTGGCAAGGGGCTCAAGCTCGGCACCGAACGGCTGACGAAGGAGGAAGTTGAGGAGCTCCAGATCACGGCCTATCGCGGACGGAGCTGGGCTCCTTATGAAGTCGACGTCGTCTCACCGAAAGGCGCACGCGCGCTGGTGCGAGCCTACCGCGCCGGCGCTCTATGCAAGAAGCCGCAGGAGGTTTCCCCGGAGCTTCTCGAATACATCGAAAGCGAGGAGGCACTGCGGGCCAAGGTCAGGGCGCGTCAAGGTGCAGAACGTGCCTATCGGGAGAAGATCACGAACCCGCAATCCATCAAGGAATCCGAGTTCACGTTCTCGCTCCTCAACGATGTGTTCTGGGCACACGGTCTCAAGGGCAACTGCTCGATGGTGATCGATGGCATCACAGTGACAAAATCCGTGCTGCCCTTCTACAGCAACTCAGGCAAGAGTCGCGATTTCCGCGTGACCTTCAGCTGGACCGGCCGGGACGGTGAGCGACGCACCCTCTCGAAAGAGAGTACGTACGAGCGCAACCGCCGCAATGACGAAAAGCGTAACTTCGGACTGCCGGAGTAACCGCTCGTTCAATCCGCCGGGAGGTGCTTCGCCTCCCGGTTTTCTTTTGCAAGACTCTGGTTCACACGTGGGCTTGGGCTAGTGGCCGGATCGCAGCACGCCGTTCACGACCCACAGGTGCTGCAGCACAAACGCATCGGCGTTCTCGTCTGCCTCAATGACGATAGGTATGGAGTCGCCGTGCAGTCCGATTTTCTCGAAGAGACGCGTCCGCGTATCGATCCTTTGGCCGACTCGCTTCAAGAGCCCGAACGCTTGTCCATCACGCGTCGCGACGACGGCGACGATGGCGCCCTCCAGACTGCCGAGTGTGCTCGGATCCAAGATACGTGGCCACTCGAGCAGCACCATATCCCCGTGACGGATAATCGGGTGAGCGCTATGGTCAACAACCCGCGCAGCGTGCAGGTTATCGGTCAAGAGCGGTGACCCATCAACTTCCATGGCCTCATCACGCCCACTCGCCGACCGGTTGTCGAAGAGCACGGCAATGCTCGGCATTAGACGGGCTTTTAGTCGAGCGGCCTGAAGTATCGGCGGCACGTTATCCGCGTAGGAGCGGTCCGACCACAACATGACGCGAGAGGGGTCTCGCAAGCTTAATCCCAGATGGCGTGCGTAGACCTTATCGTCCAACAGTGCGATCACTGGCTCGCCATCCTTGGGTTCGCGTTCTGTTGAGACAAGCACGGTTTGCCCGGGCAACGCCAGCCCGCCGAGCGTAGAGGCCCGAATCGTATAAAAGGCCACTGATCCCAGGCTATCCAAATCGAAGCGTTCCACTTGACCAGGCGCGGCCAGAAGGTCGCTTGTGTCGCGGGCGGCCAATTGTCCCAGCACAGCCATGTTGTAGCCTTCGAGCGTGACACCTCGTGGTCCGCTCGGCCGCTGCATCAGGTACAGTTCCTCTTCTTCCCGCGTCAGCCGGCCCATGAAGCGGGCATATGAAGCCGTGCAGCTCCTCACAAGATCATCTCGGAGTCTCATGCTGTCGGCGCCTTCGCCTGTTCCCGACAGGCTTGACGTCGACGCGCCTGCTCAGCAGGCTTTACACGAGTTCACGGTTCTCCGTGCCATAGCTCTTGGCAGTTTTTTGCCGTTGAGCCTACCTGACACTCCCCGTGCGTAAATT
>ERZ795042.2342-NODE-2342-length-10517-cov-4.326419_pt1 | contig 10517 bp, 10 predicted proteins | sample MGYA00375126_ERZ795042 | MGnify/ENA primary metagenome ERZ795042 (study PRJEB30171, sample SAMN05518105) | compost metagenome | isolation source: Feedstock adapted compost from Newby Island compost facility, Milpitas, CA | place: USA:Newby Island compost...
GCAGGCGACGACGCTGTCAGGCGGCGAGGCGCAGCGCGTGAAACTCGCCAAGGAGCTGTCGCGCCGGGCGACGGGGCGGACGCTCTACATCCTCGACGAACCGACGACCGGCCTCCACTTCGAGGACGTGCGCAAGCTGCTCGAAGTTCTCCATGCGCTGGTCGACGCCGGCAACACGGTCGTCGTCATCGAGCACAATCTCGAAGTCATCAAGACGGCCGACTGGATCATCGACCTTGGCCCCGAAGGCGGCCACCGCGGCGGCCAGATCGTCGCGACGGGCACGCCCGAGGACATCGTCAAGGTGCGGGAGAGCTACACGGGGCGGTATCTCGCGCCCTATCTGGCACGCAACGGTCAACGCGCGCGCAAGAGCGCGTAGTTACTTCGATGCGCGACGACGGTACCCTGAAAGCGCGTGCCGGTCTTCTGACCGCTCTCGCTTTCATGTCGGCCCTTGTTGCTCCGGACGTCCGCGCCGAAGGGGCCGCGTTCTGCAACACGCTTTCGGCCGTGCTCGCCGCCGCGCCGGACAAATTCGAGTCCGTGCGCACCGAGCAATTCGACAACCGGCTCGAATCGTTCGCGGCGAACCTCGCGATTCCGGAGTTCGAGGCGTGCTATGTCGACGGCATCCGTCCAGCCTTCTTCTGTCTGCGTCGCGGACTTTCGGACGGCGACGCCGAAACCCTCATCGACGAGATGACGAAACGGATCGCCGGATGCTTTCCCGACCCGGAGCCGACGACGGCCCGCGATCCACGTTCGCCGGTGCCGCGGGTCGTCACGACGTGGTCACTGCCCGAGGGCCGCTTCATCCGCCTGGTACGGCGCGACTACACCGAGCATCCGGGCTCGGTCTATCTGCACATCCACTGAAATCCCGCAAAAGCCGGCAAGAAAGCGCCCGTCATACGCTGCCAGTACCGCGAACCCGGCCGGCGCTGCGCCGGCACGAGGCCGGCAGCGCACACGTGCTCAGGTCGCCACGCCCGCGGCGCGCAGATGCGCGCGGCGGATCTGCTCGACCCGATTCGCGAAGATCTGCTCCATCTCTGCGCCGCCGACGAGCGCGCCGCTCGGATCGCGCAGCCGGGCCTCGAGCTTATTCAGTTCTTCGCGCTCGGCGTTCAGACCGTCGCGGCAGAGCGGCTTGGCACTCCTCAGCTCCCGTCTCAGGCGATCGAGCAGAACAGTGCGGCTGTCCGGCATACCTTGTTTCTGAATCAGCCGCAGGAGCAGCTTCAGGCTCTCCGAAGCGGTCTTCGGCGGCGCATCGGTGCGTGCCATGGCGATGTCGGCCAAAAGACCGAGCGCTGCCCCCAGGTTCGGCTGCGGCCCCAGCAGTTCCTGGATCATCGCACCGGCGCCGAGCACGTCGGCGACGACCCCGTCGAGGATGGCGATGCCGTCCCCGTCCACGTCGTCGGTGAACAGCTTGCCGATCTGCTCCAGCTTCTGGCCCCAGTTGCGCGACCCGGCGAGGTAGTTGCTGAGGGTGAACAGGATCATGTAGCGGCGATCCTGCGGTTCGAACCGGGCTTCGGCCCGCCGGCACAGAAGCCCGAACTGTCCCGCTTCCAGCACGGGCAGGCGCTTGCGCTCGGCGAGCGTATCGCGGGCGCGCATCTTCACCTCGTCGACGAGACGGAACAGCGTGTTGACCCGGTCCTTTACGCTGCCCTGCCCGGCGTTCGCCTGGGCCTGCGCCACCTGATAGACGGCGCTGGTGATCAGGTTGCCCGTCGCGTCGAGCTTCTTGATGTAGCCGTAGTTGTGCAGCAGTTCCGTCGGCGTGATGACCAGACTGTCGAAGAATTCGCGGAACAGCCGATTCATCAGCACGCGCGCGTCGTGTCCGAAGAAATCATCCAAATTCGCACAGGCCGGTGCCGCGTTGATCGAGGCGGACAGCCCGATCTCCTTCTTCTTTGGCGGTCGGACCTGCTCGAATATGGGGGTCTCGGTGGTGAAACCGCTCAGCATCGAGCGCTGGCGAACGACCCGCACCTGCTCGTTCTTCTCGTTGGCGAGCAGCAGCGATTTCGCATGCGCGATCGCCTGCTGCTCGTCGTCCATGATGCAGTCGATCACCCAGCGCTTGTCGTAATACACCATCACTTCATACTTGATGATGCGGCCGGGAAGACCAGCCTTGATCGCGCTGGAAATGAGGCGCCCGAACAACTTCTATCCCCTCTTTTCCGCGGTTTTCGTCGCCGCAGGTCTCCACTCCTTCACCCGTGCCATCGCCGTCGCGATGTCGTCCGGCGTCATCGATTTCGCGAGTTCCGCGCGGTCACGGGCCGCATTCCGTTTCACGTCGCCGCTGCCGCGCTGTTCGGCCAACGTGAGCCAGACGTAGGCGTCGATCGTGTTCTCGATGCTGGCGCCGGCATTCACATGCACCCGACCGAGCCGATAGAGCGCCGCCGGGTGTCCGTTTGCCGCCGCGCGACGAAACCATTCCCAGGCCGCCTGCTCGTTCCGCTCGATGCCGATGCCCGCCGCAAGCCGTTCGGCATAGAGGTATTGCGCCTCTGCGCTGCCGGCCCGGGCTGCGCGTTCGATCAGCCCGGTTGCGCGCACCTGATCCTTTTCGACGCCGCGTCCTTCTTCGTAGAGCCGCGCGAGATCGAGTATGGCCTGATCGAAACCGTTCTCGGCGGCGCGGGTCAGCCAAAGCAACGCCTGATTCTTGTCCTGCGGGACGCCGCGCCCAAGCGCATAGGCCCGTGCCAGCGCGAACTGCGCTTCCGCATGGCCTGCGTCTGCGGCCTTCCGGTACCAGCGCGCGGCCTCGACCGGGTCGAGGGCGACCGGCCCGAGGCCATTGTCCGAGAGCTGGCCGAGCAGGAACTGCGCCCTGGGGTCGCCCGCCTGCCCGGCCGGCAGGAGCTGGAGATAGGCGTCGGCATAGTTCCTGGCCTCGAATGCGGCCTTGCCCGTCAGAAAGTCGGCCCAGGCCGATCCGGCCAGCGCGACCAGACCAACGCACGCCGCGACGCATCGAATCGGTATCGCGTATCCGTCCCGCATCGCATTTCTCGTCGAAGTTGAAGTCTACCGCGCGTTCCCGAAGAAACGGTTAAGCAGTCCTTTCCGCGGTAGCCCCGTCCCGGTTGCCAAGCCGGGTCACACGGGCCTATCTGATGGGCATGACTCCCCCTATTCACATCATCGGCGGCGGCCTCGCCGGGTCCGAGGCCGCTTGGCAGATCGCCCGACGCGGCGTACCCGTCGTCCTCCATGAGATGCGGCCCGTCCGGCAGACCGACGCGCACGTGACGGACCGGCTGGCCGAGCTCGTCTGTTCGAACTCCTTCCGCTCGGACGAATGGCAGACCAATGCGGTCGGCCTCCTTCACGCCGAGCTACGCCGCTGCGGATCCCTGATCATGCGCGCGGCCGATGCGAACAAGGTTCCCGCGGGTGCAGCGCTTGCGGTCGACCGCGAGGGCTTTGCCGCCGCCGTCACGGCCGCGATCAAGTCGGAACCGCTGATCACCACGGTCCGCGAGGAAATTGCCGGACTGCCGCCGCAGGACTGGGACAGCGTCATCGTCGCCACCGGTCCGCTCACCTCCGCCGCTCTCGCCGATGCGATCCGCCGGTTGACCGGCGAGGACTCGCTGGCGTTCTTCGATGCCATCGCTCCGATCGTGTACCGGGACACGATCGACTTCGATCGTGCCTGGTTTCAGTCCCGCTGGGACAAGGCGGGACCGGGCGGCGACGGCGCTGATTACATCAACTGTCCGCTCGACCGCGACCAGTACGAGGCGTTCATCGACGCCCTTCTGGCCGGCGAGAAGACGGAGTTCAAGGAATGGGAAGCCTCGACGCCGTATTTCGAGGGTTGTCTTCCCATCGAGGTGATGGCCGCGCGCGGCCGCGACACGCTGCGCTTCGGTCCGATGAAGCCGGTCGGCCTCGTCGACCCCCGCACCGGCAAGCGTCCCTACGCGGTGGTCCAGCTTCGCCAGGACAATGCGCTCGGCACGCTTTTCAACATCGTCGGCTTTCAGACCAAGCTCAAGCACGCCGAGCAGAAACGCATCTTCCGCATGATCCCGGGTCTGGAGAAGGCTGAGTTCGCACGCCTCGGCGGCATCCATCGCAACACGTTCATCAACTCGCCGAAGCTGCTCGACGGGACGCTCAGGCTCAAGGCTGAGCCGCGGCTACGATTTGCCGGGCAGATCACCGGCGTCGAAGGATATGTCGAGAGCGCGGCGATCGGCCTGCTCGCCGGATATTTTGCCGCCGACGAACGCCGCGGCCGCCGTCCGACACCGCCGCCGCCGACCACGGCGCTGGGTGCGCTCCTCAATCACGTGACCGGCGGCGCGGATGCGAAGATGTTCCAGCCGATGAACTGCAACTTCGGCCTGTTCCCGCCGCTGCCGGAGGACGCGAACGTCGATGCCAAGGGCCGCCCGCGCGTGCGCGGCGACGAGCGCAAGCGCCTGTTGTCGGAACGCGCCCTTCGTGACCTCGACGCTTGGCTCGGCCGCATGCAGGCGGCGGCCTGACGCCGCCCGCGGGTCACCGCGCCGGTTTCGCGGCGCGCACACGGAGCGGCAATCGCCTGACGCCGCGCAGCACGAGATTGTCGCTCCACTCCAGTCGATCGGACGCGAGTTCATGACGTCCAGCCGCTGCAGCAGCCGCTGGAAGGCGATCCGTGCCTCGAGACGCGCCAAGGGCGCGCCGACGCAGTAATGTGGGCCGTAACCGAAGGCAAGGTGCGGGTTCGGATCGCGCGCAAGATCTAGGACATCGGGATTCTCGAACACGTCCGGATCCCGGTTCGCGGCCATGAGCATGAGGAACAGGCGGTCGCCCGTGTGGATCCCCTTGTCGCCCATCTCCATGTCGCGGCGCGCGACGCGCGTCACGCTCGCCGCCGGCGTATCGTAGCGCAGAAGTTCCTCGACCGCGCTTTCGGCCAGCTCGGGATGCGCCCGCAACAGGTTGAGGGCGTCGGGCTGCGACAGCAGGGCGATCATGCCGTTGCCGATCAGGTTGGTCGTCTCGTGCCCGGCGAACAGCACGAGCACGGCGGTCGCGACCAGCTCATCCTCCGACAGCGTCCGCCCCGCCTCCTCGGCCGCGATCAACGCGCCGATCACGTCCTGGCGTGCCGGTGCCTGCTGCCGCGCCTGCACGATGGCGCGAAAATAGCCGTCCATGTCGGCGATGCCACGTGCGGCCCGCTCGTACTTGTCGGGCGTCGCCTGCGCGCTGCCGACGAAGGCCGCGAGATCGTCGGACCAGTCCTTGAACCGCCACACGTCGCCATCCGGCACGCCCAGAATGCGCGCAATCACCATCGCCGGCAGCGGATAGGCGAAATCGGCGATCAGTTCGATCTCTCCGCCCGTTGGGCCGATCCGCGCAAGGAAACCGTCGATTAGCCGATCGACGATCTCGCCGATCGGTGCGGCGAGTGCCGCGATCGCGCGCGGCGTGAAGGCTCGGTTGATCAGCGCGCGCAACCGCGTGTGATCGGGCGGATCGGCAAAGACCGCCCAGCGCGTCAGCATGCGTTCGAGACCGCTCAATGAAGTACGCCTCTCGGGCGGGAGGCTCGCCATGAACGGCGTGATGCGGTCGGCTGACAGTGCAGGATCGAACAGCGCGGCGCGCACGTCCGCGTAGCGGGTCAGAAGCCACCCGCGCAATACCGGGCTCCAATGCACCGGATCGCTCGCGCGCAGCATGCGGAGCGCGCCGTACGGGTCGGCCATCGTCTCCGCCCGGCGCGGATCGTAGAGCATCGTCGCCATGGGCGTTCCGCCTTCCCGCTCAATACCGGCTGCGCCACGCCGCCCACGCGAGCCGGAGTGCCCGCTCCCCGGCGGGTTTCTGCAATCGTGGATCGAACAGGGAAAATCCGGTGCGCGCAAGACGTCCGAGATACAGGTCGGCGAGCACGGCCGGAAGCAATGCCGGCACCGCGCGTCGCGGTACGTTCGCCCGCATCACGCGTGCCTGTCCGAGATGCCAGCGCGCCCGTTCCGCCACCGCACGCGCAACCTCCGCCAGTTCCGCGCCGGCACGGCCTTCGTAGACGCGATCGAGCCGCACGCCCGCTTCCCGCAGCATCGTCGCCGGCAGATACATCCGGCGCTGGGCTGCGTGGAACGGTACCGCGCGCAGCAAACCGGTGAGCGCCCAGGCGATGCCGACGTGCCGGCCCGCCTCCTGTGCCGCTTCCTCCTGCACGCCGATGATGGCGAGGACGAGTTCGATCAAGGTCGAGGACGTATCGGCGGCGTATGCCTCGAGCGCCGCCAGATCCGCCGGCGGTTCTTCGCCGAGATCGAGTTCCCGCGCGCTCAGCAGCCGGTCGAACGGTCCCGCCTGAAGCCGGAATGACTGTACGGTTTCGGCAAGCGCCATGCCGACAGGATGGCGGCGTATGTTGCCGCGCGGCGCGTCTTCGACGACTTCCCGCCACCACTGCAGCCGGATCCGCCCCATCATCGGTTCGCGGATCATCTCGCGAACGCGCGCGACCTCGACATTGAACGCATAAAGCGCGAAGACATGGTCCCGCACCGCTTCCGGCACGAACAGCGTGCACAGGTAACGGTCGTGATCGAACTTGCGCACCTGGTCGATGCAGTATCGCGCGGTTTCGGCATCCATTCCGTCGCCCCCTGATCCGGTCGCGTTGACGTCGCAACGCCGCGCGGGCGCGACATCGGCGCGTCGTGCTATATAGCCTCTACGGATTTCACCGGACAATGAACGCGAGCCCCCAGACATTGGCAGACGCGCGTCCGTCCCGAACGGCCGCGGGCGAGAACTTTCCGGTCGGTTCGTGGCTGCTGCCGGCGCCGGTACGGCCAACCGTGGCGGCGTTCTACCGGTTCGCGCGTGCTGCCGACGACGTGGCCGACAGCCCGGATTACGCACCGGCGACCAAGATCGAGCTGCTCGACGCCATGGAGGCTGGGCTTCTCGACCGGCCCGCCGCAGTGTCGCATCCGGGCGTGCAGTTTGCTCGGGATCTTCGCGCGCATCTGCTGGGCCGTGGTATCACCCTGGACCATCCGCGGCACCTGCTCGAGGCATTCCGCGCCGATGCCTTGAACCGGCCCTGCCGCACATGGAGCGATCTTTTCGCCTATTGCCGTTTCTCTGCGGCGCCGGTGGGGCGGTTCCTGCTCGATCTCCATGGCGAAGACCGCAACGCTTATCCGGCGGCGGATGCCTTGTGCGCCGCGTTGCAGGTGCTCAACCACATCCAGGACTGCCAGGCGGACTATCGCCACCTGAAGCGCGTCTACATTCCGACCGACTGGCTCGCGGAAGAAGGCGTGGCGATGGATGCATTGCTCGCGCCGCGCTGCAATCCCGGTCTGCGCCGCGTACTGGACCGCGTGCTCGATCGCGTCGACGCCCTGAACGCTACGGCGCGCGGCCTGCCGACACGTATCCGGCAGCGCGGCCTGCGCATGGAGGCGACGGCGATCGTCATCATCGCGCACCGGCTTGCCGGCAAGCTCCGCCGGCATGACCCGCTGCAGCGCCGCGTCGTGCTGTCGCGGGCGACGAAACTCGGGGCCATGCTCGCCGGCGCGATCCGGGGATGGCCCGCACCATGACCGCCCCGATCGCGACACAGGTCCGGCGCGCCCGCTCGAATTTCTACGTCGCCATGCGGCTGATGCCGCGCGAAAGACGCGCCGCGATGTTCGCCGTCTATGCGCTGGCGCGTACGCTCGACGACATCACGGATGCGCCCGGCGATGTCGACGGCAAGCGCCAGGCACTGGGGTCCTGGCGTGCCGAGATAGACGCGATCTATGCCGGTCGGCCATCCACCGAGATCGGCCGTGCGCTCGTCCCCGTCGTCGCACGTTTCGACCTGCCGCGTGCGGAGTTTCTCGAGCTGCTCTACGGCCTTGAGATGGATCTCACCACGTCGATGCGCGCGCCCGGTATTTCGACGCTCGCGCTCTATTGCCGCCGCGTCGCCGGATCGATCGGCCTGATAACACTGCGGATCTTCGAGGCGGACGATCCGCCCGCGCGCGCCTTCGCGCTCGCCCTCGGCCACGCCATGCAGCTTACCAACATCCTGCGCGACATCGCCGAGGACGCCGATCGCAACCGCCTTTACCTGCCGCGCGAGATTCTGGACGGTGCCGGTATCGCCGAGCGCCACCCGGCACGCGTGCTCGCGCATCCGGACTTTCCCAAGGTACGGGCGGCCTTCTGTGCCCATGTCCGGCGGGCATTCGACGCGGCGGAGGCATCGCTGGCCGCCTGCCCGAACCGGCGGGGGTTATGGCCCGGTCTCGTCATGATGGCGGTCTACCGCCGCCTCTTCGACCAGCTTGACCGTCCGTCCCACGTCGGGTGCGCGCCGGGCCGGATCGGCCTGTTCACGCAGCTGTGGATCGCGCTACGCACCGCGTGGAGCGTTCGATGGGCGTCGTCCACATCATAGGTGCTGGGCTCGCGGGCCTGTCTGCGGCCGTTGCGCTCGTCGCCGGCGGCCGCAAGGTCCACGTCTACGAGGCTGCGCCACGCGCCGGCGGCCGTTGCCGATCCTATTTCGACACGCAGCTCGGGCGGACGATCGACAACGGCGGACACGTCTTGCTGGGGGCCAACCAGGCCGCGCACGCCTTCGTCGAAAAGATCGGCGCGGCGCACGAGCTCGACGAGATCGTCCCGGCTGCATTCCCCTTTATCGACCTGGCGACCGGCGAGTCATGGGCATTGCGGCCCAACGCCGGATGGCTGCCCTGGTGGATCTTCAGCCGTGCGCGACGCGTCCCGGGCACGGCGGCGTCGGACTACCTTCGCCTTGGGCGCCTGTTCGGGGCCGATCCCCATGACGTCGTCACCGATCGCTGCGACCCGACCTCGTCCGTGTTCCGGCGCCTCATCGATCCGCTGGCGACCGCCGTGCTCAACACGGAGCCCGAGCAGGCAGCGGCGCGACCGCTCGCCCGTGTCCTGGCTTCGACGTTGCTGCGGGGCGAATGCGCCTGCCGGATCAGCATTGCCCGGAACGGCCTGTCGGCCGCCTTCGTCGATCCTGCGCTTGCGTATCTTACGCGCATGGGCGCCACGTTGCATTTCAATGCCCGGGTCGACCTGATCGACGTCGACGACGCGCGCGTGCGCGGATTTCTTGCCGGCGGCCGGCGCATCGATATTGGACCGCGCGATGCGGTCGTCCTGGCTGTGCCGTCGTGGTCGGCCGCCATGCTGATCCCAGATCTGCGGGTTCCGGCCGAGCATTCCGCCATCGTCAACGCGCATTTCCGAGTCGATCGGCCGGTCGAACTGCCGGGCGGCCGCCGCATTCTGGGCCTGATCGGCGGGACGGCGCAGTGGCTCATTGCGCGCGGTGACGTCGTCAGCGTCACCGTCAGTGCCGCGGATGATCTCTGCGACCGGCCTGCCGACGAGGTCCTCGCCCTGTTGTGGCGGGATATCGCGGACGTCCTCGGCGGCCCAGCCGCTGCCGCCGGCCCGCCTCGTCAAGGAACGTCGCGCCACGTTCCGGCAGACCCCCGCCGCCGAGCGCGACCGTCCCGGCCCGGACACCGGCCGGCGCAACCTCGTCCTTGCCGGCGATTGGACCGCGACTGGCCTGCCCGCCACCATCGAGGGCGCCATCCGCTCGGGCGAAACGGCCGCAGCTCTGGTCCATCGCGTCGCCTAAGTTCCTGTAAAAAGGCCCAACTGCGGCCCATATTTTTCTGCTATGCTTTAAGAACGAGAACCAAATAACTGGTTCAGAATGGGAACACGATGACCGACTTTTTCATCAACATCGGCTTGGACAAGCTCGAACGCGCGGTCGTCTACGGCATCGCCATCCTGATCGTGCTGGCGCTCCTTACGGGTGGTTTCCAGGCGGACTACGCTTGGTTTACGTTTTTCGTGCGCTGGCTCCACGTCCTGTCGGGTGTGATGTGGGTCGGCCTGCTTTGGTACTTCAACTTCGTTCAGATCCCGTCCATGCCCAGGATCCCGGACGACCAGAAGCCGGCGGTCAGCAAAGTCATCGCCCCGAAAGTCATCGCCCCGACTGCCCTGTTCTGGTTCCGCTGGGCTGCGTTATCGACGGTGGTCACCGGCCTCCTCCTCGCCCTGCTGAACGGCTATCTGATCGAAGCGCTGGCGCTCGGTATCGGCAGCGGCGGCGGTCGGCCGACCGCGATCGGTATCGGCATGTGGCTTGGCCTGGTGATGGCCTACAACGTGTGGATGATCATCTGGCCCAACCAGCAGAAGGCATTGGGTCTGGTCGAGGCCACGGCCGACGAGAAGAAGGCGGCGGCCCGCATCGCGATGCTCGTCAGCCGCCTCAACACGATGCTCTCGGTGCCGATGCTCTACTTCATGGTGGCGGCCCAGAACATCTTCTGACCGATACGTGGAAGTGCGATCCCATCGAACGGGGATCGGTTTCGGCCCCGTTCCTTTTTCAGACGGCGATGAGGGCTGCCGCCACCCGCCCCTCCTCGCTGCGCAGGACA